>ENA-UONV01001504-UONV01001504.1-human-gut-metagenome-genome-assembly--contig:-CS4-NODE-1504-length-20213-cov-9.628535_pt1 | contig 20213 bp, 16 predicted proteins | sample MGYA00242461_ERZ724008 | MGnify/ENA metagenome assembly ERZ724008 | reverse complement strand
ATGCGAACCATAACGCTACAATACTCCTTTTGTGTTGACCCCGCAGCGGGGGTGTGTGGGGCAGAAATGCCTGCCCGGATATCTCTTATAGTATACCATAGGTTTTGCGGGTTTCAACCACGCAGATGCAACCTTTTTGTAAATTTGGCAAAGTTCCGGGAGCGGTATCCTGCTTATTCCATCTTCATCCGCTTTGTGATGAGTTGGCCGTTCTGTACTGTGCCGTCCGAGATATAATACTTCCACTCGGTCGAGCCGTCGGACATCAGGTACTCCACAGCAAACACCTGCCCAGCCTGGATTGCTACAGGGTAGTTATCGGCTGGCAGAATCTCACGGGGTGTCGGCAGCTCCTTGAAGTCCTCGTATGCGTCTTCCAACCGCCAGAACTTTCGGATCTTGTAGCCCTTTACCATCGAAATATCCTGCTCACCGAAATAGGATGCTGTGTAGGTCTTTCCGTTGACTTCCAGCGCGTCGATCCGTTCCGGTTCCTGCGTCAGATCTTTGGTATGGAGATGTTCCCCATAGTTCTCGCTCAACTGTTTTGCCATGCGAAAGTCCGAGTTCCGATACTCCGACTCCACAATATGTGTACTTCCATAGATCCCCATGATATCGGTGCGGCGTACCGCTTCCAGCTCCTGATAGCTGCGCCGGAAGTTCTCCACCATCCGGTCCTCCCGGTATCGGACCGAAGAAGCTTCATCCGTCGCCTTGATCTCATAGTACCGTTTGCCCTGTTCCATGTTTTCCTGCGCACGCCGGTACTCTTCGCTGTCCTTCTGCCCATTGGCTTCCAGATAGGCCAGATACCGCGGCCCGGTGCTTTCCCAGGTATGGCCCACGTCGGTGCCGTGGAACACGGTCTCAGGATACTGCTCCTTGATCTGTTTCAGAAAATTCTTCTCGACCTCGGTGCCGCCTTCTGTGCCTTCCCAGTCCTTGAACTGCAGATCCAGCAATTCATCATCGTCGGCCTGCATCCACAGGTTCAGAAATTGTGCATCCGTATACGGGAATTCCACAAACAGATCCCGCATTCCTTTTTCGTAATACTCGCCCCAGATGGAAAGTTCCTTGTCGAGAATGCTCTGCTTGCTGTGTTCTTCTCCGTAAAGATAGATTTCGCCCTTCGGCCCATTTTTTACATAACTCCAGAACAGCCCCACCAGCAGGGTCACAATTAGCACGATGGCCGCATATTTCCAGCGTCCGGTCTTTGTTTCCGTTTTCATTTCAATTCCTCTTTCATTTCGGTCATATCTGCCCAGAATCGCTTGGGGCAGTGGGTCATACGGCCCTTTTCGTTGTGGCGGGCCTTGATCTCCAGCGTTTTGTAGAACTGCCGCCAGAGCTCCTGAAACTGCTGCTCCTTTTCATCAGGTGGGGGCAGGGTGAGGGGTTCGGCCAGCTCCATGAGCTGAGCCTTGTGCTTCTGGTACAGCAGCACCGCCTGATGGACAGCATCATAGATCAGGAAGTTCTCCTCCGGGAAGCGGGCACAGAAATGCCCGCGCAGGAGGGGCAGAATATAGTTTTTGGGGTGGATGACTGCACCCAGCATCCCATCGTGCTCCTGAAAACGGACAAAGCCCTGAAACTTGTCCACTTCCCAGTCCAGGCTCTGCTTCATCTGGTAGAGCGGAGCCACCTCCGGGTGGCCCCGCCGCTTGACGGTGCCTGGCCCCAGCGCAAAGGCCAGATGCAGAAATCGGATGAGCCGCAGCTCCTTATCCTCCCAGCCCGAGAGAAAATCCCGGGTGACGAGGGATTCCGTCTCTTCGCCCAACTTGGCGCGGAAGCTGGCAAAGACCCGCCGGGCCTTTGCGTGGTCAGTGGGGATCTCCTTCACAGGGTAGAGGGTAGCCGTCTCCCGCTCCGGGGTCCAGACCGCAAAGGGCAGCTCATGCTGGGCAAAGCTCTCAAACACACAGCAGAGAAAGCCCTCGAAGCTGCCATCATAGAGGTAGACCACATCGGCATCGTGGAGCTTCCGGGCAAGGCTTACAGGGCTCTGGCCAGACATTGCACTGCCTCCTCCCGCACCATTTTCTGGGCTGTGCGGGGCGGCACGCCCTGCTCCACCAGCCGATCCACGGCGGGCGGGCTGAACATGCTCAGCTGCTCCACCCCGCCGCTGAATACGTTGGGGTCGATGAGCGCCCGGGTGATGCGCTCCCGCCCGGCGCTGCCGCGGCCCGGGTGCGCCCCCGCAAAGCCCCGGCAGGTGATGAAATACTGCGCCCGCTTGAGCACCACGCCCATCCGCTTGAGCTCGTCCAGCCCCAGCGCGGCCTGTTTGCGGGCGTGCCAGATGCGCCGGGCGCTCTTGGGGCCGATGCCCGGCACCCGCAGCAGCATTTCAAAGGGTGCACGGTTCACATCCACCGGGAACAGCCCGTAGTGCTGCACGGCCCAGTTGCATTTGGGGTCCAGATACGGGTTAAAGCTCTGGTTTTCCTCGTCCAGAATTTCGTCTGCCTTGAACTGGTAGAACCGCAGCAGCCAGTCGGCCTGATACAGCCGGTGCTCCCGCAGCAGCGGCGGTTTGGTGTCCAGGGCAGGCAGGCGGGTGTCCTCGGTCACCGGGATGTAGGCGGAGTAGAACACCCGCTTCAGGCTGTACTTCTGGTACATGCCCTCGGTGAGCTTTAAGATGTGGTAGTCCGTCTCTGGCGATGCGCCCACGATCATCTGGGTGCTCTGCCCGGCGGGCGCGAATTTGGGCGCGTGGCGGTAGACCGTCAGCTCCTGTTTGCTCTGGGCACCGGACACGGCGATCTGCTTCATGGGCCGGAAGATGGAGTGCCGCCCCTTGTCCGGGGCCAGCAGTTTCAGGCTGCTCTCGCTGGGCAGCTCCACATTGACGCTCAGACGGTCGGCCAGAAAACCCAGCTGCTCCAGCAGTTCCGGGCTGGTGCCGGGGATGGCCTTGGCGTGGATGTACCCGCCGAAATGGTATTCGTTCCGCAGCAGGCGCAGGGTCTTGAGCATCCGCTCGGTGGTGTAGTCCGGGCTGACCAGCACCGCGCTGGACAGGAACAGCCCCTCGATGTAGTTGCGGCGGTAGAACTCGATGGTCAGCTCGGCCAGCTCCCACGGCGAAAAGGTAGCGCGGGGCGCATCGTTGGACCTGCGGTTGACGCAGTAGCTGCAATCGAAGGCACAGCAGTTGGTCATCAGCACCTTGAGCAGGCTGACGCAGCGGCCGTCCGCCGTAAAGGCATGGCAGCAGCCCGGCGCGTAGCAGCTGCCCATGCTGCCCGCCTTTGCCGCGCGGGACGCTCCGCTGGATGTGCAGGCTACATCGTATTTTGCGCTGTCTGCCAGAATGGTCAGCTTTTCCATCAGCGACTGTTCCATGCCGCACCTCCGTTCGTTTATCAAAAAAGGCTGCCGCATCCTTGCAGCAGCCTTTTCAGCGCAAATTGGTTACCACTTGGCCTTAGTCTCGACCACGCGGCCTGCGATGTGCAGGCGGTTCAGGTCTTCGCCCTTGATGACCAGCTCCTTGTAAGCCGGGTTGAAGGGCTGCAGCACGACGCAGTTGCCCCGCTGCAGATACCGCTTGAGGGTGCCTTCGCCCTCGTCGCCGTAGATCAGGACGCCCAGGTCGCCGTTTTCCAGCGTATCCTGCCGGTGCACCAGAGCCAGATCGCCATCGTGGATGCGGGGCTCCATACTATCGCCGCGCACCACAAGATAGAAGTAGCTGGAGGGGTCTTTGACGCGGGCATATTCCTTGCCGTAGTCCTCCTCATAGGCCAGCGCACCGTAACCGGCCTTGACCGTGCCGATGACCGGGATCAGGCTGTACACATAGCTGCCGAAGAAGCGCTCCTCGGTCTGGCCCTCGCTGGCGGGATCGAACAGGCCCAGCAGGTAGTCTGCGGTGGTATCCAGGATCTCGGCAAGCTTGGCCACCGTGGCAGGGTCCGGGGAGCTTTTCCCGCTCTCCCATTTGCCCACTGCCTGCTGGGTAACGCCCAAAAGTGACGCAAGTTCCGCCTGGCTCATACGCTTTTGCTTGCGGCATTGCCGTAACAGCTCCGGAAACGACATCGTTCAACACTCCTCTGTTCTCGTCCGTCGGGTTTGTTTCTTGCTGTTTTTATTATACAACAAAAGGCTGTGCAAGTAAAGAGAAAGTTTTGTTTTGGCTCGAAAAAAAGTTGTCGCAAAATCATTTTTGGTCTGCATCGTGGAGAAATTTTTAATTTGGGGTTGACAGCAGGCTGGAAATCTGGTAAATTAAATAGGCATTCGGTACGGCGTGTGCGGGTGCCCACGAGGAGAGATGTCCGAGTGGTTTAAGGAAGCAGTCTTGAAAACTGCCGTGCGGCAACGCACCGTGGGTTCGAATCCCACTCTCTCCGCCATTTTTTTGAATCAGTGTAACACACTTTGCTCTGGAGTAGTACTCAAGAGGCCGAAGAGGCGCCCCTGCTAAGGGCGTAGGTCGTCTAAACAACGGCGCGAGGGTTCAAATCCCTCCTACTCCGCCAAGAAAAAGCTCGATGATTCTTTGAAATCACCGGGCTTTTTCCATTTTCAGAAACCAAAAGGCCGCCTCCTCGGAATTCGTTCCGTGAAAGCGGCCTTTTGGTTACAAGATCAGATTCGTCACCGCAGCCAGCACGCTCAGGTGCACCGGGTAGAACCAGTAAAAGGCCTTCTTTTGCAGCGGACTGCACGCGCCCCGCTGCCCGTTGTAGAACCAGACCAGCACAAAGGCCAGCGGTGCGGTGAATTCCCAGGCAAACAGCACGGCTCCCACGATGCACTGCCGCTTGCGGTCGCCACGGGTCAGGTACAGCGCACAGATGATGAGCACACCGATGCCGTCGTAGTCCGTACAAGCCAGAAGCGCCGCAAGCGTGCAGCCTGCCGCACACAAGAGTCCTTTCCAGCTGGCAGAGCCGTCCGGCTTTTCAAAATGCTTCAGACCTGCCATGGCCAGCACGCCCAGCGCCAGCGTCCAGTAAACATTCTGATGGTCCAGTGCAAAAGGCGTGCGGAAAAATGCAAGGTCAAAGGGCACTTCGCTCAAAAGGCCGAACAGCACCAGCCGCCCAAGGTAGCCTTTGACGTTGTGGGTATGTACAAAACCCTCCACCAGCAGGAAGCAGAAGATAGGAAAGGCCAGCCGCCCGGTGAAGCGCAGCACCATGTCCAGCCGGTACAGCGGATAGGCGGAAAGGGTGTCCCGCGAGAGGGTGCCGATGTCCAGCCCGGGCGTAAGGATCCCTGCCTCGATGCAGGACGCGCCGATGTGGTCCACCAGCATGGTGATGCAGGCAATGGTTTTAAGGGCGGTGCCGCTGAAACTGCAGCGCGGGGAAAGTGCGGTCATAAAAAAACACCTCGGTCAGTTTGTAAAAAATCGTTATAAGAATTATAACGGAGGAAAGGTGGCATTTCCCCCGTCTGTTGCGGCAAAATCTGCATAGAGCGTGCACAAATCCGCCCAAAATGCTTGACAGGACGGACGCGGGATAGTAAAATCAAGAAGATAATTGAACTATCTCAAACCAAAGATGAAAAAGATTCACAGAGGATCAAGCGTCTCCGAACCAGATCAGACCGGAAGGAGGCATTGGGAATGACGCTGTTTTCTTATGAGATTTTCGACGCAGTCGCGCGGCAGGGCAGCTTTAACAAGGCGGCACAGCAGCTGCATCTGACCCCCTCGGCCATCAGCCACGCCATCGCCGTGATGGAGGCTGAGCTGGGCTTTACCTTATTCAATCGCGGCAAAAACGGCGTTACCATGACCAGCTACGGCGCTTCGCTGTACCCCTCCATCCGTGCGGTGCTGAACAGCGACGAGGCCCTGCAGCAGAGCATTGCCCGCCTGAACGGCCTGGAAAAGGGCAAGGTCAAGCTGGGTGCCTTCAACTCGATCTGCTCCGGGCTGCTGCCCAGCATCCTCAAGGGCTTTATGGCCCACTACCCCCAGATCGAAGTCGAGGTCTATCAGGGCACCTACGACGATGTTAAGGAGTGGCTGCGCACCGGTCAGGTGGACATCGCCTTCCTCTCCAACAACTGCCGGGAGGAGTTTGTTCTGACCGAGCTGTTCCACGAGCCGCTGCTCTGCATCACCCCCATGGACTGGCCCGAGCCGCCCAACGGCGTGATGACCCCCGCCCTGATGAACGGGCAGAACTTTGTGGTGCAGTGGGATGCCACCGACGCGGAGATGCGTCAGTTCCTCAAGAAGTATTCCCTCTCAACGGAGCGCCGCTGCCATGTCATCGACGACCAGTCGAACATTGCCATGGTCGAGGCAGGCCTGGGTATTTCCATCATGCCCCGGATGCTGCTGCGCAACTGCACGGCAGCGGTCAAGATCTACCCCATCGAGCCCGAAGAGGACCGCGTGGTGGGTCTGGCCGTCCAGCGCCCCACCGCCATGGCTCCCGCCGTGGAGCAGATGTTCCACCACATCGTGGAGTACTGCAAGGATCTGGACTGAACAACAGTGTAACATAACGGGCCGGTGTGCGCAACACCGGCCCGTTTTTTGCCACCCGGAAAACTTTGGATTGTATCCCCGCCCGGGATACGGTATACTAAGAAAAAATCCATTCTGGTTTTTGAGGGGAAAAATTATGGATCGAAGAAGTTTTTGCAAGGTGCTGGGGTTTGCGGCCGGCAGCACTCTGCTGCCCGGGCTGATGGTCCAGGCCGCCGGGCAGAGCTCCGTAGGCCATGCAGTGCCGGATGGCCGCTACACCATCGGCATCCGCAGCGACCTGAGCGGCTGTGACCTGACCCACGCGTTCTATTATTCCGACAGCTTTTTCACCCACCCGGCCACCCAATATGACCACCAGCTGGCGCTGGCAACGCTGGGTCTGGTCTGCGCTGCGGCCAACACCGTGGCCAGCGATGCGGAATACTGGGTCAACGGCTCTGTGGGGCGGGAAGCCCACATTGCCGCCGCCTACGAGACCCTGGGCTTTGAGGACGCGCTGTTCTACAATTACGATCTCGACACCGGCCGGGCCGGGGACTTTGTGGGCTACTCGCTGGCCCGCAAGACCCTGACCCTGAACGGCCAGCGTACCACCCTTGTGGCGCTTGTCCTGCGGGGCGGCGGCTACGGCGGCGAGTGGGCCAGCAACTTCCACACAGGCGATACCAGCGCGCACACCGGCTTTGTCACGCCTGTGGCGGCGGTGTTTGCGTCTCTCAAGGCCTATCTGGCCCGGGCAGGGCAGGGCGGTGCCTTCAAGCTCTGGCTGGGCGGCTACAGCCGCGGTTCCATCATTGCAAATCTGCTGGCGGCAAAGATCGCCCGGGAGCTCCCCCAGCTGGGGCGGGAGAACATCTATGCCTACGGCTTTGCGGTGCCTGCGGCCCTGACTGCCGCCGACCGACCTGACCTGCAGCAGGATTTCGATGCCAATCACGCCCCGGACGGCACCCTGCTGGAAAACTGGCCCGAGAGCAACATCTTCAGCATCATTTCCAGCGGCGACGCGGTGGCCCGGGTGCTGCCCGCTGCCTGGGGCTACCACCGCAACGGCTGTGATCGCTTTCTGCCCGCCACCCGGAATGCCGAAGAGCTGGCCGACCTGGACGCACTGGGGGCGGAATTCGGCCCCACGCCGCTGGTGATCAGCAGTCTTGCCACCGCCGAGGACACCAGTGCCCTCATCAACATCGTGGCCAAGTTCTGCGTTTCCCGGGAAAATTTCCACCAGAAATACGAAGCCGCCATCATGGACATGATCCAGTGTGCCTTTCTCCGCTCCGAAAAAGAGGTGGTCGATGGCTACATCCTCAGCGACGGTGAGATCGTGGAGCGGCTGCAGAGCCTTTCCCACATGAAAGAAATCGATTACTGGCAGATCGTGGGCAGCGTCTGGGCCGCCTCCACCATGAGCCGCCCCATCCTTGAGCGGTACGGCCAGAACGTGCCCCTGCTGGCCCGGCAGATCCTTATCCCGGTGCTGGCGGTCGGCCTGTGCTACGGCATCGAGACCGATGTGGTGCAGATGGTGGCCCAGTACATCATCCGCCTGCTCACCGCCCGGGGCGAGCTGGACAGTGTTCTGCGCGCGGCATTCTGCCACCACCCGGAAAACTACATTTCCCTGATGGAATACTACGCCCCCGAGGAGCACGGTATGGAGCCCTTTACCCGAAAGTGATTCACTTTTCTTCATCTTCCGCCTGAAATCTCTCCACCGATGAAACGCCTGCGATTCGTTGAAATCCCGTTTTCTCTATGTTACACTTGATTTTATCAACTGGAAAAGAGGAAAAAAAACATGGAAACTCAACACAAGCGCAGTGCGTTTTCCGGCAAACTCGGATTCGTGCTGTCCGCCGCCGGTGCGTCGGTCGGGTTGGGAAACATCTGGCGCTTCCCGTATCTGGCCGCAAAATACGGCGGCGGCATTTTTCTGCTCGTCTACATCCTGCTGGCTGTCACCTTTGGCTACACCATGATCATTGCCGAAACGGCGCTGGGCCGGATGACCCGCAAAAGCCCAGTGGGCGCTTACAGCCATTTTGGCAAGGGGAAGGGGCTGGCGTTCGGCGGCTGGATCAACGCCGTCATCCCCATCCTGATCGTTCCCTATTATTCGGTCATCGGCGGATGGGTCATCCACTATCTGGCCCAGTATCTCACCGGCCACGGCAGCGCGCTGGCATCGGACGGGTATTTCTCCGGCTTCATCTCCAACGGTCTGCTGGCCGAGATCGCATTCCTGCTGTTCACCTTTATCACGCTGGGCATCATCTTTGCGGGTGTGCGCAACGGCGTGGAGCGCGTTTCCAAGGTGATGATGCCGGTGCTGGTGGTGCTCTCGGTAGTCATTGCCGTCTACTCGGTCACACGGCCCGGCGCACTGGCAGGTGTAAAGTATTTTCTGGTGCCCAACCCGGCCAACTTCTCGTGGATGACCGTGGTTTCCGCCATGGGGCAGATGTTCTACTCCCTCTCCATTGCCATGGGCATCCTGGTGACCTTTGGCTCCTACATGAAAAAGAACGTGTCCATTGAGCAGTCCACGGAAAACGTGGAGATCTTCGACACCGCCATTGCCATCATGGCGGGCCTGATGATCATTCCCGCCGTGTTCGCTTTTTCGGGCGGCGACCCTGACACCCTGCAGGCGGGCCCGGCCCTGATGTTCATTACCATCCCCAAGGTCTTTGCCAGCATGGGCATGGGCACTGCCGTAGGCGTGCTCTTCTTTGTGCTGGTGCTGTTCGCGGCCCTCACCAGCTCCATTGCCCTGACCGAGAGTGCCGTTTCTACCTTTGAGGACGAGCTGGGCTGGGACCGCACCCGCTCCACCATCCTTATCGGCTGTATTATGATCACACTGGGCAGCCTTTCCGCGCTGGGCTACGGCCCCCTTGCCAGTGTGACCGTGTTCGGGATGCAGTTCCTCGATTTCTTCGACTTCCTGACCAACTCGGTGATGATGCCCATTGCGGCCATTGCCACCTGCCTGCTGGTCTCCCGGATCGTCGGTGTGGAAAAGATCGAGGAAGAGGTCACGCAGGAAGGTCAGCCCTTCCGCCGCAAACCGGTGTTCAACTTTATGCTCCGGTATCTCTGCCCCATCTTCGCGGCCATCATCCTGGCCAGCTCGGTCGCCAACGCACTGGGCTGGATCGCGATGTGACCCTGTTTTCTGCACGCAAAAAGCCCCCGGCCTGTATCCTCACAGGCCGGGGGCTTTTCGATCATTCTTTTTCAAACACAAGGAAGCGGAACGCGATATCCGTGGTCAGCTCGGGCAGGGCGGCCAGGCGGGCCGCGCCATCCCGTGGCGTTTTCCAGTAATAGGGGGTCATGGCGAACAGCGCCTCCAGCTGCCCGGCAGGCACCGTGATGCGGCCCGAGACTTCCCGCTCCTCGATGGGACGGAAGCCCTCATAGGCCACCTCCTGCACCGGATTTTTATAGGGCGTGTCGTAGAGGACAGCCTTCATCTGGTAGAGGTGTTCCGCACCGGGCACGACATAGATCATCCGTCCGCCCGGGCGCAGCACACGCCGGAACTCTTCCTGTGCAAAGGGCGAGAAGCAGTTGAGCAGCAGGTCGGCCCATCCGGTGCGGACAGGCTGGGCAAAGCTGGATGCCACCGCGTATTTTGCGGCAGGCAGTGCCTTTGCGGCCAGACGCACCGCAGGCTTTGCAATATCGAAGCCCGCCAGCTGCACCGACCGGCCTGCCTGCGCAAAGGCCTGTGCAATGCAGCGGTCGTACCAGCCCTCGCCGCAGCCCGCATCCAGCAGGTGGAGCGGCGCATCTGCCCCGGCGGAAGCGCCGTACGCAAGGCACAGTTCCCCCAGCGCCCGGCCGAAGATGCCGTAATACCCGGCGTTCAGGAAGGCACGGCGGGCGGCGACCATCTCTTTGCTGTCGCCCGGGGCCTTGGTGCGCATACTCTGCACCGGCAGCAGGTGCCAGTACCCCTCTTTCGCCCGGTCAAAGCTGTGGTTCCTGCCGCATTTCAGGGCAGTGTCCCCGGTCAGGGGTTCGCCGCAGAGCGGACACTGCCAGGGGGCAAACGGCTCAGGTTTCATCGGTGTGATCCTCAATGGGTGCGGTGGCACCGCCGTGGGCGGTCATATACTCTTCAAAGTTGGTGAACTTCTGCTGGGGCGGGCGGCGGCTGATCAGCATCAGGCCCGGGTCCTCGTCCCGTGCGGGGGCGGTGTTCCGGCTGCGGCCGCGGGGTGCCTCGCTCTTGGCGGGGCGGTCCGGGCGGCTGCTCTGCACTGCATTGCGATTATTGCGGCTGCCCTGCTGGCTCTGGCCGTTCTGGGCAGGGCGGGCATTGCGGCTGTTCCGTTCTGCCCGCTGCTCGGTGCGCGGATCATTGCGGTCGGTGCGCTGCTCGGCACGGGCAGGCTGACCGCCGCGCTGACGCTGGCCGTTCTGGGCCGGAGCAGCCTGCTTTGCGGCAGGCTGCGCAGCCGGAGCTTTTTTGATCGGGCGCAGAGGGGTAGCCTCCGGGGCGCTCACAAAGTGGGGGTCGAATTTAGGCTGGGCGTTGCTGCCGCGGTTGGCCGGCTGCGGGGCATTGCCCTCGCGGCGGGTGCGGCTGTTATTGGAGCGGCGGTTCTCACTGCGGCCGCCGGAAGTGCGCTTCTGGTTTTCCTCCATGGATGTTCCTTCTTTCGGTTCGGTATTCTTGGGGCTGGGCTGTTTTGCAGCCGCTTTTTCCTTCTTGGGGGCAGCGGGCTTTTCGGCCTTGGCTGCCTTTTCTGCTTTGGCAGGCTTCTCTGCCTTCACAGGCTTTTCCGGCTGCTCTGCTTCCGCCTTGGGCTTTTTGCCCCGCACCGGGGGCGCAGCCTTGACAGGGGCAGGCACGCCGTCCCAGGGATGGCCGGAGACGACCGGGATCTGGCGGCGGTTCAGCTTTTCGATCCCGGCCAGATATTCCTTTTCCTCCGGGGCACAGAAGCTGACGGCAGTGCCGTCGGCACCGGCACGGGCCGTGCGGCCAATGCGGTGGACGTAGGTCTCGGGCACCTCGGGCAGGTCGTAGTTGAACACATGGGACAGCTCGCTGATATCAATGCCGCGGGCGGCGATATCGGTCGCCACCAGCACCCGGGTCTTGCCCGCCTTGAAATCCTCCAGCGCCGTCACACGGGCGGTCTGGCTCTTGTTGCCGTGGATGGCGGCAGCGGGGATGCCCTGCTTGTTCAGATCTTTTGCAATTTTATCGGCTCCGTGCTTGGTGCGGCTGAACACCAGCGCGTTCACCACCTCAGGCTTCAGGTTTTTGATGAGCCAGGGCAGCAGGAACTTCTTGTTGCCCTTCTCCACAAAATACAGGCTCTGCTGGATGCGGTCCACCGTGCTGGACACCGGGTCCACCTTGACAAAGGCCGGGTCGTGCAGGATGCCTGCGGCCAGCTGCTCGATCTCCTTGGGCATGGTGGCGCTGAACATCAGGTTCTGGCGCTGCCTGGGCAGCTTGGCGATCACCTTTTTCACGTCGTGGACAAAGCCCATATCCAGCATCCGGTCGGCTTCGTCCAGAACAAAGATCTCAATGTTGGAGAGGTCCAGCAGCCCCTGCCCCACCAGGTCGTTCAAGCGGCCCGGGCAGGCAATGAGGATGTCCACGCCCTTTTTCAGGGCTGCGACCTGCGGAGCCTGACCCACACCGCCAAAGATGACGGTGCTGCGCAGGGTCAGATACTTGCCGTAGGCTTCAAAGCTCTCGCCAATCTGCAAAGCCAGCTCCCGGGTAGGAGTCAGGATCAGGGCGCGGATGGCACCCTTTTTGCGGGGCGCACTGGCAGTCAGGCGGTCGAGCATGGGCAGCGCAAAGGCAGCCGTCTTGCCGGTACCCGTCTGGGCGCAGCCCATCAAGTCCCTCCCGGCCAGCACCGGCGGAATGGCCGCCGCCTGAATGGGCGAGGGGGATTCATAGCCCGCCTGTGCCACAGCACGCAGCACAGGCGCGGAAAGATTCAGTTCGTTAAATGTCATTCTTCACCTAAAATGTTTCTGCATTCCATATAATAGCGCTTGTCCTCTGCGTGCCCCATGCTGAAGGTCTTGCGGGGCAGTACACCGCCCATGACGATGCCCTTGAACAGGTCGCTTTTCTCAAAGGGCGGCATCAGGAACGCCACACCCCCCTGCCTGCACAGGGCGCGGACAGCGGGCTCATCGTGGACATAATCCACCCGGGCCTCGATGTGGCGGGCCATGAAATACTCAATGAATGCGTCAATGGTGCCCACGGTCAGCGGGGCAACGGGATGTTCAAAGCTGAGCACATTGGCCACATGGGGGCCTGCCAGCGTAAAGGACTGCTGTTTTGCATCGCCGAAGCAGATGCCTGCCGCGTGGGAATCGCTCCACGCGATGAGGGCCAGCAGCACGGCACCGCAGTCCACATTGAAAAGGACGCGGTGGATGGGCTCGATCTCAATGGCCGGAGAGTGGACATTGCAGACCTCAGCCAGGCACCAGCGGGCCGGGTGGGTCAGCTGCTGCTCCGGGGTCAGGGTCTTTTTCAGCTCCTCCCAGCAGGCCTTGGCAGAAGCCAGCGAATGGTTGCCGTCGCCCACGGCCAGCGTCAGGGGCGCGCCGCCCTTTGCCTGGGGATACCGGGCATCAAAGGCCTCCTGGCTGCCCAGAGCGTTCAGGGCGCTGTCGATCTGTGCCAGCAGGGCGGGATCTTCCACTGCCCAGCCGGCAATGTGGCCGCCGTTCAGCATCAGGTCGCCCTCGTAGACCTTGCGCAGCTGCTCCTTCTTCTCGCCGATGGGCTCGATGAGGGTGCAGCCGGGGTCATCGGCCAGCATCATAATATGGGGCGTTTCCAGCCTTGCCCCCCGGCGCACCGCCATGCGGGGCGGGATGCGGCTTTCCACGGTGTGCTCACTGGGGCGGATGGCAGGCACCGCACCCTCGGCATAGCTGTATGCCTCCAGGTCGATCCTGCCCACAAGGCCCTGCCGCACCCGGCCGCTCTGCTCAGTGCGTTCCACATAAATGAAGCCGTCCACCGCGCGGGTCAGCACGTTCCGGGTGTAATCGTCCATGGCCGCATGGATGGCACTGATCCTTGCATCCACGTCATCCTCTTCCAGATAGACCTCCGGCAGGATCAGGTCCAGTGTGCTGGGGCCGCCTGCGGCGGCCTGCGCAGCCTTTTCCCAATAGGAGCGGTCGCTGGTGAACTGATCGCAGGCCACACAGCCCCACTGCCCCACCGGGATCTGTTCCGACGGCAGCAGGATGTGCGCCGGGGAAAAACAGGGTGTTTTGTTCATAATACTTCCCTCCCTCTCACAAAAACGCAGGGATCACTCAAAATAGCTGGCGGCATCGTCCCGGATGACCACATGCTCCACACCTGCCTCGGTCAGGGAGAGGGTCAGCTCCTCCCGGGCCGCTGCATCCAGCGTAGAGGAGGACGGGATCTTCACCAGCAGGTTCTTCACGCCCAGCTGGGCCGCAGGGGCTCCCAGCTGGCTGGAGGAGCCGGTCACCTCGGCCAGCGAATAACCGTACCAGAGCGTCACCGTATCTCCGAAGCGGGCCTGCCAGGCGGCGATATCCGCAGTCAGCTGCCCGGCACGATCCACACCGTTGGTGGCACCATAATCCTGTTTGGCGCTGGTGGACGAGGGGAACTGGACATTTTCCAGCAGCACCTGATCAAACCCGGCGGCGTGCACCTCGGCGATCAGATCGCCGATATACTGCACGGTCTCCGCAGCGTAGGGGTTCAGCCAGGGGCTGCCTCCGGCGGAAGCCTTGTTGTCCAGCCAAAGGTACTCCTGCCCCTGATACCGGATGGCCAGAGCGTGGTCGGCCCGGGCACCGGCAGGGTCACGGAAGGCGGTCAGCGCAGCCACCGGCACCAGCCCCTCCTCCTTGAAGATGGATGCCACGCTCGTCAGCTCGACCTGCGTGGGGGCTGCATTGGCGGCACCCACCGCCGTCTGGGAGGCGTAATACACCTGCCCGGCGGTGTCCTTCAGGGTCAGGATGGCATAGGTCATGCCCTGTGCCTTGAGCTGCCGGGCGGTGGAGCGGATGGCGGCCTCGTCGGTCAGGGTGGTCACATCCACCTCTGCCCACAGGCCCGTCACAATATCAGTGCCCTTGACCTCGGGCTCCGGCTCCTTTTCCGGCACCGAGGAAGCTGCCGGTTCGCTGGCAGCGGTGCTCTGCGTCCCGGAGGATGCACTCTCGCTGACGGCACTGGATGCGGAGAGGTCACGATCCCGCACCACGGTATACCAGGTGTGGGTGGCCCAGTCCAGCACATGGGGCGCGGCCACCCAGGCCGCTGCCAGCACGGCCACCACCAGCACCGCAATGCCGATGCCCTTTTTCAGCCGCATCTCGCGGGTGTAAAAGCTGCGCCGGTAGCGCTTGACCTTCTGGCGTTTGGGATATCTTGCCATAATCAACCACCCTCCTTGGGGTCAACTTACAGGATCACGGAATGGCCGGTAAAGCCGTAGATGGCCAGCGCCAGCACACCGATATAGATCAGGGTGATGGGCAGGCCGCGGAATGTTTCGGGGATGGCCTTGCTGCGCAGACGGTTGCCCGCCTCGGTCACCAGCATCACAGCCAGCAGGTAGCCCAGGCCGCTGCCCAGGCCAAAGCCGATGGACTGCGCCAGCGTAAAGCTCTGGGTGCGTTCCACCAGCACGGTGCCCAGCACGCCGCTGTTCACGGCGGCAATGGGCAGGATGCGGATGAGCAGGCCGCTGCGGGGGCCCTTGACCGCACGCAGGATGGCGTGCTCAAAGATGCAGACCACCGCCACACAGGCCAGGTAGAGCAGCGGGCGGAGCTGGGCACGGTAGGGCAGATCCACGATCTGGCTGCCCGCAAAATACGCCAGCGGAGCCACCAGCGTCTGGGTAACACAGAGCAGCAGGGCAAACCACCAGCTACTGGTGCGCTCGTCACCCACCAGCTGGATCAGGCGCGACACGCCCAGACCACGGGTAAAGATGGCGTTCTGGGCAAACAGGGCCAGCACGGCGTAGGCAAAGGCCACACCGATGGTATTCATCACAGCACTCACTGATCCTGCGCCTCCTTCCGGGGGTGCGCAGCCAGAGTGCCGCGCGCCTCAGTTTTCAGGTATTCCTTGTGTTTGCGGGCCAGCGCGCGCCAGACGGCACACACCACGCCCAGCACGATGAAACCGCCTGCCGGCATGGATGCCATGGGCAGGACAGAGCGGCTGAGCTGGATCCCAAACACACTGCCCAGCGCCAGCCACTCCCGCAGGCAGCCCACGATGAACAGGATGAGCGCGTAGCCCACCGTGATGCGCAGACCCTTGGAGACAGCCTTGCGCATGGTTTCCTGCACGCGGCCAAAGCGGTAGGTCAGCAAGGGCTCCACCACCAGCATGGGCAGGTAGATGCCCAGCATCAGCAGGTCGGTGCCGAACACAGCGTTCAGGATAGGATAAGCGGCAAGGTAGACCACCGCCGCACTGCCGCTGTACACCAGCGCCCGGGGCAGCAGCTTTTTCTCCAGCTCTTCCGGGGCGGGCTGCTCGTCCCGCAGGGGGAACAGGCGGCTGACCAGGCAGGCCAACATCCGGGAAGGCGTGAGCAGCAGGGCCACAGCCACGGCCAGCATCAAAGCATTTTTGCCCGTGGTGGCAAGCACCACCAGCGGAGCCAGACCCATGCCCTGCATGACAACGGGGTTGTTTTTGAACACCCGGTCATGGTGGGCAAACTTCTCCGGATCGCGGGTGATCAGTTCTGCAATGGAACGTTTCATTCAGCGCCCTCCTTTCCGGCCGCAGGGCGGTGCATCAGCTGATACAGGCGGCTCTCGGTGCGGTCCATCCAGCCGGAAATGCTGTTGACCGTGAGCAGGGCAAAGCAGACACCCGTCTCGTACACGCCGTAATACCGGAAGCCCATGGTGATTGCCCCCACCAGCACACCGTACAGGATGCGGCCCAGACGGTGGTGGGCGCAGGTGTAGGGCTCGTTGAGCAGGAACACCGCGCTGAACAGCATGGCACCGGTCAGCAGCTCGTCCCGCACGCACTGCAGGCGCAGGGCGATGTCCACGCCGTTTACTCCCACCTGACGGGGGAAGAGGAAGGCGATGAGGGCACAGGTGACCACAAAGCTGACAGAAGCGCCCAGACGGACATCCTTCTGCAGCCAGAGGAAAAGCCCGCAGGCCAGAAGGATGAGGGCGGCACCCGTGCCCATGGGGGCGGCGTACTCGCCCAGCACCAGCGAAATTGCGCCGATGTTCAGGCTGCCGCCGCTACGCAGAGTATCCGAGATGGTGCTGGACACCGGCACGTCGGTGGCATCCCACAGGGGGATGTTGATATAGGGCTGGGGGTAGCGGAACACCTGCTCCGGCCAGGACACCGCCGCCACGGCGTAGCCCACAGCAGCGGGGTTGAAGGGATAGCTGCCGTAGCCGCCAAACACCTCCTTGCCGATGAGGACACCGGCCAGCACCGCCATAATGACCACATACCAGTCCACCGTGGCGGGCATGAGCAGGGCGATGATGAGGGCAAAGCTCTCGTTGGAGAAATCCCCGGCCCGATACACGCGGCGGCGCAGCAGGGAGACCAGGCGGTCACACAGATTGCCGGTGAGCAGCGCCGCGCCGCAGAGCAGCAGAGGCCGCAGACCGTACAGGAAGCAGGCCATGCAGAGCAGCGGGATGGTCATAAAGCAGACGTGCAGATAGTACCGTCCCGTCTTTGCAAGCTCCTGCTCCTGCTGCTGGATCAAACGTTCATCCATGGTAAGGCACCTCTCACAGGGCGGCCAGACGGCGCACTGCCGCAGCCGGGTCGGCTGCGCCGAACACGGCACTGCCCGCCACCAGAATATCGGCACCCGCCTCCACGCACAGGGGGGCGGTGGTGTCATCCACGCCGCCATCCACTTCCAGCAGGTAGCGGGCGCTCCGCTTTGCCCGCTCTTCCTTGAGCCAGCGCAGCTTTTCCAGCGCCGAGGGCATGAACTTCTGCCCGCCGAAGCCGGGCTCCACGCTCATCACCAGCACCAGATCCAGCTGGTCGAGATACGGGGCAAGCGCCTCCGGCGCAGTACCGGGCTTGATGGTCAGGCCCACCTTGCAGCCCAGTGCCTTGACCGCATCGATGGTCTGCTGGATGTCGTCCTCGCACTCGAGGTGGAAGTTGTACAGGCTGGCACCCGCCTTGATGAAAGGCTCTGCATACTGCAGCGGGTGGCTGATCATCAGGTGGACATCGTAGAATGCTGCGGGCATCCCCTTGTGCAGGCTTTTCAGCACCGGCACGCCAAAGCTGATGTTGGGCACAAAGTGGCCGTCCATCACGTCATAATGCAGCATCTGCGCACCGGCATCCAGCACCATGCGGCAGTCTGCGCCAAGCTGATTGAAATCAGCCGAAAGGATCGAAGGACTAATGATCGTCATTGTTGTTTTATACTCTCCGTTATTTTTCAGAAAGATTACACCATCCGTTCTGCCAGAGCACCTGTTTTGGGGCCGGAATGCAGGGCGGGCATGGTTATCCTTAGTTTACATGAAAACACGCAAAAAATCAAACCCGGAGCCGTGTTTTTCACGGAAAAGTCTCAAACCTGCCCCCGGATCCATCCAAAATCCATTCCAAAACCAAAAACGACCAGACCGCCCCGCCCGTTTCAGGGGGACAGTCTGGCCGCGGATTCAGTTGACAGGCTTCATGCTGGCGGGGTCCTCCACCGGCACAGGCTGACCGGATTCGTCCGGCAGGCGCTTCATGCCGCTGGGGTTGGGGGGCGTGGCGGGCAGGGTGAACACGAACTGACACCACTCGCCCTGCTGGCTCTCCACACGGATCTGGCCTCCGGAAAGGTTGACCAGCACCTTGCAGATATTCAGGCCAAGACCGGCTCCCCGGGCGTGCAGGCCGCGGGACCTGTCCTCTTTGTAGAAGCGCTGGAACACATAGGGCAGCGCCTCGGGGCTGATGCCCTGACCGGAATTCCAGATCGAGATCTCCACCTCGGGGCCCAGCTTCTCCACATGGAACTTGATGGTGCCGCCCGCCGGGGTAAACTTGATGGCATTGTCCAGAATGTTATAAGCCACCTGATGGATGAGGTCGGGGTCCGCGTAGACCAGCACCTTTTCATCCATGGTCAGGCCTTCCAGGTCGATCATGCCGTCGTTGATGCGCTGCTCCGCCGAAAGGGCCACACCGGTGAGCGTCTCCCAGATGTTGAACATCCGGGCGTTCACCTGATACTCGCCGCTTTCCAGCTTGGAGAGATCGAGCATGTTCTGGATGAGCCGGGCCAGGCGGCCGGTCTCCTCGCTGACCAGCTGCAGGTAGTGGTTCTGCATATCGGGCGGGATGGTGCCGTCCAGAATGCCGTCCACAAAGCCCTTGATGGTGGTCATGGGGGTGCGCAGCTCGTGGGCGATGTTGCCCATGAACTGGCCGCGGGAATTGTCGTTGGACTGGATGTTCTCCGCCATCTGGTTGAAGGTGTGGGCCAGATCCACCACTTCGCCCTCACCTTCCACGCCCTCAACACGGACAGAGAAGTCCCCGCCGCCAAACCGCTGGGCGGCATCGGTGATCTTCTGGAGCGGGTCGGTCAGCTTCCGCATCAGGAAGGAGGTCAGCACGCTGGCGCAGAGCAGCATGACACAGGCCGAGAAGAAGAAGTTCGACCAGAACTCCTCCTTGAAGTCGGTCAGCCGCGCACCGGAGGAGCAGAGGAAGAGATAGCCGCTGTTGTTGCCCCGTGCATCCTGCATGTGCCGCACCGAGACATAGCTTTTCTCGGTCAGCACACCATCCAGCGTGCTCAGGGTGTGGTAGGGCTGATCCCCGGCAACTTTTTTCATAAGCTCCGGCCCCACAACATCTGTTCCCACCATCTCGGAGTTGGAGGCAATGAGTACCCTGCCCTCTTCATCGGTGAAAAAGAGGTAGGCCTCGGCGCTTTCGCCGATGATCTCCAGCTTGGTGTTCAGGGCATCCAGCTCGGCCCCCTTGGGCAGAGCCGCCTGCTGCACGATATAATCCGCCGCGCGCTGGGTCACATCCGCCACGCTGTCCAGCGTGTCGTACCGCTCCTGGGCAAAATAGCGGCTGAACAGCAGCCACTCGGAGCAGCCCAGCACCGCCGTGCCCAGCACCAGCAGGGTGGCCACCATCGAAAAGAAGGTGACCGAAATACTTTTGCGCATTACTGACGCACCTCGAACTTATAGCCCACGCCCCAGACGGTCTTGAGCTCCCACTTGTCGGAAGCGCCCGCCAGCTTTTCGCGCAGGCGCTTGACATGAACATCGATGGTGCGGCTGTCGCCGTAGTACTCAAAGCCCCACACCTCGTCCAGCAGCTGGTCGCGGGTGTAAACACGGTTGGGGTGGGAGGCCAGGCAGTTCAGCAGCTCCAGCTCCTTGGGGGGAGCCTCCACCACCTTGCCCTTGACCCGCAGCTCGTAGCTGTTCATGTCCAGCCGCAGGTTGTCGAACTCGATCACGCCCTCGGTGCTCTCGGTCTGGGCGGTGGTGGTGGTGCAGCGGCGCAGCACCGCCTTGATGCGGGCCACGACTTCCTTGGTGTCAAAGGGCTTGACCATGTAATCGTCCGCACCCAGCTCCAGGCCCAGCACCTTGTCAAAGGTCTCGCCCTTGGCGGTCAGCATCATCACCGGGGTGTTGCCCAGCTTGCGGATGCGGCGGC
>ENA-UONV01001503-UONV01001503.1-human-gut-metagenome-genome-assembly--contig:-CS4-NODE-1503-length-20218-cov-5.846303_pt1 | contig 20218 bp, 14 predicted proteins | sample MGYA00242461_ERZ724008 | MGnify/ENA metagenome assembly ERZ724008 | reverse complement strand
ATTTGCAAGGCTGGAAGTGGGGGTAATGCCATTGTCCATTCCGGCTACTTCCACCCGTACCTGCGTGCTCAGAAAGGTTAGATTTATGGGTTCGGCAGGGGCTGTGACCTTAATGTTTTTGGTACTCGCTTTCATTATGATGCTGTTGTCCGCAAGAGTCATGGTGTTGCCGGACAGCGTACCTTTGGCGTAGATTGCTTCCACATTGACGTTGGCGCCTGCCGGGGCGGAGATGGGCGGGGTGAGCGCGCTCCATTTTTTTGTACTGCCGTTGTATGTGGCGGTGGAGTAGGCGTACGTGGTACTTGTGCTGACGGTTATTGCTGCGGCGAGATATATCTTGTCGTTATTCTCCCAGGACACGGCTTTGCCCGAATCCGCGATACGGGTATGGGGACGTGCATGCGAGTCGTCCCTGCCTGACGGCTGAGCGGCGGTGTTGCCGCTGCCTGCTGTCATTTCCTGAAAGGGCAGGGGCTCGTCTATGATGAAGGTGAGAGGTTGCAAGATGGCGGCGGAAAACTCGTCCTGTTCCGTGCAGGCGGTACAGAGCCATAACAGGCCTATGCCGCACCATATGAATAGACTGTGTATACGGCTCGTGTTGCGTGCACGGAATGTATTACGTACACAGTGTATGCCGTGTACATCATTGCATACGCTGCGTTTACTGTATGTGATATGTAAAATATGCTTTTTCATCGTTACGCTGTTTTTAGGATAAAGACATGGTATCTGCAAAGACATAACGCCTATAACGACGTCATATCTACATAATAGTTTATTTCGGGGTATGTCGGATCGGCCGGAGTCTGCTTCCAGAAATTATCGCTGTCCCAATTTATGATGTAAAGCATCGGGGGCATCGTATAGTATGCATTGATGGAAGAGTCGTACTTGGCGCATCTGAATGTTTTGGATGATTTAATCTTGCTGCTTGGTCTGAGAATTTCTTGTACCGTTTTCCCGCCTAATGTATTGCAGGAATAAGATGTTGAACCCGGGCTATCGGAGAACTCATAGCAGCTTATTTTATAATTGAAATAGCTTGTTCTGGGCAGAACCGAGCCGTCCCCATAGCAGTATCTAAATGTCGAATAATCTAGGGGTGTAAAACCGCCGAAATTAACAGTACCTATATCGCCCTGCGAATCTATATCGGGGTACGTAAGGGAAAGTGGCGTATAACTATAACAAGATGTACACAGAACAGCGTTGACAGTGCCTATAAAACCGCCTGCGTTTACTGTTCTGGTGTCACCGCTGCTGGCCATTCCGCTGAAAGAGAGTGCTATGCTTCCTAAAGAATAGGAACCGTAAATATCGCCGCTATGGGCATCGCCGCCTAAAAATCCGCCGATTGTGACAATATACCCGGCGTTTGCGGGAATAGGTCCCAACTTAATATTGCCTGAAGACCAACAGGATGCGATTCTGCTTTTGTTTGTTGACATGTAGCCCACTAATCCTCCTATGGTGCAGGCATTCATGGCGGCTGACGAGGTGTGATTGTAAATACCTCCTTCCCCTATATCTACATTGGCATGGCATAAGATTATTGAAGCATCCTTTGCATCTCCTATCAGCCCGCCTGTTATGTACGGCTGGCTGCCGTCGGCATTACATGGAACTTTCCTGATTTTTCCGGTGGCGGAACAATAGTTTACTTGCGTCTCTTGGTCGACCGTTCCTGCCAGTGTTCCTGTGCAGGGTATAGGAGACCCGACTGTTATATCTGCGTCGCGCAGATTTATACCCACCAGCAGAGACTGAATTACCTGTCCGAAAAGGCCGGTACCCTCGCCTGCCTTTCCGGTTTTTATCTTTAAATTTTTTATGGTATGTCCGTTCCCGTTGTATACTCCTTGAAACTCGACATTATATCCTATCGGTGTCCAGTCGGTGGCATCGTTGGAGAAGTTTTTCGAGGTAGCGAGGTCTTGTATGTCGATGTCCGCTACTTGTAAAGCTTTGATGGGACGGATTCTACTGTTATTCACATCATTGCGGAATTGGGCGAGGTCTTCGGCGGTGGCTATGATATAGTCATAGTCGGTGTCGGAAGGGATAGGGACTTTCAGTTCGTCCCATGTTATGTCGGAGTTCACCGTGATGGCGGTTATCTGGTTGTTTTGTATCGTCAGGGTGTAGCCTATGGCTTTGCCGGACAGCCAGTCGTTGGGGGTGACATTGGGCAGGGTGGCTGTTACGGTTGTGGAGCCGCTTCCATCGGCATAGGTCAGCGTCACCTTCGTATCGTTCGGGTGCGAGGGTATCAGGAAGAATTCTTTTACGGTCTTTGCCGTGCCGTCGACCGCTATGCTGACGGTGGCCGTGCAAGTGCTTTTGCTTGTACCGATGTTCTCCGCGGCGACCGCGGTGTTGGCGTCGTTTATGCTGAAGTCGGCCGATGAGGCGCACTCGGTGCTGATACCGGTTATGGTTTTGGAGTCACTGCCGCCCGTCTTTACTTTAAAGACCACCTTGGTCATGGCGTGCTTCATGGTGAACTGCACGGGGCCATGAGTATTGGTACAGTCCGTTACGCCTGTGGAGAGCAGCAGGTCGAGTTCCCCTTGGGGGGCGGAATAGCTGATAACGGGTCTGCCCGGGGCGTTGAAGGCGGTGGGCTTCGCTATCCGTATCTTGTCGTTGGCGTTGCCGGAAACGGCGGCGGTATGGGGCGCGTAAGCGAAGAATGATACTTTCTCGTTGGCGTTGGCAGGCCAATACCTTACGGGGCTGTACGTCCAGACGCCGCCCGTTTTCTTCACCGATTGGTTGTACAGGTGGTTGGGAGTGGAACTGCCGTTGCTGAAGTTGCCTGTGCCCGTAAAGTAGGCGAATACACCCATTTCCGTAAGGTTGTCGGTGGTGGCTTCGGCACGTGTGCCGGGTTCCGCTTCACTGCTTGCTACGGTGGTGGAGAAACCAATCTCCCGGGTGGACATAAGGCTTTCGTCCTTGCTGTCGCAGCCGGCGCACAGGGTGCACAGCAGCGGAATCAGGATGTACGCGCCTTTCATTCTTCTCGTCATATTCATTGCTTGCTTCTTTTACTGAAAAAGTTTGTTGTGTGCCCGGAGAAGGACATTCAACCTTGACCGGGCGATGGGAAATCGTCTTATTATCGTTTAACTGTCGTTTCGTTACATCGGGTTATTGAACGGTTACGGGTGTGTCGCTTTCCGTTCCCCAGCCTTCTACGGTAGTTACGTTGAAGGAGATGGCGTTCAGGCTCACCGTGAAAGTGAATTTTTGGGCTGTACCTTTCTTGAAAACACCGGCAGGCAGGTTCACTGTCTTTTCCACCGAGGATTTGGTGTGGGTAGCGGCACCTGTCTTGTTCACCATGTCGTATGCGATTTTTACCTGTACATCACCGGCCGCGGCTGTGCCTGTGGCATTGCTCACCGGGAGCAGGAACAGGTATTCATTGGCGGGGAATAGCGATGTGGCGGTTGTTCCGGCGGAAGATATGTCGATGGAGCTTGTGGTGTAGCCTGCGAAGTTGGCTGCCGTCAGGTTCAATATGCCGTTGGATGAGGCTGCCGTCAGCGCATAAGGAGATGCCAGATAATCCGACGTATTGCTTGCCCACGTCAGGGTTTTCATGTCCAGCGTGCCCTTGCTGTTCAGCTTGCTGGTATGTATCAGCGATACGGCTGTGATGAATACCTTTGTGTCGGTGTTGGCGCTGATGTCCGTACCCGTTTTGGCTTCCATGGCCACTCTGGTCAGCTGGTGCAGGAACTTGAAGTTTACCGTGCCCGAAGTCGAATTCTTGTCCATCGTATTGTTGGAACCGTCCGTAGGATCGGATACTACCAGGTCTACCATATTCTTTTGGTTGGTTTGCAGCTCAAATTTTACTTTCGGGTTGTTGCTTGCGTCGGCGGACACCAGTGTGATGCCGTTGCTGCCCGCATAGGGGGCGTAGGCGAAGAACGAGATTTTGTCGTTGGCGCCTGCCGGCCAGAATTTTACGGGGCTGTATACCCATGCGTTGCCGCTGCTGTTCCATGTCACTTTCTGGTTGTTCATGAATTCGGACTTTGCTCCGGCGGTGCTGTAAGCTCCGTTGGTCTGGTACGCCATTACCCCGAAGCCGGAAGTCTTTACAGCGGGAAGCCCGTTTTCCGCTCCACGGGCTTGCGCCGCGGTGTAGGTGTCGAACCCGATAGGCTTGTTGGCGTCCGGGTTCTGTTCGGTAATCTCATTTTCCGAACATCCTGCCAAGGCCATTACGATGATGGCCAGTGAGAATAAACTCTTTGCTTTCATAACTGAATGTTGTTTTTAGATTGATAAATTGTATCTTTAAATTAGTATCTTTAGCTTTGCGTCTTTAGGTTGATGAGCCGTATTTCTTAAATCGGAATCTCTGTATCGTTCTCTTGTCCCCATTCGTCTACATTGGCGTTGAATCCGGAGTCTTCCGAGATGGTTACGTCGGGCAGAGGTTCGGTGATGTCGGCTTCTATATGCAGGGTGGTGACGCCGCTGCCGTCCGCCTCTTCGTTCGCTTCGATGTTCTCCACTTCGCGCTCTATAACGGTGGTGTTGTCTTTCAGCAAGGCTCTTACCTTGATTTGTACTTCTTCGGTAGAGGGCAGTCCGAAGAGGTGGATGGTGCCGCTGAGCGTGCCGTTGGCGGCGAAGTCCTCGTCTGGGGTGATGTCCTCTACTTCAAACTCCTGCACGCCTTTCTCGGCGTTGTCCGTATTGCCGTCGTGCAGGTAGATGGAGAGGGGCACGCCGCTGAGTTGGCACGTGGCCTGCTTGAGGTTGTTGATGCCCGTGATGTGCAGCTTTACTTTCACCTTGCGGGTGAGGGGCAGGGGAGTGAATTGCAGCCGGCAGGCTCCGTCGGGACAGTCGGCCACGCTGCGTGCTCCGGCCGGGGCGTAGTTGCCCAGCATGTTGTCCGTCACTTCAAAGTCGCGTATCACGGCAGAAGCCAGCTTGCCGGGCGCCGCGGTGATGATTTTCGTTCCGTAGCGCGTCTCCGTTTGCAGGGCGTAGGCTTCGAGGGTGTGCAGTTGCTCCTGTCCCCGGAATGCCATTGTGCCGAACTCGTCGAACGAACGGTTGAATAGTATGGCGTCGTAGCGTCCATCGGGCAGGCGTACGGTAGTTTGCGTACGGTCTCCCATCAGTACGACGCGCGGTGTGCCTCCGTCCTGCGGATAGAAAATCAGGGTGGCTCCGTATTGGTTTTCTTCCTGCTGGTCGGCACGGCTCCAGTCGGCCGTCACGGTTATTTCGGCCTCCGTATAGAAGGTCAGTTCCCTTCGTTCGCAGGACGCCAGCCAGAGCGGCAGTAGCAAAAACAAAACTGTATTCTTCATTTATTTCTGTGTTTTAGTATTAACAATCTATCAGTTTTATTTCCGACAGATAGAGCCTTGTAATATAGTTGACCACTCCCAGTTTCTGCGCCATCTTTCCGTAGCGGGTGTAGAACGCTTCGGATGTGGGGTGGTTGCAGTTCAGGTGTCCGTTTATGGCTTCGAGCAGGGAGATTTCGCATAGCGGGCGGCACAACTTGTAGGAACAGGTGGTGTATGTATCGGCGCCGGCATCTTCGGCTGCTTTTTCTGTTGCCTTTTCAGTTGCCTTTTCATTGCGGCATATCATTCCTTTCTGTTCGAGGCGTGTGTATATGTATCGCAGCTCTTCGGGAGAGGTGCAGTGGCCTATCGCTTCATGCGGTTCGTGCATGGCGATGTCGGGCAGCAATGTTATTGCTATTTGAGTAAGAGGGGATAGCATATTCTTTTATTTTTTATTTTTTCCTGTAATCAGCCAAACGAGTGATATTTTCAGTTTTGTGGGGCCCAGCCAGGTGTACTCGCCGTTTTCCTGCCAGAGCAGGGTCCGGTGGTTGTCTCGGGAGTGGTAGTGGCGATAGTCGGTTCGGAGCATTCCGATGCCGATGTTGTATTCCAGTCGGAGATTGCGGGCGATGCTGTGGGCGTAGCCGTAGCTCACTCCGGCGGCAATGAAGAATTCTCCCTGATAGCCGTTCTTGTCCCATTGCAGATCGTATTTTCCACCGCCCGCGTAGAGGCCGATGAAATGTCCGGTGAGTACGTCGCGTCCGCTCCTTTTGCCCGGCCGGTAACGGACTTCCAGTCCGCCCATGAGTATTTGCAGGCAGTATCTGTCATCGTTTATCAGCCACCAGGGGAACATGTATTCTCCGTTGAGCGACCAGCGTTTGCCTATGGGGACTTCCAGTTCGATGTTGGGCATGAGCGCCGCATCAAAGAGGAGATTGGTTTTTACCGCGAAGAGGGGGTGACGGCGGGATTTACCGGGTGCTATTGCGTTGGCGCTGCCTGTTGTTTGGGCATTGCCTGTTACTTGCGTGCTACCGGTGATTGCTGTGTTGTCCGTTAGTTCTGTACCGTTAGCGTTTGTATCATTGCCTTTCGCAACCCTTACACCGTTTATGACTTCTGTACCGTTAGCGTTTGTATCATTACCTTTTGCAACTCTTACACCGTTTATAACTTCTGTACCGTTTGCGTTTGTATCATTGCCTTTCGCAACCCTTACACCGTTTATGACTTCTGTACCGTTTGCGTTTGTATCATTATCTTTCGTAACTCTTACATCGTTTATAACTTCTGTACCGTTTACGTTTGCAACATCGCCTTTTGCAACTCTTACACCGTTTACGACTTCCGTATCATCCGTAATCTCCGTTCCGTCTGCCTTTTGGTACTCTTTTCCGTTATTACCCTGAGCATCTGCTACAAGCCTGCTACCCTGCTGTGCATGCCTTAGCGGCCGCATATAGACGGTGCATATAGATGCGTTTCTCAATTCAGGCAAAATCCATTGGCTTATATGCCGATACGGAATACCTGTATTCAGCTTCTTCAAGAGAGCCTCTTTCCGTTTTTCGCCTGTATTCAGCTTCAATATCTGCAATATTTCGTCCCGGCAGGGCAGGAGCGTGTCGTTCAGTGCGACATCACGCAGGGCATCCCAACTTTCCGCCTGCGCAGAGGTACGGATGCGGTACTGGTTCAGTCCGGGGTATTTCCAGACCAGATACCCTTTGACGGCCTGTGCGCGTCGCAGAGCGAGACGCCGGTTGTAATCGGCGTCTCCTTCGGGTGAGGAAAAGGCTTGTATGCACACGGAATCTATCCGGGATACACACAGGCTGTCTGCGAAGATTTTGTGCATGGCGGCAAGTATCCGGTTATTGTCACGATATCCGTAGTCGACCATTGAGCGGTCAAAGCGGAAATGCAGTACGAGTTCTGTCTTTTGTTCGGTATCGGCGCTGAAGACCTCTTTTTTTGTCTCTCGCGCTTCCTGTGGATATATCGGAAAAGGCAGTACCTGCATAAACCCAATGATTAACAAAGGTTTCAGGTTCATAAATGTTATTTGTTTGTTTGCTTGTTTGCTTGCTTTTCAGGGCAAATTGTTTATTAAACGTACGTCTGAAAAACACCTTTTCGGGGCTCTCTTTCAGCCCCGCCCTTTATACTTATTCCTTTGTCAGGGCACTATTTTTATTTCGGATGTAAGCGTCTGTTTCACAACATATTGAAAAATTATTTTGCTGTCATCCGAAATTAATATTATCAAAATAATTTGGTATTATGAAAAGTATGCGTATCTTTGTGTTTATCAAACGTACGTTTAAAAAACACCTCCGTTTTCGTTGAATTTTCGTTACAACATTCACCGCCGTTATCCCTCTGTTCTTTACAACTTTTCCCTGATGATACAAGTTTCATATATATAGTACATGCACGTGTGCGCACGCACGGGCGTATTCTTTCTTTTTTTTCGGTTAAAAATCGCCGATTCATTTGAGAGGGGGATATACCCTCCTGCCTTTCTTCACGGTGTCGGCGATTTTTTTTTATTCTCAACAAGTTTCCGGCGATTGTTTTGCCCGCGTTTAATAAATGTTTAAATTTGCCTGTTAATATTAATTGAAGCCTTTAAATGTTAAACGAAAAAAGAGAAAAGAGTATGAAAAGTGCTATTTTAAAAAAGCGGAGTTTGTAGATTGCGACCGTTATGTGTTTGTTTCGAAGGATGAAAAGCTCGATGTATCCCGCATCGTTGCGGGGATTGACCTGATGCTTGACGGCAAGGTGCACGTGGATACGGGCAAACAGCTTCTGTTCGAGGCCGTTGCCTGCCAGATACACGGCCATCAGACGGCGGGATGTCCTGATTTAAGTATAAGCCGCGAGGTGAGGTGCTGGGCTCATATTCTGCACGCGTTCTGCTTTGTGGAGAAAGACCGCAACCGCAGTTCGGAGATGAAGGAACAGTCCATCGAAACGGCGCTGTACAATACCCTTGCCCGTCTTTTCCCGAAAGAGGAGCAGGGCGCGTCCGATGAGCGTCCGAAATAAGTGAAGCGGATAGTCCTTTCCTGTGGAGAGGACTATTTTCGTATCCGGGAGCGTACGCTTATCTTTGTTCCCGCCGATAGGGCAAACTAAAACAAACATCGATGAAAGACCTCATGATTACCGCTTACAGCGGCTTCTCCACCGTTTCCGGCGAAACGAACCTGACTACCGTGATAACCAACATCCGCAACGGCGCCTACTTCCATACGGTTCGGAAAGTGGAGCAGCAGTTGCGTCTGGGCGACCTCTCCAAAGCGAACGCCATCAAGAAGCAGCTCCCTTTTTTTACGCTCACGGGAAACTACTCCGCCTTGCGGCAGCCTTACAGCCTGCTTCGCTACAACCCCGTCATCACCGTGGACGTGGACGAGCTGGCGGACGACCGTGTGGATGCCGTCCGCCGTTTGCTTGAGGCCGACGCCGACGTTGTGGCGTGCTTCCTCACGCCCAAGCGGCACGGCTTCAAAATCTTCCTCTACCTGCGCACGGCGTATGCCTGCCGCCTGCGCAAGATGACCTTCTCCGTGCCTTTCATCACGTACGCGGAGCTTGAGAACCATCATGCGCTGATGTACGAGGCCGCCCGCCTGTACGTGGAGCGCCTCATCGGACTTCCGGTGGACGTGAGCGGTAAGGATATCGGTAGGGGCTTCTTCGCTTCGTTCGATGCGCAGGCGTATCTGAATACGGCTCTGCTGGGGGAGATTGAGGAAGTGACGACCCGGGTGCTCGTACCCGGGAAGACGGAGAGGAAGAAGAAAGGGGCGGGGGATAAGCCGGCGGAAGACGGGTTGACGGGGAAACTGCCGGGTGAGAGGACGGGTAACGGACTGCCGGACGAAACGGCGGATAACGGAACATTGCAGGGCAAGAAGAGTGACAGGCCGCGGCGTGACGACGCTTCCGCTCTGTCTGCCGAAATAGCTCCCTGGCATCTCATGGAGTATAAAAAGGCGCTCAACACCACCCGCCGTTCCGAGGTTTTCCGTAAGGGCAACCGTGACAATTTCCTCTTCATACTGGGCAACCGCTGCTTCCGCAAGGACATCCCTCAGGAAGTTGCCGTGCTCCTTGCCGAACGTGACTTCCGGCAGGACGACCTGGACGTTGCGGGGGCTATCGGCAACGCCTACCTGTACGTGAGCAAGACCTGTGCGGCCGAGAAGGCGAAAGAGGACAAGGTTCCCGTCGTCAGCCGCGTCATGGATTTTCTTTCGCTTCGCTACCGCTTCCGCCGCAATACGGTGCTGGACCGTCTGGAGTTCTGCGAGCAGGACGGTGCGTGCGGGACGGACTCCCTTACCGCTTCTCCCGTCTTCAGCCCCCTGCGGAGCAAGGATTTGAACTCCATCTACGTAAGCCTGCTGACAGACGGCATCAACTGCTCCCTGAACACGCTGAAGGCCATTGTCGACTCCGACTACGCCACGGCGTTCAATCCCTTTGAGGACTATCTGTTCAATCTTCCCCCGTGGGACGGCGTAACGGACTACATCGGCGAGCTGGCCGATACCGTACGGACGGAAGACGGGAAGTTCTGGCGCGAGAGTTTCCGCCGTTGGCTGGTGGGCTCGGTGGCCTGCGCGCTATACGAGAAGAAGGTGAACCAGCTCGTGCTGATACTTTTTGGCGGTCAGGGCAAGGGTAAGAGCACGTGGATAAGCCGTCTGCTTCCGCCCCAGTGGCGCGAGTACTACCACACGGGCATGATATGTCCGGACAGCAAGGACGACATGCTGCTGCTTTCCACCCGCTATCTCATCAACATGGAAGAGTTTCAGGGTGTGAAGGCGGCCGACCTTGCGGGGCTGAAGCGTATCATCACGCAGGAGAGCGTGACGCAGCGCAAGGTGTACGACACGCAGGCTTTCTGTTTCGCGCGGCATGCCTCGTTCATCGCGAGTACCAACAAGCGCCAGTGTTTGCAGGACATCGACGGTAACCGGCGTTTCCTGCCCTCATCGGTGCTTTCGGTGGATTATCGGCGTCCCGTGAATTATCAGGGGGTGTATTCGCAGGCTATGTCGCTGCTGGGCAGCGGCTTCCGGTATTGGTACGAGGGCGACGAGATAGACGGGCTGAACACTCATAACGAGCGTCACCGGATGAAGGACCCGGTGGAAGAGAACCTGTTCGTCTTTTTCCGCCGTCCTCTGGCAGAGGATTTGTCTGTTCAGTGGATGCCCGCTTCCGCCATCCTTACCCATCTTACGATTTACGGTAAGGTGCAGGTGAACCGGCAGACGCAGCAGGAGCTGGTGCAGGCGCTCGAGAAGTATGGTTTTGCGACGCGTACGAACGGTCAGGGCAGTACGGAGTATGAAGTGGTGAAGTTCCAGTCGGACGAGGTGGAGCGTAACTTCCGGCAATAGGATGTATATCAAAAAAAGTTCTGCCTATGTTGCAACTTCCGTTTGATGTACGGCAAACGGGATTGGCGACATAGGCTATCATACAAGAATGTCGGTATTGGTGTCAGTATTGATGTCGGTAATGTCGGTATTGAACCGAATACTGAAAGCTCATGATAGAATTAATTCAATAGAATAATTACAGATTTATAGAAGCCTTACGGCTCTCCCAGCGTCTCTACAATCAGCCTCACCTGCCGCCTCGTATAGCGGTGGTCTCCCCTTGCTTCTCCCGACCTGTACATGGCCTCGTACAGTTCGGGATTTCTTTGTATCCAGTACCTCATCTTGCGCATGGCGGGCACAAGCGGCATATCGGGATTATATAAGTGTGCCAACTCCGACTTTCTGTAAGAACGGATAATGAAAGGTTCTTCAATGCAATGATTCTCCATCTCTTTGTTATGATTTTAAACGTTTTATGATTACTGTTTTTTTGTTTGAGCCATCTCTCGGATATACCTCAAATATACGGAAAAAATACGGACTACGGAAGTGAACCGTACATTATAATCACTTGAAATCCAACTATCGACATACATATACCGCCGCACCCATGTACGACAAAACAGCGGTGCGTACTTCCGTATCTTTGTCCTACGGAACAAGAGAGGGTATGGTTAACCGCCAATTGCGCACCCCGGCTCAGTCTCCCTATTTTTTAATTTTTAATTCTCAATTCTCAATTTACTATGGCAGTACCATTTAAGAAAGTGGGTTATCGGAAAGACCCGAAGAATAAAAATTCCGAGATAGTGTTTCATCCCCGCCTCGTTACGATGGGTCAGACAATGACGCTGGAGAGTATCGCGTACGAGATGAAAGAGAAAAGTTCCCTTTCTTACGGGGATATCAAGAGTGTGCTGACGAACTTCGTGGAAGCGATGCGGACGGCGTTGTATAACGGTCATTCGGTGAATATTCAGGAGTTCGGCGTGTTCAGCCTTTCGGCGCACTCGGCGGGAGTGGCGGATGTAAAGGATTGTACATCCAAGAATATCAGGACGGTGAAGATAAACTTTCGGGCTTCGAGCAGTGTGAAACCGAATCTGACGTCTACGCGTGCAGGGGAGAAGATTGAATTTCTCGATGTACAGGCGGCAATGGACGGAGAGACAGGTGGCGGTAACGGTGGCGGTGGCAACGGCGGCGGAAACAGCGGAGAAGAAGAGAATCCGTTGGGCTAAGAACCCGCCGGACTGAAACAGGGTAAAAGACAGGGCAGAACGGATTTCAAGCCTTATCCCGTTATTGAAAGGCCGTCTGCCCGTCCGTACCCTATCCCCTGATAACATTTCAATCAATTTTTATTATTATAAATAACCCATAAGTAAATATTGAAAACCAGTTTATATCAAGATAGTATAAGCCGATTATGCGTATTTACTTAACTTAACCCCAATTATTATGTCAACAAAATCAACCTGGTGGGACAAGCTCCTCAAAATCGTAATCGCAGTAGCATCGGCCGTTCTCGGCGCATTAGGCGCACACGCAATGCCCATGTAGCCAAGTCATAACTCATAACTTATAACTCATAACTCAAAATGAGATTCATCAACCTCATCGTCATTCACTGTTCCGCCACCCGTTGCGACCGCAGCTATACGGAACACGACCTGACAACAGACCACCTGCGCCGGGGCTTCTCCGGCGCAGGTTATCATTTTTACATCCGTAAGAACGGTGATATAAAGACGCTCCGGCCTTTGGAACGTCCCGGTGCGCATGCCAGAGGCTACAACGCCCACAGCATCGGCATCTGCTACGAGGGCGGGCTCAATCACTACGGAATGCCCGAAGACACCCGTACCGAATGGCAACGTCATTCGCTCCGCGTACTCGTAAGGACTTTACTGCTGGACTACCCCGACGCCCGGGTGGCCGGACACCGCGACTTGAGCCCCGACCTGAACGGCAACGGCGAAGTGGAACCCATGGAGTGGACGAAGCAATGCCCGTGCTTTGAGGTGAAAAAGGAGAAATGGCAGACAGACCGCTCCCAGCAATAGCAGGAAGAAAGCGAAAAAAACAGGAGTGCGTTAAAATGATGGTAACCCCCTCATCTTAACACACTCCCGTCTTTTTATCGTCCGGATTTCAATCCGCTCAGAACTCTATGTCGCTGAATTTATTAATAAGCAACTGATAAGCCGGATAACGTCCGTCCTTACTGGAGTATTTGGTGTAAATACCCGTAATATTGCCTTTCGTCTGTCCACCGTCGTCCACAGGCAACGGCTGCAACGCAAAGTTGGCATAGCCGCTGACACGCACGATGTAATTGCCCGGAGCGGCCGAAGTGGCATTACCGCCGTTGTTGCTGCCGTAAACATAAGTGAAGAGCGCGGAACCGTAATAGTGGTCGTTGTTATAACTGTAAGCATACGTAGGCGTCAGCCCTTCCTCTTCGTAGTACTTGCTCAGATAAGTAGCCTGAGTAGAGTTGTTGGGATAGGTAGCTTCCAGATACATGGGATATTTGTTGCTGCCCAGCTCGCCTGCCTTGTAGGACAACCCTTCAAAGCGAATAAGACATCCTAACTTGTTGTCATTAAGAACCGTCTGATAGTTGCCGGCATTTACGGTGATAAAATCGTCATCGGTCAGTTCGCCCTCCGCTCCTTCCAGCACATGCGCATTCAGGTCCATCTGGGTTTCGATGTTACGGTTGGCATATCCCTTTTCTATATCCTCGGCAGTAGGCGGAAGCCCCACACTGAGCATATAGCGGTAGCAGCCGATGGCCAGCCCTTTGGTTTTGACGTAGAGCGTCTGTCCCATTTGGTAGTAAACGTAGTTGCTCACCATGAGTTTCAGCTCGATGGCTTCCTCACCGTCGTAGATGTAGACCGACTTGTAGACGTTGCCCGCCTGGTCGCTGGAAATTACCTTGCCCTTGATGACATAGTCTTCCGTTATCTCCAGATACTGCTTCAGAGACGCCGCCCCATTGCCGTATTTATTGTAGAACAACTGCTTGAACTCCTTAATGGACATTATCTGCTCTTCCCCGAAGTCCGCATCCGTCCAGACTTTGGCGGGAGCCGGATCATCGAAGTCGTTGTAGCAACTGCTGAAGTTCAGTGCCAGCAGCGCGATTAAACATATATGTATAAATTTATTTATCATAATCTGTACGTATTATCAAAGTTTAGAAGCGGAAGTAAAGATTCAAATAATAGTTTGTACCCAGCATATAGAAGTACTTGGCGTCGAACGGCTCGTACGTCAGCGTACTCTGCTCCTTGTTCTTGAGCAGACGGATTTGCTCGTAACCGCCTGTCTTGATGCCCTGGTTGTTGAGCAGGTTGTCCACGCTCAGGCTGAAACCGAGCGTGTACTTGCGCTGGATGTACCAGTTCTTGCCGATGCTGGCGTTCATGACGAAAGCCGAACCGAACTTCTCCTGATTACGGATGGCCGCAATCTCTTCCTGCGTCATGCCTTGCGTAAGCACAGCGTCGGTGCGGTAGAGCGGGCTCATGGAGAGGTACATATTGTCGTAGAAGTTTCCGTCCAGAGAGATGAAGATATTGTTGCGGCTACGGTAGGACAGCCCGATGTTGGCAGCCAACTGCGGAGTGCTTTCCACACGCTTGTTCTTCCAGTAAACCTTACCCTCGTTCTTTATCTCGCCGCTGTTGTCCTGCAACTGGATATAGTCGGGATTGGAGTTGTAGGTGTACTGTCCCCAGCTCAACGCGCCCTTCAATGAAAGCCCTTCGTAGAGAGGCACCGACGCAGCCAGCTCCAAGCCGAAGTGACGCTTGTCTATACCGCTCATGGCGAAGTTGGAGAAAGTGGCCTCTACGTCGTCGTAGTAGGAAATCACCTTAGTCTGGTCGCGGAAAGTGGTGTAGTAACCGGAAACGCGCGCACGGAAGTCGCCCGAACGGAAGTTGTAGGACGCGTCCACGCCGAATACCTTTTCCGTATCCACGCCCGGAGTCGCCGCATTACGCGTACGCGGAGATACAAACGCATACTGGAAAGCGGGCGCATCCTGCATATAAGTGATGTTGGCGTCGAACGTGTGCGAAGCGGAAAGCTGGTAACGGAAGTTCGCCTTTACCTTATAAGTAAGGTAGTTCTGCTTCTTGGAGTCGCCTTGCGAATCGTCGGGGAAAAGTCCCTTACGCCAAAGCCCGTGGCGCCACAGGGTGGTATGCCCTATTTCGCCGCCCACGCCTATCTCCAGATTGGCAAGGTTGAAACCGTATTGAGCCCAACCGCGGCCGCTGAGGACATTGCCGTAGTAGTCGTAGCTGTACTTGTCACCTTTCTTCACAGCCTGCGCGTGACCGTACTTTTCGTAGTAGTCCATGTTGTTTTGGTAAGGGATAGGATCGAGACCGCCCATATCACGTTCCGCAAACTTGTCCACGTCTATCCAGTAGTCGCCGCCCAGCAGGTCTTTCACTTCGCTGTAATACTCCGTACGGTTGCGACGCAGGTTGATACCGGCATTCAGCTTGGAGTTGTTCCTGAAGATGTGGGAGAACTGCGAATTCAGGTTCCAGTCCAACTGGTCGGTATGGCGTTCTTCAATCATGTTGATGGAACGGTTGCCGTCGCCGTAGGTGGAGTTGGGTGTCTGGCTGCGGTTGATGTCGTACATGCGGTCCCAGTTGATGTGACGGATGTTGTCGGTGTTCCGCATCCACGCTTCCTGCAACCAGCCGCCGGTAGCGGTGCCTTCGTAGTAGCTGGGCAGATAGCGGTAGTAGTCGGGACGAGGGTCGGGACCGGCATACCAGGTGAGCGCCGAATAGCCGTTCTGGCCGAAGCGTAGAGAGGTGGCCACGTTCAACTGCGAACGGTCGTTGATGTCGAACGTATAGTTGAGCATGGTGATAGGTTCGTGATAGTTGCGGACGCGCGCGTTACGGCGTTTGCCGTCTTGCCAGCCCCAGTTGGGGTTGTAGTAGTTGTTGCCCACCAGGTCGTAGACTTCTTGCGTGGAAGCCTGCTGCGCGCCGCGTTCGGTAGGTGCTCCGAGTACCAGCAGACCCAGGCGGTGTCCGTTGCGGAACTGCTTCTCTACCGTACCGAAATATCCGTAGGCGTTGTAGTAAACGCCCTTGATGTAGTCGTTGCCGCCCTGACGGGTGGAAACGGAGAAGGCATACGACCAGCCGTTGTCCTGCATGCCCGACGCATAGGTCACCATGCCACGGAAGCGGTACATGGAGTTGGCGTTCACCAGGCTCATACGCCAGCCTTTACGCATCTGCGAGGGACGGGTGTTGATGTTGGTCACTCCGGCAATGCCGCCCACTCCCACGTCGCCCATCGCAAGGCCGGTAGTGTTTTCCTGGTTGCGGGTCGCGTCGTTCAGACCGCTCCACAACGACCAGGGCGTGTAGCCCGTCATGGCGTCGTTGAGCTGGATGCCGTTGAGGTAGACGTCGGAGAACTGCGAGTCGTAACCGCGGACGTTGAAGCGCATCTCACTGAACTGGTAGGACGCGATGTTGTTGAACACGTCTTTTGATGCGGACAACGAGGAAGGAAGCGACTGCGCGTCTTCCATCGTCTCCGTATCGAACTCCGCGAATACGGCGTCGTCCATCATGACGTTTCTCTCGGGTACAAGAACCACGCGTACTTCACGCATCATCTTGTCCACACGTACCGGAAGATTGAGGACTTCGTATTCCGGCGTTTCAAAAACCAGCGTATATTCACCTTGTCCCAGGTTGTCGAATACAAACTGTCCGGAGCCGTCGGTGGTCGTTGTGACTTCACCCGGCATCATTGTAACTTTCACTTTGTCTATGGTTGCACGGGTAGTACGCGATACCACCGTACCTTTGATTCCACCCATGTTCTGGGCAATGCCCGGAAGCGAAAGCAAAGAAACCAGCAATAGCAATAACGTTCTTAATTTCATAAATAGATGTTTTTATTTTCCGATATAAATATATACTGGGAAGTGATCGCTGTATCCTCCCTGAAAGTTGTTGCCTACATAGGTGCGCAAGGGATAGCCCTTGTACTGACCCTCTTTCTGCACCATGTAATGACGCTTGAAGATGTTGCCGTAGAACTTGGAGCCGGGGGCTTTCTGAATCTTCAGCTTGTCTTTGGCGTCGTTTACGAGGTTCTCCGTCACGACGATGTTGTCGAAGATGTTCCATGCGTCGCCGTAGGCCAAAGTGCCGTATCCGGCTTTCAGCATGGATGCGTAGGGTGCGTAGTAATCGCCCTTCCGCAACTCTTTGGCCTTGAGCTTGGCGCCCAGTCCCTGCGTGATGCTGGGATCGGTAGGGTCGTCGTTGAAGTCGCCCATCAGCACCACTTTCACGTCGGGACGGATTTGCTTCACCGAGTCGGCGATGCTGCGCATCTGCTTGCCCACGGCTATACGCTTGTACTCGGACGCTTCTTTGCCGCCCAGACGCGAAGGCCAGTGCGCCACCATAAAGAGGAAGTCCTCTCCGTCTATCTTGCCCCACATGGTGAGGATGTCACGGGTTTTGAAATTGGGCAATGAAGGTATCACGGTGCGTATGGCTTTCTCTCCTTCGAGCTTGAACACATCGGCGCGATAGAAGAAAGCCACGTCTACCCCGCGCGCTTCGGGCGAATCGTGATGTACGATACGGTAGTTGGCGGGCGCCAGCTTGGGAGTGGCCACAATGTCCTCGAGCACATTGCGGTTCTCTACCTCGGACACGCCTATCACCACGGGATAGTCCTTATTGACAGCCGCGATGTCGAAGAATACGCGTTCCATGTTGTGCAACTTCTTGTCGTACTTGTCCTGAGTCCATTTCTTGGGACCTTCGGGGGTGAACTCGTCATCCAGCACTTCCGGATCGTTCACCGTATCGAAGAAATTCTCCAGATTGTAGAAAACAACCTTATAGGGCTTGGTTTGCGCATAGGCCGTAAGGCTTATGGCAAAGAAGAGAAAGGCGAAGATACATTTTCTGTTCATAATGTATTGTTTTTATCAATTTATATTCCAGTCCGTAGGGTTATAGTCCTGCTTCACTGCGTCGGGGATGGTCGGGAAGAAAGTAAAGCCGGTCTTCTGCTCGATGTCGGCCACACTGGTGCAAATGGAACGGGGCGGCTCTACGTTGCCGTAGGACTTTTGGTCTACCCAGAAACCGATGGCTTTCAGCTCGGACGCGGTGCAGTCGCTGACGTATTTCCCTGTCTTTCCGCTCTTGGTGCGGAGCAGTACTTTAAAGTAGTTGGTCGGCACGGGAACGAGATTGCCGGCACCGTCATAAGTGGTGGTGGAAGTGTTGGCAAAATAAGCTCCGGTAACGACGTAGAGGGTGTCTTCGCAGTTGTAGGTACGTACTTTGGCTTCCAGCTTTCCCCACATCTTCTGGTTGAGCTGGCCGAGCTGCGGGGTCATGTTGGAGAAGTAGAATGTCTGACGGTTCATCTCATCAGTGGCCTGACGGTCGGCAGAGGGGATTTGATGGCCACGGTCGTAACTGTTGTTGTTGCTGTTTTTGTAGCTTCTGAACAGTTCCGGCTGGAAGGAAGACTCGAACGAGGGGTCGAAGTTCCAATCCTCTACACGGCCTGCATCACCGCTGGTATAGGCTTTGTGCAACGGATAGGCTACCCACAGGGCGGCTTTCTTGGTCTTGTCGAAGCACAGGGAGTAGTTGCGCACATTTCTATTGTCCAACTTGACATAGTGGGTGACGTAAATGTAATTCGCGTCTTGCTTATGGGCGGGCGTCTCCGCATATCCGCCTTCAAAGTCGGGCAATACGGACTGGCCTGCGGCTACTTGCTTCAAGGAGAGGATGTGTGGCTCGGTCTCTCCGTCGAAAGTGAAGGAGATGGCGGCCGTACGCTCTTCCGAATCGGTGTTTGCCGCATAATAGAGGTAGAGTATGTTCAGACCGTCTTTTACTTCTCCGTGAACGGTCTGCCCGCTACCGGTGAAGTCGTTAGAGACAAAGGAACACCAGCTTGCACCGGCGGTTATCTCAGCTGTCCATTTAACGCCTGTCGTGCCTGATATGGACAGGGTGGCCGAACCGGCGTCTGCCGTCACCGAAGAGGCGGTCTTCCAGGATATTTGACCGGGAAGAACGGGATTCTCTCCCTCTGAATTGTCACTGCACGAGGATAAGGTCAGGAAAAAACAGAGGATGAAGAATATGGTTTTATAGGGGGGATGGTTGGATATCACATTAGTAAGGTTTTAGATAAAGAACTCTTGGCAGGCAAAGCCTGTCAAGAGTTCAAATGATTATATTCTGAGGAAATTAGTTTTTCTTGAAGAAGAAGATACCATTCTTATATGATCCCGTAGATCCATAAGAGCGAATTAATTTAGAGGTTGCATTTGCACTAACTAAAGTAATAGATTTACTATCAAGCATTGTTGTTGGAAATATACCTTTACCTTCTGCATTCGAATTATTACTAAACTCCCATTCTGTAGGAGTATCTCCTAAAGCAATCTTTCTATTCTCTGCAGATACACTATATAAATACTCATCTCCCAATTTAATATAATATGTGTTAGCTTTGTCCGCAACAGCAACTAACTCTATTTCAATGCCTTCATCCGCATCTTTAGCTGTTAATGTTTGACTAACCTCATCATACTGATATTGAACAGTTTCTAAATCGCCACCTGCTTTCGGAGAAATACTACCATTCCAAACATGATAAGAATACGGTGCAAAATTAGTAGAAGAATATTTCTCCACATAAGCAGACATCAAATATTTACCAGCTTGCAGGTTTGCAATCTCTGAAATCAACGTATAAGTTGCCGCTGGTGCCGTAGAGCAAGTAATTGGCACTTCAACAGGAGTACCATTAGCTACTGAAATCTGCAAAATATTTTCTTCGTTCGCAAGTGTTGTTACCGTAACTGAAACTGTATTACCTACAACTGAAGTCTCAATATTGTCTGAGTTTTGTTTCAGCGTTGCTGTAATTGCAGCTCCATTTTGATTGAGAACCGTTACCGTTACATCTTTTGTACCAGTAGCATTAAAAGTCAAAGCAGCAGGGCTTACAGAAGTAATCATTGGAGCATCAGAAGTAAAATCACTAACATCCGCCAAAGTACGTGGAAGAATCTGTCCTTGATTATATACAGAAACAATACCTGTTACTTTTCCACCTGCAACATTATTAACATAAGTTTTACCTGCAAATTCACTTGTCTTATAACAATATACAGTAAATTCGGTACCGCCCAAAAGGAAAGTATTTCCTGTATTCCTATCAGTCGTACACCAAACACCATTAGCCTCTTTAGAATTAGCTCCATTCACTGTTACTGTCATACCTTGGTAATCAGCTAACTTAGCAATATTAGCAGAAGTAATTTCAATAGGAGTAATTGTTGCTGTGCCTTCTAACTTCTCTATTGTAGCATACTCACCCTCACCGGTAACTTCATACCAA
>ENA-UONV01001493-UONV01001493.1-human-gut-metagenome-genome-assembly--contig:-CS4-NODE-1493-length-20387-cov-5.825497_pt1 | contig 20387 bp, 9 predicted proteins | sample MGYA00242461_ERZ724008 | MGnify/ENA metagenome assembly ERZ724008 | reverse complement strand
CCGCCTCTTGTTGCAGGAGAAATTCACGCACCAGCCGCAGGTATCACCGCAGATTTTGGCAACGAACGATATGGACAAAATTTTTGTCGACAGCGTGATGAAGGTGATCGAAGAACACATGGACGATGTAGAATTTAGTGTTGATGTATTAGCGTGCAAGTTGGGGATGGCGCGCACCAAGCTGTTCTCCAAGATGAAGGCTATCACCGGACAGACACCTTTGGAGTTTATCCTGACTATCCGCCTGAAACGTGCTGCCGTGATGTTGCTGAATAACAAGGAATATAGTATCTCGGAGATTGCCGACCGGCTTGGCTTTTGATCTCCCCGCCATTTTACCCGATGCTTTAAAGAGAAATACACCATTACGCCTCAGGATTATCGTCGGCAGAAGAGAGGGGATAGGTAAATATCAACGTATAGTTTTGTATGCGTTAAGGTACTATTTCGTACATCTGCCGATTGAATGCGTTTTTGTATAATAGGTCGGATTATTTGTATATTACACACGGTTCTGTTTGTCATATCCATCCTACATTTGTGTAATGTTTAAAATAGGATATGATATGAATATGTGTTTCAACAAAAAAACAATCGTTAGTTTCATCCTTTCCGGATTAGTGTTGTCCGGACTGTCGGGATGTGCCGGCTCTTCTAATGAACAGGAAGAACTGGTAGCTGATAATGTGGTCAACGCAGCTTCGCAATATGCGTTGATGGCAAAAGCGGCGGATGAGAATGGAGGCAAGCTTCCCGGCTACACCAACGCCAAGGGAGAAGTGGTGTATATCAATCCCGCCGACTGGCGGAGCGGCTTCTTTCCCGGTTCTTTGTGGTATCTGTATAAATTGAGCAACGATGAAAAGTGGAAGTCTCTTGCTGAAAAGTACACAGAAAAGTTGGAGGAAATCCAATACCTCACCAATCATCATGATGTAGGTTTCATGATAGGTTGCAGCTACCTCAATGGATTGCGTTTTGCGGGAATCAAGGAGTATGCACCTGTCATTGTTCAGACAGCCAAGTCGCTTAGTACCCGTTTCCGCCCGAATGCCGGGGTCATTCAGTCGTGGGATGTGACCGGCGGATGGCAAAGCAAGCGCGGCTGGGAGTGTCCGGTCATCATCGACAATATGATGAACTTGGAGCTGCTTTTCGAGGCCACTGTGCTTTCGGGCGATTCTACCTATTATAATATAGCGGTGAGTCATGCCGACCGGACGTTGGAGAACCACTTCCGCAACGACAACAGTTGCTATCATGTGGTGGACTATGATTTGGAAAGCGGAATAGTGCGCAGCAGACAAACCGCTCAGGGCTATGCCGACGAATCGGCTTGGGCACGCGGGCAGGCCTGGGCTATTTATGGATATACGATGTGTTACCGTTACACCCATAATCCCGAATACTTGAAACAAGCTTGTAACGTCTACGAGTTTATCTTCACACATAAGAATCTTCCGCAGGACTTGATTCCGTATTGGGATTTCGATGCACTCAACATCCCCAAGGAGCCTCGCGATGTGTCGGCGGCAGCCGTTATCGCTTCTGCCCTGTACGAACTGTACACCTACGCACCTGAACAGAAATATAAGGAGACAGCCGACTGGATTGTACAGACATTGAGTACACCCGCCTATCGTGCCGAAGTGGGGACAAACGGTAACTTCATCCTGATGCACTCGGTGGGAAGCATACCGCACAATGCCGAGATAGATGTGCCGCTCAATTATGCCGACTATTATTTCTTAGAAGCCTTGGCACGTAAAAGTGGAAAATAGTGCAGTTTGTATAAAACAGACATTTCATTTGTATAAAATGTCGTGTCTGTTGTGTTTGCAGAATTTATTTTTGTGTCAGTTTTCAAGAGGTAGTTTTTTAGGGTATCAAGATTGTTTTCAGTTTTTTTATTAATCACACTGTTTTTATGTGTATAAATCTAATTAATTATGAACAAGACTAAAAGGCTAAGCAAGTACAAGTCGAGAAAGATAAGTGTACTGTTGTTGATGCTGTTTTCTGCTGTTCTTTCATACGGACAGCAGGTGTCTGTTACTGGTAAAGTAATAGATACGACCAACGAGCCGGTCATTGGAGCAACCATTCAAGTGAAAGGTGTTCCTACTGGAACCGTGACGGATGTGGATGGAAACTTTAAAATTACGGTGGCTGACACCGCCAAAGCTCGTTTGGTGGTTTCGTACATTGGATATGAAACTCAGGAGGTGCCTTTGCAAGGTAAGAAAAGTGTTAAAATCGTCTTGCAAGAGACGTTTAACGAGTTGGAAGAAGTGACGGTGGTGGCCTATGGTGTGCAGAAGAAAGAGACGCTGACCGGTGCTATCTCCTCGGTGAAGACAGACGCCCTGTTACAGTCGCCCAACTCCAGTGTGGCCAACTCGTTGGCTGGTAAGATTACCGGTCTGTCGTCCGTACAGAGTAGTGGACAGCCGGGAGCCGAAGACCCGAAAATCTTTGTGCGCGGCGTGGGTTCGTTGACCGAAGATGGCGGTACCCCGCTAATCTTGGTGGACGGTGTGGAGCGCAGCTTCTTCCAGATGGACCCCAATGAAATTGAAAACATCACGGTGCTGAAGGATGCTTCCGCCACAGCCGTGTTCGGTGTGCGCGGCGCCAACGGTGTTGTATTGGTCACCACCCGTCGCGGTGAAGAAGGCAAGACCAAAATCTCTGTAACTTCTTCCGTAGGTATCCAGACGCCTACACGCACTTTGGAGACAGCAGACAGCTACACCTACGCCATGATGTTCAACCAACAGGAACGGAACGACGGTCGTCAAGAGGTGTTCGATGAATATGCGCTTGAACGTTTCCGCTTGGGTGATTCTCCGATAATGTATCCGAATGTGAAGTGGCGTGAGTATATGACAAACAAGGTAGCGGTGCAGACCCAGCACAACCTGAATATGTCAGGCGGAACCAAGAAAGTGCGCTATTTCGTCTCTTTGGGCTATATGTTCCAGGACGGTTTGTTCAAAGACTTCGGAATGGAAAATATGGGCTATAAGTACAGCCGTTACAATTATCGTGCCAACTTGGATATGGACATTACCAATACCACTACCCTGAAGTTGGGCATTGGTGGTGTGGTAGGCGACAAGAACGAACCTTCCAGCAGTGAGGTTTGGAAAACAATCAACTGGTCGCAGCCGTTCAGTAGCCCGGGATTTGTGGACGGGCATCATGTAATCAGCCAGAGCAATAGATACAGGGATATCAAGATAAGTGAACCGTTGAGTAAATATTTGGAAGGATATAAGAAGAATGTGAAGAACACGATGAACCTCGACTTGCATCTTGTCCAAAAATTGGATTTCCTCACCAAAGGACTTTCTGCCGAGGTGAAAGCCGCCTACAATACAGACTATTCGTTCATTAAAATCAGAAAGAAAAAACATGAGACCTACATACCCTATTTCCAGTCGGAGTTGGAAAATCCCGGTATGCTGGTCGATGACCCCGATTTTAACAACAACATCATCTATCTGATAGAAGGTACAAATAGCAAATATAGCTATGAGGAGAAAATAGAGCGTGCGCGCGATTGGTATATGGAGGCAAGCTTGCGCTACAACCGCAAGTTTGGTGACCACAATGTGACCGGATTGCTGCTCTACAACCAAAGCAAGAAATACTATCCCAAGCAATTTGGGTTTATCCCTACAGCCTACGTAGGCTTGGTGGGACGTGCCACGTATGACTATAAATCGCGCTACATGGCGGAGTTCAACATCGGTTACAACGGCTCCGAAAACTTCTCGCCCGACAAGCGTTTCGGTACCTTCCCTGCTGTGTCGTTGGGTTACATCATCTCGGAAGAGAAGTTTATGAAGAACCAAAAGGTGTTCGACTTCTTGAAGCTGCGTGCCTCTGTCGGTTTGGTGGGTAACGACAACATGAACAACAGTCGCTTCCTTTACCTGCCGGACAGCTACAGCGTGGACAAGTTGGGCGATCCGATAAGCGACTGGAAAGGCTACAAATGGGGCTATAATTTCGGTAAGGACATTTCAACCCCGTTGAAGGGTGCCGTGGAAAACCGTTTGGGTAATCCGGGCGTGACGTGGGAAACCTCATTGAAGCAGAACTATGGTGTGGATATGCACTTCTTGAAAAGCCGCTTGAAATTGAGCGTCAACGTGTTCCGCGAAGACCGTAAGGACATCTTGATTGCCCGTAAGACCATTCCGGGAATGACCTCGCTGACCAAGGATTTGCTGCCGGTGGTGAACATGGGTAAAGTGAAAAACAAGGGATACGAAATCGAAGTGAACTGGAATGACCACGTGGGCGAACATTTCAGCTATTATATAAATGGAAACATGTCCTATGCCAAAAATGAAATTATTTTCCAAGACGAGGTAGAGCCCAACGAACCTTACCTGTGGCGCACAGGTCAGCAGGTGGGCGCTGTATTCGGTTATGTGGCAGACGGATTCTATTCGGAAGACGACTTTATCGACCCCGACAAAGGTACGTTGAAGGAAGAACTTGCCAAGCCGCAAGCGGTTGTGCATCCGGGTGATGTGAAATATCTGGACTTGAACAAAGATGGAAAAATCAATGATGACGACCAGCAGAACATCGGTTACCCCACCCGTCCGAACTATGTGTTCGGTCTGAATATGGGCGCCAACTACAAAGGTTTCTTTTTCTCCATGAACTGGACGGGAGCGGCAGAACGTTCGTTGGTGTTGTCCGAAGAGTTCTGCAAACCGTTCAACATCGAGGGACGTGGATTGATGATGTATCAGGTAGATGGCTGTTGGACCAAAGAGACTGCTGCCAACGCCAAACTTCCGCGTTTGTCTGTGAATAGTGCGAGCCACAACTACAAACAGTCTACTATGACAGTGAAGAACGGTAATTATTTGAAACTGAAGAACCTGACGTTCGGTTACAACTTCACGGGCTATCCTGCATTGAAGAAACTCGGTATCCAGCAGCTTGGCTTGAAGTTCACGGCCTATAACCTGTTGACTTTCGACAAGTTTGACATTATGGATCCCGAATCGAACCCCAACCAATATCACGACACCTATCCGGTAGTGAAGATTTATAACCTTGGTGTAAACTTAACTTTCTAACCTAAAGACCATTATGTATAAACAAATCAAAAATATAGCAATCTTGTCATTACTCCTTGTTGGATGTGATGACTTGAAATTCGGAAACGACTTTTTGGAGAAACCGCTAAGCAATGAGATGAACATCGATAGCGTGTATGCCAAAAAGGTATATGCCGAACAAGCTCTGAATCAGGTGTACCACTCGTTACCGGACTATCAGCCACACAACAATCGGTTAGGCTGGTGTGCTTTGGAATCGATTACCGACTTGGCGGACGCGATTAAATCGGGTGGAACCCAATACCATAAAGGAAGCTTGACTGCAAGTGTCGCCAATGCTTCTGCCTACAGCTTGTCCTACAACGAGGAGCACGGCGAGTTCTCTGCCACCTACGGCATCCGTCAGGCATACATCTTCTTGGAAAACATTGACCGTGTGCCCGACATGACGGAGGTGGAGAAGAACGTGCGCAAAGGCGAGGCGATGATGATCATAGCCTATCATTATATGAACATGTTGCGTAACTTGGGTGGTATGCCTTGGATTGACCATGCCTACAAGCCTGTTGACGATATGCGGATGACCCGTATGACGGTGGAAGAAAGCGTACAGAAAATATGCAAACTGATAGACGATGCCGCTTTCCTGCTACCGTGGGAAGTCTCTTCGGCTGACGACGGACGCATGCACAAGGCAGGAGCCTATGCACTGAAATCTCGCCTGCTGACCTTCGTGGCAAGTCCGTTGTTCAACAGTGACAAACCTTACAAAGAGGGTGAAGCAGCCGACAAACACTATGTGTGGTATGGCAATTATGATCAGTCGCGTTGGCAGGATGCCTTGGATGCAGGCCTGGCGTTTATCCGCGAGAACAATAACCGCTATAAATTGGTGAACACCGGCAATCCGCGTCAAGACTTCTGTTCCGGATATTTCGACCGCTACAATGGCGAAGTGCTGATTTCCAGCCACCGCTGGATTAAGTGGGACCACAATTCAAAGGCTGTTGCACAGATTCGTTTTGGAGTATGCAATCCGATGTTGAACTATGCGGATATGTTCCAGATGAAAGACGGATGCGAGTTCAGCTGGGACAACCCTGCTCACCGCGAGCATCCCTTCTTCGATGCCAATGGCAATGAAGTACGCGACCCCCGTCTCTATGAGACATTGATTGTGACCGGGGACAAGTTCAGAGGACGTAAGGCTGAAATTTATGAAGGCGGACGCGAAGTGGCACAAGACATGGGTGGCACCGGACCGGATGGTTGGGGCAACTTAGGATATTTCGGTGTGGCACAACGCAAGTTTATACAAGATATCAGAAGCGAATTGAGCGGCAAATTCTATCAATGTCCGTTGATGCGCTTGCCTGAAATCTATCTGAACATTGCTGAGGCGATGAATGAATTGGGCAAAGCAAAAGAGAAAGACGAATTTGGCAATAACGCTTATGACTATATCAACATGGTGCGTAAACGTGTGGACATGTGGGAACTGACTCCCGAAGCTGTTGCTCCCGGCGAGCCGTTGCGCGAAGCCATCTTGAAAGAACGTGCCTTGGAGTTTGGCTACGAAGAGGTACGCCACTACGACATTGCCCGTTGGAAACACAGTGACTACCTTACCAACCTGAAGCGCAAAAGATTGAAATCATGGCTGAAGGATGGCGAGAAAAAGGAGGATGTGAAAGACCCGAAAACGCATGTGTTCCGCTATGAAATCAAGGAAGAGGCCATCAACCAGCGTGTGTGGACAGCCCAATGGGACAATCGTTATTATCTCTGCCCCATAGACTTGAATGAGATTAATAAGAAATACGGTTTGATTCAGAATCCGGGTTGGGAATAATTGAATACTAATTTTTATTGTCAATAAAATGAAAAAGAAATATATTTCGATTTTAAGTATCGCCTGCATGTTCTCCCTCTCGGCTATGGGACAACACACCCTGACAGGTACGATCAAGAATCAGCAACAACAGCCGGTGCTGGGAGCATCGGTCTCTTTGGTGGGCGACCCTTCCAAGAAGACAATCACGGACGAGAACGGGTTGTTCTCCATTGAGGCAAAAAAAGGAGACTACATCGAGGTGGTCTATGCCGACGGCCAATCCAAAAGAGTATGGGTGACTGGAGAAACCATGGTGATTTCGTTAGGCGATTTTGATATCCGGAGTAACAGCCAGGGCATCCTGCGGACAGACGTGAGCCGCACACAGGCAATCTCCACCCTCTCGGGAGAGATGTTAGAGAAGAACTCGGTAAAGAACATCAGCGATGCGCTCTACGGCTTGATTCCGGGACTCATTGTGAAGCAGAACACCGGATGGCTTGATACAGCGGAACTGATGGTGCGTGGCGGAGGTTCGCTCACGAGCCGCAGCCCGCTAATTGTGGTGGACGGCATTCCTCGCACCATGAAATACATTAATCTAAACGATGTGGAGAGCATATCTGTGTTGAAGGATGGTGCCGCCACAGCCTTGTGGGGTACACGCGGAGCCAATGGTGTGATTGTTGTCACCACCAAGCGCGGCGTACACGAGAAAGTGGACATCGACATCAACTATACGCATGGCATCGGGCTTCCCGTCAACCAACCCGACTTTGTGGACGGCTACACTTACGCCATGATGAAGAACGAGGCGCTCCGTTACGACGGGCTGCCTTTGCAGTATGACCAGGCAGCGCTCGACGCTTTCAAATATGGAACCAACCGCGACCTCTTTGCCAACACCGACTGGCAGAAGGAGGCGCTGCGCAACCACAGCGTCAACAACCAGCTGAACGTCGCCTTCCGTGGAGGCGGCAAGCGCATGCGCTATTATAGCTCCATCAACTATAAGAACGACTATGGAATCTTGGACAAGGGCCTGACCGACTATTCGGAACGCTACAACTCGCAGATGAAGAAGTATGACCTCAATGCCCGCATCAACTTGGATGTGGACGTCACTCCCTACACCAAGGCTGCTGTGTCGCTGTTCGGCTTGCTGCGTGAGGAGAACCGCCCGAATAAGTCGGAAGAGGACATCTTCTCTGCACTCTATCATGTGCCTTCGGCAGCGTTCCCCGTGCGCACCAGCACCGGTATGTGGGGAGGTGACTATCTGTTCAAGAAGAACCCCATCGCCCAGATTGCCGACGTGGGTTATTACCGGACCGACCGCCGTATGCTTCAGGCGGACATGCGTATTCTCCAAGACCTCTCGTTGCTGACGAAGGGACTGCGTGCCGAAGTAGGCGTGGCATATGACAACGATGCGGTGTACAGAGATATAGGCAGCAAGAACTATGCGTATGAGGTGAACACTCCGCTTTATCTGCCGGGCATGGGCGAATATGAGACACAAAGTGCCAAGTTTGGCGACGACAGCGCCCTCTCTATCGACAACGGTTGGCTCGACAGTCAGTTTATCCGTGCGGTGCTGGATGCCAAGGTGGGCTATGACCGTGCATTCGGCCTACATGCCGTGAACGGCACGTTGCAGTACAGCCAGGAGTCGTACACACCGATGGGACGCAACAACACCCGCAAGCGCCAGTCGTTCATCTTCACCGGCGGCTACAACTACAACGATCGCTATATGGTGGACGTGGTGGTGAATCACAGCGGTACTAGCGTATTGAGCAACGGTGACAAGTTCCGTACCTATCCTGCGGTATCGGCAGCTTGGGTATTGTCGAATGAGAAATTCATGAAGAATGTTAAGTTCGTCGACTTCCTGAAGCTCCGCGCCTCTTGGGGACGTTCGGGCAATGACAACATCGACTACGACCTCGACGAGCGGTATTGGGAAAATTGCGGTGGATTCCAAGTGAAGAACCCGCCGATAAATCCGGGTGGTGGAGGCGGATTGCATCCCGGTGCGTTGCCTATCAACAACCTAACCATCGAGTTAGCGGACAAGTATAACGTAGGTTTGGATGCACAGTTCTTCAACCAACGCTTGGCGTTGACGTTCGACGGCTTCTATGACAAGCGCAAGGACATGCTGACCAACAGCGACAAACTGTTCTCTTCTGTCATCGGAACCGGCATCCCGCAGCAGAACATCGGCCGCATGAACTCCAAAGGGTTCGACATGTCGGCTATGTGGAAAGATAAGGCAGGGGAAGATTTCAACTACTATGTAGGAGGCACCTTCTCGTTCCTGAAAACAGAAATTGAGGAGAACGGTGAGGGGTATCAGCCTTACGACTATCTGTATAAAAAAGGCGATGCCTACAGCCAGTGCTACGGACTGGAGGCCATCGGCTATTTCCGCGACGAGAGAGACATCAAAAACAGTCCGAAGCAGATGTTCTCCGAGGTTCGCCCGGGCGACATCAAGTATAAGGACCAGAACGGCGACGGACGCATCGATGACTATGACGTGGTGAAAATCGGTTACTCCAGCGTGCTGCCCCGCATCTATTATGGCATTAACCTTGGATTCGAGTACAAGGGATTCGGTGTCGACGCCTTCTTCCAGGGAACAGGAAAAATCAGCAAGATGCTGAATGTGAAGAGCGTCTATTGGCCGCTGCGCAACAACGAAAGCAACCTCTCCACCTGGTACCTGAAAGATAAGATCCGTTGGAGAGAGGGAACGGAAGACATTGCCAATGTGCCTCGCCTGACCACGCTTAGCAATGCCAACAACTTCCGCAACAGTACACAATGGTTGGAAAACGGCTCCTACTTCAAGCTGCGCAACCTGAATGTGTACTACAACCTGCCGAAGAAATGGGCAAACGCCATGAAGATGGACAACTTTCAGATCTATGCGCGTGCCAACAACCTGTTCTCTTTGGACCACATCAGTTACATGAACTGTGAGGATTTCTCTATCAACTATCCGGACATGACCTCAATCTATTTCGGAGTAAATATTAATTTCTAAAGAAGATGACAATGAAACTAAAGAAGATTTATACGATATTGTTTGCTTCCCTCGCATTGACAGGATGTGATTTCCTCGATTTCGATGAGTCGTCGGGCATGGACAAAGAGGAGGCATACGCCTATTTCGACAATGTCACCCGCATGGTGAGCGGTGTCTACCGCGCGGTGCCTTCCGATTGGGGAAAAATCAGCGACGCGCTGAGAGAGTCCGCCACGGACAATGCGGTATACACTTGGACCAACAATGCGGTGTGGGACATCTATTCCAACGCCTGGAGTCCCATTAACCTGGTGGACGACCGCTGGAGTGAGTTCTATCAGGTGATTCACGACGCCAACTCGCTGATGGAGAATTTCTCGGAAGAGAACCTCAAGCGCTATGAGTGGGACAAGAACTATGCCGATAACATAAAAAAGGTGCGTGCCTATATGAAAGAGGTGGAGGTGCTGCGTGCCTACTACCACTTTGAGTTGGCAAAGCGCTACGGAGATGTGCCTCTGATGACCCGCACGTATGCGCTGGATGAAGTTAACCATGTGGAGAAGACTTCGTTCGACGACATCATCGCGTTTGTGAACAGTGAAATCGAGCGCCTGCTGCCCGACTTGGTGAAAGATCAGAACGAGCTGTTCGGTGAGACCGGACACATCAACAAAGGTATTGCGCTCTCCATCCGCTCACGTGCGTTGCTCTATGCGGCAAGCCCCTTGTTTGCCGGTGAAGGCGATGCTGCCAAATGGGAAGCTGCCGCCAAAGCCGCTTACGACGTGATTGCCCTGAACAAATATTCGATGCCGAAAATCACTGAAGATCCGTTGTATAACAAAGATGGCGGAAACGGGGTGCTCAACTCCAAACAGCTGATTTGGGAAGTGAGAGGTTCGGAGAACAACACGTTCGAGGCACGCAACCTGCCGATGGGTTTTGAGGGCGCCAAGGGGGGAAACACCCCGACACAGAACTTAGTGGACGAGTTCGACTTCCTCACCGGTGAGTCGTTCGACTGGAACAACCCGCAGCATGTGGCACAAATGTATTACGACCAAAAAGGGAAACCGACCCGCGATCCGCGTCTCTATCTCAACGTTATCTGCGACGGCATGGAGTATATGGGTCAAGTGGTGGAACCTTTGGAAGGCGGCAAGAACGGCTTGCCTATCGAAGGAGCCACCACCACAGGCTACTACCTGAAGAAGCTGATGAACGAGACCGTTTCGCTCGATCCGGTGAAACCGGTGAAGAAGCATCACCACTATCCCGTGTTCCGCTATGCGGAGATTTTGCTCAACTACGCGGAAGCGCTGAACGAATGGAAAGACCCGATGTACACCGACTACTATTGCAAGATGTCGGCGTTGGATGCCTTGAACGAGGTGCGCGTGGCGGCAGGTATGCCGAAATATACGGAAACGGACAAAGACAAGTTCAGAAAGTTGGTGAAGAAAGAGCGCCGTATCGAGTTAGCGTTTGAAGATCATCGTTTCTGGGACATCCGCCGCTGGAAGGAAGGCAATCTTGTGGAGAAGATCTATGGGGTGAAAAAGCAGAACGGCACCTATCAGAAAGAGCTTATCCAGAACCGCGTATGGGAGGACAAGATGTATCTCTATCCCATTCCCCAAAAGGAGAACTTTGTCAATGACAATTTGACTCAGAATCCGGGGTGGTAAGAGAATTTATAGAGTTATTTATATTAGTTATAGACTATGAAACTAAATACGATGATAATGGCATGCTCCCTGATGTTGGGAGCATGCACCGATGAAATCACGGTGAACTGCCCGGCCTATACGCTGGATCGCGCTGTGCACTATGACGGTTACGAACTGGCGTGGGCGGAAGAGTTTGAAGAGGACGGCCTGCCCGACAACAAGGTGTGGGGCTACGAAGAGGGCTATCGCCGTAACAAAGAACTTCAGGACTACAAGAAGGCGGATTTGAACCACTCGTGGGTGGAAGACGGCAAGCTGATTCTGCAGGCGTTCAAAGACCCGCACGAGGGCACGAATCCTTGGACGGGCGAACCCTATCATTTTGACTTCTCTTCGGCTTCGGTGATGTCGAAAAAGAAGAAAGACTTCATGTACGGACGTATCGACATCGCCGCCAAAATTCCTACAGGACGTGGTGTGTGGCCCGCTTTGTGGATGCTACCTACGGAGAATATACACGAAACGGAGGGCGATAAGGGTTATGGCGAGATTGACATCATGGAGTATGTGTGGGGAAACGGAGACGGACACAACTCGGTGTATCAGACCATCCATACGCAAAATACACAAGACAAAGTGGACGAACGTCCGGCTTCTTGGTGCAGCTCCAATACGCTGGATTCTAAATTTCACCTCTATTCCGTGGTGTGGGAGAAGAATCGCATTGAAATCCTGTTCGATAACAAAGTGATGCTGACCTATGAACGGGATAAGGATTTGAACTCCTACAAGCAATGGCCCTTCGACCAGCCGTATTATCTGATTATGAACATCGCCGTAGGTGGCGGATGGGGAGGCACATGGGGCATTGATGAATCCATTTTTCCCGCTCGTATGGAAGTGGAATACGTGCGCTATTATGCGAAGGTTAACAATGGAGATGACGAGGAAGACAAGGACGAGGATAAGGAAGAAGAGCCTGTCAATCTGATAGAGAACGGTGATTTTGAGACGCTATACGCTGATGCGGACAAACCGGTGATTGCGGAAGATTATCAGGTGAAAAAAGATAAAATACTGAACTATTTGAACCGTTGGACTGTCAGAAAATCAGACATGGAGTTTTTTGTGGATGACACGAACGGAGCCAACGGTACCAAACACTCGTTGAGCTATAAGAGTTCGAAAATCCCCAATTGGTGGAGCACAGACGTGGCATTGATTTTTGATGGTGTTTCGGCAGGAAAGCATACGTTAAGTTTCTATGCCAAGAGCGATAAGACCGCATCGTCATTTGTGCTGAGCTTTACTTTGGCGGACGTTTCAATTGAGGATTGTAGAAATTATAAAACCTTGGCGATTGAGGATGGAAAGACAGTTGTTAATTCCGTTTGTCCGACCATGTTGGAATATGTGGGAAATAAATGGCAAAAGTATTCCATCACCTTGGATATTCCTGAAGAAGAATTAAAAGACGGATTGGTGAGACTGATGATCAAACCTCACACTACAGGAACATTTGGGTCAGGTAGCTATAAATTGGTTTCAAGCGATCCTGTCCAATTCTGGTTCGACGAGTTTGAATTGATAAAAGCGAATTAAATCATAAAAGCAACGTAGCATGAAAACAATATTCAAATATTTAGCGATGGCGGCTCTGATGCTGCCATTCGCCTCGTGCGATGACGACGACAAGTCGAACGAGACAATCAAATTTGAGATAGAGGGAGAAGGTATGTACGAAGTGGCTGCCGAGCTCACCGAACAGTATCCCATCACCTTCACGGTGAAGAGCCCCATGAACAGCTCCGTGAAGAGTAACCGCGATTGGTGTAAAGTGGAGACGGAGAAAGCAGAGGGCAGCATCCGGGTGAAGGTATCGGTGGACGACAACCACACGGGCGAAGACCGCATGGCGAAGATTGGCGTACACTCTCCTTCCATCCTGAACAACCATATTATCGAGGTGCATCAGAAATCATATGCGTTTAATGTGAAGGGTTTGACCGTTGATTTTGCGCCCGAAGGTGAAGAGCACGCGCTTCGGGTGGCGACAACCGAGCCATGGGTGCTGACCACCGATGCTGATTGGATTACATTTGACAAGGAGAGTGGAAACGCAAGCGAGGAAGGCGTAGAGGTGAAAGCTACCGTCCAGCCGAATGAAACGGGTATTGTCCGGATGGCTACCATCACGTTGAAAAACACGTCGGGAAAAGAGAAAGTCAAGACCTATCATGTGTCACAGTGTGAACCGTGGGAGACGGAAGTGCGTGTGGGAGACCCGGGCGTGACGTTCGACATGAGCCGTGTAGATCCCATCTACCAAGACAAGATGACGGAATGGATGAAGGCGGGTGTGACCGGCGGTATCCCTGCGTTGGAGACAATTATAAACGACGGACGTGAAGTCAAGGAGTTCGAAGCCGGTACTCCTGTGGATGATATTATTGCATACACTAACGAAGGCAACAAGTATCGCAAACGGGTGATTTTCTTGAAAAACGGAGAATATGTCTTCAACAAGAGTGTGCGCATGTATTCAAGCTGCACCTTGGTGGGTGAAAGTCGCGACGGAGTGATTATCAAAGTAAAGGATAACGGTAATATCTCATTATATAATATAAATGGTGGCGGTGGTGTTCGCAACCTGACTCTGAAAGGTGATTGGATGGCAGAAGACCCCGACCATAGCTTGATGGATGAGACGCTGAAAGGAATGGGTGGACATAAAATGATTGATATGAATAGTGCGCGCAATTCATACGTGGACAATGTGAAGATTATTAACAGTGCATCCCATCCGATTTGGGTTAGCGGAAACAACAATACCATCCGCGATGTCGAGATAAACGGTGCTTACAACAAAGGTGGAGGCGCTCAGGGCTACTTCTTCATTGACGGTAACCACCAGCTGATCACTGGTTGTAAGGTGACGCACCTCCGCCACGTTACGATGCAGAATCCGGCATCCAAGCAGAATGTGTTCTATAAGAATGATATATGTCAGGAATTCTCGTTCCACGTCAACGATGGTGGCGACAATCTGATAGAGCATAACCGGATTACAGTGCCGAACACGTTGGGAACCGCTTATACTGCTATTATGGGACCGTGGTCTACTCAGCACCAAGTGGGCGGCAAGAACTTTATCTACCGCAACCGTTGCGTGGAAGAAAACAGAGGCAACAACACGCCTTGGTCGGACGACGAACTCTATATCGGTCCGTGGGAAAACGGCTACAATGACGAGCAGAAATACAACAATTTCAGAATTGTGGAAGACTATCCGAACCCCACAGGCGGCACACTTTATCCCGTGGTGCTTAAAAAGTAAGATGGGCATGATTTAAATATTTCAGGGGAGTTAAGATTCTTTCGACTAAAGTGTTTTAGCTCCCCCTTTCTTTATTTCCTAATATAGAAATTTATAATTAAAAACAATTTCACTATGAATAAAAAATTGATATTCTTCTTTCTATTAGTATTGAATATCACCATAGTCGGTGCACAAACTACTAAAATTTATCCTCCCAAGAATAAAATCTACCACAAAGGTTGGATAGATTTCAATAAGAACGGAAAGAAAGATGTGTACGAAGACCCGACACAGCCGGTGGAGAAACGCATCGCCGACCTGCTGGGACAGATGACCATGGAAGAGAAGTCGAACCAGCTTGCCACTTACTATGGTTATAAGAAGTGTTTGAAAGACAGCCTTCCCACAGCCGAATGGATGAACATGGTGCTGAAAGACGGTATCTGCAATCTTGACGAGTTTATCTCCCACGAAAAGATTGAGGAGAACAAGACCCCATACGACATGGCAAAAACCATCCGCGAGACCCAACGTTTCTTTGTGGAATATACCCGCCTGGGTATTCCCGTTGATTTCACCAACGAAGGAATCAGAGGGCTGGCTGCCCGTCACGCCACCAGTTTCCCGTCGATGAACGCCTTGGGATGCACCTGGGACAAGGAGCTGGCTTATCTGCAAGGCACCGTGCAGGGAAAAGAGGCGCGCGCGTTGGGATATACCAATGTATATGCACCCATCTTGGACGTGGTGCGCGACCAACGCTGGGGACGCTTTGAGGGCAGTATCGGCGAAGACCCCTATCTGGTGGCACGCTTGGGCGTGGGCATGGCAAAGGGAATTCAAGAGCAGCGCGTGGTTTCCTCGCCCAAGCACTTTGTGGGCTATGGCGACTGCAAGGGAGCACGGCAGAACTTCTCTCGCACCGACCCGCACGTCACTCCCTCAGAGATGTATTACATCCACGAATATCCATTTCGTAAAGTCTTTGCGGAAGCCGGGGCGTTAGGAGTGATGTGTGCGTTGAACGACTACAACGGCGACCCCATGGCGGGAAGCTATGAGTTCCTCACCAACAAGCTGCGCAAGGAGATGGGCTTCAAGGGCTATGTGGTGTCCGACAGCTACGCCATCGAGCGTCTGTCCAACTTCTACTATGTAAGTGAAGACCTCGAAGAGGCTACCTTAAAGGCGTTGGAAGCCGGACTGAACGTGCGTACCCGCTTCGATGCTCCTGACATATACATCAACCATATCCGTACATTGGTGAGAGAGGGACGTCTTCCGATGGAGAAACTGGATGAGTTGGTATCTCAGGTGCTGTATGTGAAGTTTTGGATCGGGCTTTTCGACAATCCCTATACCGGAGATGCGGAGAAGGCTCAGCAGATGTTGAAATGCGACGAACATCTCCAGACTGCATTGCGTGCTTCAAGAGAGTGCCTGGTGTTGCTGAAGAACAACGACAAGACTCTGCCACTTACCGACAATGTACAAAAAATCGCACTGATTGGTCCGAACGCCAATACCTGCAATTATGTGCCCACTCACTACGGCCCTACCGATTACAAGTTTGTCAGCGTCTACGACGGTCTGAAAGAGTTGGGAGCACGCAAGGGTATTGAGGTGAACTACGCCTTAGGCGTGGACTTGGTCAATGAGGGATGGCCCAAGACGGAAATCTTCCCCGAACCTATTTCGGCATCCGAACAGAAAGGCATCGACGAGGCGGTGGCCTTGGCCAACCGAAGTGATGTGGCGGTGTTGGTGTTGGGAGATGGAATCCCCACATCGGGAGAGAGCCGTACACGCAGCAGCCTGGACCTGCCGGGACGCCAGGAGGAGCTGCTGAAAGCGGTGATAGCCACCGGTAAACCGGTGGTTGTAGTCTTGATTTGGGGACGCCCCGCCACCATCAACTATGCCGACCGGTATGCTTCCGCCATCCTTGCAGCCCCCTATCCCGGTGCACAGGGTGGTATGGCGATTGCCGAAGCTTTGTTGGGCGAATACAATCCGGGCGGTAAGTTGAACAGCACCTGGCCGCGCTCCGTAGGACAATTGCCCATAAATATCCCCTGCAAGCCGGGGGCCAACGACGAGCCTGCCAATGGTGCAGGAGTTGCGGGATTGCTCTATTGCTTCGGTCACGGTCTCTCGTACACCACGTTTGCATACAGCGACATGAAGATGGACAGCGTGTATACAAAGACCGGAAATGTGCATGTTTCTTGCCGCGTGACAAATACTGGAAACGTGGCAGGCGACGAGGTGGTGCAACTCTACATCAACGATGTCATCAGCTCCACTACAGCGTATGAGAAGGTGCTCCGTGGCTTCGAACGTGTGCACCTGCAGCCGGGCGAATCTAAAATCGTCAATTTCAGTATTGTGCCGGATGACTTGATACTTGTCAACCAAAAGAACGAGAAGGTGGTGGAACCCGGGGAGTTCAGCGTGATGATAGGTGCGTCTATCGAGGATATCAAGCTGGTGGACAGCTTCTTTGTCACCGGTTCGGGGAACAAGACATACGTCAAAAAGGAGAAAACAGTGCCCCAGGATACGTATAAGCTGATGATGCACGACCCCGACAAACGGAAGAAATGGAAAAAATAAAGAGAAAGAAAAGCATGAAAACAATATTCAATATATTACTTATTGCAGTGATGAGTTTGGGATGCTCCACGCAGGCCCATATCCCATCCGACTTTGAATCCATTCACAAGAGGATGTTTGCCGCCTATTCGTACAATCCGACGGCGAAAAGTGTGGAAAATGTATTGAAGAAGTTCTCGGACGACGGGAGCTTCAACGACATTGATTACTGTTCGACGGGAGGCGCTCCCAGACAGCACCTCAAAAACATGATTTGCTTGGCAGCTGCATATACGCATCCGGAAAACGAATACTATCACAGCGAAGCTCTGAAGTCGAAGTATTGGAAAACCCTTTCGTTCTGGATAGAGAAAGACCACCGGGCAAAGAACTGGTGGTTTCGCTCCATTGCCTATCCCAAGGAGTTGTCGGTCAGCGTGGTGCTGATGGCGGACGAGATCAAGAAAGATTTGTCCATACAAAAGAAGGTGACGGATTACCTCTACGACGACTACAAGTTCGGAGAAAGAAAGCATTTGGGCAAAGAGGGAGCCAACGGAGCCGACATTGTGATGGGAGCGTTTGCCGCTGCTGTCTTGAATGAAGACGAGAAGGAAATGCTTGAATTAAAGAACATCATGTCCGAACTGCTGACCATCCAGTCGCGAAACGGTATCTTGGCCGACTATCTGTTCGACCAGCATAGCGGCTCGGGAAGACAACTCTATTTTGCCAATTACGGGAAAGAATTCGTCAACTCCGTGATGTATTATCTGGAGTTTTGCGATGGCACGAAATATCAGGCTTCCGGTGCCAAACTGATAGAAGAGTTGTTTATAAACGGAGTACAATGGATATTCTTCAGTCAGCATCACGACCCCAACCACACCGGTCGTTTCGTCTCTTCGACAAGAGGGGTAAAGGACGTGGAGAACCAAGCGGAACGGCTAACCCGATTGAGCAACGCCTCTCCCGAAACACGCCTTGTAGCCAAACGCATTCATGGCGAGAACAGCCTGGAAGGCAACCGGATGTTTTGGCGGTTTGACTATATGGTACATCGTAGAACGGGATATATGACCTCTTCGCGAATGACTTCTACCCGCACTGTAGGCAATGAGGCGGGAAACGGAGACGGTGAGTTGAACTATTGCAGTAGCAACGGAGTGAACTATCTCTTTGTCACAGGTAAGGAGTATGACGGAGACTTCTTCAAGAAGATGAACGTCCGCCAGTTTCCGGGCATTACCGCTGAGCAGGACGACAAGCCCCTGCCCGTCCCTCTTTGGGGCGAGAATGGGGGAAACACGCACGCCTATGCCGGCGGTGCCAGCAACGGAATGTATGGCGCAAGCGGAATGATATTGGAACGTCGTGGAGTGAAGGCACACAAAGCATGGTTCTACTTTGATGACGAATACGTGTGCCTCGGAAGCGGTATCAACGCAGAAGAAAGGGAGGCTCCGATCTACACCACGCTAAGTCAGACCAACATGGACGGCAAGGTGATGTATGGAGCGGAAGGCAAAAGCCATACTGTGGAAAAAGAGGTCCAGCCCGCCAACGTGGACTGGGTAATGCACGGCGGAGTGGCCTATTTCAACCTGAAACCGCAAGCGAAGTTCCGGATAGGATGCAGGGACGGGCTGTTCAGCCTCAACATCGACCACGGAGCAAGGCCCGCCAACGAACAGTATGCCTACATCGTAAGACCGGGACTCACCTCCTCAAAAGAGGCGGACAGTTATGTCGACCGATGTCCCGTCGCGATTCTCTCGAACACGGAGAAGCTACAGGCTGTGCGCAACTGCAATTCGGGTATCACGGAAGCTGTGTTCTATCAGCCGGGAGTGTTGGTGATAGACACCGACCGTTCGATAGCTGTCGATGCGCCCAGTGTGGTGGTATGGAACGAGGAGGAAGGTACGGTAGCTGTTGCCAATCCTCAATGTGAGTCGGTGGATCTGAAAGAGATTAACGTCACGCTGACACACAAGGGTATCAGGACTGTGGCAAGCTTTGTCTTGCCGCAAGGTGAGATGGCAGGCGGTTCTGTCGTGAAGAGTACCGCCTTCTTCTCCTGTATTTCAAAATAGGTTGCATTGAATCGTTTTTTTTTATATTTTCCTATATTGTAAAAAATGTCAAATAGATGTATTATAATATTTCTTTGTACACAGTTTATTGCGTCAACTTTGCTTGCTGGTCAATGTAACTATACTCCTGTAGAATATGTACGCCCGCAAGTAGATACGCATAAATCACGCTGGTTTTATTTTGCTTCAGCATCTCGTCCGTTTGGTATGGTGAGTCTTAGTCCGGATACACAAACGAAAGGAAGTTGGAATTCGGGTTATTTATATAATTCTAAAGAAATCCGATGTTTCAGTCATGTACATTGTTGGCAGTTGGCAGGTATTCCGGTGATGCCTACTACAGGGAAAGTGACAGGGCATAAAGGTATGGATTTTTATAAATCTGCCTATTCTCACGAAACAGAAATTGTAAAACCCGGATATCATCGGGTAGAACTTGACACGTATAAGATTAATGTTGAATTGACTTCTACGTCAAGGGTTGGTATGCATAGATATGCTTATCCAGCGGGAGAAAAAGCCAATGTCCTTTTTGACATCGGTGCATTTCTGGCACATGGAAGAACTGAAAAGGCAGCCATTTGTCGGGTCAATTCAAAAGAAGTGAGGGGGTATTCTGTGTTAGCGCCGACTTCACGACGGAAAAAAACGGTAACCGTGTATTTCGTAGCTCAGTTCAATCAGGAAATGAGTGAGTTTGGCGGCTGGGAGAAAGTGGGCAAAGAGAAAATATTGGTATCCAA
>ENA-UONV01001491-UONV01001491.1-human-gut-metagenome-genome-assembly--contig:-CS4-NODE-1491-length-20410-cov-8.181233_pt1 | contig 20410 bp, 29 predicted proteins | sample MGYA00242461_ERZ724008 | MGnify/ENA metagenome assembly ERZ724008 | reverse complement strand
CGCATAACGGAATCCCCGGTCTTTTGCGCCAAAATTTGGCTGCCGTTGAGGAAGAATTCCGTGGTGGTACCGTTGACTGTTTCCGAAACGGCCGCAGGCGCGTCCGCAGCAGCGGCGGCCCATACCTACGCGGGGATCCATTGGGCGAGAAGCAGCAATGCCAGGAAAAACGATAGTAGCTTCGCACTTTTGTGCATGCTGTTTCCGCATTTCTCGCGTTTTTTGTATTTCTTGTGCGCCGTGACAACAGTATAGCATACACTCCCGAAAAAAGACAGAATTATTATCGTGAAAAAACGAACTTTTGCCCGATATATGTGCGCCGGCAACCCCAAATGAAAAAGGCTGACCGCAAAAAACAAGCACTTACCGAGCGAAAACATGCAAAGAGGAAATGACTCAATTTGCGGGATTCCCGGTGGATCTCCACGTTCGTGGGACAGGCCCGCAGGCATGTGCCACGGCGGACACATTTGTTCTTGTCGCAGTGAACACGCAGCAGATAAAACAGGTTGCCTTTTGTTAAGCCACAGCGTAACCGCCACAGCTTCAAACAGAAAAACAGCAGTGCTGCCTGCCAAACAACTTTGTAAAAACCGCAGGGAAAGCCCGTCTCAACAAGGAAAAAGACACGGCTGCATGCCGTGTCTTTTTCCGCAGGGGAATAAGGGGATAATAGGAAGTGGGAAAAGGGAGAAAACAATTTATTTTTCGCAGAGCTTTTGCAGCCGGTCGAAGCGGCGGTCGGTAAATTCCTGCAGCTCCTGAATGTCCTGCTCCGTCAGATGCTTGAATTTCTTAAAGCGGGTAACGAAGTCCTTCACGGGCCTGGGATCCTTAATGTCAACAGACATCTTGAACTCGCCGTTTTCCACCTCGTACAGAGGGGCGATATTGGTCTCCACGGCCATACGGGCCAGCTCGATGCTCTCGTCGGATTTGCAGCCCCAGCCGGTGACGCAGGGATTAAACACATGGAGATATACCAATCCGTTGTCCACGGTCAGGGCCTTCTCCAGCTTGCGGACCATATCGGGGATATAGGCCGGGCTCATGGTGGCCATATAGGGCACATCGTGCATGGCCATAATCATGGGGAAGTCCTTTTTGCTCTGCTTTTTACCGCCATGGCCGTTGATAACGGGGGTGGTGGAGGTCCAGGACCCCTTCGTGGTGGAGCCGCTGCGCTGGTAACCGGTATTCATATAGCCCTCGTTATCATAGCAGATGTAAATAATCTTGTCGCCGCGCTCGGCAGCGCCGGATAAGCACTGCATACCGGCGTCCACGGAGGCGCCGTCGCCTGCAAAGGCCACCACATTGACCTTGCGGCCGATGCGCTCATAGTGCAGCTTGATGCCGGCCAGCATGGAGGCGACATTATCCAGCAGGGGGAAGAACACGGGGCACTTGGCACCGGACTTCTTGTCCCAGCCTACAACGCCGACACCGCCCATGCATCCGGGAGGCACTGCGAAAATGGTGTTGGGGCCCATGACCTTCATGCAGGTGCGCAGGGTCAGCTCAACATTGCAGCCCACACAGGCAGAGATGCCCGGAGAGATCTGATCTTCATAGGTTGCGAGTTTTTCAATAACATTCATCTCAGTGCCCTCCTTACTTTCTCTTCACTTCGCGATTCAGCCAAACCGTGTCGTGTTTCTCGGCCTTGCCGTCCTGGGCAATGATCTTGTCGATGGCATAGTTAATATGCTCGGCCGTGATATCCTCGCCGCCCAGACCGGCGATGAAGGGGATATTGGGCACATAGGCACCGGCCCGGTTCATGGAGGCGCAGATCTCCTCGTAGATGATGCCGGTATTCCAGCCGAAGGAGACATTGCGGTCCACCACGCCGTAGACACGCTTGCCCGCCAGGACCTTGGCCACACGCTCGGAGGGGAACGGACGGACCATACGCATCTTCAGCAGACCCACCTTCTTGCCCTCTGCACGGGCCTTATCCACGCAGTCCTTGGCAACGCCGGTCATAGACCCCAAGGTCACGATGACATAATCGGCATCGTCGCAGCGGTATTCCTCAACGGCGCCGCCGTAGCTTCTGCCGAACTTCTCACCGTAGACCTTGTCCAGCTCCTCAATGAGCTTCAGCGCGTTCTGCTGGGCCATCATGTGCTTGAGACGGTACTCGGTGAGCAGGTTGCCGTTGGTCAGGGGGTCAACGGCCATGGGCCGCTGCGGATCCAAAATGATATGCTCGGGCACATACTTGGGCAGGAACTGGTCCACCTTATCCTGCTCGGGGATCTCCACACGCTCGGACATATGGGACAGGTAGAAGCCGTCGAAGCAGACATTGATGGGCAGCAGGACATTCTTGTCCTCAGCCAGGCGATAAGCCATGATCATGGTGTCCAGGATCTCCTGGTTATCCTCCACATAGATCTGCAGCCAGCCGGCGTCACGGACGGTCAGAGAATCCTGAGGGCCGCCCCACAGGGTCTGGGGAGAGATCATCTCACGGTTGGCAACAGCCATGACCACAGGCAGACGCAGGGTGGAGGCCCGGAAGTAGGGCTCATACATCAGAGACAGGCCCTGGGAGGCGCTGGCGGTGAACACGCGGGAGCCGGCCAGGGAAGCACCGGTGACAACGCTCATGGCGGACAGCTCACTCTCCACCTCGCTGATGCTGCTGTCCAGGGTGCCGCCGGTCACAAAATCCGCCAGATACTCCACAATGGGGGTCTGGGGTGTGATGGGATAGGCCGCAATGATATCGGGGCGGCACATAGCGGCGCCGATGGCAGCAGCCATATTGCCGTTGATTACCTTGATCTCACCCATTATTCTTCCTCCTTCACAGGCTGCATCTCGATGGCGCCCTTCTTGCACTCATGTGCGCAGATGCCGCAGCCCTTGCAATAGTCATAGCAAATCTCAAAAGAACCGTCCTCATGGCGGCGGATGGAGTTGACCGGGCAATACATCAGGCACATGCCGCATTTGACGCACTTTTCAGTGTCCATGACAGGTTTTCTGGTTCTCCACTTGCCGGTCTGGATAATGTGCAGCCCTTCGGGCCCGATCGGCACAATGTAATCACTGATAAATTCCATAGTCCCTATCCTCCTGTTAGTCAAAATAGTGCAGCTTTACTTCGTCATAGCCGCGGCGGAAGGTCTCCACATTCTTAGCGCCGAAGAAACGCCCGATGACCTTCTCCAGCTCATCCTTATCCACCCAGCCGGTGGCCTTGGTGAAGGCGCCCAGCATGATGGTGTTGGTGATGGGACGGCTCAGCATCTCCAGTGCGATGGAGGTGGCGTCCAGCCATGCGGCGCACTTGACATTGGGATTGGTCACCAGGTCGGCGCCGTTTTCCACCTTGGTATTGACGATGAAGAAGGAGTTCTCCGTCAGCCCCTCAAAAACAGGGGCGGAAATGAGCAGACTGGGATCCAGCACCAGCGTGCAGTTGGGATGATAGACCTGGTTTTTAGGGCGGATCTTTTCATCGCCCAGGCGCACATAGGAGGTAACCGGGGCGCCCTGGCGCTCAAACCCGAAGAAGGGGATGGAATTGCCGAACTTTCCACTGGCGACAGCGGCATGGACCAGCATTTCGCCTGCCTTCACTGTGCCCAAGCCTCCGATGCCGTGGAGTCTGATTTCTTTCATGTTATTTCGCTCCTTTTTTATAGGAATGTGATTTACTCTTGCTTCCATACGACCATGGCATCCACCGCCGTTGCCGGGCGGCCGTCGCCATACAGCATAAGGGGATTGATGTCCACCTCCACGATCCCGGGATGCTCCTGTACCAGCCGGGACAGGCTCAAAAGCGCCTGAACAATCTCCTCCCGGTCGTACTTCTGACCGCGCAGACCCTGGCAGGCCTTGGCAAGGGGGGTTTCATCGATCATATCCTCGGCGTCAGCCCGGGTAATGGGCAGCACCCGCAGAGAAACGGCGTGGAGCAGTTCCACCAGCACACCGCCCAGGCCCACCATGATGACGGGGCCGAACTGGGGATCAGTGCTGACGCCCACCAGAATCTCAAAGCCCTTGGGCAGCATCTTCTGGGCCAGGATGCCTTGAACCTTGGCGCCGGGGGCATTCTTGGCGGCGTTATCCAGGATGGCGCGGTAGGCCTCGTGCATCTGCTGGACGCTGTTTACCCCCAGCACCACGCAGCCCACATCGGTTTTATGCAGAATGTCATCGGACAAGACCTTCATGGCCATGGGGAAGCCCATGCTCTCGGCAGCGGCGGCAAAGGCCGCCTCGTCCTCCTTCTCCAGCAGAGCGCAGGGCACCATGTTCACGCCGCACTGCTGCAGCATGGCGGCACTGTCGCGCTCATTCAAGGCAATTGTTTTCTTATCGGCCATGGCTCAACCCTCCTCCCTGATGCGCCTGCGGAAGGCCGCATAGCGGCACATATTTCTGGCGGCCAGCACTGCCTTGTCCGGCGCGTCGAATGTACACATGCCTGCGCGCTCCATGATGGCACGGGCCGGAGCGGTATAGGCCCCTGCCATTACGCAGTAATAAACGGGCTTTTGCGCTGCCTCCTTACACCCTTGTGTCATTTTTACCAGCTCCTCGGCCAGCTCCTTCTGGGGCAGGAAGGTGGGCACCACCGTAATAAAGACGGCGGCATCCACATTTTCATCCTCCAGAACGATTCGCAGCCCGTCAACATGGTTGCTCACGGAGGCAGAGGCCGTGATATCTGCATAGCCCTCCGGGTGGCAGATGTTGGCCATGGGCTGTTGGCTCTCACGCAGGCGCTGCTTGGTTTGCTCCGAGACCAGCGGTGTTTTCAGCTCCTTGCAGGCGCTGATGGCATCGGTACAGTAGATACCGGGTCCCCCTGCCTGGGAGTACAGGAACAGGTTTCCGCCGGCGGGCACAGGCAGGCGGTCAAAGGCCTGCATGGTGTCAATAAGCTCATCGATGGTATCCACGCGGATAACGCCTGTCTGCTTGAACATGGCGTCATACACCGCGTCGGCGCCGGCCATAGAGCCGGTATGGGAGTTAGCGGCGGCGCCGCCCTTTTCGCTGCGGCCCACCTTCAGCACCACCACGGGCTTCCTGGCGCTGACGCGTCTGAGAACGGCTTGCAGCTCCTTGCCGTTGCTGCAGCCCTCCATATAGATACCGATGACCCGGGTGGAGTCGTCCTTTTCAAAATAGGAGAGCAAATCCACAAAGTCCACATCGGCCATATTGCCGATGGAGATGAACTTGTTATAAAGGACCGGGACCACGCGGCCGGCCCCCTCCATAAGGATGGTGCTGGCCAGAGCGCCGCTCTGGGATATGAAGGTAATGCCGCTGGGCTCGCCAAAGGACGAGAAGGGCACGCCGGTATCCACAAAGGTGGTATCTACCCGGCTGCGGTTGTCAATGACGCCGATGCAGTTGGGGCCCACCACGCGGATGCCGTATTTCTCGGCGGTTTTCATCAAGCGCTCCTGCCGGTCGATCCCCTCGGGGGTCTTTGTCTCGGCGTAATCGGCGGCAGCGCAAACGATGAACTTCACATCGCCCTTCTCCTCCATACGCCGATCCAGATCGTCCATAACGCTGTAGATCATCTTAGAGGGCATGATCAGCACCACCAGATCCACCTGGCCCTCAACCTTCCGCAGGGAGGGGCTGCAGGGATAGCCCAGGATCTCTTTTTCCTTGGGATTCACCGGGTAGACCGCACCGCCATATCCCTTTTCCCGCATATTGCGGATGGCCACGAAGCCGGCCTTGGCCGGATTGGACGATGCGCCCACCACCGCAATACCGTTGGGTTCAAATAGTTGCTTCATTCGTTCCTTCACCTCATATCCTGATCTGAAACAGGGCCCTCAGCAGATGCCGTGCTGCCCTCCGTCCAGAACGCCCACCACCGCCATGTCAATGGGAGCGTTCTCGCACTTGCAGGCAAACCGGGCATTGCCGCCCCGGGTAACGAGCACATAGTTCCCTTCCCCGCAGCCGATGGTGTCAGCTGCCGCAAAGACCTGGTCGCCGGGAACAAAGGTGCCGTCAGGAGCCAAAGCTGTTGTGCGAACCAGAACAATGCTGTGGCCGATCAGTTTCTCGTTTTTCACGGTGGAAATGACCTTGCCGATTACTTTGCAGACATACACGGTTGTGTTCCTCCTCTTTTACGGTGTGTGTATGCAAAGGACTCTGCTGCTTTGCCTTAGCATCACACATTTTTTCGGAATTTTCTGTCACTTTTCTTACATTTTTGCTGCTTATCAGGATTTTTTAGTGCTTCAAAATCCGGCCTCGTTGGGTATCGCCGGTGAGCTTGCCCTCCCAGGCGGCGATATGGCCGTCCTTGATGGTGGCCACCGGCCAGCCCCGAAGCCTCTTGCCCTGGAAGATGGAGAAGTCGGAGCGGCTCAGCAGCGCGTCCGGCTGCACCACCTGCTCCTCCCGCAGGTCCACCAGCACGATGTCGGCATCACTGCCGGGCATGATGGTGCCCTTGCGGGGATAGACGCCGAAGATCTTGGCTGGATTCATGGTCATCAGCGGGACCAGCTTTTCAATAGGCAGCTCCTGGCGGAAAATACCCTCATTCAGCACCGAGGGCAGATGGGTGCCCAAGGTGGGATACCCGGGACCTGCGCCCCGCATACCCTCGGCCACCTTTTTTTCTTCGGCGGTCATAACGGTATTGTCCGTGCCAATGGTGTCAATAATGCCGCTGCGAATGCCGTCCCACAGGGCCTTGCGGCTCTCCGGCTCCCGGATGGGCGGCAGCATCTTGCCATAGGGGCCGATGTCGCTTTTTGTATCCAGGCACAGGTAGGGGGAGGTGGTCTCCACATACAGGCTCGGATGCTTCAGGCGGCGCAGGGCCTCCATAGCCTCCTTGGTGGAGCTGTGGACCACATAGGTCCGGGCCCGGAGCTTCTGCGAGAAATAGGCGGCCCGGATCACGGCCTCCCCCTCGGCAATATTGGGGTGGGTCCTGTTCCAGTCATCCAGAGTCTCCAGGCGGAGATCCTTCATATCCTCGGCAGCATAGTCGCACACGGAGGTGTTTTCGCAGTGAATGCTCAGAATCGGATTCACCGTAGGTGGCAGCTGCTTCATCTTCTCCATGACCCGGAGAATGAAGCCGTCCTCCTGATGGGGATACAGGCCGGGCACACCGCACATATACACCTTATAGGAGTTCATGCCGCCCTGAGAGTACAGGGGCAGCTCGTCGATCTGCTGCTGCTCGCGCAGAGAAAAGTGGGGGATCACATCTACCCGGGATACCTGGGGAATAACCTGGGAGAGATGCTCTATATAGGGCAGATAACTGCCTGTCCTGTTAAAATATGTACCGATGGTGGTCACACCGCCCAAAATGGCCGAGCGGGACTCTGTCTCCAGCTCCTGCTCGAAGGGCACCATAAGGCCTATATGGGTATGGGGATCGATGATGCCGGGCAGCACATACAGGCCCCGGGCATCGATCTGCTGCCTGCCTCGGACGGCCTCTGTGGTCAAGGCCACCACCTTGCCGCCGCTGACGCACACATTCAGCTCTGCGCAGCCCATTTCCGGGATGACGCAGGTGCCGCCGGTGATGACCAGGTCATAGTCGGCGCCGGCCGCCGGCGAAGCAGGCCGCCACGGAAGGGGAGCCGTCACAGGTGCCGGTGCCGGTATTGGTGTCGGTATTGGTGCCGGCGCCTGCGTCGCCGGCGCAGGGATGGCGGAGGCCTCCACCAGACGGATATTGCGGCGATTGACCATTTCCCGGGCCAGATCCGTAAGCCGGTCGCCGGGGTTCATCACCAGTTCCGTCTTTCCCTCCTTGCTCAGAGCGAGAACATCATCGGTGGTGATGATCTTTTTCACTTCATTTCCTCCAATGCGCCCCGGAGCTTATCCAGCTCGCCAACCACCGCGGAGCTGAGCAGAGCCAGCTCGGAGTTGACAATGCACATATCAAAGCCCTTGGCATACCAGTTTTTCGCTGCCTCAAAGCTCCCGGCGAAGATGCCCAGGCGCTTGCCCGCCTTGGCGGTCTTTTCCCGGAGCAGCATAATAGTGTCCGTGAGCTTGGGGTTGGTGAACTGGGCGAAAATGCCCATATCCATGGACAGGTCGCCGGGGCCGATGAAGAACATATCAATAAAATCACTCTGAACGATCTCGTCAATATGCTCCACGGCCTGCACCGTTTCCAGCTGCACCACAACATTGGTCGTGCGGTTCATATCCCGTCCGGCGGCCAGCTGCGTAATGCTGTCGCCATAGTCCCACAGGCGGGAGGGGCCGCTGCCCCGGCGGCCAATGGGCGGATACTGGCTGTACTCCTTCAGGCGGCGGATGTCATCCATGGTACGGATCTGGGGAATCAGCAGGGCGTCCGCACCGGCATCCAGGGCGCCGGCTACATTCTCATATGACAGGGTTGGGATACGCACCATGCCGTAGGTGGGGGTTGCCTTCAGGCTTTGCAGCATTTTCTGAACCGTCTCCAGGTGGATAGCGTTGTGCTCGGCATCAATGCAGACAAAGTCGAAGCCGAAATGGCCCACGAACTCCGTAATGACCGGGTGGGGCGTGCCGATGAAGGTGCCCACCAGCTTCTTATCGGAGCAGATCAGATCCCGGAAAGCGGGCTTATTCAGGTTGGGCGCGGTGAGCTTTTGGCCCACGACCTCGCCGCCGGTGTCCGGTGTAAAGGCGGAGGAGCCGTAGCCGCCGCCCACAGGGTGACCGGTAGCCGGGCCGGGCCGCTCCGCCGCTTTTCCCGGGCCCCGGGGCGCCGGGGCAGCGGCGCCGGTGACGATCTCCATGCCGAAGGTCTGGAGGGCTTCCCGGGCCAGGTCCGTCAGGATGGGCATTTGATCCACGCGAATGGTCTTAATGCCTTTTTGCTGGTAGGCCAGCACATCCTCTCTGGTAAAAAAGTTTTGCATAATTCAAGCCTCCCTCGTCCATCAATAGAGGGCAGTCAGGCTTTCGTCCGGGCGGGCAATGACATTGGTGTTGACCACGGTGCCGATGCGGCTGACCTCAGCCTCAGCGGCGTCAATGGCGGCACGCACCGCGCCGATCTCGCCCTTGATGATCACGGCGATCATGGCCTTGCCTGTGTTTTCGCGGCCAACGACCTCCACATTAGCAGCCTTCAGAGCTGCGTCTGCCGCAGCGATTGCCGGAACCAAGCCGACAACTTCCATGTATCCGTAAGAATCCATTTCCCTTCCTCCTTACTCCTTCTCGTCTGCCGACAGATCGAGTCCGATGACCTTTGCCGCGCCTTCGGCGGGACGGGCGATCACATGGGCGCAGTGCAGCTGGCCTGCTTGCTTGGCAGCGGCGGCACCGGCGTCAACGGCTGTGCGGATGGCGCCGATCTCACCGGTCACGGCCACGGTCACATAGCCTCCGCCGATCACCTCACAGCCAACCAGCTTTACATCGGCTGCCTTGACCATAGAATCGGCGGCCGCAACGGCGGGAATATATCCCACTACTTCAATAAAACCCCAAGATTGCATCGTTTTTACCTCCCATCAGCACTGCAGCATATTGACCAGCTCCTCGGTGGGCCGGGCAATGGTATAGCAGCTGAGCAGCGCGTCCATTTTGTTTGCGGCGGCGGCACCGGCATCTACGGCCGTGCGCACAGCGCCTACTTCCCCGCGAACGATAATGGTGACCATGGCGGCGCCGATCCAGACCTTTTTCACGATCTCAACATTGGCGGCCTTCACCATTGCGTCCGCCACTGCGAACGCAGGGACATAGCCCTGGGTCTCTACAAAGCCTAAAGACTGCATAACTGTCTCCTCCTGTGTTTTGGCGCGGGCTCTCCGCGCAAATTTGTTTTTGGAAAAGCAGCGCTTCCCCGGCACGGAACCGCCGGGGCGGCCAGGGGCTCCGGGGAAGCGCGCTGCGCTCTTACTTCTTTGCCTCCGCCATGATCTCACGCATAGCCTTGCAGACAAAGCGGTCCTCCTCCGGGGTGCCGATGGAGATACGGTTGGCGTTGAAGTTGCCCCGAATGATAACGCCGTAGTCCAGCAGGCGGTCTGCGAACCACTTCACATCCACACCGGGATCGAAATAGATGAAGTTGGTGTGAGAGGGCCACACACGGAAGCCCAGCTCCTTCATGCATCTGACCAGGATCTCACGGCCTTCCTTGTTGCCCTTCTTGGTCATTTCCTGGAACTCCACATCGTCCAGGGCGGCCTCGGCGGCGTGCAGGCCCATACGGCTGCAGCAGAAGCCGGTGGAGTCGCGCTGCAGGTACTCGATGATCTCGTTGTTGCTCATGAGATACCCCATACGGGCACCGGCCATGCCGTACAGCTTGGAGAAGGTGCGCACAACGATGAGGTTGGCGTCATCGCTGATGGCGTCCACCATGGTGCGGTAGTCAGGGTCCTCCACGAAGTCGATGTAAGCCTCGTCCACCACCAGCAGCACATGCTCGGGCAGCTTCTTTTGGAAAGCGTGCAGCTCCTCGGCATCGATGAGGGTAGCGGTGGGGTTGTTGGGGTTGCAGAGGAAGATGGCCTTGGTCTTATCGGTGATAGCGGCCAGGACCTTATTAAAGTCGGGCAGCAGGGTGTCCTCCTCCAGGGGGACCTCCACCAGCTTGCCGCAGCAGCGCTTAACATAGTTATAGTAGCTGGGATAAGTGGGAGGCGTGAGAATGATCTCATCTCCCTGGCGGATAAACACCTCGGCGATGAAGCCCAGGCCGGCGGTAGCGCCCTCGGTGACCATGATCTGCTCGGGGGTCAGACCGTGCTTCACGGCCAGCTTCTTGCGCAGGTCCTGTGCCCGGACATCGGGATAGCGGTTGGCCAGGGGGGCCTGCTGGCAAATAGCCTCAGCCGCCTTGGGGGAGGTACCAAAGGGGTTTTCGTTGGTGGCAAGCTGCAGCAGCTTGGTCACCCCGGGACGCATACTCTTGGACTGCTCATCAGCGCCAACCACATAAGGGGGTGCTTCTTTTACAAAATCGCTGACCAAATTCTTGACAGACATGTCTATTACCTCCATATACTTTGCATTTTACTGATTTCCGGTAGGAATAAGCCGCTAACAGTATAACGCCTTTTACGCGGTCATACTGTTAACGGCGTTACACATTTGTGTTATTCATCCCCTATGCCGGAGATATTGATCCTTCCCTGGAGCTTATCCATCTGCACCACGGAATACATACCGTCCTTTTTGGTAAGAATACTGTCCTTGACAAGACCGGAGATGATGTTGGACACGCACACGCGGCTCAACCCGGTGATCTCGGCAATGTCCTGATGCGTATAGCGCAGGTACATCTCCTTTTTACCGTTCTTCTCCTCGGAATACTGGTCTGCCAGATGCAGCAGGTAAAAGCATACACGGCCCTCACTGTGGCGGAAGCTCATAAGCTCCACCTGGGTAATGAGCATACGGTTGATGCGGTTGCTCTGCAGCAGCATATTGTAGGCAAGCCTGGGGTCTTGGTGCAGCTTTTCCTTCACCTCTTGCTTGGAGAGAACAAATATCTCCGCATTGTCGCTGACCACCTCCGCCTGGCAGGAGTTGGGGTTTCCATCCAAAATAGACTGGTTTCCGAAAATGCAGCCCTTGTCCAAGACCATGGTAATGCGAAGATTGCCCTCGGGGGTGCAGAGACACATGGCTACCCGCCCGCGCTTGATGACAAAAACATTGTCACAATACTCCTGCTGGTCATAAAAGATATGGCCGCGATCGTAGTGGGTGGTGCTGCGGTCTGCCGTGAGCGGCGACCAGTCCAGCTGCGGCATTTTGATCCACGGGGAATCCTCGTGATAATATTTGCGCTCGCTCATAGTATCCCTCCTTATTAAGAACAGTGAACCACTGCACTGCGTGTCAAAAAAGCCTCGCAGAGTTTGCCGCCCGCAGGCGGCAAAGAAGGAAAATACCTCTCAGGCTGCCAGTGTGCAATTTGTGCGTCTACGGCGCACAAATTATGCGCGCAGCAGACTGCAATCCTTTTGTCGGAAAAAACCGGAGGTTTTTTCGACAGCCTCAGCTGTGTACCACTGCGGGCAGGTGATATTCCGAGGGAAAACTACGCCTTACTTTTCGTCGTAAGTCTCTGCCAGGATCTTAACAGGCTCGCCGTTGGGCCCCTCGTACTTGCGGCCCCAGCCGGACATCACGGAGAACGCCAGCACCACGAACAGGAACCAGCAGTGCAGGCTGGCACCGGCCAGGCTCACGGGGCTGATTTTCTGAACGAAGGTATAGCTGTCCATCAGGCCCTGGACGCAGGACAGCGCGATAAAGATGAATGCGCTGGTAACAGGGATGACACACGGCAGCGTGCTGCCGAAGCCGTCCATCAGGTTGGCGCGGCGATAGGGGTGCAGCTTCTTGGACTTGCCCAGATCGTCGGCAATGGGGCCCCACATGATGATGGCGGGACCGTTGGCGGAGCCCAGACAGATGGAGGAAACCATCAGGCCCGCGGAGATGATGATCTCGGTGCCCACCACGCTCTGATTCAGCTTGCTGTTGATCAGGGCGTCAATGGTGCGCTGCAGCAGACCGCTGGCGTTGAGGATGCCGATGATACCGGCGATGGCGTACAGATAGCCCACGGTACCGATCATGTTGTTCACGCCGTCAATGAGGAAGCCACCCAGGGTGCCGTCCTGCAGGCCCATGACATCAGAGGGAACCAGGATGCCGCTGACCAGGCCGATGACGGTACCGGAGATGAGACCCCAGGTGCAGGCGATGTAGATATTACGCTTGATAAAGGCCACCACCAGCAGGATCACCACGGGGATCAGCATGATCAGGCCCTTGGGGTTGCTGTACTGCGCCAGAATGGCCTCTGCCTCGGCGGCGTTGGTCTCGGCGCCGGAGCCGCCGAAGATCGCAAAGCAGACGGTGGCAGCCAGGGCAGCAACCAGTGCATACCTCATCCGGCTGGCCACTGCGCCGGCCACATCGGCGGTGCCTTCTTTTCTGGTGTAGGTCTGGGTGGATACGGAGGCGATGGTGGTGTCGGAGATGGGGCCCACATTGTCGCCGAAGATGGCGCCGCTGAGGATGGCGCCGGCCAGGAATACAGGGTTAGCGCCCAGCAGCAGACCGGAGGGGTACAAAATGGGGAAGGCGGTGAACATGGTACCGATGGAGGTACCGGTGGCCGTTGCGATAATGCAGGTGGCGACAAAGGTAAATGCAGTGAAGCCGCCGCCGGAGAGGCCGATCATGTCGCCCAGCCACACAAAGCCCTGGGCCACGCCGCCGCGGGTCATCAGCTTGCCGAACATACCGACAATCAGAAGGATCAGCGCCAGCTCATTCATGATCTTGGAGGACATACCGACTGCAACCGCATCCCAGTACTTACCCCAGTTCTTGGAGAGCAGAGAGCCGATAATCAAGGCCACATAACCACCCATGCACAGGTGCATCATGTCAAAGGTCTTGAATACCACGAAGAACAAAATACAAAAAACTACAAATAGCAGCAGGGGAACCAGAGCAAAGAAGCTTGTGCCGTGAAATTCGACATCATATTTTTTCTTTTCCATTGCTTATCTCTCCTTTACGATTTATTACACTTTATTACACTGTATTTTCATACACTCCCGGGCAGAGGTTGATCAGGTCTCTCCCTTTATGAAAATAATACCAAACACTCTTTACTTCGGTATGTAAAACAAATTACATTTTCCATTTTTCTCCATCTTAGTGAGAACTATCCCCCTTATTTTGTAAAAAGAATACAATTATTGCGAAAAAATTTTCTTCACAGTAGATTTCCTGTACAGCTGATTCCTTCGGGTAAGGCGGCTCATCCGTGCCGTACAGATGCGGCGGCGGCCTGCACGGCACGGCGTCGGCGGCAGAAAAAATATCCCCATCGAGAAAATGAGCAGGGATATTTCGAGCGAAAAAAAGCAATCGATTTTGCAGAGGCAGTAAAGGGACATCTTGGATTAAATGCTGCCTATACCGATGTATTGCTCCAACTGCGGAGAATTACTATACGGTTATAGAAATGATGAGGGGAAAAACAAGTATGAGTGCAAAAGGTGCGGGGCCGTAACGGTTTGAGTCCCAAAAGGACGCCGACACAATAAGATTGACCTTTATGCCCCGGAGGGGCTAAATCACGGATGAACCATACTGCATAAAAAGAGAGCTGCAACTCACATCTGTGAGTGCAGCTCGTCTGCGGGATCGCCGCGCGCTTTTTTAAGTGGGCGGCTTTTCGGTGCTTATATTTTTTTACATTGTTTTCCAAATATAAGCCCAAGATGTCGGGAACATCAGCCTCTGTTAGTTTTCGCGCATTGTACGGTGTAAAAATGTTTTCAAAATTCATAATGTGTTTATCCTGTTCATGTGCTCTTGAAGCCTTTCAAGAAACCGCCCGGCGTGTGCGCCGTCCATCTGGGTGTGGTGGAATTGGAGCGACAGCTTCAGCGTCGTCCTGAAAAGCCCCTTATGATATTTGCCCCAGATGATGAATGGATTGTTGAAAATGCCGCTGTTCATGCCGACGGCGCCGTCGATTTCGGTATCCACGATGGCGGAGGTGCCGATGACCATGCTGCCCGGCAGGTCGTGATTTTCACAGCTTTCCGCAACTGTGCGCGTCAGTTGCAGGTAGTCGGCGCTGAACTGTGCAAGATCGGCGGAAAACGGCACGTCGCAGGAGCTGACCTCGCCGGTTTTGTTTTTTACGATAGTGTTCACCGCAATGCTGTCATATTGCAGCAGCTCGCACCCAACAGGGAGAGTATAAAACTCCTTGATCCCGCTGGCCGCCTTGCCGATACACCAGCAGAGAAGCATATTGAATTTCAGCCCGCGCTTGCGGCTGAATCTCACAAGCGGTGTGACATCCAGCGTTTTGAAAAAAGTCACCATAGGGTTCGGTGCACTCATCCAAAGGTCGAACGCCGCCGCGCGGGTGGTCGTTTTCGGGTCGATAACGGTTGGTTTCATTCTTTACACTCCAATGTATTATTCTCCACTCATCTCGCAAAATCAGCTTTACAAGCCCGCCAGCGCCAGGAATTTTTTATCTGACTGAATGCTCTGTGTCAGAAACTGACCGTCCCGGAACAGGGCATAGGTCGTGACTGGTGCAGGTACATTCTGCGCAGATTCTTTATCAGTGATATGGATGACCTTGAACGGGATACCATGTTCCTTCGCCACCTCCTGCACCCTTGGTACCCAATAATAGGTGTAGGGACACTGATCGGTGTAATACAGGACAAAACCGTTTTCCTCAATCGCCGGATGTTTTGCACATTCCCGGAACTTTGGCATTTGTGCGGACGGTTTAATGGGAAGATACATGAGATTGATCCCGCAGTCGGATATGTCTGCCACACGGAACCCCTTGTGATTAAGGAATTTCGGGTCAGCGAGAAATTCCCGCTTCCGGCCCTCTGCGCACAGAATACAAATACCATTCTTCCCCTGCGCCCTGGCATCACGGATGCACGCCTCCAGCAGATCATTTGAGTATCCGTGTCCCTTCAAGGAACCGGATACCCAGAGGCAGTTAATGTAGAGATAACCGTCTGCCTCAATAGGCACCCAAGCGTTTTCAGCCGGAATGTATTCGATAAAGCATTTACCGCGTTCTTCGCTGCGATAGAAAACAAGTCCGTCATCAAAGCGCTGTCGCAGCCATTCTTTTTTTGCGACGCTCTGCTTGCCGGACATGGCGCAGCAGATATGCTCCTTGTCAATATTTTCTTTTGTGATCCGAATATAGTTCATCGGTTATTCCTCCAATGCCGTTGTTCTTTCGTTTTCGTGGCGGCAATTCATCGTACATGGCCTCAAACAGTTTTGTAAGAAACCCTTTGCTGTCCACCTCATCCACCAGCAGCATTTCTTTCGCTCCCTCATACGGCAGCTCACAAATTGCCGCAGGCATAAGTTCCAGCGCGGATCTTGTTTTCTTTACAAGCAACCGATCATCATAGATCCCGCCGACGATTTTGCCGCGGTAATAGAGGATAAATTCTCCCATCATAGGACGGTAAGAAACATCGTCCAGATCGGATAGCTGTTCTAAAATGAAATGAAGATACTCTTTACTGGATGCCATTATTTCTCCTGTTTAACAAAGCTGTCCCGGCAGTTTCAGCTTCTCCTTCTTTGGGAAAGTCGCTTCAAACTGCTCAAAGCCATCCGGATCTTTTTCGCAGACAAAATAGCCCTCCGGGTCCTTGTAGGTGCCGGAGATACCGTCCAAAAAGCCGGGCGTCAGCTCCTTGATGAGAAAATAATCCGCTTCAGGGTCGTCGGCATAGCGGATACCCTTTGTTTTGGCCGGGACAAAGCCGGACTTGCCATAAAACAGGATATTGCCGGTGATGGCAAGTGCTCCTGCACCCATTTCCTTAGCTTTTTCCATGGAATAGTCGAGCAGCTTCTTTCCGTAGCCTTTCCGCTTGTATGCAGGCGCAATGCCGATGGGGCCGAAGGTCATGATCGGCACCTTCCGTCCATCATCGCAGTCGATTTCCGACCGCACATAGATGACCTGCCCAATCAGCTCACCGTCCAGCTCCATGACAAAGTCCAGCTCCGGCACGAAAGCTGGGTCATCCCGATAGCAGTGCAGCACATAGTGCTCCATGCAGCCGGGGCGGTAGACATTCCAGAATGCCTCGCGGGTCAGGTTTTCAACATTGCGATAGTCATCTTTGGTTTCCAAACGAATGGTGATCTTCTTTTCTGACATGGTGGTTCTCCTTATTATGATTTTTGCTTCTGACAAAACAGGTGAATGCCCAGCGCCGCATTGAAGCCTGTTGCAGCAAACACGCTGAAGCGCTCGACCACGCCAAAATACACGGCAGGGACGATTTTCATACCCATTGCGCCCACAAGCATCATGGCCAATGCGACAGCGGCGCAAATACCACCGCCGCCGTGTACGAAAGAAAGCTGACAACGCCCAGCAGCCCAAGCTTTTGTATCAAAGATTTCTTCATGTTTTTTCTCCTAAAAAAACGCAGTGCATGACCACAGGAATTGCGGTCAGCACTGCGTCTTTGCGTCTGGCTGATCCATGATCTCTATTTGAAAATCCCGCGCGTTGATGATGCGCTCCTGCCTGCACTTGGGGCAAAAGAGAGGGAAGTCCTTCAGCACCGTCCTTTGCAGAAGCCTCAGCCGTGTTTTTGCACCACAGACAGGACAGAGCACCCATTTTTTATCCGGCTCATGCATGACGTTCATCGCCCTTTGGATTGCCGCCATGAACCATGCGAAAAAAGAGCTGCACATGGTTTTGAAGCTTCTCAAGACACTCGCTTTCCCGTTCCGGCTGGCGATCACAGATCCCGATAAGCGTCAATACCGGCGAAACATACAGCATTGCCAGTGCGTCCGGATCCTCCGCTATGATTTCGCCCGCCGCGATCAAAGCCCGGAAGATACCGGCATGATAATCCAACACCCGCTCCACATATCGCCCCGAATAGAGTGCTGCCAGCTCCGGTGAGCGAAACTGCTCGATGGTCATCATGCGGCGGAACCGGCTGATGGTTTCATTATGGAGCGAATACTCAAAGATCTGCCGCACCTTTTCAAAGAGCGCGTCGGCGGTGATCTCTGAAAAAACAGGAATATCCTGCGCTGCATTTTGTACATGAATATTGATCTGATCGGTATCTGATTCATATTGCGCCGCCGTAGATTTCATAATGGCGTCAAAAATCGCTTGCTTGCTGGGGAAGTGGTTGTATAGTGAAGGCGCTTTAATGCCCACCGCCTTTGCAATCTCTCCCACGCTGACGGAATCATAGCCCTGCGTGGAAAACAACTCCAAGGCCTTGCCCAAAATCCTCTGCTTCGTATCTTCCTGCTTCATCATCACGCCTCGCTAACTAATATTAGTTAGTCACATTATAAACGCTTTTGGGAGAAAGTCAAGAGGATACCGTTTCACTATATTTCGTTTTTCGGCATTTTTTGATCCAATGGTCCAGAAACTGCATCTGCTTGTCGGTATGGAACCAATGCTCACCACCGGGCATGACGGTCAGATCAGCATGGTGCTGCGTTGCAAACGCCGATACTGTTTCAATCGATGTCAGATTGTCATGCTCACCGTAGAGAATACAGGTGGGGACATTCCAGATCATCGGATGCCTGCGCACATAGCAAAGATACTCCCATGACAGCGTTTCTCCGAAATTCGTGGCGATTTCCCGTTTCTCGGCAAGCTCCTGTTCGGTCACATTTGACCATTGCATCATATTGCAAATCAAGTTTTCCATATCCACGACCGGAGAAATGAAATAAGCCCTGTCCACCAGCGTTTCATCCAGCGAGGACAGCGCAAAATAAGCCCCGATGCTGTTGGCAACCAGGGTGAGGTGCTCACACCGGCCTCTCTGCTCGGTAAAAAACGCAAAAAACTCTTTCTTGGCTTGCCATGGCGTTTGAGAACGGTAATCGAACCCAATTACTTCGACCTTCGGAAATAGCGATTTATAGTGCTCGGCTTCCTCAGCCGAGCCGCCCTTTCCGTGAACATATACAACTAAATTCTTCATTTTATCTTTGCCTCAGAGAATGATTCGTGCGATCTCCATCGTCACGATCTTCAGAACTGCACCGCCGGACATCACATAGAACCAAACCTCGCGCATCTTTTGCGTTTTTGCAATCGGCGTGGCAATGGCGGCAATGATGATCAGCAGCGCACCGACACAGCCGACGATGGTGGGAATGCTGACCAGCTGGAACAGACCCGGCGCACAGCTTCCGTCGATGGCGTGCTGAATGGTCTTATCCAAGCCGTCCCGCGCCGCTGCGAAGCAGCAGACCACAAGTCCAAAAACAAGCAGAAGCACACTTCTGCGTCCCCAATACTGAATAACTGCGCGGCCCCAAACCGACCAGCCGATAAAGCCCAGCAGGGCAAGGATCATCAAGGTTGTCGCCGCAGTGACGGCGTTTCCAAAATAGAGCCTCATTCTCACTGCACCTCTCAATACTGGATCATGATCGTTCTGCACGCATCACAGCAGCAGGCCTCTACGCTGGTGCGGCCGCCGACCTTCAACCCCGTGAGCTTTACAAATCCTTCCGTGTTTTTGGCGTTTTCCAAGGCGCTCGGCACTTCGTTTGCAAAGCTGAACGCGCCATCCTTGCTGCTGAACAGATAACCGTTTCTCATTTCTTTTCCGCATTTCGGACACATCATCATTTCCTCCCATTCTTATCGCTGCGCACTGTACCAATCGAGAACAGCGCCGAGATTTCCCTCCTTAACCCGCTCGCCGCCGCACCGCATCATATCCAGCATGTCGTCCTCCTCCGGCGTGCGGTCGCCCTTTTCGGCAAGACCTTTGCCCGCTGTTTTGACCATGATCTCCATCATGAGGCGGGAGATGCCGTGCAGCTTTTTCACATCAAAGTTCCCTTGCAGGGTGAACAGCGGAATGCCGGCTGGAATCGCCGACTTTTTCCGCACACTGTCCGTTTGCGTTCCAGCCTGTCCCATGCCGACAGCGCAGACGGCGCATACCCGGTAACGCTTTGCGGCCTCGGCATAGCCCTTGACAGAGCCTGCCATGATCCAGCCAAGGTAGATAACCTCCGCTCCAGCAAAGACCCGTTTCTTCGCTTCCGCAAGGGAATACACCGGAAGTCCGGTTTTCTGCGCCAGCAGTCTGGCATAACACTCTGTGCTGCCGGTATTGGTGGTGTAAATAATTGCGTTCATAGAAACATTCCTCTCAAAAAAGTGAGACGCAGCGCATGATCGGCTTTGCAATCAGCACTGTGTCTTAGCGTCTGGCTTCTTTCGTCTCAATCGTGAAATTCTTTGCGTTGATGATGCTTTCGTGTCTGCACTTTGGGCAGAACAAAGGGAAGTCTTTCAACTCAGTTTCCCGAAATATTTGCAGCCGCGTTTTCGAGCCGCACCAAGGGCATAAGACCCATTGCTTTTCTTTTGCAGCTTCTTTCATCATGATGTTCCTGACTTTCTGTAACCGGATTCAACCTTAGCAATGAACCGCTCGATATGCGCGTCCAGCAAAGGCGCAACGGAATCTTTATCCTGCGCACCGTCGTAGACGCTGTAGAGCAGGTACATTGGCCCGTAGAACTCCAGCGCCAGCTGCATGGCGCCTTCGTCAGTATCTGTCAGCTTACGAAAAATTGCGGCCATGTACTCCAGAGGCCCGCCCGCCAGATAGTCGTGATGGAGCCGCGCCAGCTTGGGGTCACGGTATTGCTCCAGCGTCAGCATCTTACGGAAATTAGAGGAAAACGGCTCCTTCGTCCAATGGTCAAACTGTGCCATACTGTATGCGCGGATCTTTTGGATCGGCGTATGCAGATACGCCTCCGCAAAGCCGTCCGGCTCCGTCTCCGGCATTTCATAGCTTTCCGCGCGTTCATAGTCCATCTC
>ENA-UONV01001489-UONV01001489.1-human-gut-metagenome-genome-assembly--contig:-CS4-NODE-1489-length-20451-cov-4.817856_pt1 | contig 20451 bp, 16 predicted proteins | sample MGYA00242461_ERZ724008 | MGnify/ENA metagenome assembly ERZ724008 | reverse complement strand
ATTTAGGGCAGCAAAAAGCACCGACTGGAACCGGTGCTTTGATTTTTTAGGCATGGTAGAGCTTCTTGGTCTGGTATTTCGGCTCACAGGTCAGGTTGACCCCCAGCTTGTGATAAACATTCTCATCCACGCGGGAAAGAATCACACTGGCATGGGCCTCACACCCGCGCAGCTTACTCAGCTGCTGCATGGCCAGTGCTGCAGTGGGGTTGGTAGCGGCGCATATGGACAGTGCGATAAGGATCTCATCGGAATGCAGGCGAGGATTGTGGTTGCCAAGGTAATCCACCTTTAGGCGCTGGATAGGCTCGATAATGATAGGCGACAGCAGGTGCATCTCATCATTGATGCCGCCCAGCTCCTTCAAGGCGTTGAGCATGAGCGCGGCGGAAGGCCCCAAGAGAGAGCTGGTCTTCCCGGTGACGATGCGGCCATCGGGCAGCTCCAGCGCCATCGCGGGTTGGCCGGTCTCCTCCGCTTTGGCGCAGGCGGCGGCCACCACGGGACGGTCGGCGGACGATACATTCAGCTGGTTCATGATGAGCTCCTGCTTGTGGATCTCAGCAGGCTCGCTGAGCCCCTGACGCACCAGGCAGGCGGTGGCATAGTACCGGCGGATGACCTCCTGCTCGGAAGCACGACGGCAGGCATCGTCATCTATGATGCAGTTGCCCGCCATATTGACGCCCATATCGGTCGGACTTTTGTAGGGAGAGGAGCCGTAAATGCGCTGGAAAATGGCATTGAGCACCGGGAAGATCTCGATATCACGGTTGTAATTGACGGTGGTGACACCGTAGGCTTCCAGGTGGAAAGGATCAATCATATTGACATCGTTGAGGTCGGTGGTGGCGGCCTCATACGCCAGGTTGACAGGGTGCTTGAGGGGGAGGTTCCAAATGGGAAAGGTCTCAAATTTGGCATATCCGGCCTTGACCCCGCGCTTATTTTCGTGGAAGAGCTGAGAAAGACAGGTGGCCATTTTGCCACTGCCTGGGCCGGGGGCCGTAACTACCACCAGCGGGCGGGTGGTTTCGATGTATTCATTCTTACCAAAGCCATCATCGCTGACGATGAGCGGGACATTGGAGGGATAATCGGGGATGATATAGTGGCGGTAGACCTTGACCCCCAGGGCCTCCAGGCGCTTCTGGAAGGCATCGGCGGCTGGCTGGGCATGGTAATGGGTGATGCAGACGCTGCCCACATACAGGCCGATCCCACGGAAGGCATCGATGAGGCGCAGGACATCCAGATCGTAGGTGATACCCAGATCGCCGCGGCGCTTGTTCTTTTCGATGGCATCAGCGCTGATGACAATGACGATCTCCGCGGAGTCCTTCATCTGCAGCAGCATTTTCACCTTGCTATCCGGCGCAAAGCCCGGCAGCACGCGGGAAGCGTGGTAATCATCAAAGAGCTTACCGCCGAATTCCAGGTACAGCTTACCGCCAAACTGACCGATGCGCTCCCGGATCTTATCCGACTGCATTTGCAGGTATTTTTCATTATCAAAGCCGATTTTGAACATGATTTCCTCCTCGTATTATCCTCTGTCACTGCGTTTTTATCGGGGACTGCCGCCCATCGCCGGCAAAAATAAAAAAGCGCCTTTTGCGAGGCGCTTCTTTTGTTCCCCCTTTGGGGGAGCCCTTACGATTATATCATTAGTGGGCGGGACATGGCAAGTGGAATCGCGTATAATTTATCCCGAAAATTTTAGCGAATAGCGCCAAAATCCATTACTGCGGCCGTTTTTGTCGGCCGGAGATGATGACGCCGCCAATGATAAGCAGCGCCCCCACAATGGCCGTCCAGCTCATGGGTTCCCCCAGCAGGAAGTGGGAGGCCACTATAGTGATAAAAGGCTGGAGATAGATATAGTTATTGGCGTGAACGACTCCCAGCCGGTCGATGACAACATTCCACACGGCAAAGCAGACGGCACTGCCCAGCACCGCCAAGAACAGAATGCAGAACAGCGGCTTTGGCTGTGCCAGCGGGGTAAAGTCGATCGAAAGCTCCCCGCGGGCAGCCAGCAGCGGCACCGAGGTAACCGCGCCGTACAGGATGACCCGGCGGGCCAGCAGCGTGCTGTCCACCCGGCCGGAAAGCCGCTTGATAAGGACTGAATAGCAGGCCCAGCTGGCTGCCGCCAAAAAGGCCAGCAGATCGCCTACCGGGCTGAGCTTGAGCACCAGCGCGCCGTTGAGCACCACCAGCACCACACCACTCATGGCCACGGCAAAGCCGATCCAAACGGTGGTGTGGAGCTTTTCATCCCTGGTAAAAAAGTGCGCCAGGATGGAGGTAAGGATGGGCGCCATCGCCACAATGATGCTGACATTGGCGGCAAAGGTGTGCTTCAAGGCGGTGTTTTCGGTAAAGAAATAGAGCGTGCCGCCCAAAATGCCCAATAGCAGGAAGGTCAGCTCTCCCCTGCCCTGCCACGGCAGCGGCCGAGGGCGCAGCAGCCACAGCACAAAGTAGGCAATGACAAAGCGCATGAACATCACCTGCGCCGGGCTGTAATAGGCAAGGAGCTCCTTGCTGCAAACAAAGGTGGTAGCCCAAATGGCAGAAACCATCAGCGCCATCAGGTGGGCAAGCAGACGGGAATGGGACTGGGAAGCGGAAACAGTAGGGGGATTTGCTTTGGGGTTCATAGGGGTAATGTGCATCTCCTTAAGGGTTGCCCTGCGGCCAAATGACCGAAAGGGCGCTGGTTGTGGGGTCATAGTCCTCCTGCAGGCGCTGCTCCAGCTCCTCCACGGTGGTGGAACGCAGGATCTCCAGGGGGTAGTAGATATCTTTCATACCGGAAAAATGGGCGGCGGCCATCAGGCCGGCAATGGATTCCGCACGGCCGTAAAGGCCGATGGTCCTGCCGTAATTGGCACGGCGGCAGCGGGCAAAATCCTGCGGTGGGATGCCCTGTCGCTGCAGGGTAGTCACCCGCTCACACAGGGCTTCATAGACAGCCTGTGGCTGACGGCTTTCGCCGTCAAACATCGCACAGATAAAGTCGCGTCCCGCCATCACCTCGCTGCCAAAGGTAGCGTTGATCTCGCCCGCCTCGTACAAACGGCGGTACAGGTCAGTCGTTTCGCCGCAGATGAGGTCAAGCAGCAGTTCATCCAGCAGGCGGTGGCGCATATTTTCCTTTTCGCCGCCCGCCGCCTTAAAACCGACCTGGAACATCGGCGCAGCAATGGGCATTTTCTGCTCGCAGTAGTGCTCCCGCACCGTTCTTGGCTCCCGGATGGTAAGCGGGTTGGCCGCGGTCTTCGCTGTGGGGAAGTATTTTTCCGCCAGTTCCAGCACCGCGTCCTCCTCAAAGCACCCAGCAACCGAAAGTACCATATTGCCTGGGCAATAAAAACGCTCATAGCAGCGGCGCAGCAGGGCGGCATCTATGTGGGCGATGGATTCCTCCGTCCCGGCAATATCCTCCCGGATGGGATGAACATGGTACATGGCCTGCAAAAGGTTCGCCGTGACCATCCACTCGGGGCTGTCGCGGTACATGCGCAGCTCCTCGGCAATGATCCCTCTTTCCCGGCGGACGGAAGGCCCGGTAAAATAGGGCGTCGCTACAAAGTCCAGCAGCACCTCCAGCGCCTTGGAAAAGTTTTCGGTACAGCTAAAGTAGTAGGCCGTCTTATCAAAGCTGGTAAAGGCATTGGCGGAAGCGCCCAGCGCGTCAAAGCGCTGCATGGCATCCCCGTAGGGGCAGTCGAACATCTTGTGTTCCAGGTAGTGGGCCACCCCGGCGGGCAGCGATACCTCCCGGCCCCGCACCCGGTAGCCGATGTCTATGGAGCCCACCCCGACGGTGAGCATGGCATACGCCGTTACAAAGCCGGGCATCCGGCACATCTGCACGGTAAGGCCGCTGGGCAGCACCATGGTGCGGGTGCTTTGTCCCAGCAGCTCGGAGGTATGGCGTTCATCAATCCTCATCGCACCCATCCTCCTTCCCTACGGCCTGCAAAAAGAACACGGTATCCAGTGTAAGCGCTGCCGCGGCGGCCGCCACCTCTTCCGCGGTAATGGAGGCGATCTCCTCCATATCCTGCTGCGGCGTGATGGGATCCCCCTGCAAAAGCCCACTGAGATACCAGCCCTCGGTGCGGGCCAGGCTATCCCCAATGGAGCAAAGCGAGCTTTGGAACGCCAGCTTGATGTGAGAAAGCTCCTGCGGGGTGATATGCCCGGCGGCCAGGTCGGCGATCTCGGCCAGGATGGCGCTTTGCAGCCGCTCCCGGTTGGCCTCCTCCAGGCCGCATTCAATAAGCAGTATGCCGGTAAGCAGGTTGACCCGCGCGCCGCAGTAATAGCAGCAGCCCAGCCTTTCCCGTACATTGGTAAAAAGCCGGGAGCCGGTGCTGCCGCCCAGCAGGGCGGTCATCACGCGCAGGGCGGTACGGGCCCGGCGCTGCTGTGGCAGGCCGGTGCGGAAGCCCAGCACCAATTTACTTTGGCTCATGGGCAGCTGCTAGGCCAGCTCCGTTACCCGTTCCGCCCGCCGGGGGAGCCGCTGCGGCGTGGGACAAAGCGGCGTGCGCTCCACCCCGGCAAACAGTTTGGCAAATACCTCCTCAGCATAGTCCGGGCTGCCGCACCCGCTAAAGAAGATCTCTATGCGGGCCGTGCGGATCAGCTCCCGGTAGCGGCCATAGGCCTCCTTCGGTGTGACAGAAAGCGTCTCCTGCACCGTACCGTAGCGGGGCAGCGCAAACCGACAGCCCCGGCCCATCTCAGCCGTGCAGCGCTGGGCCGCGTAGCTGCGTTTATCGTTGATCTCCGCCTCAATGGTATCAATAAGGTACTGCTGCTCCAGCCGGAAGGCCTCCTCTGGGAAGGCATCGCCCTCCACCTTCGGCTCCAGCAGTATTTCTCCCAACAGCTCGGCGCAGCCCCGGCTGATGCTCTCCCCTTCCAGCGCAAAGCGGTCATCCGCCCCGGCAATGGAGAAGGTGAGCAGCTGGTTTTCACCGTGGCGGGAAATATCGGTATCCAGCACTGCCCCGTAGAGGTCCGCCAGGCGGCATTCCAGCTCGGTCATATCCCGGCAGCGGCGGCTGCCCATACGCAGCAGGTATGCCGCCAGCACCGCCGCGGAGGTCTTCCCCTCCGCCAGCGGTGTAATAATAGTGACTGATATGCTGTTGTGGTAGAATTTAGGGTCGTGAATGCGGGAAAACCATACGCCATCGGCGATGGCGCGGCGCTGCAGGGGTCCTGTCATATGTATCTCCTGGGGGTGAAATTTTATCAAAGGCCTGTCCCATCAAAGGGCGGGGTGTAGGCGGCATCGGCGGAAGAACGCTGCTGGGTATAGCCCAAAAAGCCCAGCTCCTCCGCCCGCTCGCAGGCCTTGCGGTATTCGTAGGTAAAAATGGGGCGCTGCAATTCCCGGATGGCAATACCGGCAGGCGGAGTATACTGGCTCATCAAGCTCAGCCGGATATCCTCCGGAGAGAAATTATCCGCCAGCCAGTTCAGCAGCCTTAGGCTGTCCTTATGGGCTCCCGGCAGCACCAGGTGCCGCACCACCATACCGCTTTGCAGCATGCCGTTTTCATCAAAGCGCACCGGCCCCACCTGCCGGAACATCTCCCGCAGGGCCTGGGCCGCCACGGCAAAATAATCCGGCGCAGCAGAATACCGGGCGGAAAGCGCGCTGTCGTAATATTTCAGGTCGGGCAGGTAGATCTGCACCCTGCCCTCCAGCAGCCGCAGCATTTCCACCCGCTCGTACCCGCCGGTATTATACAGTACCGGGATCGCCAGGCGTTCGCGGCACAGGTTCAGTGCTTCCAAAATCCACGGCAGGTACTGTGTGGGGGTAATTAAGTTGATATTGTACGCCCCCTGCGCCTGCAATGCAAGAAAAACTTCCGCCAGCCGTTCGGTGGTGATCTCTTTCCCCTCGCCCCCGTGACTGATGACGCCGTTCTGACAAAAAACACAGCCCAGCGTACATCCGCAGAAAAACACTGTCCCGGAGCCCCGTTCGGGGTCCTCCCCGCTGATGCAGGGCTCCTCCCACCGGTGGAGAGCGGCCCGGGCGGCGCGCAGGGTATTCCCCGCCCCGCAGCGGCCAGTTTGGGTACGGCGGTCCGCCCCGCAGCGGCGGGGACATAGTTCGCAATGTTCGGGGATTAGTACCGCCATACACTTTACCGCCTTTCAGCACAATGCCGCAGGCAGTCCTGCGGCATCGTGAAATTTAAGATAATAAATTTATTTTGCGATGATGCCATCAAATGCCGCCCAGGGCAGCACACTGTAACCATCGCACACCGTCTCCCGGCTGATGCCGCGGAGATTCTTCAGCAGCTCGGCAAAGTTGCCGCTGATCATGGTTTCGGTCACGGCGCCGGCCAGCTTGCCGTCTTTAATGAGGAAGCTGTTCTTGGCCACGCCGTTAAAGTCGCCGCTGGCGCCGGGCTGGCCGCCGGAGAAGCGGTTGATAAGAATGCCATTTTTGATCCCGGCAATGATCTCCTCCAAACTCTGCTCGCCAGGATGCAGGAAGTAGGCGCCGCTCTGGTTGGCAGCGCGTTTCTGGCCGGTCTTGCGTGCCGCGTATTCGGAAAGGCAGAAGCTCTCCAGCACGCCATCCCGCAGGATAACGCCGTTTTCGCTCTTATAGCCGTTGCTGTCAAAGCGCTCACCGCAGACGATGCGCTCATCTAAGGGGCGGGTTTCCAGTGTAATGCCGCTGGAGGCGACCTTTTGGCCCAGCTTATCCTTCCAGATACTCGTATCACTGATGAGGGCATAATCCCCAGCATAGCAGCCCAGCGCGGTGCCCAGGAATTCTCCCATAAAAGCCGGGCTCACCAGCAGCGTCCCCTCAAATTTCTCCGGAATGGGCGCGGCGGTCAGGTCAGCCTCGGCGTCCCGCAGCAGGCGGCGCATCATGCCGGTCTCCATCAGGGGCTGGCCCAGCCGGTCGGTCAGGTAGCCGGTGCCGTTAAAGGAACCCGCCTTCTCCCCCTCGTGGGCGGAGAACATGGTGCTGATGATATACCCGCCGTTCTGGTAGCGCATCTCCACGCCGTTGGTGTTCATCAGCAGGATGTCGTCATGGTCATATTTCGCGATGAGCTGTTCCATATTGATCTTGGGATACTCGGTGTGCAGGGTATCCATGTACTCCTGCAGCCGGTCAAAGAGCTTATCCCGGTCGGGGGTAAGCACCCCGGCGGTAAAGCTCATATTCTCTGCCTTGGGCGCGATGGATTCGGCCTCATCGGGCTGGGCCGCCATCACCGCCGCCATGCAGTCCTTTACCGCGGCGTCTATGGCTTCCTTTTCGCAGGAATTGGTGTGAATATTGCCGGTTTTCTGCTCTTTGATAGCCTTAAGCGAAAGCCCGCTCTTAAAGCCGGAGCGCATCAGGCTGAATTCCCCGCCATCAATGTTCAGTTCGTCTATCTTGCCGCTGGTCACAATCACGGCGGCGTCATCGGCGCCGGCCTCATGCAGCTGTTCCAGCGCGTAGCTGGCTGCGTCCTTCAAATTCATCATGCTGCTTCCCTCACTTTCCCGCTACATTCACTTTGCACTTTACGGCCGGGCCGCCCATGCCCACCGGCATCGGCTGCTTTTTGCCGCAGGTACCGCTGCAGCTCCACACCATGTCGTCGCTCAGCATATCCACGGTCTGCAGCATCTGGAACGCCACCCCGGAAATGGTGGTATCCCGGATGGCCCGTCCCAGCTTGCCGTTCTTGATCTCATACCCCATCATAATACCAAACATGAATTCGCCGGTGGTATCGGCCTGGCCGTTATTGGTCTGGGTAAAGTAGTACCCGTCATCAATGGCGGCGATCATATCCTCCAGCTTGTCCTTGCCGGGCAGGATGGCGGTGTTTCTCATACGGATCAGCGGCTCATCGCTGTACGCATAGCCGCGGGCATTGCCGTGCGGCTCCATGCCAAAGTGCTGGGCAGTCTCACGGCTGTTCATGTAGCCCACCAGGATGCCGTCCTTGATGAGGACTTCATCAGAAGCGGGCGTACCCTCATCATCTACATACACCGGCAGCGGGGCACGGCTGCCATCGGGCAGGGTGTGGGCATAGTCCACCATGGTGATAAGGTCGGTGGCGACCCGCTTGCCCAGGTTGTGCGCGGCCACCGAGCCGCCCAGCACCAGGTCGGCCTCTACGGTGTGGCCCACGGCCTCGTGCGCCAAAATACCGGCCAGCGCCGGAGCCAGCACAACATCCTTCAGCCCCGCGTTGGTAAAGACGCCCTCGCGCTTCTTCATCAGCAGCTCCACCTGCTCGTCCAGCTTTTCGTAGTACTTGCTGGGGTCGGTAAAGTGGTCGGTAAGGACGCCCTCGCCGCCGCCCAGCACATCAAAGATCTCAACCGGCATCCCATCGGGCGCGTCAGCGGTAAGCTGCACGACCAGATGGGTGCGGGGCCGCACGCTGTGGCTGTTGGTGCCGTCGCTGACAGTCAGCAGCTTCTCCATGCAGTCATGGCGCAGCAGCACCCGGCGGCTTAACAGATTGGGGTACTTCTGCTTCAGGTAATCATCCGCCGCCCGTACAAACTCGATGTAGTCCTTCTGCGGCACCTCAATATATTCCTTATCCTTCGCCACCATGCCGCTGGGCAGCACCGGCAGCGCGGGACGGTTCTTCTTCACGCGGGCATCCAGGAAAAGCGCGTTCTCCTCGGCGGCCTTCAGCACGCGGCGCACACTCTCCTCATCGTATTCCACGGCGCTGGCAAAGCCATAAACGCCATTGCGGTACACCCGAGCAGAAACACCGCCCTGCTGGGCGCGGGCATTGCTTTGCAGGTCGCCGTTCAGCATGGCTACCGCGTGGCTGGTGCTGATCTGCGCGCGCAGCTCCACATGGCCGTGCAGCTGCGGTGCAAAGGATGAAAGATAGTCTTTCAGCATATCGGTTCCTCCATATCTAATATCGTTCCGCCGCCGATGACCGACCCGTCGCGGTAGAAAACCACCGCCTGGCCGGGCGCCGGGGCGCGTTGTGCTTCCATAAAGTCCACCCGAACGGTACCGGGGATGGGGCCGGGGCTGATAACCGCCGCGGCCGCCCGGTGGGCATATCTTATCTTCGCTTCCACCTCCAGCGGCTCGTGCATGTCCTCTATGGCGATCCAGTTGAGGTCATCAGCAAAGATGGTCCTGCGAAACAGCCGGCTTTCCTCGGTGGTCAGCTCCACGGTGTTTTCCGCCGCGTTAATGCGCCGCACAAAGGCATGGCACCCCAGCGAGATGCCCAGCCCCTTGCGCTGACCGATGGTATAGTGAGTAATGCCTTTATTGGGCCCCAGCACAGTGCCGTCCTCCGCCACAAACTGTCCGGCGGGCAGCTCCTGTCCTGTCCAGCGCCGCAGGAAGGCATTATAGTCCCCATCCGGCACAAAGCAGATATCCTGGCTGTCCGGCTTTTGGGCCACCACCAGCCCGCTTTCCTCCGCTATGGTGCGTATCTCCGGCTTGGAGTACTCCCCCAGCGGCAGCCGCAGCATGGCCAGCTGCTCCTGCGTCAGGTTATACAGCACATAGCTCTGGTCCTTTTCGGGATGAATGGCTCTTTTCAGCTCCCAGCGGCCGGTCGCTTCATTGTAGCCGCAGCAGGCATAGTGCCCGGTCGCCATCAGGTCAAAGTCCAGCTCCCGGAGCTTATGGGAAAAGGCCCCAAATTTAATATATCGGTTGCAGCTGATGCAGGGGTTCGGCGTGCGCCCGCGCAGGTATTCCCCCGCAAAGGGCCCTACCACCTCCTGCCGGAACAGGTCTTTATAATTCAGCACATAGTGCGGAATGCCCAGCTGCTGGCACACATAGGCCGCGTCCCGCACATCGTCGGCGCTGCAGCAGCCGGATTCCAGCGTGGGGTCGTCCCACAGCTTAAAGGTCACACCGGTCACCTCATATCCCTGCTTTTTCAGCAGGTACGCCGCAACCGAGCTATCCACTCCGCCGCTCATGCCTACCATGATCTTCTGGGCCATCGGTGTTCCCTCCTTTTCGGTAAAATAAAGTTTTGTCTTATGCCGGGCGTCTCCGGTGGAAACGCTCCGCAATGGCCACCACCACATGGCCCAGCTCCTTCACCCGCAGCAGCAGGCAGGCGATAAAGTAAACGATCATCGCCACTACGATCGCTGCCAGCAGGCTCACCAGCAGCGAGGTCGTCTTGGTAGAAAACCAGTGGTAGAAAGGCAGCGTCGCCGCGGTCATGGCCCCAGCCGCTATTATCATCTTCAGGTAGGTCCCCGCCAGGTACCGGTAGCCCATATGCCCCATCTTGCGCTGCAGCTGAATGATCAGCAGCACGGTGGTAATAAAGCTGGAAAGCGCCGTCGCCAGCGCCAGCCCCTTGTGCTCCATCGTCCGCATCAGCAGCAGATTAATGACGATATTAAGCACGATCGCCAGCAGCGAATTGATGGTCGGCGTCTTGGTATCCTGCAGGGCGTAGTACACATTGATGGTCACTTCCTTGATGCTGTAAAAGAGCAGCCCCAGCGAGTAGAAAAACACAACCTCCCCGGTGCGCTGCACATCAAATTCGGTAAACTCCCCGCGGAAAAACAGCAGCTGCACAAATTCCTTGGAGAACATCATCATGCCCGCCGAAATGGGGATGACAAACAGCCCGATGATACCGCAGCTGGAGCGGTAGGTGTGCTTCAGCTGCCGGGTATCGCTGGCGGCGGAAAGCCGGGAGAGCTGCGGGAACAGCGCAGTGGTGATAGAGACCACAAACACCGAGGTCACAAACCCGGTGATGCGGTTGCCGTAATTCAGCACCGAGACCACGCCCTCCGAAAGCAGCGAGGCGATGCTCTTATCAATGATGATATTGATGGAATTGATGGTCTTGCCCAGGAAGATAGGCAGAACCATCACCAGGAATTTACGGATATTATGGTTGCGGAAGGCGATATCCGGGTGGTAGCAGAACTGCCGCCGCAGCGCCACCAGCAGCACCAGCAGGAACTCCCCTGCGTAGCCGATGACAACGCCCCAGCCCAGCATATCGTAGTTCTCTCCGGAAAGGAGAATGGTGGCGATGACCGCGATGTTCAGCGGCACACTCACCATGCCAACGGTAAAGAAGCAGCCCTTCATCTGCAGGTAGCCCTGCAAAATATAGCCGACCCCCAGGAACACCAGCGAGGCGATCATGATGGAGGAAAGGTTCACCGTCAGGTCCAGCTGCACGCCCTCAAAGCCCAGCGCGAACAGCCGCACAATGGGATACCGCAGCGCCAGAAACACAGCGATAAAGCCCACCGAGAGCAAAAACGACATGGTGATCACCTGGTCGTGGAACGGCTTTTCCTCACCGGGGCGGTTCTGCTGCAGGTCGGTATAAACGCTGATATAGCTGGTCAGCATAGCGGTACCCAGCCCGGAAAAGAGAATGGTGGGCAGGGTGAACGCCACCACATAGGCGTCACTTACATTGCTGGCACCGTAAGAAAAGGCCAGCGAAAGCTCCCGGCAGAAGCCGAGCACCTTGGCCAGTATCGTGGTCAGCACCATGATGATGGCATGGACAGCGGTCTTGTTCATTTACTCATAGCTCCGTTACGAAATGTGATAAACGCCGCCTTACTGCAGCTTGCCAAAATTACTGAACGGGAAAAGGGTGAAGATTGCCCGTCCCTGGATGGACTCGCCAGAAACATAGGGGTTCTGCCAGTAACGGCTATCCATGGAATTGGCCCGGTTATCGCCCATAAAGAGGTAATACCCCTCCGGGACATCAAACTCACTGGGAATGGCATACTGGTACACCACATAGCTTTCCTGCTGCACTTCCCCATTAATGGTCACAGTGCCGTTTTCATCGATCTCCACATGGTCGCCCGGCAGCCCGATGAGCCGCTTGATGAGTGTGGTGCCGGCCAGCTCCGGGGTCTCCGCCGTAAAGACGATGATATCCCCGCGCTCCAGCTTTTCCAGGTCATGCACCCGCAGCGCGAAAAGCGCGCTGTGCTCGGCAATGGTCGGCTCCATGCTGCCCGTGGGCACAATCGGCACAAAGAACACAAATTTCACGATCAAAAACAGTGCCAAAATCTCCAGCCCAAAGGGCAGGATCCACTCCTTATACAGCCGCTTAAAGGTCATGGGCTGCTTTTCTTTCTTTGGGGTATTTTCAGGTTTTTTTTCGCCGGCGGCAGGGGCAGTATTCTCCGGCTGGCCGGCATTCTCTATGATATCGGTCATGCTATATCCTCACAGTGTTTCTTTACTTCAGTATTTCCTTCAGGAAGCTCTCTCCGGCGATCTCCGCCTTGACGCCCAGGTATTCCGCCACGGTGGCGGCCAGGTCGGCATAGGTGCTCCGGGTACCAATATTGACTCCCGGCTTCACTTTTGCGCCGTAGGCCAGCATGGGCACATGCTCCCGGGAATGATCGGTGCTGGGAGTGGAAGGATCGCAGCCGTGGTCTGCCGTGATGAACAGCAGGTCATCGGGCCGCAGCAGCGGCAGCAGCTCCCGCAGCTGCGCGTCAAATTCCGTCAGCGCGTTGGCATAGCCGTCCACATCATTGCGGTGGCCGTACAGCATATCAAAGTCCACCAGGTTCACAAAACACAGTCCGTTAAAATCCTTCGCGGCGTAGTCCAGGGTGTGGTTCATGCCGTCGGTGTTGCTCTTGTTGCGCACCATCTCGGTAATGCCCTGCCCGGCAAAGATATCATAGATCTTGCCGACACCAATGGAAGCCAGTCCCGCCGCCTGGATGTAATCCAGCAGCGTTTTCTTCGGCGGCTTCAGCGAAAAATCATGCCGGTTGCTGGTGCGGGTGTAGTTGGGGTATTCCCCCACATACGGCCGCGCAATGACCCGTCCGACCCCCAGCTCAGGCCCCTGCAGCATTTCCCGCGCCTCTTCGCAGATATGATAAAGCTCCTCCACCGGCACATCGGCCTCGTTGGCCGCGATTTGGAACACACTGTCCGCCGAGGTATAGCAGATCAGCCCGCCGGTTTCCTTCTGCTCCCGGCCGTAGTCCTTTATCACCTCGGTCCCGGAATAGGGCTTATTGCACAGCACCTTACGCCCGGTCTTTTCCTCAAAGGCCTTGATAAAGCTCTCCGGGAAACCATCGGGGAAGGTCGGCATCGGCTGGGGCGAAATAACTCCTGCCAGCTCCCAGTGTCCGATGGTGGTATCCTTGCCGCGGCTCTTTTCCGCCATGCGGCCGTAGGCGCCCACCGGGGCCGCCACCGGGGTACCGCAGCCCACCTCATCAATATTAAAGATGCCCATTTTCGTCAGCATCGGGATATTCAGCTTGGAGGAAGTGGTGCAGGCACGCAGGGTATTGCTGCCCGCATCGCCAAAGTCTGCGCTATCCGGCATTTCGCCGCAGCCGCAGCTATCCAGCACAATGAGAAAAACGCGCTTTTCCATAGTCTATACTCCTTGCTCCCCACGCCGCAGTGCGGGGTTATATTTCGGGAGAATTTCCCAATGCTTTATTGTATCACATTCTTGGCATAAAGGGAAGTGAACATTCCTTAAACTTTCCCTTTTTACGCCCCACTCATACTTTGTGCGGGGACAACATTTCTTCCCTGCTTATTCATGTGATAAAAATCCAGGCCCTGTCCTACAATGATTTGTGTAGAAGGAACATTTCTCCCCTGCTTATCCATGCGGTAAAAATCCAGGCCCTGTTCTACAATGGTTTATGTAGAAGAAACACTTCTCCCCCGCTTATTCATGCGGTAAAAATCCTAGCCCCGCTTTACAATGGTCTGTCCAAAAGCGGCATACCAAGGCAGGCAAGCAAACGCTTACAAGCATGGAAACGACAAAAATACATTTTTCCACCCATATTCGCCTTACAGTGGGTATCATTTTACCGGTAAAAATGCTATTTTATCATCAAGGAAACAAAGGAGGCATCTGAAATGGAACAGCTCAAAGTTGGCAGATTTATCACCAAAAAACGCAAAGAACAGAATTTAACCCAGGAGCAGCTTGCCGAACGCTTAGGCGTTTCCAATAAAACCGTTTCCAAGTGGGAGACGGGAAAATGTATGCCCGATTATGCCGTAGTAAAGAACTTGTGTGAGGAATTAAATGTTTCGGTTTCTGAACTCATGGACGGCGAGGAAACCGACGATAAAAGTATTCGTATGTATGATGAGGAACAGATCCTTGATCTGCTGAGAAGAACACAGGAATTGGAAAAGCAAAAAGTCATGCTGACCGGCGTTGTTCTTATCGTTATGGGCATCGCTCTTCAGGCATCGTCGCACACCCTGGGTGGCTCCGATGTCAAAGATTTTTTCTCTGGGCTTCTGCTGGGGCTGTCTGTCGCCGAAATGCTGGCCGGTATTGCCGTGATATGTAAAGGCGCAAAAAGAAAATAATAAAGTGACCGCATTATAAGTTGCCCCTGTATTTCCGGATACGGGGGCAGTTGCTTTGTTTTCTCCTGTGGAATCAGGCGGATAAAAAAGCCCCATCTTTTACGGAACCTTTACAATTCTGGGAATGTATGGGCGCATATTGCATGAATACTGGATGGTACAGGATAAGATTGCATCAAATCAGTGAAATATTGCATATGTGGGGGCGGGTTTCACCGGCGTTTCGGGCCGGTTTTCTTTGACAGATGCGGCAAAAAAGACTACAATGAGAATTAGAAATTTGCCGCAAGGAGGCCCCGCCATGAAGCAATATGTTATCGCCCTGGATCAGGGTACCACCAGTTCCCGCGCCATTCTGTTCGACCGGGAGCAGAATATCATCGCCATGGGACAAAAGGAGTTCCCCCAGCACTACCCCAAGGCCGGCTATGTGGAGCATGACCCCATGGAGATCTACTCCTCCCAGTACGGCGTAATGGTGGAGGTACTGGCCAAAAGCAATGTCCAGCCGGAGGAAATCGCGGCCATCGGCATCACCAATCAGCGCGAGACCACCATCGTGTGGGATAAGGAAACCGGCCGTCCCATCTACAATGCCATTGTTTGGCAGTGTCGCCGCACTGCCCCCCTGTGCGAGGAGCTCAAGCGCCAGGGCCTGGAAGACTACATCCGCGAGCGCACGGGCCTCCTCATCGATGCCTATTTTTCCGGCACCAAGATCAAGTGGATCCTGGACAATGTGCCGGATGCCCGCCAGATGGCCAAGGAAGGCCGTCTGCTCTTCGGCACGGTGGATACCTGGCTCATCTGGAAACTGACCGGCGGGCGCGCGCATGTGACCGACTACACCAACGCCAGCCGCACCATGCTGTATGATATCCGCCACATGTGCTGGGATAAAAAAATCTGCGAGGCATTGGATATCCCCATGAACATGCTGCCGGAAGTCAAGCCCTCCAGCACCATATATGGCACCATGAACTATGCCGGCGTGGAGATCCCCATTGCCGGGTGCGCGGGCGACCAGCAGGCCGCGCTTTTTGGGCAGACCTGCTTTGCCCCAGGTGAGGCGAAGAATACATACGGCACCGGCTGCTTTTTGCTGATGAACACCGGCAGCGATATTTTCCAGAGCAAGAACGGGCTGGTGACCACCATGGCCGCCAGCGCCGACGGCACCGCCCGCTATGCCCTGGAGGGCAGCGTTTTCATCGGCGGGGCGGTCATCCAGTGGATCCGGGATGAGCTGCATCTCATCCACGAGGCGGCCGACAGCGAATACTTTGCCACCCGGCTGGAGGATAACGGCGGCGTATATGTTGTCCCGGCCTTTACCGGGCTGGGCGCCCCCTACTGGGACATGTATGCCAGAGGAGCCATTATGGGGCTGACCCGCGGCTGCAACCGCAAGCACATCATCCGGGCCGCTTTGGAATCCATCGCGTATCAGAGCCGGGATGTGCTGGTGGCCATGGAGCGGGATACCGACATCCGGCTGCAGGAGCTGCGGGTGGATGGCGGCGCTTCCGCCAATAACTTCCTGATGCAGTTCCAAAGCGACATCATCCATACCACCATCCGCCGGCCGATGATAAGGGAAACGACGGCATTGGGCGCCGCTTATCTGGCGGGCCTTGCCACCGGTGTGTGGAACGACCTGGACGAGATCCGGGAGCAGTGGACGCTGGATAAGCTGTACACCCCGCAGATGAGTGAGGAGATCCGGGAACGCAATCTGCGCGGCTGGGATAAGGCCATCGGCCGGGTGCAGCACTGGGAGGACCGATGAGCATTACTCACTGGAAAAACTGTCCCATTAAAACAACCATTCGGACAAGATAAGAGGCCTTTGGTCGGCTACAAAGCCTAAAAAACATCTTTCACCGGGAAAGCCCGCCAAAGTGGAGAGGCTATCCGAGTAAGATAATGTCCACTGGTTGGGTTCTGCGACGAGAGAGTCAATGAATATTGCTCGCCGGGAAAACCGGCTGGGGCGGAGCGGCCACATTCACTGGCCAGGTGCGGCACAGGAAAGACCGGTGAAACGGAGATTTTTTTGAAAAGGGCAGGTGCACGGGAAAGTCGCCCCGCAGGGGCGGCGGCGCAGCCGCCGGGACGGGCGAAGCCCGTCACACCGCCCGGAGGGCGGTGCCCTGCGGGGCGGCCACCGCACCCTGCTGAAACCAAGACAGAAAGGCGGAACTGCCATGACCGAAGCCATGCTGACACCCTGGGGAGAGGCACTTGACCGGGAGCACCCGCTGCCGGAATACCCCCGCCCCCAGCTGAGGAGAAACAGCTACCTGAACCTGAACGGCATATGGGAATATGCCATTACCAAAACGGCCGAAAAGCCCGCTGCCATGCAGGGGGAGATCGTGGTGCCCTTTTCGCCGGAGACCCCGCTTTCCGGGGTGGGACACATCTTGCAGCCGGATGAGTACCTGTGGTACCGCCGCAGCGTCACCCTGCCGGAGGGCTTTTTCCAGGGCGGCCGGCTGCTCCTTCATTTCGGGGCGGTGGACCTGTGCTGCACCGTGTGGGTCAACGGCCAGGAAGCGGGCAGTCACACCGGGGGCTACCTGCCCTTTGCCCTGGATGTGACCGAGCTTATTGAGGGCGATGCCTTTACGCTGGAGCTTCGTGTCACCGACCCCACCGATACCGGTTCCCTTTCCCGCGGCAAGCAGCGGCTGAAAAACACCGGCATCTGGTACACGCCGCAGTCTGGCATTTGGCAGACGGTGTGGATGGAATGCGTACCGGAAAATTATCTGCGGTCCCTGCGCATTACCCCAAAGCCGGAGGAAAATGCGGTCCACATTCGGCTGGAGGCGGATGACCCTGCCATGGCCGCTGTCACGATTTGCAGGGATGGGGGCATCATTGCCGAAGGGCAAACCGACGAAAATGGAGAGAGCACACTTACCATCCCGGCGGAGGAACTGCGCCTGTGGAGCCCGGAGGAGCCGTTTCTCTACGATGTTGCCATCACCCTAGCGGGCAGCGATAAAGTGGAGAGCTACTTTGGGATGCGGGCCTTCGGCATTGGGAAGGACGAAAAGGGGCTGCCGCGGCTGCTGCTGAATGGAAAGCCCTATTTCCAGAACGGACTGCTGGACCAGGGCTACTGGAGCGACGGCTACTACACCGCCCCCAGCGATGAGGCGCTGATCCATGACATTGCTGAAATGAAGCGGCTGGGCTTTAATATGCTGCGCAAGCACATCAAGGTGGAGCCGCTGCGCTGGTACTACCACTGTGACCGGCTGGGGATGCTGGTATGGCAGGATATGATGAACGGCGGCGAGAGCTATTCCCCGCTGTCTATCTATGTATTCTCCAACCTGGGGCTGCGGGTCAAGGACGACCGCTACCGCTATTTTTCCCGGAGCGATGAAGCGGGGCGCACCCACTACTACGAGGAGCTGGGACAGATGATAGACCTGCTGTACAATACCGTGAGTTTGGCGCTGTGGGTGCCCTTTAACGAGGGCTGGGGGCAGTTTGACGCCCTGAAAGCTGCGGAGTTTATCCGAAAGCGGGATGATACCCGGCCGATCGACCACGCCAGCGGCTGGTACGATCAAGGCGGCGGGGACATCAAAAGTATTCACTGGTATTTCCGGCCGTATCACCACAAACAGCCGCCCAAGGAGCAGCGGCCCATCTGCCTGACGGAATACGGCGGCTACAACTGCGCTGTGCCCGGCCACTGCTGGGGCGAGGGAGCAGAATTCGGCTACAAGAAGATCGCTGACCCGGCGGAATTTAACCGAGCGTTCCAAAAGCTGATGGAGGAGCAGATCATCCCCGCCAAGGAGAGGGGGCTGGCCGCGGCCGTTTACACCCAAGTGAGTGATGTGGAGGGCGAGCGCAACGGCCTGCTGACCTATGACCGCAAGGTATGTAAGGCGAATGAGGCAATTTTCCGGGCGGTGAATGCCAAACTTACCGGGGACGCTTGATTTTGACATGGCCAGTGTGTTATACTCGTAAAACCGAAGGAGTGAGCTGGACAACAGCGGGCGGGTGTCCGAAAGGCCCCGCATGAGGAAAGTCCGAGCTCCACAGGGCAGGATAACTGCTAACGGCAGCCGGCGGCGACGCCCGGGAAAGTGCAACAGAGAGATACCGCCCCGCAAGGGGTAAGGGTGGAAAGGCGAGGTAAGAGCTCACCAGCTTTGGGGTGACCCAAAGGCTATGTAAACCCTATCCGGAGCAACACCAAGCGGGATCACAGGGGGCTGCCCGTCCCGATCCCCAAAAGAGTGGCTGGAGCCTGCTGGCAACAGCAGGCCTAGATAGATTGTTGTCCCAGACAGAACTCGGCTTACAGGTTCACTCCTTCCATTTACAGCAAAAAACGGACTTATCCCAAAGCGGATAGGTCCGTTTTTCTTGCTTTTGTCATATCAACGCCATGGAGGTAAGAACCCAAATGGTGAGGAACATGGTGACGACTGAAAAGAGTGTGGTGACCACAATGAGCTGCGCCGCCAGCTCGCCATCGGCGCCGCACTGGTTGGCCAAAGTATAACCGGAAACCGCCGTGGGGCAGGCCAGCATAACTGCCAATGCCGCCAGGGCATCCCCGCGGAAGCCAGCCAGCACCACCAGTGGAATGAACACAAGTGGGATGATGACGCTTTTACCCAGCACCGCCAGCCACAGAGAACGGCCGTAATCGCCGAAGCGGGAAAGGTGGATGCTGCCGCCCAGCACAATAAGGCAATAAGGGGTGGCCATGCCGCCGATATCGCTGACCGTTTTTTCCACCGGCTGGGGCAGCGGGATGCGCAGCAGCAGGAAGATGAGCCCCAGCGCCGCGCCGATGAGGTAGGGGTTTTTGATGATATTGAGCAGCAGCATAGTGGGCTTTACCCGGCCGCCGCGGTATACCTCGAACAGGATAGCGGAGATGGTGCTGGTGAGCGGGATGATGATGGCCGCCATAATGGCGATAAGACCGGTATTTTCGCTGCCGTACAGGGAGGCGATGATGGCCATGCCAAAGATGACGAAGTTCACACGGATCTCGCACTGGATGACCGGGCCGCGGCGCTTGGGGTCGGGCTCCAGCCGGCCGAAAATGAGCAATGCCAGCGCCAATATGATGAGAATAATGATGATGGAGGCAAAGAGTGGCTTGCCGTAGACCGAGACATTCCATTCCGCGCGGTACAGGCTGTAAAAGAGCTGGGTGGGCAACAGCAGCTTAAAGCCCAGACGGTCCATGACATTCAGCGTTTTTTCATCCACCCAGCCCAGCCGCCGTACCAGCATACCGACGCACAGCATCAGCAGGATGGGGGTCACGACCCGGATGGAGAGCAGAAATCCTTGCATTTTTTATCCTTTCCCCTGCGGCCATCCACCAGCCGTGGAGTGTTTTTTCATTGTACCATAAGAATTTGGGGAGAATCGTGTCGGATTCTTCCTAAGTATAGCCGCTTTTCACCCACATGGCAAGCCCACTAAGGGCGACGCCCCTCTGTTTGCCGGATAGACGCCGCCCTTATGTTTTTTAGCCGACCGGCCAGTAGCTGCCCTGCTCCACCCGATACAGCGTTTTGACCGGGGCCAGCGTCAGCAGGATATCCACCGGCTGGCGGCTGGAAAACCGCACCGCCGTGCCGCAGCTGGCCTCCAGCGCGCGGGGGCGGGGCATCATCCGGCTGGGGATGCCGCTGCGGGTAAGGGCCCGCGCGTATTCCATCGCCTGCAGCTGGTTGGGGAAGGTCGCGAGATACTCCATGGTACTGCCCCCTTTGGGCATATTGGGGCTGTGCCCCATACCATACTATGCAAAAAGCGCCCCGCTGCCCTGCCCGGCACCCGGATGGGCCATGCCGCATAGAATGCGGAAGTACTCTACTTGTTTTTGCCGGTGGGGAGTGGTACAATAACTGCGGATACACTATTCCCGCAAAAGGAGAACGGAGGCCTCTATGAAACAAATCTATCTGGATAACGGCGCAACCAGCTTCCCCAAGGCACCGGGGGTTGGCCAGGCCATGAAGGATTACATCGAGAAG
>ENA-UONV01001488-UONV01001488.1-human-gut-metagenome-genome-assembly--contig:-CS4-NODE-1488-length-20452-cov-23.202334_pt1 | contig 20452 bp, 31 predicted proteins | sample MGYA00242461_ERZ724008 | MGnify/ENA metagenome assembly ERZ724008 | reverse complement strand
TATTTGAAAATGAGAGCGGAAATTCGCTTTATAGGCAGTTGTATGACGCAACCTGTCTTAACGTCAGTGAAACTTAAAATATAGGAGGACAATATTTATGTTGTTAGAAAAAACAAAAATCTACGGCGTTGACGGCGTAGGAAAATCGAGCCCTACGCTTGAAAGAACGGACGCCTCGGTGGGGCTTGGCTATACTAAGGGTGTAAGTGAAATTTACAGCGATTTCGACAAATGCTACCCTTGGTGTGAAATGCACGAGGTTGTGGACGAACTCGGAAATGTGTTTATTCGTATTCCTAAGTTTTATACGAAAATCACAAAGAACGACGACGGCAGTTACAAGCACCAGATTTCAGGGTGCCGTTATGACGGATTTTCTACCTTGTTTATCGACGGCAAGGGCAACGAACTCGATTACATTCTCGTAGGCAAATACGAGGGCTCCTGCGACGGCTCGGATTATGCTACGGCTAAAATGAAATCCGTATCGGGTGCAACAGTAAAGGTATCTATTACCATTGACAATTACCGCAAGGCGTGTAGAAATAACGGAGACGGCTATCAGCAATACGACTTTTTGATTGACGCAATTCTTAAAGAATTGTTTATGATTGAGTTTGCTACAACGCACTCGCAATCTATTATGTATGGCTTTGCAAATAGCAATTCAGCCGCTCTTATTACAGGGCACACCGATAACGTTAGCACGCCGTCGGGCTCTTGGAATACAGGGCACGAAACAGTGGCGGAGGGCGAGGAGCCTATCGTTTGCACGACTTGCCACACTGACGGACATCACGCCTGCAAATATAGAGGCATTGAGAATCCTTGGGGCAACACCTGGACCTTTGTTGACGGTATCAATTTTAACGGCGAAAAGATTTATCACTGCTCCGACCCTGAGTATTACGAGGGCGGTAAGTATGACGCACCTTATTCGTATGTAGGCGATAGATGTATGAGCGAGGGTTACTTAAAAGAGGTTACGCCTTTTGCTAAAAACCCCTTACTTGGCTATGCTACCAAAAACGGAGCGAGCACCAACACTTATTACTCCGACTACTACTATGTTTCGCAAACAGGCGTAATCCTTTTCGTCGGTGGGGCTTGGTACTTCGGCGACAAGGCTGGATTGTGGATTTGGCTTGGTAACTACGCCGTGTCTAACTCGAACGGTTACTTCGGGGGTCGCCTTTGCTATAAACCTCTTTAAGAGAGGGATTGTTAAGGGGGAAACCTCCCCCTTGATAATTTATTAAAACAATAAAAGGGTAGTGCGTGCAATCCCCGTCCTTATCGTCGGTGGGAATTGGAACAACGGCGACAACGCTGGATTGTGGAATTGGAATGGTAACAACGCCGTGTCTAACACGAACGGTAACATCGGGGGTCGCATTTAATCTTGTAATTTAGTTATAGCACGCACAATTTGTCGGTTATAGGTTTTATAAAAACAAGACCATTCTACGAAAAAGGATATTTTTTAGGCTTTGCCGTAGAGTGCGAAAGGTTAAAAAGACAGGCTACATCACACCACACCAGGCTATGAGTATTCTTTCTCTCGTCGGGTGGTTATCCCACATAAATGCGTGCAAATGGTATAAGAAAAATATTTATCCATACGCACCGAAAAATAAACTCAAACGGATTGTAAGCAATTACAGCAAAAAAATAAACGGAGGACTTAAACAATGAAAGTGTTTAGCAAAGAAAAGTGGTTAGAAACTGCCAACGCCCAAAAGGAACAAAAAATTTTGTCTCAGCGAGAAATTGACGACGCTTGCGAAATCTGGGTTGACGAAATGGACGGTAAGAGCGTAGAAGAACTTACCGCTCTCGGACATCAAAACATCAGGGAAGATTGGCTCGTAAATCGCTAAGGGTGGTAGTTATGAAAATGGAATATAAGTTAATTGAAAACATCAAAAAGGGCTTTATTGTAACAAGGGAGCCCGAGCAGGTGGACGACGAACTTATAATTACCTTTACAGGAGCCCCGAGCGGTGCGACGGCTATATTTGAAAATGAGAGCGGAAATTCGCTTTATAGGCAGTTGTATGACGCAACCTGCTCAATTCCTAAGGAGTTTATAAAAGGCTCCGTAAGGGTAACAATAGCCGTCTTAAACGGACAATCCAACGCACCTAAATATCGTTGCGAGACGATTTATTCTAAGACTGTCAACGGCGTGCTTATAGTGTGCCCTAACGGCTTAGATATTCCGCAGGAAATTATAAGCGTTTATGCCTGTATGCAGGACTTAAACAATAAACAAACCACGCTCACGAAAGCGATTGACGAGGTAAACGAAAAACTTGCTCGATTGCTCGACGGCTGGGATATTACTTAACAGGAGGCTTTGCTTTATGACTATGAGCAAGACAAAGAAAAGTGTAATCATTATGGCTATTGTCGTTTTACTTACGACAATTATTTTCCTTTGCAGTGGCTTTACTACTACGGCATACGCCGCAGAGGCTGAAACTGCAACCGAAAGCACGGAACAGGTCCAGACGGACGAAACTACGACTACGGCACCGCCTGAAACTTTCCTTACGAGGGTGGAATCGTGGTTTAACGACAATTTCCTTGAATTTTTATCTACCGTAAACTTTGGCTCGATACTTGCCTGTATCGTGGTTGCTATCGTTGAAAAGAAAGGCAACAAGAAAGCAAATAAGATTACGTTAGAAAAGTTGGGTGTAAATACCGAAAGCAACGGCGAGGTAGTAAAGGCTGTAAACTCACTTATTGATAATTACAACGCCACTATTGAAAAACTCAACGATATGGAAACCAAGAACGAAAAACGAGATATGATTTGTCAGGAACTCGAAACCTTTACAAAAGCAATTCTCGAAATTCTAACTACCGTTTATGCCAACAATAAGAATATTCCGCAGGCGGTTAAAGACCTTATTTCCTTAAAGTATGTAACCGCACTGAAAGCAAATAATCCTAATGCTGAGGAATTGCCTGTCGATGTAAAGCCTAACGCCGAGGAGGTGTAAGGCTATGAAGAATAAAACAAAAGGCACCTGCGTCCGTTGGGGGGCGACGGCTCTTTGCGTTGGGGCTCCTCTCGGGGCGACTATTGCACAATTTCCTGTGTGGGTTGCAACGAGCGACAAAGCCACGATGTCGGGGCTGTTTCTTGTAATGGCGTTTATTTGCTGTTTGCCGTTTGTAAATCAGTTAAAGGCTTATTTCAAATCCCCTGCAATATGGGTTGTTTGGACTGTTCTTTTGGTGCTATTTATTGCTTTACGCAATATTATAGACCAAATGGTTATTGTTTGTGCCGTCGGGCTTATTTCCAACGGTGCAGGCTCTATGCTTTACAAACTCGGCGACTACATAAAGACGATACCAGACAAGGAGGATAATGCAAATGGCAACGGAACCAATTAAGCCCATAGGCACGCCGTCCTCTACATCGCAACCAGGCGGAAATAAAGTAGGTAATGCTATCGAAAATATGAACGCCAAAAAACGCAAAATCACTCGCAGTATTCTAAATAATACAGGTATTTTCGTCGGCGTTTTCCTCGTGTTTATCGTTATAGTAGTATTTACTACCGACGTTAAACTTACCTCAATTTATCAGGTAATCGAACTCGGCTTATCTTTCTTTGTGCTGTTGTTCTGCTCCTATTCGATGTTTGTAAACTTATCCGATAGCGGTAGTAGGGCAGGCAAGGAAAGCGATACATACATTAAAACGCTCACGGAATACGAGGACGAGAAAAAGAGTATTATCGACGCCAAAAAGCAGGGCAGGCTGACCGAGTTTTGTAGATACTATGTTATAGACGAACTAAAAAACGCTCGCTATTCGATTATTTCGGAGGTTGGTATTGATTTTGATGTTTATAATACGGATTACATCGGCAAGACGGAGGAGGAACTGAAAGAGTATAAAACGCTTACTCAACCGCAAATAAATGCTATTGTGAGAGCAAACAACGTTAAGCCTATCAAACTTACGCCTGAAATGATTTTTAGGCGTGGCAGGGGCAGTAATCGCCGTGCTCCGCTCGGCACTAAGCCTGAGACGAAGAAAGGCATTACATACGGCACAAAATTCGTTAAAACCTGTATTACATCTATGCTTACAGGTATTATCGTCTTAGAGGTGGTTGTAACGCCAACCTGGGCGACCTTTGCGGCCTGCTTACTCAAACTATGTCCTGTGATTCTCAACGGCTTTACAGGTTATAAATTCGGTTATGAAAATATCGTTTATGACACTGTAAACTATATGAGCGACCAAATCGACCTAATGCACCAATTCAAGCAATATATAGAAGATAACCCCACGCCTCTTGCAATCGGCGTTGAGCCCTCGAAAAACGAGGCTGAGGAGGCGAATAATGAGACGGCTGTGGAGGAAATTCCTCAACCTGCTGAAAGTGTTGTTTAGGCAGTTAAAGGACAAAACAAACATTATTATATTTATAATAGTTTTCCTTGTTTTATCTTGTGAGGTATGGGTGCCTATTATTCTTGGTATTGTTACGCAAAATGTGTGGTGGTATGGAATAGCGGCGACCTGTTGGGCGTTTTGGTTGGCTCCATTTACGCCGTTTCTGCCCCTGTGTATAGCCCTTACTTTTGCCGTCAGGAAAGCCTATGACGCACTGAAAAAGAGAGCAAGAAAGAGGCACAGCCCAGACGTTAATAACTATGTGGAAAACTCAAAAATAAGTGAAAAAGAGCAATCGAGGTAGGTTGCTCTTTTGTTGTTTCAAAAATTTTTATTTTTTCAAAGTTAATTTGAGTTGCTTTGAGTTGGCTATGCAAAAATTTTAAGTTTTTTTGAGTTGGATTTCATTTTTTACAAGTTGTTTTTCATTTCCTATTTATAAAAACAGCAAAAACCCTTATATATAGCATATTTTTAGCGTTTTTCTTGTTTATGCAAACTTTATGCAAATGCTATGCTTTTGCTATGCACTTGCATTACACTTGTATCTCGTTTGCTATGCAAATGCTATGCAAAATTATGCAAATAGAAATAGAAATTAAATAAAAAGAGAAATACACTATCGTGTATTGATTGATGGATAGAATTACGCCCGTGGGCGTGCGTGAGGTTATCCACAAAAAAGTAGTTAAAAATAAATTACGCCCTGTTGAAGAAATACACGAGGGTAAAAGAGTGTTCTACTCGCCTTTGCAAAAGAGAGCGGAACTCTTGGAGGACTTAAAGGCTTGTCGTAATGAGTATAAAATACGCTTTCTTAAAGCGAAAACAGCATAAATCAATAGACAATCTGGGAGGCTCCCTGTATAAGAGAGCCTTTTTGTGCTGTCTATTTTCTTTTTAATTGACTTTCGGGAGGAAAAAGTGTATAATAGAACGGCTAAAATCGGTGTTTTTTGTGAACGAAATAAAAAAATTTCAAAAAATTCAAAAAATTACTGAAAAAGGCTTGACAAATCACAAATGATGTTATACAATGGGTTTGTCAGTTAGGGCAAATCCATTTTTAATTTGCTTATAATCCCCTTGGGTTTACCTTAACTGGTAAGCCCATTTTTTATTTATCAAAAAGGAGGATTTCGTATGAAAAAGCAAAGACCGAGCGGTAGAAAGCCTATCAAAGACAAAATTTGTCTCGGAGTTTACATTACTACCGATAAGCACGAAAGACTTATGGAAATTGCCGATAAAAAGGAATTAACCCTAAGCGACATCGTGCGTATGGCTATTAACGAATTTATCGCAAAAGAAGAAAGCGAGCAGTAAGGAGGATAGGTTATGAAGAAATTGCAGGAACTCAAAAAAATAGTTTATGCCGAACTTATGGAAAACGAGGAGGCTATCCGTAGTGATACGGCTCTTATTATGGGCGTTTGCAAAAGACTTGGTATAGACACGAGCGAATCGTATGCCAACTTGGCTTTATCGGGCAAATTAAGGCAGATAGAGAACGGTAGCATTACACGCTGTCGTCGTAAGATTTTAGAGGAAAACCCCGAACTTGCGGACAAGCGAACTACTAAAATCCGCAACGAGCAACAGCAAAAATACATTAACTTTTCAAAAGTCGCAGGCATTTAGGAGGTGCAATTATGTCAAATGTAAAGGTAAAAAGCCTTGTATCTAATATGCTTACAAAAATGACATTTATAGAGGCTGTGCACGAAATTGAGGCTTTAAGCGACGACGTTAGAGAGACTGTTATTTCGGAAATCTGGCGTCAATACCACGAAATGTGTGCGAGAGGGTGCGTAAGTGTTTGAGGTAATTAAATTACAGCACAATACGCCCGAGTGGCTTGCTTTCCGTAAAAACGGAATCGGTGCGAGCGACGCCTCGGCTGTTCTCGGTATGTCGAATTGGGTAACAAACATCGAACTGTGGGAGGAAAAAGTCGGTTTAAGAGAGCCGAGAGACCTGTCGGACAGTGAGGTGGTTAAATACGGCTCCGAGGCTGAGGAATATAATGTCAGGTTATTTGCTTTGCAATATGCGGATAGATACAAGACGAAAGTAGATAAATCAGTAGTTTATCTTAAAAACGGCTTTCAATTTGCCTCGCTGGACGGCGAATTGGAGGAAATACAAACAAAGATACTCGGTATATACGAGGGCAAGACAGTGCTTGCAACGTCAAATCTTGCTTGGGAGGAGTGGCGAGGTCAAATTCCCCAAAAGTATTACATACAGGTTTTGCACCAAATGCTGGTAACGGAGCGAAAATTTGTTGTAATACGCCCAGAGTTTAGGTGGATAGACGAGGACGGCGAAATCGTTACTAAATGCAGGCACATCAAGATTACACAGGACCAGGGCGTGCTGTCGGATATGAAATATCTTGACGAGGCTGAGCACGAATTTTGGGGCTATGTAAAACGAGGCGAGCGTCCACCGAGACTATTGTCTCAATTCTAAAACCAACAAATATTAAAAATCGGAGGATATACAAAATGGCACAAGAATTAACTTTAAGGCTTAACACACCTATTGAGGAACTTATCCCTGCTATGATTGCGTTTAACAACGCCGAACTCTTGGCAGAGGTTAAGAACAGGCTCGCAACCTATCAGGGCAGGATTTACGACGAAACATCTATTTCCGCCGCCAAAGCAGATAGGGCGACGTTAAACAAATTTATGGACGCTCTCAATTCCGAAAGATTGAGAATCAAGAAAGTTTACACCGCTCCGTTGGATAAATTCACGGCGGAGGTAAACGAGGTTATCGACACAGTAAAGGTCGTTATGCTTGAAATCGACGGACAGGTTAAAACCTATACCGAAAAGCAAAAGGCGGAAAAACTCGTCGAATGTAAGGAGTATTTCGCAAGCGTATTGCCTGCCGAACTTGCAGGATTTATCCGCTACGAGAAAATCCATAAAGACGAGTGGCTGAACGCAAGCAAGAAAATGCCCGCTGTTAAAAAGGACATCGACGCCATTATTGAAAAAATCAAAGCGGAACTCGTAACCATTGAGGCTCTGGGTAGTGATACAACCGAACTCAAAGCGATGTATTTTGAGGGGTTGAGCCTTACGGACACGATTACCGCATACGAGCGTAGAAAGGCTGAAAAACAGCGTATTGAGCAGGCAAAGGCTGAGGCTGAACGAATTGCCGCCGAAAAGAAAAACGCTGAGCCTACGCCCGAAAAACAGCCCGAGACAGTGGCACAAGTAGAGGAGCCTGCAAAACTTTTCACGATTGCGTTTAAGGTAACAGGCACGGCGGAACAACTCAACGCATTAAAGGCGTATATGAGCGAAAACGGATTAAAAATTGAGAGAGCATAAAGGAGGATAATAAAATGGCTGTCAACAATTCGTTAGTTAGAAAGGAACAAAATACGGCACCTGCTACGGTAGGTCAATATTTAGGTCAGGAAAAAATCAAAAAGTGGATTAACGGAATGATAGGCTCCGAAAAAGAGGCACAAAAATTCATTTCGTCCATTATTTCGGCAACGGCTACAAACCCTGCTTTGCAGGCTTGCGAATACAGCACGATTGTATCGTCCGCCCTCTTGGCAAACGCTCTCAATTTGAGCCTTTCGCCCTCGCTTGGCTTGGCTTATATGGTGCCGTTTGAAGATAAAAAGAACAATCGCACAGTGGCAACATTCGTGCTTGGCTATAAGGGTTATATTCAGTTAGCAGTCCGCTCAGGACACTACAAGAAGATTAACGTTATCGCCATTAAAGAGGGCGAACTTGTAAAATACGACCCTCTTACCGAGGAATTATATGTAAGTCTTATTCAGGACGACGAAGAAAGAGAAAAAGCCCCTACGGTAGGCTATTACGCTTTCTTTGAACTTGTAAACGGATTCCAAAAGACGCTCTATTGGAGCAAGAAGAAAATGCTTTTACACGCCGATAAATACAGCAAGGCGTTTAGCATTTCCGCAACTAAGGGCAGGGAGCCTAAATACGATAAAGTTTCGTATGCAGACTTTGAGGCAGGCAAGGTGCCCGAAAAAGATATGTGGAAATATTCGTCTTTCTGGTATAAAGATTTTGACGCTATGGCATTCAAAACAATGCTCCGTCAACTCATTTCTAAGTGGGGTATTATGTCGATTGATATGCAGTCGGCTTATGACGGCGACACAAACGCTATGCGTGATAATGACGATTATACCGAAAGCACAGTAGCCCCGATTTCTGCTGTCGTTTCCGATACGACGGAAAAGGTAGAGCAAGGCTTTGACGAAAACGCATTTTTTGGCGATAGTCAGGTCGATACCGAGACAGGCGAAATAAAGGCAGGCGACTAATGCGAATTGAGGTTTACGGACAACCTCAGGGCAAACAAAGGGCTAAGGTATGTATGCGAGGCGGTTTTGCTCGGGCTTATACACCTGAAAAAACGGCAAGTTACGAGGATTTAATCAACCTCACATACATACAAGCCTTAGACGGCAAAAACTCGCCGTTTTGGGAAATTCCTGTAAGGATTAAAATAACCGCTTTTTATTCAATACCGAAATCGTTTAGCAAAAAAAAGACGATAGAGGCGGAAAGCGGTAAAATCCGTCCTTTGACTAAGCCCGATATTGATAACGTCGTAAAAGTGGTATGCGACGCTCTAAATAAGATAGCATACCGAGACGACACGCAGGTTATAGAGGTTGTAGCCTGCAAGTATTACAGTAAAGAGCCTAAATTGGTTATAGAAATTGACGAGTTTGTGGCTTAACGGAGGGTTTTACTTATGGCGAGAAAAGATTATTTTTCCCACGATTACCACGCAAGAGAACATTTGCGTGATGTCCGCAAGGATTGGGGGCTCGCCGGGTATGGCTTTTATTGGTGTATCGTTGAAATTCTACACGAAAACGGCGGATATATCAAAGAAAGCGATGTCGAGTCTATTGCCTACGATTTAAGAGTGGAGCCCGATATGGCGAAAGCGGTTTTATACAACTACGGAATGTTTCAAATCAAGAAAGGCAGGATTTGCTCTAACCGAGTATTAGAAAACTTGCAAAAGCGTGAGGAAATCTCGCAAAAACGCAGGGAGGCGGCGGAGCAAAGGTGGGAACGCCCAGACGATAGCGAAATCCCCGAACTTGTTATAAGCGAGGAAGATTACGGCAAATTAACGCCTGCTGAAATGAGGAAACATAGAGAGTTTTACGCCGACAATATGGAAAAGCGTTTTAACGAGTGGTTAGAAAAGACGAAATTAGACGATTTATTCGACCATACCGTTTACGATTACAGGTCATTGTTTGCAACGATAGTGCAAGAGGTTAGAAACAAGGATTACCTTTACATCAACGGACAAAAGGTGCCTACCTACTACTACTTGTATAAAATACAATTTCTCATTAAGGACGATATTACGAATCTTGACAAGGCTATACGAGATGTCGAGCGTAGATACCAACAGGGCAAGGTTAAAAACAAATTGCAGTATATGATTGCGGCCCTGTTCAATAGTGAAAGGCTCGACACGTTATAAGGAGGACAGGCTATGCCAACAAAGCAAGAACTTGAAAAGGAACTCAAAGAAACAAAAGCCCTGCTATTCCTCGGCGTAAGAAATATGACAGTCTTACCAAAAGGGCTATTACTCGGAAAATCCGAGCAGGAAATATGTGCTATGACTCTTTCCACAATAGAGGAAATGAAAGCAAAAATCAACTACGAGACGGTTTACCGCCTTATGGAAATGGGAGCGAAATACGGAACAAATAAAAGTAATAAATAATCAGGCGGTCAAAAGGCTTATGGACGCTTTCCCTGGTTCATTTATAAATCACTGTTTCGAGTTTATTGCCGATATTCGTATAAACTCCTATATTAGGCTTGATAACGTGCCAGACGAATTGACGTTAAAGGCAAAGGTAATCGAATATTTTTCCCGACCTGCGTTCAAAGGCGAGTATTTCCGCTCTCATAGCAAGAATCAGGAAATATACGATTTCCACCTGAGAGGGCTTAATGAATTTCTCGGCACAAACTTTACAACTGAGGAAATCGAGGACATTTATTGTAAACTCGGTAATGGCATAAACAGGACTCTTACCCTCAAATTTATTAAGAGTGGCTACAATATGCAGGTGGTGCGTAAAAATGGTTAGACTGCTTATTGGTGGTAGCCCCTGCACATATTGGAGCATAGCCCAGAAGAACAACCGAGAAACGAAAGCCGAGGGCGAGGGCTGGGAACTGTTCAAAAACTATCTTTTAGCGAAAGAAAAGTTTAGCCCCGACTTATTCCTCTACGAAAACAATAAATCCGCCTCAGGGGCGATTAAACAGCAAATACGAGAGGAATTACAGGTGTATGACGGCACCCTGCTAATGCAGGATAGCGGAAATCGTTACATCGAGATAGATTCCGCACTTGTATCGGCTCAACATCGGGAGCGTTTCTATGTGCATAACTGTGGCGAGGTAGAACAGCCAAAGGATAGAGGCATACTCCTAAGAGACATCTTGGAGGGAGGTGTTCCGTATCAGGATAAATCGCACTGTGTAACAGGCAATTACGGCGGTGCTTGCTTATGGAATAGCCTCGAAAGACACCAACGCTCAATGATAGCCGAGCCTGTAATGTTTTCTAATCCTCACGGCTTTAACAAGGGCGGAGCGAAATACGAAAAGGCTCCTACACTAACAGCGACAGGAAAGTATGTAGATAACCACCATATTTTAGAGCCTGTAAGAGCAGGGGCAACGCCCAAACCAAACGGCGAACTCTCAGACAGTCAATCTGGGCGAATTTACGCCATAGACGGCAAGAGTGTAACGCTTTCCTCGGGAGGTGGCGGAGCAGGAGCCAAAACAGGACTTTACGCTGTGCCTGTTACGCCCTGCGGAACACGGCAAACGGACAAAGCAAGGTGTTTGCGTGCAGGCTATGCGACAGCCTCACAAAGAGACCTTTTAGAAGATATAAAAACTAACGGACAGTTAGGCACGACAGGCGTTATAGAAGAAATCGGCTACGCAACGCCGATAGAATGGAACGACCAGGGCGAGCCTACGAAAGCAGTATCGGGCACCGACGGAAAAATATATACCGTTTATAAAGTTGTAAATGGCTATATAACGATTCGGGGGGGGCATTATCCGATAAGGCTAAAAGACGGATATTACATTATCCGCAAACTTACAGTAAAAGAGTGCTGTCGTTTGCAAACAATGCCCGACGACTACTGCAAAGCGGTATCGGACACGCAGGCGTATAAGGCTCTTGGTAATGGTTGGACGGCTGAGGTAATTATACATATACTTTGGAACGCATTAAAAAACATACCGAAACACGAGCAAATCGTCGTTTTGTCTATGTATGACGGAATAGGCACAGGCAGGTATTGTCTTGATAAAATGGGCTTTAACAACGTTAAGTATTTCGCCTATGAGATAGACAAGTATGCTATGCAGGTTGCTAAGGATAATTACCCCGATATAATCGAATGTGGCAACGCATTTCAATTAAGACAGGCGGTGTGGAGACTGCCGATATAAAAAGGAGTTTATTATGGCAAAAGTTAATAGTCAAAAAGCAAATAAAGAGTATAAGTGCTCTAAGTGTGGAGCGGTTATAAATAAAGGCGATAATTATTACAAAATAGTCGCAAGATTTTCGAGCCCTAAAATCAGATGTTCAAACTGTAAGCCTGAAAGGAGCGAACTAACGACAAGCGACTATCTTTCTTGGCTGTGGGATTTGCAAGACCATTTGGAGGAAAGATACGATTTCAGGGAGGAGGGAGCAAAAGACGAACTTTATAGCGAAATCGAAGAAATGCAGAGTGATTTACAGGATAGACTCGATAACATTCCCGAACAGTTACAGTATGCGGACGCTGGTCAAACCTTACAGGATAGAATAGACAGCCTCGATAGTGCTATGAGCGATTTAGACAGCCTCGACTATCCCTGCCGAGAAGATTACGAGGACGAAGATTTAACGGACGAGGAAATTGACGAAGAATACGAAAATGCTCTCGAAGAATACGAGACGGAAATTGCCGAAATTATAGGCGGTATCGAATAAAGGAGTAGGTTAAATATGAACAAGGTATTTTTAATCGGTAATGTAACAAAAGACCTCGAACTTATGCAAACAACGAGCGGAAAATCCGTGTGTAAGTTTAATATTGCAGTAAACAGGAATTACACGCAAGGAGGCGAAAAGGTAACGGACTTTTTCACAATCGTAACGTGGGGCGGACAGGCTGAGACTTGTGCCAGATACTTGAAGAAAGGCAAGAAAATTGCCGTATGTGGCGAATTACAGCAACGCTCTTTTGAGGGTAACGACGGCGTAAAACGCACTGTAATTGAGGTGCAGGCACAAGAGGTGGAATTTCTCTCGTCTGCTGAAAGACAAGCGGATTCGGACGATATGCCGCCCAGAGCAAGCAATAACAACGGATTAGTAGAAACGGACGAGCCTTTGCCGTTTTAGGAGGCGTTTATGGAACGACAGCCAAACACTCAATATGTTTTGTCTTTATCGTATGGCAAGGACAGTCTTGCAACGATTGAGGCTTGCAAAAGGCTTGGTTATCCAATAGACAGGATAATACACGCTGAGGTGTGGTTTAATGACGAAATCCCTGCCGAATTACCCCCAATGGTGGAGTTTAAGGCGAAAGCCGACGAAATAATAAGGCAACGTTACGGAATACAGGTAGAGCGTATTTGTGCTATGCGAGACGGCGAAAAACAAACATACGAAAAGATGTTCTACCATATCCCGACAAAGAAGAATGCAACTCGGGGGGGGCAATTTATGGATTCCCTCTCAACTACAACAGCAAAGGCAAGCGGACTGCAACCTGGTGCAAGAATCTCAAAGGGGTGGAACTCCAAAGGGCGACAAGAAATCAAGGGCTTTCCCCTCAGGAAGGGTGCTTACTGTATCAAACTCAAACAGGGAGCGGTCAGGCGAGCGGTGGGGATTCCCATACCGACCTCGGACGGAGTGGTGCAAGGAACTCAAAAAAGACAACAGGGTTTTTAGACAGCCCCATTGAGCGAGGGGCTAAAATAAATATCGTTCATTATTTCGGGATTGCCGCCGACGAGCCTATAAGGATTGAAAGGCACAGGAAAAACGGAATAATAATGCCTCTCGTTGACATCGGGTGGACGGAGGCTGACTGTCGCAAATGGTGCGAAGAAAACGACCTGCTATCGCCTACATATACCACAGCCACGAGAGGCGGTTGTTGGTTTTGTCATAACCAAAGCGTAGGGCAGTTGCGGCTGTTAAGAAGAAATTACCCTAATTTGTGGCAACATCTTTTAAGGCTTGACAAGGATAGCCCGACAACCTTTAAGAGCGACGGACATACCGTGCACGACTTCGACGCACGATTTCAAGCCGAGGACGACGGCTATATTTCCGAAAGCGATAAAAGGTTTAGGTGGTCGGACATAGAGCGAAAAAAGAATCAATTAAGCATTTTTGATTATATTACGGAGGACGGCTAATGCGTTGTGAAAATTGTAATTACTGCCAATACCCGAGAACATCGGACGATAACGGCGGAGCCTGCAAGTGCAGGGCTATCAGCATTATAAGGCGAATCGCTTACAAAAGAAAGTCTAAAAAGAGAGGGCGGAGCCGAAAATGAAACCAGAATACAAAGACTATCTAATAACCAAAAGGCAAAAAGTCTTAATGACGCTCGCCCCTTACTTAGAACTATTCGGGATTGAGGGCGACTACCAAATAACCGAAACAGGCGGCGAATACCTCGTCTTAGACGGACAAAAGATAGGTTGCACATCAAATAGCATAGACGCAGTATTTCAGGAGTTTATCGCCTATATTTTCGTCGAGTGTTATTGCAGGCACCGCTCGCTTGGAGCCTTTGAAAAACAAGTATTAAAGCAAATAAAAACATATTGGAGGGATTAACTATGTTAAAACTTAAAGAAAATGCGAACATCGAGGAACTTGTAGGCTTAGGCTTTACGAGTTTTAAGGTAAACAGGGACCAGACGAATTATTATTTTGCTGTCAGGCGTGGAAACCACGTTATTATCGTGAACAACAAAACACGCACGCTGACGCTCGATAGTATCCACGACAGCGACAGCCGTTTACACGCAAATATTAAGTGGCAGAACAAGACCGCTACCGTCGAGGACGGCGTTTATCTGCTTGCCAACGCAGGATTGATTGAGGGGGTATAAAATAAGAGAAAAGAGAGGATTTTAGTATGGGGTATGTAGGCACAAATAGACCAGCAGGGAGACCTAAACAATTTTATAGGTATGAATTGCCAAGCGGTGTAGTTAAAGTCGTAAGAGCACAGTGTGCAGACTTTAAGCGAAAGGAAATAGCGATAAAACAAGGCGGAATCGCCGAGGAAATATTGCAGGTTTACATAGCGACCAACGAGGCAATAAAAAGGGCACTCGGGAAAATTGAGGAGCCCTGCCGTGATTTCTTCCTGTCGGACATCGCCGAGAATAGAGGCTACGACAAGAGCCAAAGTCAATGGTTGCTGTCGCATAATTCATACTACGCCCGAAAGCGTAAGGCGATATACGATATTGCCAAATTCCTGCTCTTAATTTAAGCCTGGCAAGTTACAGGCAAGTAAAAAGACGGACAATCTACTTAGTAGATATAACTACATAAAATGATTATTATAAATAAATATATATTACTATGTAGATATAATACTACTAATAAAAACCAATCAACTCTCTCATAATCAATCAAGCAAGTTAAAATACACGAGATTTTATTTGTTGAAAAATAATTTTCGGGTAAAATTTTAAGTAAATACTATGATAAACTTATTATAGTGCCAAAACCCTTAGAGGTTAGAGCCCTGCTCCCAATAGGTCGGAGTGGGGCTTATTTTGTTTAATTTGAGTATATAAGGAGCGATATAAAACAAAATGAGCGATACAAAGAAACCCACGACAACTAAAAAGGCGACGACAAAAAAGAAAGCCGAGCCTAAGAAAGAGAGAAAGCCTAATAGCGGACAGTTTAAGAAAGGTAACACTATCGGTAAGGAAACTCGTTTTAAGAAAGACCACGATTTGTCTTGTAAATATAAGCCTGAGTATTGCGATATGCTTTTAGAATACTTTTCTAACGTAGAGAGGGAAATCATATACGAGGAGTTTTATTTTCCTGACGGCAGTCTTAAAGGTAAGAGACCTGTGCAGGTATTACCTCCTAAATTGCCAACGATTGAGGGCTTTGCGACTAAAATAGGCGTGATACATCAAACGCTATTGAATTGGTGCGAGCAATACCCCCAATTTAATAACGCATACGCACGAGCGAAACAAATACAAAAGGACATCATAATGACGAATGGTGCTCAAAAGCAGTATGACAGCAATTTTTCTAAGTTTTTGCTTATGAATAATCACGGAATGGCGGAGCAGGTTAAGACCGATACGACATTTAAGGTGGTTATGGACGACGGTATAGACGAGGAAAGCAACTAATATGGCTGAAATCACTATAAGACTTGGTAAACCGCAACCAAAGCAAAGAGAATTTATGCTCGCAACCAAACGCTTTGTTGCTTTTGGCGGAGCGAGGGGCGGCGGTAAATCGTGGTCGGTTAGAGAAAAGGCTAAGAGGCTTGCTATCAAATGGGCTGGTATTAAAATCCTTATCGTGCGTAAGACATACAACGACTTACGAGACAACCATATTTTGCCTTTACAAATGGACTTGCCTACGGAGTTTGCACCTTACAAGGAGGTAGATAAATCCTTTGTGTTCCGCAACGGCTCTCGTATTAAGTGTTGCTATTTCGATAATGACAACGACGCTTTACAATATCAGGGGCAGGAATACGATGTTATTTTCTTAGAGGAGGCTACGCAATTTACGGAACTCGTCTTTAACGTTATGAAAGCGTGTTGTCGTGGTGCAAATAATTTCCCTAAGAGAATATACCTAACCTGCAACCCCGACGGCGTGGGCTTTTTGTGGGTTAAAAGGCTTTTTGTTTCCCGAGATTACCTCGAAAACGAGAATCCCGACGATTATATGTTTATACAGTCGCTCGTTGACGACAACCAGGCGTTGCTCGAAAAAGACCCCGAGTATGTTAAAATGCTTGACTCTTTGCCTCCTGAAATGAGGGAGCGTTGGCGTTATGGCTCGTGGGAGGTTTGCGAGGGGCAGTATTTCGGCGAATTTAGACGAGAGATACATACTTGTGAGCCGTTTATTATTCCGCCTGAGTGGCGTAGATATAGAGCCTTTGACTATGGTTTGGATATGCTCGCCTGCTATTGGATAGCGGTTGACAGCCTGCATAATGTTTATGTGTATAAAGAACTGTGCCAGAGTGATTTACCTATATCAACCGCCGCCCGAAAGATATTAGACTTTACCAACGAGGACGAGGACATTTATTTGACGCTTGCTCCTCCTGACCTCTGGGGGCGTAGTCAAGAGACAGGAAAAAGCAAAGCGATTCTATTCGGCGAGGCAGGCTTAACCCTTGCACAATCGAGTAATGACCGAGAGGCAGGGTGGCTCGCCATAAAGGAACTGCTTAAACCCGACGCTGAGGGGCAACCTCGCTTACACATCTTTACGAACTGCAAGAAACTCATTAAAAACTTGCCTGAACTGCAAAGAGACGAGAAACGCCCCACCGACTGTGCGACTGAGCCGCACGAAATAACCCATAGCCCCGACGCTTTAAGGTATTTCGCTATTTATTGGACGAGACCTGCACCGACGGCGGCGGATAAGAGAGTGTATTATCGCCCTGACGAGTTAGAAGATTACAGGCGAGCACGCTCTCAGGAAGAAAGAGATTTAATAATTAAACGCAAGGGAGGTAAACCGTTATAATGCGTGTTGATAAACAAAACAAATTACAGTTTTTTAAGGACTTGTATGACAACGCCAAAAGCAAACAGGAAACAATCTTAGAGGATTACGAAAAATGGCGTAAGCAATACAAGGGTAGCCTTGAAATCGACGGCGGAGCGGAGGACGCAAAGACAGGTAGAAACATTACCTATGAACTCTTAGAGAGTCAATTTTCGAGTTATTTGCCAACTACCGCCGTAACGCCTGAAATCTTTTCCGAAAGGAACGAGAGGAACGCCAAGAGTATTGAAAAACTCTTACGAAACAAGCGTAATCGCTTGCCGTTTGAGAAACTTAACGATATGGACGAGAGGTATTCGCCTATTTATGGTGGCAGCATTTGGCTCGTGGAGTGGGATAACTCCATAAAGACGCATAACACTGTCGGCGACGTTAAGATTACTATTTGGAGCCCCTCTCATTTTGTAGGACAGCCTAAAATTTACGACATTGACGATATGGAATACTGCTTTATCCACCTTGAAACAACCAAAGAGGATTTAATGCGTAAGTATGATGTAACGCTCGATGTAGCCGAAGAAACCGAGAGCGAGGACAACGACAGCGACGAGACCGCTACCGTTGTTGTTTGCTATTACAAGGACGATAACGACAAGATTTGTCAATACATCTGGTCGGGCGATACGGAATTGCAGGACATTGAGGACTTTTACTCTCGTAAAAAGTATATTTGTAAGAACTGCGGAAAGCGTAAGGAACTCTGCAACTGCGATAATCCCGACTATGAAATGCAGGACGACGAATACGAAGAACTCGACCACGATATTGTGTTGACGGACGGCTCCGTTATTCACGCAAACTCGCCTGTAATGAAAGACGGACAGGTGGTAACGGAAACGGCGAAACAGCAGGCTTTCTTAGAGGACGGCTCCGCCGCTATGGACGAGGTAAACGACATATTGATACCGCAGACGATAGATGTGCAGGTGCCTAAAATGGAGCCGACGAGACTGCCATATTATACGCCTACTAAATTTCCTATCGTTATTCGTAAGAATACCTCGCAGGAGGACTGCCTACTCGGGCAATCCGATTGTGAGTTTATCCGCCCTGAACAGCAGGAAATCAACAAAATTATGTCTCGTATTTCCGACAAACTTATGAAAGCAGGCGTTTATCCTACCGCTCCCGAAGATTATGCAGGGCAATTCGATAACGGACTTTATGAGAACGTTATAAAAGTAGGACAGGACAACTATAAACTGTTTGGACGAATTGATTTGCAGGTAAACATACAGCAAGATATTGAAATGGCGGAAAGGCACTACGACCACGCTAAGCGTATTTTGGGTATTACCGATAGTTACCAAGGACAAGCCGATAACACAGCAACAAGCGGTAAGGCAAAACAAATACAGGTGCAACAGGCCGCAGGACGACTTGACAGTAAGCGTAGAATGAAGAACGCCGCCTACACCGAGATTGACGAGATTATCTTTCAGTATTTCCTTGCTTATGCGGACGAGCCGAGAGTCAACTCGTTTAAGGATTCTCAGGGCAGACTGCAAAACGCTACTTTCAATAGATACGACTTTATCGAAAGAGACGAAAACGGCGAGTATTACTATAATTTCTCTTATTTATTCGATACGGACCAGACAGGCGATGTCGAAAAATCAAGAGAGACTATTTGGAGTGAAAACCGCTTGAATTTCCAAAATGGCTGTTACGGCAACCCTCAGGAACTCGAAACCTTGCTTATATTCTGGCAACAAATGGAAAAACACCATTATCCCGACGCAAGAGATATGGTGGAACGCATAAGGGGCATAATCGAGGCTCAAAGACAGGCTATGCAACAGCAAATTGCACAGCAAAAGGCTGAAAACGACAAACTTAGAACACAAAAAATAATGGCGGAGGATAAAGCCGCAGGAGCCGAGGGATATATCGACTATCTTAAAAATTTTCAGGGAGGTAATAGGTAATGGCGAATCAAGCAAAATACGGCGAAAATCTTAGTTTTTTCACTGAAAAATCAAAGCCAGATGTCAAGACTAAGACTAAAAAAGAAGAAAAGGCGACAACTACCACGCCTAAGGCGACACAGCAACCGCAGGGAGGCACCGCAGGCAATTATGGTGTAGGCAACCTTTCGAGAGGGGCTCTCAATATTTTGTCTCAGGTTTTCGGCGGTAGTGGTAAGATTAACGCCACTCCCAAAACGGCGAGTTATGGTGCGAATATAAAGAAAAAGCAGGAGGACACCAACAATGGCTAATAACATTTTTAGCAAGTGGTTTGATAATTGGAAAGAATCAATCAACAAAATCAAGACAGGGAACGGCACCTATGCAGGCGGTATAACACAGTGGATAAATAATATTTTGGGTAAAAATAAAGGCGATTCTACCGAAAACAACGGAGGAACGACCACGCAAAACATTACTCCATTAAATGCTCCTGCCAACGTTACGCCAACCACTACGACTTATAGTGCAAATGTCAGCCCTGAAACTGTTAGCACGGAGGGGGTTACAGGAAATCCTACGACTGCACCCACCAACACCGAGGGGGATAGCACGGAAACGCCTACCACGCCTCCTGCGACAACGCCTACTCCTACGGAGCCTACGACTGAAAAGCCTATGACCTACGAGGAATATATCGCCTCCGAAAAAGAGAGGGCGGAACAAGAGAGACAGCAGGCTCATAGAGACGCTGAACTCGCTAAGGAGCGTGCTACCGTTGACGCTCACGCTGACTACGAGCAAAGCAAGGCTACATACGGAGCAAACGCCGAGACTATGGCTCAAATGGGGCTTACAGGCGGCGGTTATAGTGATTACCTTAACGCCCAGGCTTACGCTCAAAAGAGAGACGATATTCAGCACGCTAACGCCGTAGAGGCGGCGACCAAACAGGGTGCTGACACGACATATTCCAACAAGATTTCAAAACTGAACGCTGAACAAATTGCTCGTAACGAAGAACAGCAAGCCTACAAGGACAATGCTTATAATGCTTTGCTTGCCGAGGCTCAAAATCCTAATACAACCTACACGGCGGAAAGCATTAGAGAGATAGCCGAAAAGGCAGGACTTTCCGAGGAAGAAATACTTATCGCCTACGCTGAACTGAAACGCCGCACTTGTTTCGCTGGGG
>ENA-UONV01001483-UONV01001483.1-human-gut-metagenome-genome-assembly--contig:-CS4-NODE-1483-length-20507-cov-4.186925_pt1 | contig 20507 bp, 15 predicted proteins | sample MGYA00242461_ERZ724008 | MGnify/ENA metagenome assembly ERZ724008 | reverse complement strand
CGGCGAAAGCCGCACGACCGACTTCAATAAATTGGAACTGAGCCTGAAAAAGGGCAAATATCTTTCAGGCGAACAGCTTGCTGACACGCTGGGCTGCACCCGAGGGGCTGTTTGGAAAGCTGTGAAAGCTTTGCAGGAAAACGGCTACCCTATCTCTGCGGTGACGAACAAGGGCTATTCCCTTGATGAAAACACCGATATACTTTCCCTTGAAGGCATAAAAAAATATCTTGACCCTGACCGTCAGGGACTTGAAATAGAGGTATACAAGGAAGTAAGCTCCACTAATCTGGTACTCAAAGACTATGCAAATCAGGGTGTGCCCGAGGGCAGGATAGTCATTGCAGGTATGCAGACGCAGGGGCGTGGAAGGCTTGGACGTTCTTTCTTCTCGCCATCTGATTCGGGACTTTACATGAGCATTCTTCTCCGCCCTGACATGGCTGCGGCTGACGCTGTTAAGATAACCACTGCTGCTGCTGTTTCAGTTGCCCTTGCTGTGGAAAAGGTCAGCGATCAAAAACCTGACATAAAATGGGTGAACGACATTTACATAAACGGCAGAAAGATATGCGGAATACTCACTGAGGCGTCGTTCAGCATGGAAAGCGGCGGACTTGACTACGCTGTGCTTGGCATAGGTGTGAACACCTACGAGCCGGAAGGCGGTTTTCCTGAGGCAATAAGAGATATCGCAGGACCGATATTCCACGAAAGAAAAAGCGATATGCGAAACAGGATAGCCGCAGAGATAATAAACAATTTCATGCGTCTTTATGACAGCTTTGAAGAAAACAGCTTTTACCCGGAATACAGAAAACGCTTGCTGTGGGTAGGCGAGAAGATAAACGTCATAAGAGGAAGCGAAAAAACTCCTGCCACAATGCTTGGGGCTGATGAGGACTGCCGCCTGCACGTCAGATATGAGGACGGCAGAGAAGAATATATTTCCTCAGGAGAGATAAGTATTCGCAAGGCTTAACATAGTACACGAAATGTTAGGTATATCTAATGAAACAAACGACTATGATTTTTTATAATTAATTCAGTTTATCAAATAATATCAGCAGATCGAGTCATTGAGAAATGGCTCGATTTTTTATGCATTATAACTATATAAACGTTTTCGTTTATGTGTATTTCTACAAGTTAGTCAATGCTTATTCTAATTATATATATCCCATGTAAATAAAAACATTATTCATTTTGTGTCATATAGTATATAATTATAGTTGACAGTATGTCTTGATTATTGACTTTGTAATCAAATTTAACTTTAATTATATGGAGGAAATTTTATGACAAAAGAATTTGATTATTCACCGATCGACAAAATTCTTGAAAATCATGAAAAAACAGCGGTCATAGCCATATTGCAGGATATTCAGGAGATATATCACTATCTTCCAAAGGAAATATTCCCATATCTTGCAAAAAAGCTTGGCACAGGCGAAGCAAGAATATACAGCGTTGCGACCTTTTATGAGAATTTTTCTCTCGAGCCAAAGGGCAAATACGTTATCAAATGTTGTGACGGCACTGCCTGTCATGTAAGAAAATCTATACCTATTCTCGAATATCTCAGAGGAGAGCTTGGTCTTAGTGAGAAGAAAACCACCACTGACGACCTGATGTTCACAGTGGAAACTGTTTCATGTCTTGGTGCTTGTGGACTTGCCCCTGTTCTCACTGTGAATGATGTTGTTCACCCTGAGATGAATCCTGACAAGGCTGCGGCTCTGCTTAAGGAACTGAGAGAAAAGGAGGCTGAATAATATGCTGCTGAAAACGAAATACGATCTTGACAACGCTCGTGAACAGTATGGTAAGCTTGTTGACAAGCAGGCTAGAAAAGTGCTTGTTTGCGCAGGTACAGGCTGTGTTGCAGGCGGTTCGCTGAACATATACCAGAAGCTTATAGAAACTATCTCCGCAAAGGGATTGGAGTGCGTGGTGGCACTTGCTGACGAGCCACATGATGATGATATCCACGAGGGCGCTATCGGCGTAAAAAGAAGTGGCTGTCACGGCTTCTGTGAAATGGGTCCACTTGTTAGAATAGAGCCGGAGGGCTGGCTTTACACTAAGGTAAAGCTTGACGATGTTGACGAGATAGTTGACAAGACTATCTGCAATGGCGAGTGCGTTGAAAGACTGTGCTACAAGAAAAACGGTGAAATATATCGCCAGCAGTCAGAAATACCATTCTATAAGATGCAGCAGCGTATTGTCCTTGAACACTGCGGTCACATTGACGCTACTTCCATAAAGGAATATCTTGCTATAGGCGGCTACAGAGCCTTTGAAAAGGCACTTCTCAATATGTCACCTGAGGATATCCTCAACGAAATGACAGAATCTAATCTTCGTGGACGTGGAGGCGGAGGATTCCCTCTTGGCAGAAAGTGGACAAGCGTTGCAAAGCAGAAAAGCCCTACAAAATACATAGTCTGCAATGGTGACGAGGGCGACCCTGGCGCATTTATGGATCGTTCTATCATGGAGGGCGACCCACACAGACTTCTTGAAGGCATGATGATAGCCGGTATCGCAACAGGCGCGAAAGAGGGATATATCTACGTTCGTGCGGAATATCCGCTGGCAGTATCACGTCTTAAAGGTGCGATCGCACAGGCTGAGCAGTTTGGTCTGCTTGGTGACAATATACTCGGCACAGATTACTCATTCAGAATACATATAAACCGTGGTGCAGGCGCATTTGTATGCGGCGAAGGCTCTGCCCTGACGGCTTCTATCGAAGGCAAGCGTGGTATGCCTAGAGTTAAGCCGCCAAGAACTGTTGAACATGGTCTTTTCAACGAGCCTACAGTTCTCAACAACGTTGAAACGCTTGCCAACGTGCCTGTTATCATAAACAACGGTGCAAAATGGTTCAGGAGCATAGGCCCTGAGAACTCCCCTGGAACAAAGGCTTTCGCTCTTACGGGCAACATCTCGAACACCGGTCTTATAGAAGTGCCAATGGGAACTTCTCTCAGAAAGGTAATATTCGATATCGGCGGCGGCATGAGAGGTGACGGAAAGTTCAAGGCTGTTCAGATAGGCGGTCCGTCAGGCGGCTGTCTTGTTACGCCTAACCTCGATATCCAGCTTGACTTTGACTCGCTGAAAAAAGTCGGTGCTATGATCGGCTCAGGCGGACTTGTTGTTATGGACGATAAGTCCTGTATGGTAGAAGTTGCAAGATTTTTCATGAATTTCACCCAGAACGAGTCCTGCGGAAAGTGCGTTCCGTGCCGTGAGGGTACAAAGAGAATGCTTGAGATACTTGAGCGTATCGTAAATGGTAACGGTCAGGAGGGGGATATCGAACTGCTTCTTGAACTTGCCGACACTATCTCCTCAACTGCTCTCTGCGGCCTTGGAAAGACGGCTGCATTCCCTGTTGTATCTACAATAAAGAACTTCCGTGAGGAATATGAAGCTCACATAAGAGATAAGAAGTGTCCATCAGGCAACTGCAAGAAGCTTGTGACATATCAGATCGACCCTGAGATATGCAAGGGCTGTTCAAAGTGTTCAAGAGTCTGTCCTGTGGGTGCGATCAGCGGTGAGATCAAAAAGCCGTTCAAGATCGACACCTCTAAGTGCATAAAGTGCGGAGCTTGTATTTCCAACTGCCATTTCAAAGCTGTCAAGGAGGTTTAATTTTAGCTATGAATAAAGAGTTTATGATAATCGACAATATCCCCGTTGCTATAAACGGTGAAAAAAATCTGCTTGAGCTTATCAGAAAGGCAGGCATCGAGCTTCCTACATTCTGTTACTATTCTGAGCTTTCAGTATACGGTGCTTGCAGAATGTGCATGGTGGAAAACAAGTGGGGTGGCATGGAAGCCGCTTGCTCAACTCCTCCGAGAAATGGTATGGAGATATACACAAACACACCAAGGCTGAGAAAATACCGCAAGATGATATTGGAACTTCTTCTTTCAAATCACTGCGGCGAATGTACGACCTGTGATAAAAACGGCAAGTGCAAATTGCAGGAGCTTGCCGCAAGATTTGATATCCACAGGGTACGTTTTGACAATCCAAAGTCCAAGCCTTGTATCGATGATTCTTCTGTATCTATCACCAGGGACGCCAACAAGTGTATTCTCTGCGGTGACTGCGTAAGAGTGTGCAACGAAGTACAGAACGTTGGTGCAATAGATTTTGCATTCAGAGGTTCAAAAATGAAGGTAGCCTGCTCATTTGACAAGCCTATAGGCGATTCAAACTGCGTTGGCTGCGGTCAGTGTGCGGCAGTCTGTCCAACAGGCGCTATAATCATAAAGAACGACAGCCACAGGCTTTGGAAAGAGCTTAATCAGGAGGACACTATTGCAGTGGCACAGGTAGCTCCGGCTGTAAGAGTTGCAGTGGCAAAAGAGTTCGGCTACAACGGTGAGAACGTTATGGGCAAGATAGTTGCAGCACTTAGAAGAATAGGCTTCAACTACATTTTCGACACCTCAACAGCCGCAGACCTCACTGTTATGGAGGAGTCAAAGGAGTTTGCAGACAGGCTTGCAAACGGCGGAAAGCTCCCGCTGTTCACATCATGCTGTCCTGCATGGATAAAGTATGCTGAGAACGAATATCCTGAGATACTGCCTAACATTTCCACTTGCCGCTCACCAATGCAGATGTTCGCTTCCGTAATAAACGAGAAGTTCAAGGGCGAGGGCAAGAAGATACTTTCTGTTGCTGTTATGCCTTGCACTGCTAAAAAAGGAGAAGCCGCAAGAGATGAGTTCAAGGACGAGAACGGCAAACCACTGGTTGATTTTGTCATCACAACTCAGGAGCTTATCATGATGATAAAAGAAGCCGGTATCGTGTTCAACGAGATAGAGCCGGAAGCTGTTGATATGCCGTTCGGCACTATGACAGGCGCAGGTGTTATCTTCGGTGTAACAGGCGGTGTAACAGAAGCAGTTATCAGACGTGTTTCCACAGACAAGTCACTCGCTTCCCTGAGAAATCTTGCATTCGAGGGCGTAAGAGGCTTCGAGGGCATAAAGGAGCTTGAAGTACCTCTTGGCGACAAGGCTATCAAGGTCTGCGTTGTAAACGGACTTCGCAATGTTGAGGTCATAATGAACAGAATGAAAGCTGGCGAGCATTTCGACCTTATCGAAGTTATGGCTTGTCCAAACGGCTGTATAGGCGGCGCTGGTCAGCCAAAGGCTACTATCGACGAGAAGAAAGAGCGCAGTGTTAATCTTTACAATGCTGACAAGCTTTGCACTTTGAAGCGTTCAGAAGAAAATCCGCTTATGGATAAGCTTTACGAGGGTATCCTCAAGGGCAGAGAGCATGAACTGCTTCATGTAAGCTATGTAAAATAGTGAAATAACGTAAATAGCGAAAGGCTGCACGAAACTGTGCAGCCTTTTTTTTGTGTGTCGAAAATAATAAAGGGGCGACCTGAGGTCGCCCCTACATATGAACAGTGTATTTACATAAATTGTAGGGGACGGCGCCCTCGACGTCCCGCTTATTTAGGACGTTGTCAATAAGCTCAAGTTTGCACGAAATGTGCAGCCTTTTTTGTACGGACTATTTTATTATGATATATCCTCCACCTTGACAGCTCTCTTTTCATTTCTGCAGTTCACTATCTCTCCAAGAGTGCAGTATATAACAGAGAACACAGGCACAGCAATGAACATTCCGAATATGCCGAAGAGGTTTCCGCCTATGGTGATAGCGAAAAGTGTCCATAGTGACGGCAGACCAACCGAGTTTCCTACCACCTTTGGATAGATAAGATTGCCCTCAATAGCCTGAATAATGAACATGAACAACAAAAACAGCACAGCCTGCTTGAAATCCGTCACGCATATAAGCAGGAAGCCCACCACATAGCCAAGAAAAGCTCCCACAATAGGGATAAGTGCAGTGCAGGCAACAAGTATGGCAATAAGCACTGCATTCGGGAAACGGAAGATAGCCATACCAATACCGCAAAGTGAGCCGAGGATAATGGCTTCCGTGGTCTGACCCACAAGAAAGTTCGCAAAAGTGTCGATAGAGCGACGGCATATACGGCTTATGCGGTCGGTGATACGATTGCTGAGAAAAGCACGGCTTATGCGCTTGCACAGGTCTTTGAGCCGCTCTTTTGCGGCAAGCATATAGACCGCAAAGCAGATGCCCAAGAAGAAGTTCACAAGACCTGAGAAAAGATCTGTCACAAAGCTTACTGTTGAACTGAGTGTGTTCAAGATCACAACGCCGTCTTTCAGCCAGCTTGTAACCTTATCGATAATATCAGCAGTGCTTATATTCATTCTGTCAAGCCACCCTGCTATCTCAGGGGAATTGTTGAGCTTGTTGGAAATATTTGAAATAAGCACAGGGATATCGTCTGAAAGCTGAGAGAAAGTCTTTATGAGTGCAGGGATAATAAGCCAGCACACAAGTGCCACAACGCCTAGGCAAAGCAGAAAGGTCAGCACTATCGAGCATGGTCTTTTCAGCGTTTCCACAGTTTTGGCATATTTCTCTTTTTTAGGCTTCTTAAAAAGCCTCTTTTCAATGCCTGACATTGGCACATTCAGGATAAATGCGATTATACAGCCAAATATAACAGGCTTCAAGACCCCGATCATTACGCCCAGAAGTCTAAAAAATTTATCATAGTTGGTCAATCCCCAAAAAAGCACTACGCCAAGAACCACAAGGGCTGCATTTTCTTTGAATTTTTTTGTAAATTTCATTAGTTTCTCCTTACAAAAACGAGCTGTACAGCCTTTGCCGTACAGCTCTCAAATCGCTTAGAAATTAGTGTTAAGGCTGAGATACTGTCCGCTCTGATAGAGATAGATCAGATATACCACAGACGCATAGATAGTTACAACAAGCACCACCAATGTTGTAATTGCGGCGAAAATGTTCAGTATCGGGATAAACGCCACAACAAGGCACACTGCCATGACCATAAGGCAGGTCTTGTTTACATTCCACACATGGTCGCCCTTGTTTGCAAGGCCGTAGTTCTTCACGTCCCTGAGCAGGTCGCCTGTTGATTTGCAGATATAATAAAGCACTGCTATGTTCATTACATTGCCAGCAAAACTCAGAACACTTGATATCGCATTATTGTCAATAAATGTGTCAACTATTGAAAAGATAAGATCAGCCACTGTGAAAACAAGAGCTGTCTGATAACCATTATGGTCTTTTGAAGCTTCAAGTATTCCCCATACATTGAAAATAGTTGCGGCTACGGTACAAGTCATCAAAAGAAGTGCGCCTATCCCCGGTATAAAAGCAAGCGGAACTCCTATAACACCTATGATCTTTGCCAGAAACACCTTTTTGATACCGCTTGCGGCATTTGGATATTTTACCATTTTATTACCCCCTATATTTCGATTTCTTAATCAAGTTTGATATTCATTATCGGCTGTGAAACGTCTGCGCCGGCAGGTACCATTGGAAGAACGTTTATATCCTTGTTGATGATAACGTCCACAAGGCAAGGCTTACCGCACTTGAGTGCCTTTTCAAGCATCGGCTTTATCTCGGATTTCTTTGTTATCCTTATGCCCTCAACGCCAAATGCGTCGGCAAGCTTCATAAGGTCTGTTCCTCTTTCGATATTCGTCTGAGAGAACCTCTTGCCGTAGAAAAGTCTTTGCCACTGTCTTACCATTCCGAGAACGTCATTCTCGAAAACAAGCTCAATAAGCGGTATCTTATGCTTTGCAAGCGAAGAAAGCTCGTTGCAGTTCATGAAGAAGCTTCCGTCGCCTGCGATGTTTACTACAGTTCTGTCAGGGTTGCCCACTTTTGCGCCCATTCCTGCGCCAAAGCCGTAGCCCATTGTACCAAGTCCGCCGCTTGAAGCAAAGCTTCTTGGACACTTGAAGTTATAATACTGTGCAGCCCACATCTGGTGCTGACCGACTTCTGTGGAGATGATAGCCTTGCCGTCTGTAAGTCTGTCAAGCTCCTCGATAACGTCCTGCGGAAGCACCTCGTCCTCGCTCTCGATAGGCACCATTCTCAGTGCATACTGCTTTTTCCAATCCATAACAGTATTCATCCAAGCCTCGTGCTTCATATCAGGGAGCAGCTCGCAAAGCTTTGCAAGGATATACTTAACGTCTCCAGTAACATGGCTGTAAACGTCAATATTCTTGCCTATCTCGGCAGGGTCTATATCAATATGTATGATCTTCTTATCCTTTGCAAATGTCTTAGCGTTGCAGAGAACTCTGTCGGAAAATCTTGATCCGAGAACTATCATAAGGTCACATTCGCTGAGCGTCATAGCGGCTGTCTTTGTGCCGTGCATACCAAGCATACCAATATAGCAGTCCTTAGTATTGTCAAGTGCGCACTGACCCATAAGTGACAATGAAACAGGTGCGTCCACTTTTCTTACGAACTCAGCCATTTCTTCTGTTGCGTCAGCAGAAACAACTCCGCCGCCTGCGTAGATAAAAGGCTTCTCAGCATTCTTTATAAGCTCTGCCGCAGCAGCTATCTCCTCGTTTATGCCCTCAGGATTATGATTTACTACCTTCTTAGGCTCTTTCTTCTCATAGACCATAAGTGCGCCTGTGATATCCTTTGGTATATCTATAAGAACAGGACCCTTTCTGCCCTCGTTTGCAATATAGAAAGCTTCTCTGATAATGTCAGCAAGCTCCGCAGGGTCTTTCACAATGTAGTTATGCTTTGTGATAGGCATTGTTATCCCGCAGATATCTACCTCCTGAAAAGAGTCAAGACCAAGCAGATCTCTTGTTACGTTTCCTGTGATAGCCACCATAGGGATAGAATCCATATAAGCTGTGGCGATACCTGTTACAAGGTTCGTAGCACCCGGACCTGAAGTTGCGATAACAACACCCGTTCTGCCTGTTGTTCTTGAATATCCGTCAGCCGCATGGCAGGCAGCCTGCTCATGGGCGGTGATAACATGGTGTATCTTATCAGAATATTTATACAGCGAGTCATATATGTTTAGAACTGCTCCGCCCGGATAGCCGAACACTGTATCGACGCCCTGCTCCAGCAAACATTCAATTATAACGTCTGAGCCACGTAACTCTTTCAACATTTTTTATTTCCTCCAAATTACAAAATACATCTAAAATCATAAAAATATATCAATATATGATTATACTATATCTGCTTTAAAAAGTCAATACTTTCATTCATTTGGCTCATAAGCTCGTCCACCGTATCAGAGAAAAGCTTTGCCTGCTCGTCAGGCTTCTTTTCCTCCACAGTTTCCGCATTTTCAGGCTTCTGACTTTCAAGCATATCCTGCACACTCACTGTCTTTTCCACAGCCTTTTTTGCTGTGAGCGTTTTAAGCTCATGATCGTCAAGATAAGGCTTTATGCCCACAACGGAAACATTGTCAGTTCCGCCGTTTGTGAGAGCAAGCTCCATTATAGCGCCTAGCTTTTCAGAAACAGAAAGGTCAAGACCAAGCCCCACCACCATTTCTTCCTCAGAAACGTAATCCGACACGCCGTCTGACACTATGATTATCATATCGTCAGGTTCTTTGCCAAAATCAGCCACCAATGGTGTTTGTGCCACATCAGGTTCATTGAGAGTGCTGCCGATAGAAGATATTATGGCATTCTGATACTGTGGCTCAAGCTCTGACACATCTTCTATCCTGCCATGCTCATACATATATCGTGCATAGGATTGGTCAACAGATATCTGTCTGATAGTGCCGTTCACATAGCGGTACATTCTGCTGTCGCCAACGTTTATGCACATTGCTCTGCTTTCCTCGTCCACCGCAAGGCAACAAAGAGTGGTCTGCATATTTGCAGCGTTTTCAGCCCTTACGCCCTGCTTTTTTATTTTGTTGTGAACATCGATAAGCGTTCTTTTCATATCCACCCCTGAATTATATTCAAGAATGGAAAGATGCCTTAAACAAAGCTCCGAGGCGACCTCTCCTGCATTTTCTCCACCAACGCCGTCGCAAACGGCTGCAATAAAAGGAGCAGCGACAGTTGATTCATAGCTGCCGCTGTTGATGACCTCGTGGTCTATTAAAATGCAGTCCTCATTCTGTTCACGGTAATTTCCCTTGTCTGTTATTCCGAAAATATAATAATACATTTATTATCACCGTCTGAAAACTGGTATCGTGCTGTTATATCATATCTGCAACAAGACTGCCCATTTCCTTACAGCCAACGAGCTTCATGCCCTCTGACATGATATCTCCTGTTCTGTAGCCTGCTTCAAGGACTTTCTTGACAGCATTGTCGATTGCGTCTGCTTCCTTATCCATATCGAAAGAAAATCTCAGAAGCATTGAAGCTGAAAGGATAGTAGCGATAGGGTTAGCCTTATCCTGTCCTGCAATATCAGGTGCAGAACCATGGCTAGGCTCATACATACCGAACTTTGTGTCGTTCAGTGAAGCGGAAGCCAGCATACCAAGTGAGCCTGATATCATAGCGGCTTCGTCTGAAAGGATATCACCGAACATATTCTCTGTAAGGATAACGTCAAACTGCTTAGGATCTCTTACAAGCTGCATTGCGCAGTTGTCAACGAGCATATGCTCAAGCTCGACTTCTGGATAATCCTTAGCTACCTCGTTTACTACCTTTCTCCAAAGTCTTGAAGAATCAAGAACGTTAGCCTTATCAACGCTTGTAACTTTCTTTCTTCTCTTCATGGCGATGTCAAAGCCACGGATAGCAATTCTTCTTATCTCGTTCTCGTTATATGTAAGAGTATCAACGGCAGTTTCAACGCCGTCAACATTCTCTGTCTTTCTCGCACCAAAATACAGACCGCCTGTAAGCTCTCTCATTATCATCATGTCGAAGCCGTCGCCGATTATATCGTCCTTAAGAGGGCAAGCTTCTCTAAGCTCAGGATAAAGATTTGCAGGACGCAAGTTGGCGAACAGACCAAGCTCTTTTCTTATTTTCAGAAGTCCGGCTTCAGGTCTGAGGTTCGGAGCAAGCTTATACCATGGTGAAGTGGAAGTATTTCCGCCGATAGAGCCAAGCAGAACTGCGTCTGAGTTCTTTGCTATCTCAACAGCCTCGTCTGTAAGCGGAACGCCATATTTATCTATAGAACAGCCGCCCATAAGGATATCAGTATAAACAAACTTATGACCGAACTTTTCAGCAACCTTGTCGAGGACCTTCTGTGCTTCTGTTACTATTTCAGGGCCTATCCCGTCGCCCTTTATAACTGTTATTTTCTTTTCCATGTTATTTTTCCTCCTCAGAATTTAAAGTCGAAACGCTTATCTCGCAGGAATAGCTCTGCTTTTCGGCTGTCATGAACAAAATGCCTGTATAGACCGAACACTCGCCGTCAATAAGCTTCTTTTTGCAATAATCGTCAGCAGCCATGCCTTTGAGCTGATACTGCATATAACTGTCCGCCGTATCAGTGCCGTCAAAGTTCACCTGACTATAGTCTATCTCCTCGCCGTCCATATAATATGACCAGTAGTAAGACAAACCGTCAGAGCCTTTGACCTTTATGCTGTTGGGTGAAACAGTGCTGTCTATGCTTGCTTCGTCTATATTCGCCCAAAGTCCGTTGAAAGTGGAAAATCCAGCACCATTTATCTCAGGCTTATTGCAGGCAAAGGTCTTTGTTGTAACGCCTTTTTTATCGGTCTTTTCGTCCTTTTCCACAAGCACTATACTGCTGTTTGAAGCAGTTCCCCTTGCAAAACTGCCGCCAAGCTTTCTGTTTATCTCTGCAGAGCTTAAGGTCAGGTCTATCTTGCTGCCGTCCACCATTACCATAAAAGGCAGAAAATCCTTGCTGCTGTATTCAAATTTATTACTGCTCTCCTCTTTTTTCGAGCAGCCTGCGCTGCACACCAGCATTACCCCTGCTGCAAGTGCCGCAAATAGCTTTTTAGCTTTCATAGCTTCACCCCTTCATAGAAACAGTTCAAGGGCGACCCCTTTTGAGAGATCCCCCTTAAAGCTTCAAAATATCTTATTTAAGTGAGTTAAGAAGACCATTGCTGTTGATGATATTGATAAGAAACTCAGGGAACGACTGACCCTGATAAGTCTCATTCTTGGTCTTGTTTGTGATAACGCCGCTGTCGAAATCTATCTCCACCTCGTCACCGTTATCTATCTTCTCAGCAGCTTCCTCGCACTCGATGATAGGAAGTCCGATATTTATAGCGTTTCTGTAGAATATTCTTGCGAATGTCTTTGCTATAACGCAGGATATTCCGCTCGCCTTGATAGCAGCAGGCGCATGCTCTCTTGATGAACCGCAGCCGAAATTGCTCTTTGCTACCATTATATCGCCCTTCTGAACGTTCTTTGCAAAGTCAACGTCAATATCCTCCATGCAGTGCTGCGCAAGCTCCTGCATATCAGGTGTGTTGAGGTATCTTGCAGGGATAATAACGTCTGTGTCTACGTTATCCCCGTATTTATGTACTTTTCCGCAAGCTTTCATTATGAAAACCCCTTTCGTCAAACTTTATCAGCCCTGCTTGAACTCTGACGAATGGAATATATTTTCTCCTATCGCCTGTTTTCTAAGCTCTTCATATATCTTTTCAAGATACGGGCCGTCTATAGTATCCTTGTTTCTTGTAATAAAATAGCAGATCTTTACCTTGTGGAACATTCCCTCTTTAACGAGAGCATACACAGGTGTACCCCCGATATTGGAGGTATAAAAGGTATTGAAGCCCTTCTTGTCTATAAGAGCCTGCGTCATTTCCACGGTAAATGTATTTTTGTCATGGAGTTCCTGAATGATCTCGTCAGCCTTCTCCTCACGCTGATAGTCATTTAGTGAAGTTCCGTACTTCTTTGTAACAATACTAAGAAGTATATCGGAGAATATTTCACTAAGATAATTTTTCATCTGTTCTCGCTCCCAAGTCGTATATGCGGTCATGCCGCATATCAATTATTCCCCCAACGCAAGATCTGTCAGCTGATTTTCTCCCCGAATATCACATAACTTCCGACGGCTGTGAGATCTTGCCTGTCACAGCTGAAGCGGCGGCAACGTAAGGTGAAGCCAGATAAACCTCTGATTCTGGGTGACCCATACGTCCCACGAAATTTCTGTTTGTTGTTGCAACGGCTCTTTCGCCCTTTGCAAGAATACCCATATGTCCGCCAAGACATGGACCGCAGGTAGGTGTAGAAACCGCACAGCCTGCATTTATGAATATCTCCAGCAGACCCTCTTTCATGGCCTGCATATATACCTTCTGCGTGGCAGGGATAACGATACATCTAACGTTCTTTGCCACCTTTTTGCCGTCAAGTATCTCAGCGGCACATCTCAGATCCTCTATCCTGCCGTTCGTACATGAGCCGATGACCACCTGATCTATCTTGACCTCAGGGATATCGTCAAATGTTCTTGCGTTCTCAGGCAGATGAGGGAAAGCGACTGTAGGCTTTATCTGGCTGAGGTCGATAGTGTATTCAGCCTCATACTCAGCGTCATCGTCAGCCTTGTATATCTTATACTCTCTGTCTACCTTATCCCTGATGTAATCAAGTGTAACATCGTCAACCGCAAATATGCCGTTCTTTGCACCTGCTTCGATAGCCATGTTAGCCATGCAAAGCCTGTCCTCCATGGAAAGGTTTTTCAGACCCTCGCCTGAAAATTCCATAGACTTGTAAAGTGCGCCGTCAACGCCTATCATGCCGATTATATGAAGTATAACGTCCTTAGCGGCACTATACTTTGGAAGCTTGCCTACGATATTGAACTTGATAGCGGCAGGGACTTTGAACCAAGTCTTTCCCTTTGCCATGCCTGCGCACATATCTGTTGAGCCGATACCTGTTGAGAATGCGCCAAGTGCACCATATGTACAAGTATGTGAGTCAGCACCGATAACGCAGTCGCCTGGAGCGACAAGTCCTTTTTCAGGAAGCAGAGCGTGTTCAATGCCCATATCGCCAACGTCGAAATAATTCTTTATGTCATACTTTGAAGCAAAGTCACGGCAGGTCTTGCACTGTGTAGCGGATTTGATATCCTTGTTAGGTGCAAAGTGATCCATGACCATTGTGACCTTATTCTTATCGAAAACATCTGTGAAGCCCGCTTTATTGAACTCGTTTATAGCCACAGGTGACGTAACGTCGTTGCCAAGAACCAGGTCAAGGTTCGCCATTATAAGCTGACCTGCCTTGACTTCGTCAAGACCTGCGTGGGCTGCCAGAATTTTCTGAGTCATTGTCATACCCATTTAATATTACTCCTTACTATCAGATCTCAGAGTTTACCAAGATCCTTTATTTTTTATACCCATTTATTATACCACTATTTTGATGTTAATGCAAATACATATTTATTATATATCTATGAATAATATTTATACTAAACGTTTGAGATATGAACATATCTCTTTTACATTTACATATAAAATGCGAAAATTTTAATCACATTTTTAACAATAGCACTGCGTATCAACTGAAATATCTTTCACAACATCACAAAATACTAACATTCACGGGAAAATACCGTCAGCACTCTTGACTTCATTTGCATGGCATAGCTGTTCTCTTTCTGCGAAAAATAATATTACAAAGAAAAAAGGAGGAAACAGCAATGAAGATGAAGTCAATGATAACAGGCGTTTCAATGGCGATAGCCGCAGGAACAGTGGCTTATGCAGTCACAGAGGCGACATCAAGCGAAAAGAAAATGCTCAAAAGCCGCACAGGACGTGCTATCAGAGCTATCGGTGACGTAATGGACGGCATTTCAATGATGATGAAATAGCCCTCATGCAGGAGCGTACCATGGTGGTAACGCTCCTGTTTTTTGCATTTTTAACTCTGACTTATCTTTTTCAGCAGCGTAAGAGCGTCGATAACATCGACCTTTCCATCACCGTTCATATCCGCACGCTTTAGCTGAGCGGGATCAAGCTGCGTCTTGCCTGCATTGTAACGCAGCATGAGCAAAGCGTCCACAACTGTCAGATACTTGTCACCATTCACATCTCCCTGCTGAAGAGTCTGTGAAGCGGCTTTTCTTGTTATTTTTATGGTGTACGTCCGTTTTACACCGCTTGCCGCCGTGCAGGTGACCTTGACAGTGTTTTCGCCGGTTTTAAGGCTCACCTTGCCGTTTCCAGACACCTTTGCGCTTTTGCCTAGCGGATTTGCATTAACAGTAACAGAAGAAACCTCCGCATTGACTTTGGCAGTATAGCTTGCGGTGAACTTATCGAATTTTGGTGAAATGCTCGTGCCTGAAACGCTGAGAGATTTAAGGTAATTGTTGTTATCACCACTGCTTGTAGGCTTTGGGCAAAGTTTATCAGGCATATTGTTGTAAACAGGTATCTTGAACTCCATTGCGCTGTTCAAAATATCCTGAGAATAGGCGTTTTTTAGGCTTATGGCTTCATTCGCCTGACCGAAAACGCAGGTCATATACTGGTGATAATAAAGTCCGTTTCCGCCGTCTACCATATCAAATTTTTGCAGATAAAGGGTATCCTGACCCTTTGTTATGTAGCCTGTGCCTAAGAATATCGAGCCGCCCACTATGGACTTGTACTGATTTGTCCAAGGAAGAAGATAGGTCGGATTAGTAGTTTTTGCATACTTACAGCCCATTTCTGCGGCTGTCATGGTAGAGGTCGCATAAGCCTGAATATCAAAGAAGTTGAAATAATTCTCATAGCCTTTCACAGTACCAAGGGATTGCGGCGCACCATTTACGCCCTGCTCGTTCCTGCACCTTGAAGCAAGATGATAAGGTGAAACGCCCGATTTCTTTGCAGCGTCCATAAAGGTCTGCGAATATGTATACTTTTTCTTTGTGTCAGGACAAGTGTAGCTTCCGCTCATAAAAGTGTCTGCAAGAATAGTTTTTACACCGCTTTCCGTCTGATACGAGGAATTATATGACTGATTTTCAAACATGAAAATGTATGTATCGTTGAGAAAATTTCTCGGATCCATATAATACATTATTATCTCTTTTGAAGCCGCCACCCACGAGCCGTCAAGCCCATACCAATAACCGCCGTTAAAATCATATGCACCCTTTTCCATGGACTTCCAAGAAGCCAGTGCAGACGAGTGGACAAGGTTTCTGCCCACAACACATTCTTCCTTTGACGCAGTGTTCCAATCCACGCCAAGCTTCTGAGCGGTAAATATCCACTTTGGGTGCTGTTCATGGAGCGTTCGCAGATATGGCTTATAGCTTTCAGGAAAGCCCTGCTTTGTCATATAGCTCTCAAAATCAGCGTCGGAACTGCCCTGTGAACCGCTTGATGTTAGCTGAACATATGCCGCCGAAACATAGCCCGTCACATTGCCGCATGATATCTTATACCATTTCGCACCGCTTGAGTCGGTGGTTTCGGAAAGTATAGTCAGGCTGTCGCCATAGCTTACTGTGCCTGTTTTAGAATAGCCTGTGCCTGCACCGCTGCGAACGTTCAGAACGTCTGCCGTACAGCTTCCCGTCATTTTTGCCGCTGAAGCCGTCAAACATGAAGCCGCCATTGACGCTGCAATAGCAAATGACAGGATATATGAAATAATCTTTTTTATCAACTCGTTCACCTCAGAAGATATAGGCCATACCGCAACAAGGCACGCCTATGTATAAGTCCTTATTTTTACACACATTGGTTTGTACATTTTTCTGTATCAAGTACAAAACTTCACCCTCATTATAGTACATTTCTCAGGGCTTTGTCAACAGTCTTTTTGATTCATAAAAAATTTACATTTAGTAAAATGCAGCTTTCACTTAAAAGTTACAGATTTATTACAGCCTATTTAGTGGCTTTGCTGTTGATCGGTACATACATATTGTGACACAAAAGCTCTCATTATAAATATATCCAAAAAAATATGCTTATTTTCGCTGTTTTGACTATTGACGTGTTACTTTATATTGTGATATAATCCTATTACGACAAAGGTAACAGAACTTGTAATATTTTATAATGAAATATTACAAATTAAAGACAAAACAATAGTAAACAAAATTAATCAAGAGCAAAATACTGACAGAAAAACACGATTTTGCAACGGAGGTATCAAATGAAAAAACTGAAAATAAACAAGGTAGCGCTGTCGGTGGCAACAGCGTTTCTTATGCTCACGAGCATTGTTTCCACAGTGGCTAGTGCATCAGGAGGAAACGAGATAAAGCTCACAAGCGACAAGAACTTTGCAAAGGCAGGCGACAGCATAAACGTAAAAGCTAGCCTTGAGCCTGATAAAACAGGCGTTGCAGGCTTCACTATAGACCTGCATTATGACCCGTCAAAGGTAACAGTATATGTGCCGACCGATGAGGAGAGCGAGAGTACATACAATGTGGGAAGCAAATTCTCTGTTATAACCAACTATGTTGCTTCATCAGGCACTATAAAAATAGTCGGTGCAAACCTCACAGGCTCTAACATAAAGGACAAAACAGACCTTGCCCTTGCGACTTTCAAGGTAAAGGACGGCGTAACAGGCAAGATAAACTATTGGGTAGAGGTTGAAACGATGGTGGCGGAAGCTGACGGTGGATACAAGTCAGTTTCATACTCAGCACCTACAGAGGGTTCACCGCTCACTGTCAGTGCAGGGGAGGAGATCACAACAACTCCTGCAACGACCACTACGACTGCTTCATCTAAGGCTGAAGCTACTACAACTACATCAAAGTCGACCACAACTACAACGACGACTACAGCAAAGACTACGACCAAGTCCGAAGCGACTACCACAACTACGGCTAAGTCTGAGAAAGTTACAACAACTACAACAAAGCCTGCTGAAACCACCACAACGACTACAACAGCAAAGAGCGAAACTCAGACCACTACAACCGCAACATCTGCACAGCCTGAGTCCGAACCGCTTTTCACACACAAGCAGGGTGACGCTGACTTCAACAGCGAAACTTCCCTTCAGTTCGGTTTCAAGCTTTCTGACTACATAACAGACTATTCACAGCATTACAATGTAAAGGTCAACGTAAAGTCATCAGGCAACGCAAGTGGTGCAGTCGGTGCGTTGGTTGACGGAAGCTGGTCTGCACAGAGTACGAAGCTCACAGGCGGCGAGGAAGCACAGTGGATATACTCAGATCTTGACCCTTCAAGAACAAGTGACGAGGTTTTCGTACAGCTTTATTACTTAAAGGCAAATGCAGATTTTCAGATAGCTTCCGTGGAAGTAACACCTGTCAAGGAAGCAGTTGACACATCAGCCGTTACAAAGGTCACAGCGGCAGAACCAAAGCCTACTGACGATACAACGACCACAACTACTACAACAGCAAGCACAGAGTCCAAGGCTGACGAAAACACACAGCCTGAAAGCACCACCACAACAGCAGCCAGACAGCCTGCAAATGTCGGTGCGGCTGTTACTACAGTAAGCGAGGGCGACAGTTCGCAGGAGCTTACAGAATCACAGGCAACAGAAAAGATACAGCAGATAGTTGACGAGGCTTCATCGCAGGCTGACAGCTCAAAAGTAAATCCGTCAACAGGCGTTGAAATGACAAAGAACATTCTTACTGTCATTGCCGCAGGATATGTTATTTTTGCGATATTTGCAGTTATCTTCAACAGATTTGCCGCAAAGGACGAAGAATAATAACTGAATATATTTCTTTTGGCTATAAAAACGGACGTTTCCATCGGAAGCGTCCGTTTTTCGTCAGGAACACCAAGGGGATAGTGTGATCCTGCATTTTATTGATCTTCTATAACAGGCGGAATGAAATTCTCTAAGGCGCTGAGAAGCTTCGGGTGTCGTATAACAAAATGTATAGCAGGTGCGTTACCCTTTGAAATCATCGCCCACTGACCTTCATGGATCAGTATTTGCAAATTGCAGAAGGTCTGCCGCTTAGCATATTTAAGGCTATAGTTTTCATGTGTCTGTGCATAGCGTTCTGTGCTTTTTAAATGTGCAGAATAATCATCATAGCTGTAAAGAACATCACTGTCACAGAATACACCAGACAGGTCAAGGGCATGTGGACGTGTTTCAAATTCCTCTCGGGAAAGACAGCATATCTCATCTTCTATGGTCATGGTTTCCAGTATGCTCTCAACTCGCTTTTTACGCTCGCTGACATAAGCTTTTATATCTCTGCCCCGGCGGTCGTCAATGCCGTTTCTGTCAAGTATACTATTGAGCAGGTCATTATCCATAGTATAAACAGGCAGAGCAGATAAAATACTCCTGCGCCCGCCACGTCTGTGAGAGTCGGCAGTGAGAAAATCGCTGAAATCTTTTTCCTGTCACTTCGGTATATCTCTATAAGTGGGCAGGCGTTTGAAAGCAGATCATTGGCACGTTTACGATAATATCCAAGCTCCTTTTTGGACTTGGTCAGATAATATCTGCCCTCGCTGTGAAAGCCTGCCACGGCTTCCCCTGAAAGAGCCGCCGCACCTGATACCTTCAGCAAATGCAGGAAAACATTATTCTGTACGTTTTTCAAATAGTAAGGCGCTATCTGCCCCGTCATATACATCGGTATCCAGCTTTCAAGACCAAGCATCATATCATCTAAGGAGCGGTCAAGATCATGTATCTGACAAAGGTGCAGACCCTTTTTAAGCATCAGAGCCATACCGAACATCCACTTCTTCGGAAATTCGGGATCATCAGCCATTTCCTTCATAGGCATATCACTGTACATTATCACAGGCTCATTAGAACGTGACAAGACTGTGGCTTTCAGAAAATCAAGCTCACTTTCCATCATTTCCTTGATGCCAAAATAACTTTTTGACACAGGAAGCTGAAAAGGCAATGCAGGTACTTTCATTTCATCAAAACGTATCACCTTTATGTATTCGTTCAGGTCAAACTCATCAAGCTTATCAAGAAACTTTTCAATTCCACCGCTTTTTATCTCTCTGCTCTGTCTGGCATGATCGCTGAACAGCCATTTGCATATCACTTCATAACGCTGTGACACATCCTCTATATCACTTTCATTACAGCCCACAAGCTGTGCGACCGCTGATATCTCTGTGGGAGTTTTAAGCTCCCTTGCAGTAAAGCCTGCTATTGCGGCGACAAAGCGTTCAGGGTCGGCAGGCTTTCTAGTACCGTTCCGTATACGGAAAACGGTGGAAACATCATAATTTATCTCCTTGCACATACGCTTGATGTTTATATCAAGGGCTGAGATAAGGGTATTGAAATTTTGCCGCATAGACTCTCTGTCGGCAGGTATGATATCTTCACAGTCAAGAAAGGCTCTTTTTATGTTCTCCCTTGTCATATCGCCATAGCCTTTTCCCCTTGCCACAGCCTCAAGAGCGTTGCAAAGCCCGTCGAATGCCACAGTGTCTATCTCAGGTATTCTCTCTCCGCTTCTGTATCTGCTAAATGTTGAGGGAGATATCCCTGACAACTCACAAAGCTCCTTTGCCGTGCAGGAAAGCTGTTCTATATACTTACCAAGCTGTTCGCAAAACTTCATTTTAACGATCCCTCCCGCTGTCATATGGTATTACGTTAATT
>ENA-UONV01001482-UONV01001482.1-human-gut-metagenome-genome-assembly--contig:-CS4-NODE-1482-length-20507-cov-43.212546_pt1 | contig 20507 bp, 18 predicted proteins | sample MGYA00242461_ERZ724008 | MGnify/ENA metagenome assembly ERZ724008 | reverse complement strand
TCGTTCATAGCAGCAACGTTATCGCACAGAATAGCGAACCCGAGAAGTGCTATCCTACAAAGAGAACTATCGGTAGCCTGCTATCAAAGTAATTACCAAAAATGATATAATAGAAGTGAACTATACAAAAAGTGAGCCGAGCTCACTATCTTTCCCTTTGGTTGTCTCCCTCGCACATAGCAGCAACGTTATCGCACAGAATAGCGAACCCGAGAAGTGCTATCCCGCAAACATCACTATCGGCAGCTTGCTATCAGCGTTAATTGCCAAAACGGTATAACAGAAGCGTACTAAAAACAGACTTTCTCAACATATCAAAAAAGTGAGCCGAGCGCACTATCCTTTGCGCTTCGACTCACTTTTTTCCGGGTTGCGTCACAACTCCCGATCATAGCAAGCGTTGATAATCACGATATTTACTTCTCTTCTTCATCAATCAGATTTGTCATACTCTTAAGGCTTATCGCAAGTGTAGAAGCGTTATGAAACAGCGCCGAGGTAGTCGGCTGTATTATTCCGCCCACACCGAGCAATATCAGCATAAGGTTGAACGATACAATAAAGCGGTAGTTGCTGTTTATTCTCTTCATCAAAGCCGAGCTTATCTTTCTTAGAGTTACCAGCATATAAAGATCCTCTGACGATACCGTGATATCCGCTATTTCCTTTGCAATTGCCGCTCCGGTATTTATAGCGATACCCGCATCAGCTTCGGACAATGCGGGAGAATCGTTTACTCCGTCGCCTATCATTATGACCTTTCTGCCCTTTTCGTGTTCGCTCTTTATGAAGTTCGCCTTGTCCTCGGGAAGAACACCTGCGCGGAACTCATCAACTCCGACCTTGGCGGCTACCGCCTTCGCTGTCTGCTCGTTGTCGCCGGTCATCATTACTATCTTGCTTATACCGCACTCACGGAGCGCTTTAACAGCATCTGCCGCTTCGGCTCTCAACGGGTCTGATATGCAGATCACCGCGGCAAGCACACCCGATATAGCAAGATACAGAAGTGAATATTCACCCGAAAGCGATTTGAAAAGCTCCTCGTCACCCTCAGGTACGACACATCCCTCATCTTCAAATACAAAGTGGGCACTGCCGATTATGACCTTCTTATTCTCAACCATACTGGATATGCCGTGTGCTACGACATATTCAACGCTTGAATGATATTCTTCGTGACTCAGTCCCTTTTCCTTTGCGGCGGCTACCACGGCATTTGCCATTGAGTGGGGATAATGCTCTTCAAGACAAGCCGCAAGACGTAACATTTCGTCCGCGTTTCTGCCGCCGAAAGGAATTACCTTTTCAACAGTCGGTGCGGCATAAGTCAGCGTACCTGTTTTGTCGAATACAACAGTATCCGCTTCGGACACTGCTTCAAGGAACTTACCGCCCTTTACGCTTATCTTATAATTACTGCACTCACGCATTGCCGAAAGTACGGCGATAGGCATCGAAAGCTTTAATGCACACGAGAAGTCGACCATCAGAACAGCCAGCATCTTTGTTACATTGCGCGTCAGAAGATAAGTAAGTATCGTTCCGCCGAGCGTATAGGGCACAAGCCTGTCCGCAAGCCTTGATGCTTTATCCTCAGAAGAAGATTTCAGCTTTTCCGACTCCTCTATCATTTTTACTATGCGGTCATACCTGCCTCCGCCCGTTGCCTTATCAACACAGATAACACATTCGCCCTCTTCGACAACAGTACCTGCATAGACATAACTGCCCTCGCTCTTTCTTACAGGAAGCGATTCACCTGTGATAGATGCCTGATTTACGGTAGCTTCACCGCATACGACCCTGCCGTCAAGCGGTATCATATTGCCTGTGCGGATCACTACCTGATCTCCCTCATGTACATCGTTTATCGATATCAGCGTTTCGGTGTCGCCTGTCTTTACCCATACGCTTTCAACGTTAAGCGACATTGCACCCGCAAGATCCGCTACTGACTTCTTATGCGTCCAGTCCTCAAGTATCTCGCCGATATTCAGCATAAACATTACAGACGCTGCTGTCTTGAAGTCACGGCGCAGAAGCGATACCGTTACAGCTGTCGCATCAAGTACAGCTACGGACAGCTTGCCGCTCAGAAGCGCTTTCAGTCCGTGCTTTATATATTTCCACGACCTTATTACAGTGATGAGCGCCCTTATAGGTGCAGGGATAAACGTCTTTGATATAAACCGCGCCACTACCGTCATAACAAGCTTATCCTCAAACTCACGGTTGAGCTTTCTTGATGTATGGTCGGGCACTAATTCCATCTTCCGGGCCTTTTCAAAAGCAAAAGCGGCGAGCGCCTTAAGCACCGCCTTCCTGTCGGTGAATACTATGACCGCGTCACAAGTACGATCGTATACCGCTACATCGGTCACGCCGTTTACCGAACGCAGATAATATTCAAGCACATCGGCATTGTCGAGCGACATCTTGCCGCAGAACATATGCACACGCAGTCTGCCTTTAGACTCGTGTAGTATTTTACATTTCATTTCCTGTCATCTCCATATAAAAACCGAAATTAAAAACCGACAGTAACAAAGCGTACCGTCGGTTTTCTGTCAGTCTTATGCTTCTTCTGTTACGGTTTCACAACCGCAGTCACATTCGTCCTCGATAACAGCTTCCTTAGCGTCACGCTTTTCGTTGATATCCTTGGCATCGGCGAGAATATCACCTGCATTTTCCTTAACATTTGTAACGGTCTTCATAACCGATTCCTTGGCGCGAAGAGTTGCCGCAGTGACCTGCGCATATACTTTCTTAGCATCTTTACTGCCGAGGAGCTTCAGTCCTACAGAGCCGAATGCTACACCGCCTGCAAATATACCTAATTTTACCCAGTTCATAATTTGACCTCCTTGTATTATTACTCTTTTCAGAGCCGTCTGTGTACTTTGTCCGGGCAGAAAAGCGAAAACGCAAATAAGTAAGCCTTAGCTAACTATCTTTACATAATAAAAACGGAATGACAGCGGATATTCTGCAATGCTATTCCGTAGGCGCTTTGATCTGCCTTTAGATCTTCTTACACAGATTTTACTTTTTGTTTTAATTTAGTATAACACCATACTTTTTATTTGTCAATAAGTTGTAACTTGCTAACCGTTACTGTTTTCAACGATAATTTTCGACGGTTTACGGGAGAAAATTGTGCAAAATTACACTGAATTACAGATAGCCGATGACAGCGCGGTTGTAAATAAGTCGGACATTTTTTAAACAGATGCAACGACCGTCTGTTTGCGCAATATCCAAAAAAATCACAGCAGTAAACGCAAGGGGAAAGCGCAGCTGCTGTAATTTTTTATGGAAATGCAGTCGTCAGCGGATAATTATTTCGACAAATCTGTCTTTCTCACCGCATCGCGGACCTTAAGGACGAATGTCGGAGAAACCGAAAGCTCGTCAATGCCCATACGCAGGAAAGTTTCTGTAAGAGTGGTATCTGCCGCAAGTTCGCCGCATATTCCTATCCACGCTCCGTTCTTATGAGCATTCTGCGCACTCATTTCAATAAGGCGGAGAATAGCCTCGTGGTGAGTATCGACAAATTCCTCCGCATCAGGGTTTTGTCTGTCACACGCAAGCGTATACTGTGTAAGGTCGTTTGTTCCGACACTGAAAAAGTCAACCATCGGTGCTAAGCGGTCGCTTATAATTGCCGCCGCGGGAGTTTCTATCATAATACCGATCTCTGTCTTGTCGGAATACTCGATACCCTCGGACTTAAGCTCGGCTTTTACGTCCTCACAGATAGCCTTGATACGCTCGACCTCGCTGACCGATGTTATCATCGGGAACATTATACCGAGATTGCCGTAAACGGACGCTCTGAACAATGCTCTGAGCTGTGTTCTGAATATCTCGGGACGTGTAAGGCAGATGCGTATCGCACGCAGTCCCAGCGCGGGGTTATCTTCCTTTTTAAGTCCGAAATAGTCCACCTGCTTATCTGCGCCGATATCAAGCGTTCTGATTATGACTTTCTTTCCCGCCATGCTTTCAAGCACACGCTTATAAGCGTGGAACTGCTGCTCCTCTATCGGAAAGTCGGAATTTTCAAGATATAAAAATTCACTTCTGAAAAGACCTATGCCGCCGGCATCATTGAGGAGAACCGCACCTATATTGTCAATGCCGCTGATATTGGCAAATACGTTTATCTTAGTACCGTCAATTGTTACGTTTTCCTTGCCCTTAAGCTCTTGGAGAAGCTTTTTCTGCTCCTCGTCACGCTTTTGCTTTTCGGTATAGGTTTTTAAGGTCAGCTCATCGGGAGCAACGATTATCTCGCCCGTAAAACCATCTACTATGACTGTTTCTCCCTCATGTATCTCGCTTAAAAAGCTGTCGCCGACACCTATCACAGCAGGGATATTCATATTTCTTGCAAGTATCGCCGTGTGTGAGTTTGACGAGCCGTGAGCAGTAACAAATGCAAGCACCTTGTCCTTATCAAGCGAAACCGTTTCACTCGGTGCAAGATCGTCAGCACATATCACCGACTTTTCATCGGTCGCGGCACTGTCGGTATTCGCACCTGTCAGGTTTGCGATAATTCGGTTTGAAATATCCCTTACGTCTGCGGCTCTTGCCTGCATATATGCATCGTCCATCGATGAGAACATCTCTGCAAAATTATCAGATGTAAGCGCTACCGCATATTCGGCATTTACCGACTGAGTATCTATTATGTTTTCGATCGACTCGTTGTAATCGTCATCGTCAAGCATCATCAGATGGATCTCAAATATCTGCGCGTGAGTTTCGCCGACCTCTCTGAGCGCTTTCTCATGGATCTCCGTAAGCTGTTTTGCGGCAAGCTCCTTTGCCGCTTTTACTCTCTGCTTTTCCTTTTCGGTATTCTCAATGTGTATGCGTGTCACTGCCGCATCACACTTTTTAAATACGGATATTTTTCCTATGGCTATCGCGCCGTATACGCCTTTACCGAGATACTTCTTCATTATTGCTCCCCCTTTTTATCGGATAACGGTTTTACCGCACCGCATGACAGTGCGGTATAAGCCGATAGTCTTTCTTATTCGCCGAAGCCGCTTTCAAAAAGCTCTACAGCCTTGTCGAGTGCCGCCTGCTCGTTGTCGCCGTCTGCGGTGATCTCAACGATCGTGCCTTTCTTAAGGCCTGCCGCCATTATCTGCATTACAGCTGTTGCCTTTGCCGTCTTATCTCCGCTTGCGATAGTTATCGTACAACCGGGAAATTTCTTCATTTCTGCGGCAAGCTGTCCTGCGGGTCTCATATGAAGTCCCTGCTCATTTACTACTGTTACTGTCTTTGTTACCATTGTGATACGCTCCTTTTTATTTACTTAACGTTTTTTGTTTCGGGTTCTTTTACCGTTTTCTTCTTTTTAAGCAGTGCCAGCAGCAGCATTGATACTACAGCGCCTACTGCAAGGGATACAAGATACATAGGCCAGTTGCCTACAACAGCGAATACGAAGATACCGCCGTGAGGTGCCATAAGCGTGCAACCGAATGCCATTGAAAGACCGCCTGCAACGCCTGCGCCGACCATACAAGCCGGGATAACTCTGAGCGGGTCTGCCGCCGCATAAGGGATCGCGCCTTCTGTTATAAAGCTCAGTCCCATGATGTAGTTTACAGGGCCGTTCTTGCGTTCTTCTTCTGTCCATCTGCTCTTGAAGAAAGTCGTTGAAAGCGCTATTGCAATAGGAGGAACCATACCGCCTATCATAACTGCCGCCATTATATCATAGCCGCCTGTTGCTATTGCCGCAGTACCGAATACATAAGCCGCCTTATTGAAAGGACCGCCCATATCTATAGACATCATCGCGCCGAGTATAACGCCGAGGAATATCTTGCTCTCTGCGCCCATATGGTTCAGAAAATCGGCTATCGCGGTGTTGATAATTCCCATGAAAGGATTTATCGCACACATTACTACAGCTATGATGCCAAGACCTGCGAGCGGATAAATGAGAACGGGCTTTATTCCGTTAAGCGCCTTTGGCATCTTGTCGCAGAGCTTTTCAAGTCCGAGCATTATAAATCCGCCGACAAAGCCTGCAAAGAGTGCACCGAGGAAGCCTGAGGGAACATCGCCGCCTATCTTGACGAAGGTCGAACCTGTAGTTGCAAGATAGCCGCCGACAAGACCTACAAGGAAGCCTGGTCTGTCTGCTATACTCTTACCGATATAGCCCGCAAGTACGGGTATCATAAAGTTGAAGGCATAACCGCCTATCGTCTTGAAGAATGCCGCTACAGGAGTTACCGAACCGAAATTATCGCCCGGCTGTACGCCCATCAGCGTATCTATAAGGAATGCAAGCGCTATGAAGATACCGCCTGCAACGGTGAACGGGAGCATATTTGATACGCCGTTCATCAGATGCTTATATATCTTTCTGCCGAAGCTCTCGTTTGCCGAAGATAAAGATGAGCTTGCCGCTCCGCCCTCGTGATGATAAACGGGAGCATCGCCCTTTTCTATTCTTCCGATAAGCTCCTCAGGGATCTTTATACCGTCCGAAACCTTTGTCGAAAGCACCTTTTTACCGTTAAATCGAGCCATCTCTACCGACTTGTCAGCCGCTACTATGATACCGTCGCACTCTGCTATTTCCTTATCGGTAAGAACGTTCTTTGCTCCGCCCGAGCCGTTTGTTTCGACCTTGATAGAGATACCGAGCTTCTTGCCTGCCTTTTCGAGTGCCTCTGCCGCCATATAGGTATGTGCGATACCTGTAGGACAGGCGGTAACAGCAAGCACCTTTATCCTGTCGGTATTTTCAGGTGCTGCCTTTGCTGTCGGCTCATCGGGATACTTTGCCTTTTCGGCTGTGTCTATTACCGATAAGAACTCGTCTGTATCCTTTGCCGAAAGAAGCTTTGCTCTGAAATCCTCGTCCATAAGCAGAGTCATAAGACGTGAAAGCACCTCAAGATGAACATCCGCCTCCGTATCGGGCGCGGCTATCATAAACAGTACGTCTGACGGCTCGTCGTCAAGTGCTTCGTAATCAACGCCGCCCGGAACGGTCATAGCCGCAAGCGAGGGGGCTTTTACCGCACTGCTCTTTGCGTGTGGGATCGCTATGCCCTCTCCTACCGCTGTCGAGCCTTTTTCCTCACGGGCTAAAATGCCCTGCTTGTATATCTCTCTGTCGGATATGTTGCCGCTCTTCATCTGAAGATCGACCAGCATATCAATAGCCTCTGTCTTGCTTTTTGGTGCACCGTTTAAAAGAATGCTGTCCTTATTTAATAAGTCAACTATTCTCATATTCTTTTCCTCCTTTTTCGGTTTAAGCTAATTGCTCCATAAGCTCGTCTATTGTTTTCTTTTCTGCAAGTCCATCGGAAAATGCCGTTGCACCGCCGGACGCTGTACCAAGTTTAAGCGCATATTCATAGTCGCCGTTTTCGCAGCCTGCGATAAAGCCTGCTACCATTGAATCGCCTGCACCTACGGAATTTCTTACCTTGCCCTTGCAAACTCCGCAGATGTGAGTTTTGCCGTGTTCGTCAAGAAGTATAGCCCCGTCGCCTGCCATCGACACAAGAACATTTACCGCTCCCATCTCTCTGAGCTTTCCTGCGTACTTTATTATATCCTCATTGGTTTTAAGCTCTACACCGAACATTTCGCCAAGCTCAAAGTTGTTTGGTTTAATAAGGAACGGCTTGTACTTGAGGACGTTAAGAAGAAGATCCTTTGTTGCATCGACCACAAACCTTATTCTTCTGTCGGCAAGCTGTGCCATTATTCTCTCATAAATGTCCGATGGAAGCGATGAGGGGATACTGCCTGCAAGCACCAAAGTGTCACCCGGCTTTAGCCCATTCAGCTTTATGAACAGCTCATTGATCGCTTCCTGTTTGATTTCGGGTCCCTGTCCGTTGAGCTCTGTTTCTTCACCCGATTTGATCTTGACATTTATTCTTGAAAATCCTTTATCAAGGTGAACAAAGTCCGCGTCTATGCCCTTTTCGGCTATACCCTTTTCGATCGCCTCGCCTGTAAAGCCCGCTACAAAGCCGAGCGCTCTTGACTTCACACCAAGCTCCGATAACACCAGCGAAACGTTTATTCCCTTTCCGCCGAAGTATATCTCCTCTCTGTCCGAGCGGTTCACCGCTCCCGCTGTCAGCTCCTTTGTGTGTACGATATAATCAACAGCGGGGTTGAAAGTTACCGTATATACCATTTATCCTACCTCCGTTATATCTGCCGCATTGTTATACTTTCTGTTCGGTATTCTGTCTGTGATTATGACAGCCTTGCCAAGTCCCGCGAATGTCGCTGAGCTTACCTCATCAAACTTAGAATGATCAGCAAGAACATAAACCTCGCGACTGCTCTCTATGGCGGCAGATTTAACTCTCGCCTCATTGACATCGGGTGTTGTAAACCCTGCTGTCAGCGATATGCCGTTAGTACCCATAAAGCACTTTGTGAAGTTGTAGTTCTTAAGAGTGAGTACGCATTCCGCCCCGACTATCGCCTCTGTGCTTGCTTTTATTTCTCCGCCGGTGATAAACACCTTATAGCCCTTACGCGCCAGCTTCTTAGCGTGAATAAAGCCGTTCGTAACAAATGTCACGTCCTTCACATTCAGATAGTCGATCATTTTCTCGGTCGTTGTACCTGCATCAAGGAACACGAAGTCACCATTTTCAATAAGCTCTGCGGCATATTTTGCAATTGTCATTTTTTCTTCGGTACAGATAGAAGCTTTTTCTTCCACATTCTTTTCAACCGAGGTAAAACTTTCGTTCCTTGACATCGCTCCGCCTCGTACCTTGATTATTTTACCCTCATTTGCAAGAATAATCAGGTCACGTTTTACCGTTGATGCCGAAACGTCCAGCATTTCGGCAAGTTCTGCGATAGTTACGCTTGCACGCTCGTTTACCGCTTTGATTATCATTGAATGACGTTCTTCTGTCAGCATATTAAGACCTCTTATAAATATCATGATATTACTTGTTTGAGCTGTTTTAAGCTCTTATGGACTGTTGCTCTCTGTCCTTGAGCTAATAATAACATACCAAAAGCTCAAATTCAAGCACTTTAGCTCAGAAACATTCAATTCTGCGTGATTTTTGTTGTGTTTAACAACAAATGTGAGATGAATTTGTGCATAATGAACAAATTTGAGCAATTGCCAACCGTTACGGTTCGTATCCGCTCAATATTGACAAATTCAGCTCAAATATTTATTTTTAGCTTTGCACCAAATACACGCCGAATTTCAAAAATCGTTTCATTTTTGAGATAAAAGTACCGTTTTGAGTACAAACTTTGTAAAAATGCGCCTTTTTTGTGAAGTTCGTATGCATTTCAGCGTGTAATTTGCAATAATCGTTGATTTTTGTGAATTACAACTGATAATAAAGAACAGCGGCAGACTGTTTAGGCAGTCTGCCGCTGTGTTTATTTACGGTTGTTGAAATCTTCCTCTATTTCCTCGCTCCAGTTATCGTTTATCCTGCCCTTACTGCGCATTGCGGTGAGCGGAGCGGAAATTGCGTCATAGATCACCTTTGTACCTTTCTTATCTGCGTGATAATTAACAGCTCTGGAGTGTTCGATGCCAAAAGATTCGGCTGTGACTATTGCGTCTATATTTGCTCCGATAAAGAGAAATTCCCAGCCGTATTTTGATCTCTGACGCTCTATCATACGTTTTATATCACTCTTGCTGTAATGACGGCTTGCGTTTTCCAGACCGTCGGTTGTTATCACGAATATGGTGTGAGCGGGTATATCCTCCGGACGTGCGTACTTGTGGATATTTCCTATATGGTTTATTGCTCCGCCTATTGCGTCAAGTAATGCGGTGCATCCGCCTGCGGAGTAATCGTCACCAGTCATCGGCTTAACGGCGTTGAGAGCCGCTCTGTCGTGAAGTACGGTTGTCGATGTGTCGAACAGAACGGTGGAAACGTATGCTTCGCCGGGCTGCTTTTTCTGCTTTTCTATCATTGCGTTGAATCCGCCGATCGTGTCGGATTCAAGACCTGCCATTGAACCGCTCCTGTCGAGTATGAATACCATCTCGGTCGAATGATTTTTCTTGTTTGCTCTTGCTGTTTTAACATTTATCTTTTTCATGGTTTTTTCCTCCGCTTATTAATACAGATTCGGGGTTTCTTATCTTCTGTCTGTATTTTAGCATATAAGGGAATAAAAATGGTCGCATGAAAAGCGACAAATGAAAAATCCTGCGATTTGTATGTGGATCGCAGGATCTGATTTATGCGCCGAGCAACATCTGATCGTAAGAGAACAGCGTTTCGTTTATTGTAATTATGTCGTATATGCCGTTTTTGATAAAATACTCTATTATAATGTCAAACCGGTTGCTATGCGACAGGGCATAGCCTGCTTTCATCAGCAGCTCTGCGGTTTCGGGGAGCGACAGACCGAGCGCTATCGCAAAAGCAACGGCTGTGGGCTTTGACGGCTTATAATCAATATTGCTGCGGATCTTTGAAAACAGCTTGCGGTCAATGTTAGCCTTTTTATAGCACTCCGAATCCTTCATACCGCTTTCATCTATCTTGCGCAGGAGCATCTGCGAGAAGCTCTCATCTATACTGCTCAGTGCATCCTCAAGCGTACTGCCTTGTTCCGTTTCTGCTTCGGCTTCGAAAACACACATATCGTCAAACGCTTTTTTGCGTGCAGTTGCAGCCGTAGGAAAGCAATGTGTGGTTGCTATGTCCTGCAGCCTTCCACTGAATAATCTGCGGCGTTTTTCAGCCGGTTCATCAGTATGGCTCTGAGCGTAAGTATCATCAATGTAGCTTTCTATATCCGAAAACAGCTTGTTTGCCCTTAGAAAGCTGTCGCTGTCAAAAATGACAATATAGACCGTCATATCGTCAGCCTGTTCGTGAGTGCCGAGAAAATCGAGAATCGTATCTGACGCAACACGGAAAGCCTGTTCTTTCGGATAGCCGTAAATTCCTGCTGAAATCATCGGAAACGCGACCGTTTCACAACCATTTTTCAAAGCGAGCGACAAGGAATTTCTGTAACAGCTTTCAAGCAGTTGCTTTTCGCCTGATTCGCCGCCCCGCCATATAGGACCTACCGTGTGAATTATATATCTGCAAGGCATTTTACAGCCGCTTGTGATTTTGGCTTCACCCGTCCTGCAACCGCCAAGTGTGAGACACTCCTTGTAAAGCTCCTCACCTGCGGCACGGTGTATTGCACCGTCCACTCCGCCGCCCCCGAGCAATGATTCATTGGCGGCATTGACTACCGCATCACAAGGAAACTTTGTAATATCTGCACGGACTATCTTTAACGGCATAATTTTCTCCTTTATTTAAGAACGGCTTCGATCGCGCTTATCTCCTCATCAGTAAAATCAAGCTTATTTATACACTCAACGTTTTCAACTATCTGTGCCGGGCGGCTTGCACCGATAAGGACGGTTGCTACCGCCTTATTATGAAGCACCCACGAAAGCGCCATCTGCGAGAGCTTCTGTCCTCTGCTCAGCGCAATTTCATTCAGAGCATTAAGACGCTTCAGCATTATATCATCAAGCTGTCCCTCAAGCCACGGTGCGCCGCCTTTAGCAAGACGTGAATCTTCGGGAACGCCGTGGAGATACTTATCTGTAAGAAAGCCCTGATAAAGCGGTGAGAATACGGCAAGGCTGAGGTTGTTGTCGAGGCAGTATTTATCGAGATTGTCACGCTCCACCCAGCGGTTCAGCATTGAATATGAAGGCTGGTTTACTACAAAGGGTGTCCTAAGCTCCCTGAAAATCTTCTGTATTTCCTCTGTCTGCTGTTTATTGTAGTTCGATATTCCTACATACAACGCTTTACCCTGTCTTACTGCATTGTCAAGTGCGAGTGCGGTTTCTTCAAGAGGTGTATCAGGATCAAAAATGTGATGATAGAATATATCGACATAGTCGATCTTCATACGTTTAAGACTTTGGTCGAGCGAAGCAGTAAGATACTTTCTTGAACCGTTCTTATCGCCGTAAGGACCGGGCCACATTTCATAACCGGCTTTTGTTGAAATGCACATTTCATCACGGTATTCCCTCATACCGCGATCAAGTATCAGCCCGAAGTTCTCTTCTGCGCTTCCGTTGTAAGGGTGTCCGTAGTTATTAGCGAGATCAAAATGTGTTATACCATGGTCGAATGCGGTATGTACCATTTTTTCCGCGTTGGAAAAATTCGAGCCGAAGCCGAAATTCTGCCATAAACCCAGTGAAACTGCCGAAACTTTAAGTCCGCTGTTTCCCAGTCGGTTATATACCATTTTTTCATAACGTTTGTCATCAGCTTTAAACATTTTAAAACCTCCACATATCTGTTTTTTATGAATTTATTATACACTGAAAGCAGTTGAATTTCAACCGTTATCCCGAAATAAAAAAATAACCTCATGTAAACGGAAAAACCGAAAACACGAGGCCACTTTGCAATATGTATTACTTATCTTAAAAAGCCGAAGCTTCTTATAATTGCGGGTTCCTTAGCCTTGCCGGAGCAGATCTGGAAGAAAGAAATTATCTTTATAACCCATAAAATTCCCTGTAATATCGGGAATGCAATCCAACCGAGGAAAGGAATTATAAGAACGAATACAGAAAGGATAGAAACAACGGTTATCTTAAGAGCCTGTCTTACATGGAACATTGTGTACTTTGATGAGTGAGTTGCGAGGAGGGCAACAATGATGCCGATAAAATCCATAAGGTAACAAAGCATGGCAAAAACCTTGTTGTCTGAAATATCCTTGGGATCAAATTCAGCCGTATGATCATACGGATCATAGCCCGGAGCAGCCGCATACGCTCCCTGAGGAGGAATTGCACCCTGCTGAGGCGGTATAGCATTTTGCTGGGGAGGTACTGCATTCTGCTGAGGGGGCACTGCACCCTGAGGTTGCGCATTGCCGAACTGTACACCGCAAGTCGTGCAGAATAAAGCGCTGTCATCCAGCTGTGTTTTGCAATTAGGACATGTTTTCATATTCATTCTCCTTGATTACCGTGTCTTACAGTTATTGTTTACTTTCCTGTAGACGAATATTGTAATTTCTTGCTATTATTATAGCATTTTTGTTCCGGTATGTCAATGAAATGGTGTAAAAAATGAAAAAATTCAACTATCAAAAATTAAAATCAATTAAATCAGCTCAAATCTTCGATATTCTCAATTTCAACAACTAACCACATTTTTATCATTATATGCGAATTTGCTTTTCACTATACGACCTTACCGTTAAAACCCAAGCATCCGCAGTAGCAAAAAAGCACTGCCTGAGCAGTGCTTGAATGTGATATCGTGACCAAATAGATTTTTATTTCACGGGAAAAGCGGAGCCTTGAACAGACCCCCACTCGAAATATTCGCGACGACTCGCCGCTGTGATACCGTGACCGAAAAGATTTTTCGACCTTTTCAAAGGATCAATCCCCTAACCATCAAATCCCTACATGAACATTCGACAATCTCATAATACTTCGAGGAGTCCCGTCTTTTTTGTTTATAATTTAGAACTGGTTTAATTTGGGTTTCTACTTTAAAATTCCAAATGATCAACAGTAAAATTGCATTAGAAATGGAATTATAACAAATTATTTAATGTTTTATGAACCCTGGGACTTAGATATTAACAGATACCTTAGTGTTAAAGCAATTTGCTGATAATATTTTCAATGCCCTCAATGTATTCATTTATATTTTTTCGTTTATAAACGTAAATATAGGATGGATGATGTATGGGAACAAAAAACATACCACTATACTCATTAAAATGATATTCATAGTTGTTCCATTTTTGAAAATCTATTTTTAATTGATTCCCAACGGATGAATACACCTTTTCCCCTAATAAAAAAACAATTCTAGGGGCCATTTCATTCAATTCAACAATTAGGTTATCAAAGCAACTTTTAATTTCCAACTTACTCGGATACCGTAATTTTTGATCATCCGTTAAAGGAACGCATTTTACTAAATTGGTTTTATAAGTTGATATACCCTTATTTTTTTCTTCTATTTTTTGAATCAATGAACCAGTATTTGTGTTTGGAGACAAAGGCACATCGTTAGTCGATTCCACCATCTTTGCAGATAAACCGACCCAAAAAATCTGACATTTTCTTGGTACATCCAAAAGCGGCTTTTGATTACAACACAATCCACACTTTGTACATTCATATATTTTTTCCGTCATCATCATTCATCTCCCAACCTTTGTGTCTTTAAAATATATTGATTAAGTAAATCAGTTGATTCCATACTATAATTTCCAGAATCAAAACTAAATTGCGACCTACCATTAGACTTGCTTACTATACTATTAAATTTGCATTCATCAATTTTGCCGCCATTTCTTATAATTTCATCATACAACTGTGTACCATGATATGGTCTGAACTGAAATACACTTGTCCTAAATTTCCCCGTAGAACTTTGAGAAATTTCCTTTAGTTTAGCTGCTAGGTTATAGGTTTCGCGAAAATCCTTTTCTGTTTCATTTGGAAATCCGTAAATAAAATAACCCTTTAAATCAATGCCATTTTTAAGAATTTCCTCTGATACCTTTATTACTTCATTTACGGTTCCCATTTTATTAATTTTATTCCTAATGGTTTCCGATCCAGATTCTATCCCCATAAACAGCTCTTTGCATTTTCCAATTTTAAGTTCTTTTATACACTCAAGTGATTTTGTAAGAGATAGGACATGAACCATTCCCCTCCAACTTAATTGAGGAAATTCTGAAAAAATACTGTTTGCCTTTTTTACACTTTCAGAATTACGCAAAAACAAATCATCTAAAATCCGAATGCTTTGAATATCGGGATACCGAAACAGAATTTCTTCAATTTCGTCTTTAATGCTTGCTTCAGTACGGATTCGAATTGAAATGTTTTTATTTGAACTATTAGCTCCACCACAAAAAGCACAATTAAACGGACAACCTCTTGAAGTGATTATTGCAACTTCCTTTTCATCATAATGATTTAAAATGGTCTCATTGCCCAAAAAATCTCTGTTTAAATGAATGTTGGAAATATCCTTAGGAAAATATGCAGAATCGTTATCTACTTTATAAACAGCACATGACTTTGATTGCTTCATTGGTTTTTGCACACAGCATTGGTTAACAATGGCGGGAATTAAAAATTCGCCTTCACCAATGATGATATTTAATCTATTATCGGTATTCCAACTTATAATATCATCATAAATACTTTTAACCGCTTGTCCGCCAATAAAACAATCAATTCCAACATCAATGTTTTCTATAATATATTTTACGATTTCATAATTCTGTGTAAATATATTAATACCAACAAAATCCGGGTGAATATTATTAACATAAGAGATTATTTTCGAAACCGATATTTTTTCTCTTATACAGTCAACAACCTCCACATTAATTTCAGCCTCATTTGAATATGTTGCAATATAGCCCAAACCTAATGGAGGTAAATAGTTTTCGTCTGCTTTAATAGGCTCTCTTGAAAGCGGAGAGTTGATTAAAATAAATTTTCTCATTTTTTCCTCCATAATTTGCTAATATACGAACTGGTGGTATTAATATTTTTTTGTAGATCATCACTATTATTAACAGTAAGAACAACCCACCCCATTTCTTTTAGCTTCTTTATGCCACTTTCCATGTACAGAATTTCTTTTTGCGACTGGTTATTTTTTTCGAATCTTGTTAATGAACCACGCTCAGATAACCTCTTTTTTAAAGTATCTTCGTCAGCCCATAAAGCTATTTGTAGATCTGGCTTTAAAATGTTATAGTTAATATTAACAATATGTTCTTCTTTAACCCCATCCATTCCTTGTAAAATCAAAGAAGAAAGAAAATACCTATCAGTTATAACTAAATACTCATCCCTAAGTTTAGGATATATTTCGTTTATTATATGTTCATATCGATCTGCTGCAACCATACATGCCAAACTCTCCTTTGAATGAGTTTCGGCGAATTCCCTTACAAATGTACCCAAATATGTATCTGTAGGCTCACGGGTTGTGTAAACCTTAAACCCTAAAGACTCTATGCTATCCTTTATAGCATCAATTAACGTTGACTTTCCAACACCGTTTGGACCGTCAACAGCCACGAAAAAACCATTATATTGCTTGGACATATATCATCTCTCCTCAGTATATGGGTTTTGCTCACCTGATATTATTCATCAGAATTGTAAAAGAAACGAAAAACATATAATGGAATTTAACATTTGAGAATGTTGCCTCAATATAATTCCTCATATTGTTTGTTGGCATAGGAATCTGTCATTCCAGCCACATAGTCAAGAATTGTTCTTAACAATGCATTATAGGAAGTAGCAAACCATTCACTATTACTGCAAATCGCTTTTAATGTTTCGCGACATTCATAGTCCTTCCAAATGTTTATATTTTCTGGATAATGATTACTAAATCCTTTGAGAATATTTTGAATGAATGTTTCGTTTTCCAATTTCAAAGAACGCGGCAGTTCAACTTTTATGAATCTATTTATATATTCATTTGGTAGTTGTTGCGGATTGGTCAGATAAGCCCTAACTAATTTTCTAATTACATATGCCCCCTTCCCGTCTGCTCTTTGAACTTCATAAGAATCCAATATACTATTTTTTAGGCTTTCACCTAAGGTATTATCAACTTCAAATATTTTTGAAGTATTTAAAGACATCATTTTACGAATATCATCAATAGGAAATGAAGTATACTTCGAAATGAAGTCATTTCGGTTATTTATCTTGTTTGTATTAGAAAAATGTGTCATAACCCTTCTAAACTCTTTAATTATTATCGTTACATATGTGTCTACCAAAAAGCTAGAAAGAGAATGTGCAAAAGAATATTGTACAGCCGTAAATTCTTTTCTTTCTAACTTCTCTGCCTCCTCTTTCAGCTTTTCAAATTTCTTCGTAATAGAGTCACTATTGATTAGCCCGACTAGCGAACTCACCTTAGTAACTATTTCAATTGGAGTCAATATTTTTTGAAAAAATGCATCCTCAATATCATGATGTCTTTGCGCTATTTCATCAGCCCATTTAACAGCATATGCTTCAAAAGACCATGCTGGATATATGTTATTGTCTACACAGTATGAGCAATAGGGATTGTAATTACTATAAAAACTCACATCGCCTAAGTTATGCCAACAAATTTTACTGTGTTCACGAACACCAAATAGTAGAAAATTAGAAAACTTCACTCCTTCGGAATATTCAACTAGAACACGAACGCTTTGCAAATTGTGTTTAAAACCATAAAAATTGGAATCAACACCAACATCATCTTTAACTTGTTGCTTGTCTTTTCCTATAGAAAAAACATTAAGTGTTCTCTCGCCAACATGCCCAAATGGGGTATGTCCGACATCATGACCAAGTGCAATTGCTTCTGTAAGTTCTTGATCAAGACCTAATTCAGACGAAATAGTACGAGCGATTTGTGAAACCTCAAGTGTATGTGTTAAACGAGTTCTTATATTATCTGTAGAGCGCGAATTAAACACCTGCGTTTTAGACGACAGTCTTCTAAATGCTGAACTATACATAACTCTATCCCTATCACAAGCAAAAACGCTTCTATATGGATGCTTTACTGGCTCAAGATAGGATGGATTAGAATCAATGGTTTCTTTGTACCAATACTGTGCATATTGTTCAATTGCGCGCAAATTCTGAAATACTTGATTGTTCATACGAACCTCCCGTTTGAGTTCTAAAAGCTTTCAAATTACCATACATAATATACAATTATCCGTACTTGAAACAATTATCCGTACTTAAACAATTCTACTTTCATCTTATTATAATATACTTTGACAATTTTTTCAATACTGTTTTGCACAAGATGTCGAAATATTGCGCGAACGGCAACAAAATCTCTTTTTTAGACAAAATACGACACCGGTATTTATGTAGATTCACATAGGTTTGACGTGAAATTTATCTCATAGTTACGCTCATATGTAACTATACAGATAAAGCCGAACGATCCGCAATCGTCCATCTTTATCTGTATAGCTGCTTGTTCTTCCTCTACATCCCCATTGCCATACCCATGCCCTCATCCTGCTCCTCATAAATCTCTTCGTCCTCATCGGTATCTTCGGCTTCAAAATCGTCCGAAAAATCGGCGTTTTCCTGTTCCTCGGGTTGTTTCCTGATTTCCTTGAGAACGCTTTCACAATCGCTCACAGCGGCTGTTTCTTGCCGTTCTGTGTGTTCCTCTGCCACTCTCTCGGAATCAATCGGTGCCTTGCTCATGACTGCGCGCTGCGTCAGATCGCGCTCTATCTCGTTTTCGATCAACCCAATTACAAACTGCTTCTGCGTCATGTTGTTGCGCTGCAGATAGTCCTTGATCTTTTGAAACAGGTCTTCTGTCACCTGAAATGCCATTGTTCTCATATTTCCCATGTTCTTATCCTCCCGAATGTTATTTTTAGGGTGAAGCTCGTTTTGTAAAGCCAAAGCTACGAAATCCCCCATCGTCATACCTTTTTCCTCAATATACCGCTTGACCTCGACGTGAAGCTCCGCATTGATCTTGACCGTAACGCCTTTTTTATCATTAGTCGGCATTGTCCTCAATCCTTTCTATATATTTTCTAAATGCGAATTCCGCGATTTCTTCAACCGCGGAACCCGTTTGTGCCGCCTCTATAAGCAGCAGTTTGTAAAGCCATGTTGGGATTTCAATCTCCATTCAGTTCCTTTCTAACCTCAAAGCTGCCTTTAAAGGTCACCGTTATGGTATCCTTGCTCTCGACCGTGATTTTCTCTATAAGCTGCCGCACCGCAACGTCATCATATTCGGTCATGGTGAATTCCTCGTGTTCGAGCCGTTCGAGAACCGCATTGAGTTCGGCAGAACTGCGCGTTGTAGTCGCCTTTTTTGCCTTTTCGGTTTCTATGAACTCCCGCAGCGCTTTCATTTCCTCGCTGAATTTTTCGATATCCGCCATTGCTGTGACGGCTGTTTCGGGTACGGTCGCCAGCCGTATCAGCTCGTCAATATTCCGCGCAAGCTCGTCGATCCGCTGCTGTGCCGCCTGAATGCTGCCGTTTTGATTAGGATCAAGCACCTCGGTTATGCTTTCGCGGAGCGCTTTTGCCACATCGTCTTTGACCGTACATAAATCGTTTATTGCGCTCACAATCGCTCTGTGGAGCGCCTGTTCATCTACAGTCGGTGAACTGTGACATTTTTTCTTGCCGTACTGAATCCTACTCACACACCGCCACTTGATTTCCTTGAAACCCTTCGCCGTCCAAGTCACTCGACGGTAATGCTCCCCGCATTCGCCGCAGATGAGCAGTTCCGAGAGCGCGTATTTGGCACTGTATTTTCCTTGTCCGGTCTTGGTAAGTTTGTCGGCAATCGTCCGCTTCGCCGAGCGCCGTGCCATTTCTTCCTGCACCCGATTAAAATCGGAGCGGGAGATAATCGGCTCGTGATGGTTCTTCACAAGGTACATCGGAAGTTCCCCGTTGTTCTTACGAGTTTTCTTGGTAATGCAGTCCGTTACATAAGTTTTTTGAAGAAGCGCGTCGCCCGTATATTTTTCGTTGGTAAGGATACGCTGAACTACCGTTTTTCGGTATGGCGAACTACCGCCTTTTGTAGTCAAACCCTTTTCCCCCAGCCAAATACCATTTAAACCGCATTGTTATGCGGTTTATTTTTTTACTACACGAATTTTACACGAATTATTTCAAAAAAATTTTATCGAGTACACTTACAGCACGTTCTTCTTCTCTCGGATAGAGATGAGAATAAGTGTTCCAAGTGATCTCGACATTACTATGTCCGAGCCTTCTTGCTATAGGGGATATATTCGATGTTACAAGACAGCACGTTGAAGAGATGGGCAGTTACAGCGCCTATGCAGGAGCTGTCGCTGACGGCATGAGATGGTTTAACTACAACAACCGAGAAACTGGCGAGAGCATCAAGCCCGTCAAGGCTTGGTGACCGATTATATTTCCGAATTACGTCGGAAAACGAAAAAAAAGCGCCCATAAATCACCTCTCGCTTTATACGAGAAGCAACTTACAGGCGCTAACGCTTGTGTACTTATAATATGTGCATTTTACACAGTTTCAACTGCAAAAATTTTGTTGCCAAAAGGGTTCAAATCACGTCAAAATCTTTTTTGTCAAGATTCTGAAAATAAAAAATCGCCCGTGAATAATCTCTCGTGAACGAGAAATTATTCACAGGCAACTTGGTAAAAATGTCCAATTTGAACCGGAAAAATTTTGTAGGGGAGGGTTCACGTCCACTTTTGTGTCGAAAATATCTGTGGACCGTGAATCCTGTTTTTCAAAAGATTTATGCCCGCAAGTGGCTTTGTCAAGCCGTTTGCGGGCATAATATCTATTTGGTCACATTAAGTTGGCTCCCCCTGTTGGACTTGAACCAACGGCATCGTGATTAACAGTCACGCGCTC
>ENA-UONV01001476-UONV01001476.1-human-gut-metagenome-genome-assembly--contig:-CS4-NODE-1476-length-20527-cov-9.441628_pt1 | contig 20527 bp, 10 predicted proteins | sample MGYA00242461_ERZ724008 | MGnify/ENA metagenome assembly ERZ724008 | reverse complement strand
AAAGACCCCGGTGCTTGGAACAACTACATTTGGGTGTTCAACAACAAGGGAGTCGGCATGACAATAAAAAAGCAGAGCCGTGTTGATCCGAAGCTCATGGAATGTATAGACTATGATGCAGACGGCAATGAGGTCAGCAAGTCATACGACCCCGCATGATATCCATATGTAAAGACGAGAGCCGATGATAAAAATCATCGGCTCTCGTCTTATTTTCTGGTTTTTAGCTGTTCCACTGCTTTACCTGCTCACGCAGCCAATTTGCCCATTCGTCAATGCCCTCACCCGTTCTTGCGGAGATGGGGATTATCTTGATATTGGGATTGAGCTTCGTTACATAGCGTTTGCAGGCTTCAAGGTCAAAGTCAAAGTACGGCATGACATCGATCTTGTTGACCAAAAGCACATCGCAGATGGAGAACATCAGCGGGTACTTGAGGGGCTTATCGTCGCCCTCGGGAACGGAAAGTATCATTGCGTTTTTCACGGCGCCCGTGTCAAACTCAGCGGGGCACACGAGATTGCCGACATTTTCGAGAATTGCAAAATCAACATTCTCGGTGCCGAGGCCCTCGAGTCCCTGCTTTGTCATGCCTGCATCAAGGTGGCACATGCCACCGGTGTGCAGCTGGATAACCTTTGCGCCAGTCTCTGCGATGGTGTGGGCATCGACATCGGAGTCGATATCCGCTTCCATAACGCCGATGCGCATCTCGTCCTTGAGTGCTGCGATGGTGGCCTTAAGGGTCGTTGTCTTGCCCGAGCCGGGGGATGACATGAGATTGAGCAGGAAGGTCTTTTCCTGCTTGAGCTCCTTCCTCAGCTCATCGGCCTCACGGTCGTTATTCTCAAATACGCTCTTCTTGATCTCCAAAACTCTGAACTTATCCATTGTTTCACCTCATATATCTGTTAGTTTAATGAATCCATTATCGTGTTCAGTATCTCGTCAAAGCTGCGGCTGTTGACGGAATACTCGGCGCTTGCCTCAAAGGTATAATGCTCGGAATTATTGCGGCGCTCGGCCGTAGCGCCCTGAAGCTCGGAATATATGGCATAGTCTGAAACGCTCACTGCCGCACCTGCTGCGGGGATATAGCCGCTGTCGCCGACAAATGCGGAGTTGTTCTCGGTCGATGTGAGCCAGCGGATAAACAGTGCCGATGCACGCTCGGAATTGCTGTCCGATGCCGTCATCGTAATGCCGGTGACCTTTTCGACATAGGCAGGTTCGCCGTCCTTCATGCAGGGGTATGCTGCAAAATCGACCGTATTAGCATCAATGGCATAGGCATATTTCATAACCTCGGCAGACGAAACTATCGCACAGGGAAGCTTCCCCTCGCCCACCTGCTTGGCTGCGTTCTCACCACCATCGCCGAAGCCTCGGCTGTAGGCCGTCTGCGCCAAGAGGTTGTATATATACTTGCAGTTTTTGTTGCCGGTTTCATGGGGGCTCACTGCGTCAAAATCGTCCTTGAGCTGCGCTGCCGCAGTTCTGAAAAACAGCGAGTAGTCTGTTATCGTAAAAAAGCTTCCGCCGTTTCTGGAATAATACTCATCTGCGACCGAACAGAGCTTTTCAAAATTGGATATCGCCGAAAAATCAGAGAAACGCTCGGTGTTGACCATGAACACATCGGTCTGCGCCGCAATCGGGACTGCAACAAGGCTTCCGTCAACCGAGGCAGCCTCCGTCATCTCCTTATTGAAGCTTGACGCTTCCCAATTGCCGAAATAGGTGCCAAGGTCGGCCAGAACGCCGTTTTTGGCCATGTATGCGGCATAATCGGTATCGCACACTACCATGTCCGGCAGACTGCCCCCCTCGTCTATCGCCTTGTCCAGCTGCTTATAAAGCTCCGTTTTGCTGTCAAACGCCTTTGTTTTTACGGTGATGCCGTACTTTGCGCCCTCGCCCTTGCTGTAGCTGTCGGCAAGACCGGCAAAGCTCTGCCACATCTTATCGCAATTGGCATACCACACGGTCACCTCGGTGTCCGCATCGGGCGTAAGCGGTGCGTAATGGGCAAAGTAGATATACACCGCACCTGCGATAACTAAAACGACCGCCAAAAATATTCCGAGAATGTATTTTATCTTTGACATTTCCGTTCAAATTTCCTCAAAAAAGTATTACAATACAATGATTTTCTTTAATACTTATACCACATCGGGCTGTCGTTTTCAATAATATTGTGTCGATTATTATTTTAATTGAAAAATTGAAATTTGTGTGGTAACATAATTGTGTATATTTGTACCCTTTCGGAGGCATTAGCATGAATAACAATTTTAAAAGGATAATCAGCTCCGTTTTGACGGTCGTTATGCTTTTCGGTCTTGTCTGCAACAGTGCCGTCTTCCCCGCTTATGCGGCTGACGCCTGTGGCTATGACCCGGCAAAAACCATGTCTGAGCTCGATCTTTCGGGTGAGGATGCGCAGGCCGGAAACAGCTACAGTATATCGACTGTCGATGAACTATGCGCCTTTGCAAAGTATGTCAATGCAGGCAAGCTCACGGAAGGCGTCACCTTCTATCTGACCTCCGATATAAAGCTTAGCAATGTCACATGGACACCTATCGGAAGCAAAGCAGCTTTGGCGTTCAAGGGTGTGTTCGACGGTTGCGGCTACGCCGTTTTGAAGCTTACGGTCGACTCGCAGGAGAACAATCAGGCGCTGTTCGGCTATGTGAGCGGCTCGGCTGCCGAAATAAAGAATCTCGGTGTTGAGGGCACACTGAAAGCTAAGGCCAACTCCGCCGGTATCGTCGCAAACCTCGACGGCGCCATGATCGCCAACTCGTGGAATGCCGTTGATGTCACCGGTACATACAATGTCGGCGGTATTGCCGCAAACATAAACGGCGGCACAATTACCAACTGTACCAACTACGCATATATCTCCGGCACCTCCGGTGTCGGAGCGATAGCAGGCAGTATCAGCGGCAAGAGTGCCGTTGAATACTCCTACTATGTATACTACTCTGCCGACAAAGGGGTCGGCAGCCAAAGCGGTTCAAACACGCAGTCTGTTTACCGTTTTTCAAGCAGCAGCACAGAGGTGCTTGCCGAAAAGGAGCTGACTGTTGGCGGCAAGACGACGAACAATCTGCTTACCCTGCTCAACGAATGGATAGACATTCAGCAAAAGCGTTCTGACTACCGCACATGGGTGTTTGACACCTCGGCAAGCTCGACCAAGCGCGTTGACGGCAACTACCCCTGTCTCGAGTACCCGGACTATGTTCCCCCGGTTGAAAGCACCTACACCGCCACGGCAACCATGGCTGCTCTTTACGAATCCAAGCAGCACGCGGTCGACGGCGGCTTTTACAGCATTTCAACCTCCGATGAATTAAAACAGTTCAGAGATTATGTAAACCAAGGCTTTAAAACCGACGGCGTTACCTTCTTCCAGACCGCCGACCTGCTTGTCACCAACAGCATTGACAGCTGGGAGCCTATCGGCAACGACAAGAACAAGCCGTTCCAAGGCATTTATGACGGTCAGGGCTATGTGCTCACGGGGCTTCTTATGGTTGACGCCAAAAGCTCATCGGGCTTTTTCGGCTTTGTCAATAACGCTAATGCCACAATTAAAAATGTCGGTATTGTCGGCGTTATAACCGGCAGCGACGACTGCGGAGGCATTGTCGGTGAGCTGACCGCCGGTTCAGTTATAAACTGCTGGTTTGACGGCGAGATTAACGCCAAGGACCGCGTCGGCGGCATCGTCGGCAAGGCAGATCAGGCACAGATACTAAACTGCGTCAACTTCGGCACCATCGTCGGTACTTCAAAAACCGGCGGCATTGTCGGTGCTTGCAGCAGCTCGACTACCATTAAATACTGCTACTACTCGCAGGATTCCAAGCAGGGCTGCGGTGAATCCGGCGGAAGCCAGACCGCACTGCTTTCCTTCAGCCAGGACGGCTCGGATTTCACGCTTGAACGCTCCGTTGCCGTCGGCAGCGCATCGGGCATAAAGCTTCTGAATGTGCTAAACCACTGGGTAACCTACCTTGCACTTGACTCGACCTACCGCTATTGGAAGATCGACGCAACCGCTGCCGGTGTTGCAAGAATCCAAGGCACTCACCCGACGCATTTGTTCCCTGGCGACAATTCCGGCGTGAAACGCGTTGATGAGCCTCATTTTGATGTCGACAGTGAGACGAATCCCTACAATGTTAAATATATCGAAACGGCCACGATGACAGAGCTTTATGACAGCGGCGCCGATGCCGTTGCGGGCGGTCACTACAGCATAAACAGCGGTGCCGAGCTTAAAAAGCTTGCACTATATGTCAAGGGCAATCACGCTACAAAGGATGTCACATTCTATCTTACAAAGGATGTCGACATTTCCGTTAAGGCTCTCGGCAACGATGCCGACGGCTGGCTTCCTATCGGCTGCGATTACACGGTGCATGACAGTCAGTCGCTTTCCTATGTTTTCAAAGGCAGCTTTGACGGCTGCGGCTACACTGTATACGGTCTTTATATATACGATGAGCGTGGCGACAATGTAGGTCTGTTCGGCAGAACAAAAGGCGCTGCAATCAAAAATCTCGGCGTTATCGGCGGCGTTGTCGGTGAGTTTAACTGCGGCGGCATTGTCGGCAGAGCGGAAGATACCACCATCACAAACTGCTGGGCAAATGTCAGCCTGCAAGCAGAGTCCGAAACCGGCGGCATAGCCGGCAGAATCAAAGATACGACCATCGAAAACTGTGTTTCCTACGGCGCAACGCTTTGTGCCGGCGGTGAGACCTGCATTTCCGGCGGTATCGCAGGCGATGTTCTTGGTAAGTCTGCCATCAAAAACTGCTACTACCTAAAAGGCACCGCTCAAGGCGGATATAACAGCGCTCCTTCCGGCACCGAGATAAACATCCTCACCTTTACATATGGCTTTGAGCAGGACGATTACTACTGTATGCTTGAGCGGGCAACGCAGATAGACGATATCACTACCACAAGCCTTCTCGATGCGCTCAACGCATGGGTATTTTTGCAGAATAACGGTCAGTACAGCGGCTGGCGCAACTCCGTCACCCTAATCGGCGAGGGCGACCATTCCGGACACTACCCAAGGCTCATGACACCCGGTCAGTTCCAGGATAGTGATCCGAACGAAAAATACGACGGCGACTACACTGCGACCTCAAGCGTAAGTCAACTCTTTTCCACGGGTTCTGACGGCATTGAGGGTAATGCATACAGCATAAACGGACTTGACGACCTTGAGGCGCTCCAAAAGTATGTTGATGCAGGCCGCAAGACCAAGGGCATCATCTTCTTTATGACCCGAGATGTTGACATGAGCTACAAATACCATGTCGACGGCAACTCATGGCACCCCATCGGCGATGTAAACAATCCCTTCGTGGGAATTTTCGACGGTCAGGGCTACACGGTCAAGTACCTGTACATAAACACCAGCGAGGAAGATCAGGGACTGTTCGGTCATGTCGGTAAAATCGGTCAGAGTGCGACCATTAAGAACCTCGGCGTTTGCGGCGTTGTAAGAGCAAGCACAAATGCCGGCGGCATAGTCGGCGACATGAATTTCAGTACAATCGCAAACTGCTGGAGCTCCTGCGAGGTCGCATCTACCGGCAACAATGCCGGCGGCTTGGTCGGCGGCGCTAACGAAGGCAAGATTGTAAACTGCACAAGCTACGGTGCTATTACAAGCACCGGCGCATACGGTGCAATAGTCGGCTACGCATGGGGAACCACGATAAACTATTGCTACTACCTGTACGGTACCTGCCAGCAGGCTTACAGCTCTGCATCCACGGTAGTTCCCGTTGGTGTGCAGTACTTCAACGGCACAAGCTCTGCCTGCATACTTCATGAGAAAGTCAATGTTGAGGGTACTACAACGCAAAACGCTTTGAGCGCTCTTAAGCTCTATGTCGATGCTCACCCGGAAACCAACTACTGCTACTGGGTCATCGGCAACACTGAGGAATACATCAAGATGGGCGTTGCGCTCTTCCCTGTTCTCATTTCCGCCTCCGGAACGATGGGCGGCAAGGACTTCAACGAAGTCCAAGCTTATTTTAACGGCACTGAATACTATTCCGTCATCAAGGCTATTAACGCCGCAAACGACGCTGAAGGCGGCGGAGATGTCATACTTGCAACGAATGTTGTTTTCTATCTGCATGATGATGTAACGCTCGACAGCGATGTAAGGCTTGTCACCGATAAATATTCGGCCATTATTAAGTCCAACATCAAGCTTCAGAGCATGCAGCAGTTTGACGGTTACTTTACCGTAAAAGACGGCGGCAAGATCTATCTTTGGGACAGCGCAAAGAACGACTATGCTCTGTTCATGTACTCACAGAAGAAAGCAGACCCCAGCTGCAACAGCAAGATATACGGCACTACTAGCCTTAACTTCCGCTCGGCACCTGTGGTGGGCGATTACCCCTCGGCGTATAACCTCAGTCTTGAGGACGGCGAATTTATCATAAACTCCACGCTTGAAAGCGGTAATCCGCACACCATCCCCGGCGGCAGCACTCTTTCGATTCAAACGCATGCAACGCTGAATGTCGGCGCAAACGCAAGAATTCGCACGACCGGCGGCGCAGTCGTCATGAACGAGGGCACCGTGAAGATCGGCAACGCAACGCTCGACCGCAACGGCGGTACGAAGATGAAGGGCGTTTTTGAGGACGACGGCGGTACTGTCACTCTCCCCTACATCTACAAAGAAGGCTACACTCTGCGTGGCTGGTCGGACGCTAATGGCACGATACATGTCGCAGGCTCAAGAGTTAAGGATGTCCAGCCGAACAGCGCATTCAAGGCTGAGTGGAGCTTGGGCGAGTCGGCCAACGACCCCTACCCCGGTGACGATGCGTTCTCGGACGATACGCCCGTGTACAATATTCCCATCACCGTTATCCAGTCTAACGGCGGCACCATCTCCCCGGACAGCATGATGGCTGCCAAGGGTGAGAACCTGTCGTATCAGATAAGTGCAGACACAGGCTATCAGATAAAGACCGTGCTCGTTGATGGTCAACCGGTCAAGCTCGACGAAAATAACTGCTACCACTTTATCAGCATCAGCCGTGCACACAATATCATTGCACTGTTTGCAAAGACCACAAACGAGGCATATTACAATTGGGTCAACTCCTTTACCGACATTTCAGCAAACGATTGGTTCTATGAAAGCGTGAGGTACACCGCCTCGGCTCAGCTCTTCATCGGCACTGAGGCCACCGTGTTCTCCCCCGACGACGCAATGACCCGAGAGATGATAGTCACCGTGCTTTGGCGCTTAGCAGGAAGCCCCGTCGTTCCAGACGAGAATAAGATAAGCTTCCGAGATGTCAGTACAGACAGCTATGCATATGAGGCTATCCGCTGGGCATCGATGTTCAATATTATCGAGGGCTACGGCGATGGCACCTTCGGTTACGGTGACCCGATACTGCGTGAGCAGCTCGTGACCATCCTGTTCCGTTTTGCGCGCAGCTATGTCGGAGTTGATGTTTCGCTGACCGACTCGACGAACATTCTCGGCTATTCCGATGTTTTACAGATATCGCAGGGCATGGCGCAGCCGTTCCAGTGGGCAGTCGGCGCAAAGATCATTTACGGTACTTCCCGTACAACGCTTGAGCCCAGAGGCATGGCAACCCGTGCGCAGGTCGCAGCCGTATTCCAGCGCTTTAGCACGATCTTCATGGATAAGATCCCCGTATTCAAAACCTGATAAATGCACAAACCGCCGTGGCAAGAGCCACGGCGGTTCAACTTTTGTATTTAATTACGCTGCTATATCGAGCAAGCCCTTGACGAATTTTGATACCTTATAGATATCATGCTGATCGTACCAGTTAACTACCTTAGTGTCGCCAGAGCCGAAGACTGCGCCTTGGGAACCGATATCGTGATTTCTGCTCTCGGCGATGATGCCCCAAAGTGTCTTGCCGTCGGCAGATTTGCCCTGCGTGATATTGAGAACATAACCTATCTGCTTTACGACATCGTTTTCGCTGTAGTAGTCGGTCAGTCTGGTATAAAAATCGGATAGTGCGCAGGTGAAGTTTATAAGCTCATCACCGCTCATTTCGTCAAACTTAATGCTGCTGCGAATCTTTTCGGGGACAACGCCCGCCGCCTCGCCGATGCGCTCAACGGTCTCAGGAATGCCGATATAAGTCAACAGCTGGTTTATAGTCTGAATATTGTTCTTAACAAGCTTATCGACACTGAACTCGGAGTTGAGCTTGCAGATCTTCTCGATAAGAAGTATCCTGCCGGTCGTGACATGGTTCTTTTCGGCAAGCTCACGGAGGTGACCGTCGCCGGTCATCGTCTGGCTGAGTATCGAGATATCGTAGCCAACGCTCTTATCTATCTTGACAATGGTGTCAACTACCGTTTTACGGACGGATGCCGCCCGATCCTTATCTCCATCAACGACCGTCACAAGGACAGAATTTTTAAGCTCCGTTATATAGCCGCTTTTCTGCATGGCGTTAACGGTCACTTTGACCGCATCGTCATACTTCTTGCCAACAACGCTTATATCCGCCGTTATCTTCTCGGCATCGCTGTTGACGGCATCGACCTCGACAACGACATTGCGGTCATTGACTTCAAGCCTTACGCTGGGGTTAACATCGAGCATGACAACGGTGTTTGCCGCCATCGGCAGCTTCGTTGTGTGCCCGTCTATATCCGTAGTGCCGATATCGGCCTTGCCGAGTCCGAAGAACATGGCGGCTGAGCCCACAACGATAACGGCAAGGGACGCAGCAAGCGCTCGCCAGCTCTTATGGTCGGAGCTCTTCGGCATGGCCTTAACTTCGTCTTCAAACAGTTCTTCTATATAGCGGTCGTTTACCGAACCTATGTAATTAAGCAAGTCTTCTTTTCTCAAAGAGGAATTCCTTCTTTCATCAAGTGTTTTTTAAGCTTTGCTCTAAGCCTAAAAAGCATCGTTGTTGTTTTTGAGACCGATATATCATACCGTTCCGCTATATCAGAAATGGGGTCAAGCATCCAATAGCGACGCATGAAAACTCCCCGCTCAATATAGTTGAGTTCTTCGAGGAATTTGTTCAGTGCCGCTACGATCTCTTTCGAATCCGATCTGCGCTCCAACTCGTCATAGCCCGATATACACTCAGCCAGCTCATCGAGAACGACCGGCGTTTCCCCGCCGCCTCGCTTCTCGCTGTTTTTATGCCGCAGCTTATCAAGCGCAAGGTTGCGGGTTATCTTCCCGATGAAGGATGACAGCGAGTTCGGCTCATTCGGCGGTATGCTCCCCCAAACTCGCATGAGCGCATCATTTACGCATTCTTCGCTGTCCTCATCATTGCCGAGGATATTGTATGCTATGCGGTGGCAGTATCGACCATATTTCTCAGTTGTCTGTAATAACGCTTCTTCCGATCTACTCAGAAAAAGCTCCACTATACTGCGGTCGTCCACGCTTTTCTCCTATCTATTCCGCCCCTAACAATTAAGACGGAATTTGTATTTAAGTATCACATTTTTTCGGACAAATTTCAAGGATTTTTTTCAAACTGCAAATTGTTCACCGTTTCTTTTAACAAAAGCCGATTTTTGTAGTTGTGCAAATTTTTGCTTTATGATATATTTATGTGCGGTGTTTTTTATATTTTTCGGCTTTGCCGAGGAAAGAGGGAAATTATGAAAACAAGAGTGATTTCGGCCTGCGTGCTTATCATTTTGGTCGTTGCGTGCTTTGCCATTTCCCCCGTGACCCGCATTCTGTTCCTGCTTGCGGCGCTCATTATGGGCATTTGGGAGATGTGTCACGCCGTCAGCCTTAAGGATATAAAATGCACAAGTTGGGTACTGTATATCTATGCAGTGCTTGCCACTGCCGGGATTTTTCTCATGGAGGGCAACTCCCGTTCTGTCATGCTGTTTTTCCTTGCCGTCTTTGCCGTGTTCACGGTGGGCATCTGCAAGGAAGATATCAGCGGTCCCGGAACCTTGGCAAGTCTCGGAATTTTGGTCTACCCGACCGTTCCCCTGCTCATGATAATGGATTTATCGCTGCGCCAGGATTGGATACCCGTTTTTGCGATTGCCTGCATCTCCACTTGGGTGTGCGACTCGTTTGCGCTGTTTGGCGGCAAATGGTTCGGCAAGCATAAGCTTGCGCCGAAGGTCAGCCCTAACAAAACCATCGAGGGCAGCGTCACCGGCGCTATATCGTCGATGGTCGCAGGTGTTATCCTGTATTTTGTGTTCAAGGGCACGAACTACAACATTTCCCTCGTCACCTGCGTTCTGACCGGCCTTATCTGCTCGAGCTTCGGTCAGGTCGGCGACCTTGCGGCTTCGCTTATAAAGCGCATGGCAGGTCTCAAGGACTACAGCAACCTCATCCCCGGTCACGGCGGAGTTATGGATAGGATAGACAGCCTTCTGTTTTCTATCCCCGCTGCATTTTTCTGTCTCACAAACGGCATTTTTTAATTTCACTGGAGTAAAATTTCAATGGACGCAAACACATTTAAGCCATTCTCGCAGTTAAAGCGCATGATGCTCATCATAAACCCGGTTTCCGGCAGACGCATTTCTCTGCGCTTTCTGCCTGATATTATCAGAATCTTCACCGCAAACGATTTTGTCGTAAGCGTTTTCCCGACCGGCAAGCGTGGCGACGCAACGGAATTTGCACGCCTGTACTCATCGGAGTTCGACATTGTCGTCACCATTGGCGGCGACGGTACGCTCAATGAGGTAATTACCGGCATGATACTCGGTGGAAGTCACACCCCGCTCGGCTACATTCCCTCCGGCAGTACAAATGATTTTGCCTCCTGTCAGGGTATTTCGTCGGATATGCTGACGGCGGCGATGCATATTGCGAACGGCAGTCCCCGAAAGATAGATATCGGCAAGTTCGGCGACAATTACTTTTCTTATGTCTCGGCCTTCGGCGCTTTCTCGTGGCTTTCCTACACAACTTCGCAGAATCTTAAGAATGTTCTCGGGCACTCGGCATATATACTTGATGCGGTCAAGGATCTGCCTAAGCTCAAGTCGTATCATCTTAAGTTTACCGACGGCGAGTTTAACTACGAGGGCGACTACATTTTCGGCGCCGTGTGCAACTCGACATCCGTTGCCGGAACATTCACGCTCCCGACCGCTCTTGTCGACACCGCAGATGGCAAGTTTGAGGTTCTGCTCGTTCACAAGCCGCAGTCGCTCATCGATTGGCAGAGCATACTTACCGGCGTTTTCACACAGGACTACTCCTCGCCCTTCCTCGATCTGTTCCAGACCGAGAAGCTGCGCATTGAAGCGCCCGCTCATCTTGATTGGTCGCTTGACGGTGAGCGTGGCCACGGCAAAAGTTCAATTGACTTCGATATTCTGCCAATGCGCATCACCCTTATAAGCTAAAATATAAGCCGACTACCATAGGCTTGCTACCGCTTTCGCATCGAAGGCGGTACTTTTTTGATTGGACTATGAAGAATTTATATCTTAAAATCCGAGACTTCACCGATGGGATAAGCGACGATAACATAAGTGCACACGCTGCGGCAAGTGCGTTTTACATGTTTCTTTCGCTTGTGCCTTTCGTTGCGTTGGTCAGTACGATCCTTCCGCTCACGGGGCTTGAGGAGGACAGACTGTTTGAGATTATAAGTCACTATATTCCTGCCGCCATGCAGGGCATCATCACCTCCGCCGTCACGGATATATACTCCGCACCGAACGCTATACTGCCGATATCGATAGTCATCACGGTATGGCTTTCAAGCAGGGCGTTTTCCTCGCTCATCCGAGGTGTTGAGGATGTTGCCGACGGTCCGAGGTACAGCTCGTACCTAAAGCGCAGCCTGCTCGCCTGCCTTTATACCATCGGTATCATATTTATCATGGTTATGCTGCTACTGCTGCTCGTTTTCGGCGACAAGCTGAGTTCCCTGCCGCTTTTGTCGCCGTTTGTGCGTATCGTTATAAAACTCAGGCTCATAGTCGTGGTAATTTTGCTGACATGCGTGTTCATTGCAATATATCACTGGGTTCCGGGCATGCGCCTTAGGCTCCGTGAATTGCTGCCTGGAGCGCTGGCCGCTGCGGGAGCATGGCTGCTGTTTACATGGCTGTTTTCACTTTACATTATCTACGGCGGCGGATACACGACCTACGGAAGTCTTGCCGCAATTATCATTACCTTGCTGTGGATGTACTGGTGCATGTACATCATCTTGCTGGGTGCATATACAAATATGTATATATACCGCAAGCGTCATGGCGGTGATTGAACACAGCGTTCAGAAGTTTTCGTTATATTGCACAAAAACAGGCCATCACTCTTTAGTTGACAAATTTTGATGGTATGGTAAAATATCAAATATGTATGGGCAAAGCCTGTGCGGTAAAGCAAGATATTGTGACTGTTTTATCAAAACATCGGCCTTGCCTTTTTTAGTACCTTTATCATTAAAAATCTATTTTTGAAAGGGATGGATAAATGAAGAGAGTAAAGACAGGCAAGCGCGTACTTTCTATCGTGCTTGCGTTAATGATGCTTGTGTCGCTTATCCCCATCACGGCGATGGCAGACACCGGTTCATCGGAAAAGACTTGGGCAGACACTGCCGAGGGCGAGATCCTGGTAAAAGATACAATAACCAAGATCACCAACGGTGTTGTCGAGCACGAGATCATTTCCAACACTCCTGCCGGCAACGATCAGAAGATCGATTATATGTGCCGTGCAAATCTCAGTGATACCATCAAGATCGTAGCTTGCTACGGCGAGAACGATGCTTCCAAGTGGCGCATGGTATCCACCACCAAGCAGGCTGCCGCCTACGAGAAAGATCACCCCGGTGAGACCGTAGTTGCAGCCATCAATGCCGACTTCTTCAACATGGCGACCGGCGAGCCTCTCGGCGCACTCGTCATGGAGGGCAAGCAGTACCACGACGCAGGCGGCCGCTGGTACTTTGCTATTCTGAAGGACGGCACCCCCGTTATCAGAAACAATCCCGATCTGAGCGACTGCCAGACCGCTGTCGGCGGTTGGATGCCTCTGGTCAAGGACGGAAAGGCCTGCACCGAGAACTTTGAGGGCGGCACTAATGACTACAGCCGTTCCACCATCGGTATAATGGAGGACGGCAGCGTTGTCACCTCCGTCACCCACGGTATGCTTACCCCCGTTTCCTGCGGCCGTACATATAAGGAGATCGCCGAAATGTACATGGCTGAGGGCGCAAAGGATGTCCTCGTGCTTGACGGCGGCGGCTCGGCTACCTACGCAGCCCGCATCGAAGGCAGCGATAAGCTCGAAGTCCGCAATTCTCCCTCGGACGGCGCAGAGCGTGAGGTCTGCTCCTCCCTGCTCATTGTTTCCACCGCAAAGTCCACCGGCGTGTTTGATCACGCTGCACTGACCCCCAACAACGACCTGTACACCCCGGGCTATGAGGTTCAGTTCAGCGCCAGCGGCATCGACACCGCAGGCTTCCCCATGGCAGTTCCCGCCGATGCGACATGGGCTCTTGCCGACGACAGCAAGGACATGGGCACCATCGATGCCAAAACCGGCCTTTTCAAGGCAGGCGACAAGACCGGTACCGTCAATGTCCAGATGATTCAGGGCGGCAAGGTCATCGGCACAACGGCAGTCGAAATTGCGGTTCCCGATAACATCTACTTTAACGCCGAGGAAGTCAGCCTTGGCTTTGAGGATGAGAGCAATCTCTCCCTCGTTGTCCGCAACAAGGACCGTGACCTTAACATCAAGGACGGCGACATTGTCTGGACGATGAGTACCGAAGGTCTCGGTACCTTCAAGGGCAACACCTTTGTCGCAAACAGCAAAGACAGCCTTAACGGCAATGTCACTGCGACCTCGAAGTACGATGAGAAGGTCAATGCTTCCATCCATGTTATCGTGGGTATGCTCCCCACCGTTGTTTGGGACTTTGAGGACTATGTCGATCCCGTGACCGGCGAGGTCACCCCCGCTCAGGATTATTACTGCGGCACAGAGAAGCAGACTAATCCCGATACCGGCGAGGAAACAACCGTTAACACCGGCATCCTCAAGACATCTAACTACAACAGAGGCGGCAAGCAGTCCGTTGAGATTGCTTCTCTTAATGACGATGAACCCGTCCGCTTCGGCACTCATTCTCTGAAGCTCAACTTTGACTTCACAAACTGCGGTGCCGTTACAGAGGGCGCATGCGTCGGTACCTCCGACAAGATGCAGATTCCCGGTGCTCCCACCGGCCTTGGCGTTTGGGTCTATGCTCCCGAAGGCATTGGCGTTGAATACGGCAGTGTCAAGGATGCCGACGGCAGCCTTATCTCCGGTCTGTGGCTGCGCTGCTACTGCACAGACGGTCAGGGCAAGCTCTGTCAGGTCGACTTTACACTTGAGCCTAAAGACCAGAAGGTTCAGGGCGGTTACAATCCCGAGACCGGTAAATGGGAAGTCCAGCCCGGTATCTACTGGGAAGGCTGGCACTATCTCGAAGCCGACCTCACTCAGTGGACAGGTCCGTTCTCCTTCCAGCCCGGCATGACCTTCCGTCTCATGTTCGTTGCCGGTACAAAGATGGTCGGCACTCAGCGTGCAGGCGAGCTTTACTTCGATAACTTCCAGTTCGTTTACGGCACCAACATCGACGATATCGATGCTCCCATTGTCGACTCTGTCCGTGTAAATGACTCCGACATTAAGGACGGCACCGTGCTCACCACCGACACTCTGCGTGTTGATGCTTACATGCACGATGTTCAGAACAAGTACACCACCGGCATTGATCCCGAGACTGTCCGTATGTATGTTGACGGCATCAATGTTGCCGGCAATGACAAGTACCAGTTCGTTGCAGAGCCCGATGGCTCCATCGCACACCTTTATGACCTGAAACTGCCCGACGGCGACCACACTATTGCAGTCTCCGTCCGTGATAAATTCGGCAACGAGACCACCGAAACTCGCTCGTTCAAGGTAAAGACCGACAACGCAGCCACGCACTCAAGCGTCTTTGTTGCCGCAGCTGAAAGCAATGCCGTTATCGGCAAGACCGTAAGCCTCAATGTCACTGCCACCGGCACCGATATCCAGAAGGCCACCGCTCTGCTGACCCTCGGCAACAGCTTCAAAAACTACACCGTCACCTTCTCGGATAACTATGAGGGCACTTACTCCTACAGTAAGCTCACCAAGATCCTCACCGTTAACGCCAAGCGCAAGGCAGACGCAGTTGCAGTCGACAACAACATCATTGCGACCGTCACGGTAGATATTCCGTCCAACCTGTCGGCAAGCGATAAATTCAACTACACCGTCAAGGGCGGAAGCTACACCACCGCCGACGGCTACTATGCAACATACAACGCACCTGAGGCAGCTCTGCCCATAACTGCGGCATACAACATTTCCGCAGAGGTAGTCCTTGTCGGTGCCCCCACGACCCTCACGGTCACAAACGACAAGAAAGAGCCCGCCGCAAATGTTGATATCTACAATGCCGCAAATAACGAGAAGATCGGCACGACCGACGAAAAGGGTCTGCTGAACACCGAGTATTTCAGCGCAGCCTCCGGCAACACCACCATCTACGCTAAGGATGCGGCAGGTCTCCTCTCATTCCAGCTGAATGTCAAGTCCTACGACGCAGCCGGTGAGGATTCCGCTATGCCTTACGGCCTCATGTTCAATGCCCTGAACGACGCTGCTCACGGCAAGAGCATGACTTGGATGTCCAACGCAATTAAGGCTCAGGATCAGTATATCCGCTACCGTGTAAGCGGTACCGAGGACTGGACGACCGTTGCGGCAAATGCCACACTGCGCACCTTCACTAAGGGCAGCAACAGCGCTGTCAATGTAAACAGCATTACCCTCAGCAGTCTCACCCCCGGAACGGCCTATGAGTATCAGATAGGCGGCGGCGAGGCTTGGAGCGAAGTCGCAACCTTCAAGACCGTCAGCTCCGACAACGACAAGACACGATTCTTTGCTCTCGGTGATATTCAGGATGACGATACGACCAACATTGAAAGAGTTGTGAGCAAGCTCAGCGAGACCGAGTTTGACTTCGGTATCCAGACCGGCGATGCAGTCGACGATGCGACGGCATACAGCCACTGGAACGATATCACAAATCTGTTCGGTGTCGATCGCTTCGGCAGCACCGATATGGTCCATGTTTTAGGCAACCACGAGTATGCAGGCGACGCAAATGCCGATGCTGCTACCAACTACTTCAATCTCCCCACTGCCGCAAAGCCCGGCAGCTACTACTCGCTGACATACGGTGATGTTTACCTCGCCGTCGTCAACTACACAGGTACCGCTCCCCAGCTCAAGGAGGCTATGGATTGGCTGGCTAAGGACGCTGCTCAGAGCAACGCCACTTGGAAAGTGCTTCTCATGCATCAGCCGGCGTACTATACCAACAACTACGGTGGCAATGCTGAAATCTACAACACCGTTCCCGATGTCTGCGAAGCAGCGGGCATAGATGTCGTCTTCTCCGGCCATGACCACTCCGCCGCAAGGACCAATCCTCTGCTTAACGACGAGATCGACGAAGAAAACGGCATCTACTACTACATCTGCGGTTCCTCCGGTGAAAAGTCCTACGCTATCACCTCGCAGGATAAATTCGATTACAGCAAGATATTCAAGCTCGTAACCGATGACTTTACTGCAACCTATCTTACAGTCACCGCCGACAAGGACGAGATGACCATCGATTACTACGATATCGATAGAGGTCTGCTTGACACCGTAACCATCGAGTCTCCCTGCAAGAGGCACGGTCACACCGCTTGCTACGATCCTGCAGAAAAGACAGTCTCCTGCTCGGTCTGCGGCATAGCACTTGAGGACTACAGCGGCAAGGCTCCTGACGCAGACGGCAACGAGTATTATCTGCTCGGCGGCGTTGTCAAGACCGGTTGGTTCCTCCAAGGCAACGATGTGTTCTATGCGAACTCCAAGGGCGTTCTCCAGCCCATTAAGCTTGACAGCCAGACCAAGACCAACTGCACCGTAAGAGGTAAGTTCATCTACTCCTGCAAGACAGTTGACGATGGCGACAGCACTACCTACACCGTCCGTGACGACATGCCTCCCGGCCATGTATACGACAACGAGGACCCCAAGGCTCCCAACCGTGTCTGCACCGTGTGCGGCTGGCATGAGGTAAGCCTTAAGGACTGCAAGGTCGAGCTTTCCTACACGAACTATACCTACACAGGTAAGGCTATGAAGCCCTATGTCTATGTCACTGCTCCCGATGGCACCAAGCTCACCGATTACTACGATTATACCGTTATTTACGGTGAAAACACTGAGATCGGCTACGGCACCGTTACCGTCAAGCCCTTCAACTACTACCTTGTAAACCTCAACCAGAAGCGTGGCTCTCTGTGCGACGACGGCACCGTCCTCGAGTACAAGATTACCATCCACGCACCCACCGTCAAGAATGTCAAGGCCAAGATGGCTGTTGACGGCATCGATGTAAGCTGGGCCGCAGTTCCCGAGGCAGACGGCTACAACATCTATTCCTGGAACAGCGCAAAGAAGGCTTATGACCTTCTGACCACCGTTGAGGGTGCAGACACCACCAATGCGACCATTTATGGTGTAAAAGCCGGCAGCACCTACTCCCTTAAGGTCAGCGCATACAATATCATTGATAAAAAGCAGATAGTCGGCTACGGCGGTACCGCAAAGATCACCGTTCCCAAGAACTTCTCTCAGAAGCTTGAAGCTCCCATTGCGACCGCAACGAACAACGCCGCCACCGGCTATGTAAAGCTCAGCTGGAGCGCCGTTGCAAACGCCGACCAGTACAAGGTCTACCGTGCGGGCACCTCCAATGGCACCTACAAGCTCATGTACACGACCAAAAATCTCAGCTACACCAACACCTCGGCCAACGCAGGCTACACCTACTACTACAAGGTCGTAGCAGTGGATTCCAAGGGTGCTTACGCAAGCTCCGATTACAGCAAGGTTGTCTATCGCACCTGTGACTGCGCTCGCCCCGTTGCGAAGATAGCAGTCAATGCGGATACCGGCAAGATCACCGTCAGCTGGAACAATGTCAAAAACGCCGCAAGATACGAGCTTCTCCGCTCTACCGACGGCAAGAACTTCAGACACTACGATTACACCAACAAGACCAGCTACACTAACATGGCTGTCACTCCGGGCACTACCTACTACTACAGAGTAGTCGCCATCAACGCAAGATCCGTATATGCTGACTCGGCTGTAAGCGCCACTCGCTACATCACCTGTGACTGCGCAAAGCCCGCTGCAAAGATCGCCGTTGAGCCCATATCCGGCAAGCCCGTCGTTAGCTGGGCAGCGATCGACGGTGCGGCAAAGTACGAGATCTATGTCTCCGCCGACAACAAGGAATTCAAGCTCCTCGGCACCACCGAGGCTCTCACCTACACCGATACCTCCGCAAAGGCCGGTGTGACCACCTACTACAAGGTCAAGGCGCTGTGCGCAACCAGCAAGTACGGTGATTCGGCTCTGTCGAACGCACGCTATATCACCTGCGACTGCGCAGCTCCCGTTGTCGCTATCTCCATCAACGGAAGCTACAACAAGCCCATGATCTCGTGGACTGCTGTCGACGGTGCATCAAAGTACGCCATCTACCGCAGCACTGACGGTAAGAACTTCAAGTACTACGACACCACCACCAAGCTCAGCTACACCAATATCAGCACCACCTTCGGCACGACCTACTACTATCAGGTCAAAGCCATCTGTGCGTCAAGCAGCTACGGCGACTCCGCCTTTAGCAATGCCGCCAGCATCAAGGTTCCCTGAGCAAAAACAAATAACGAAAAATCATGCAGCAGAATTGCTGCATGATTTTTTATTCTCTGCTAAGTCATTATTAACAATTTTTGAACTTTGTTTTTATGCATGTTGACTTAAAATTTCAATTGTGTTATCATTCTCTGGTTGAAAATTTTGATTAGTACGGTGATATGAAATGAGTCAGAACAACTCGCTTGCGATGTTCGAGACCGAGCCCATCGGCAAGCTGATGACCAAATTTGCACTGCCTGCGATAGCATCAATGGTAGTAAACTCCATTTACAATATCGTTGACCAGGTGTTTATCGGTCAAGGTGTCGGTATGCTCGGCAACGCCGCAACGAACCTCACCTTCCCGTTCGTCACCTTCTCAATGGCGATAGGCACGATGATAGCCGACGGCTGTGTTGCATACTTCAGTCTAAAGCTCGGCGAGAAGAATTACTCCGAAGCCGAAAAAGCAATGGGTAACGGCATCTCGATTGCCCTTATGGCAGGCATCCTTATGACGCTGCTTATGGAGATATTCATCGATGCGATCCTTGTTCTCTGCGGCGGCTCGACCGTTGACCCGCAGACCTATGAATTTGCAAAGCAATACGCCCGCATAACGCTTATCGGCATCCCATTTGTATGCGTGAGCATGACGGTAAACAGTATCATCCGAGCGCAGGGCAACCCAAAGTATGCAATGTTCTCAAATCTTGCAGGCTGCTTTTTGAATATAATCCTTGACGCATGGTTCGTCCTAGGCCTTGAAATGGGTGTCGCCGGTGCGGCGTGGGCAACCATCATCGGTCAGGCGCTCAACCTCGTGCTCGCACTTGCCTATATTCCCCGTCTCAAAGGCGTCAAGTTCACGCTAGAATGTGTTGTTCCACGCAGAAAGACCGCATTTTCGTTCCTACCGCTCGGCATTTCGAGCTTTTTTACGCAGTTTGCGTCCACCATCGTTGTCATCTGCATGAATAACCTGCTCGTCTCCTACGGTGCTCAGAGCGTTTACGGTGCGGATATTCCGCTTGCTGCGCTCGGCATCGTAATGAAGGTAAATTCCATCATCATAAGCGTCATGATCGGTCTCGGTATCGGCAGCCAGCCTATCGTCGGGTACAACTATGGAGCAAAGAACTACAAGCGTGTCAAGGCGACATATATACGAACAATAACCGTTGGGCTTATAGTCGGCGTTATCGGCTGGGGCTGCTTCCAGCTGTTTACGCAGCAGATCATCGATATTTTCGGACAGGAAAGCGAACTGTACAATCAATTTGCACTCAAGTGTTTCCACATCTTCCTCGGCGTTGTATTCCTTGTAGGCTTCATTACCCCTTCGGGTATCTTCTTCCAGTCTATCGGAAAGCCTGTCAAAGCAATGATTTCGACCATGACCCGCCAGCTTATCTACTTTCTGCCTGCGGCATTCATCCTTGCAGGTGCGATGGGTGTCGAGGGTCTGCTTTATGCAGGGCCTGTCAGCGATATACTCGCCGCAATAACAGTTACGATACTCATTTTCAGGGAAATGTCGATAATCAATAGGGACATCAAGCTTCAAGACGCATAAAACCAACAGGCCATTTGGGCGGATTCAGATAAAGAGAAAACGGTTTTGACCGGCTCTTTTCCGCCCATACTTCACAAAAATCTCCGGT
>ENA-UONV01001473-UONV01001473.1-human-gut-metagenome-genome-assembly--contig:-CS4-NODE-1473-length-20547-cov-22.319442_pt1 | contig 20547 bp, 21 predicted proteins | sample MGYA00242461_ERZ724008 | MGnify/ENA metagenome assembly ERZ724008 | reverse complement strand
TCTCCCAGATGTCCTATCTGCACGGTTCTTCCTTTGCAGCAGCAAAGGAGCGGCTCGCCCGCACAGGCTCCTGCTATTCCAACGCCGTGCTGGACGGGACCGAGTATTACTATGCGCTCAAGCAGATGAAAAACGCCCGGTGGACGCTGGCGTTCCTCGTCCCGGCAGAGTACGTGGCCGTCAACACCCAAAAGCTGGTCAATCTCGTCACACTCGTCATGGTCAGCTTTGCCGTGGTGTTCTCGGTCACAGCGGTTTTCGTTGGCTGGTTCCTCCTGCGGCAAAAGCAGCAGCAGGAACTGCAAGCAGAAAAAGAAGCGAACCTCCGTCTGGAGCAGTATAACATCCAGCTGACGCAGGCAAACGACGAGATGAAGCGGGCGCAGACCATTGCCGCCGAAGCGCTGCACGCGGCCGAGCGCGCCAGCCAGGCCAAGACCGACTTTCTCTCCAACATGAGCCACGATATCCGCACCCCCATGAACGCCATCGTCGGGTTGACGACCCTGATGGAGAACGAGCTGGACCAGCCGGAAAAGCTGGCCGAGCATCTGCACAAGCTGGAAAGCTCCGGCCAGTTGCTGCTGGGCATCATCAACAACATTCTGGATATGAGCCGCATCGAGAGCGGCAAGACCACCTTGAGCGTTGAGCCGATGCACCTTTCCCAGCAGCTCGACCAGCTCAGCACGATGATCCGCGCACAGGCCAGCGAAAAGGCGCAGACCTTCACCGTCTCCACCCATCTCCGGCACGAAAACCTGCTGGCCGATCCCACCCGCCTGAATCAGGTGCTGATGAACATCCTCTCCAACGCGGTCAAGTATACCCCCTGCGGCGGGCACATCCGGTTCGAGGTCGAAGAGCTGCCCCGGAACGAGCACTACGCCAAATACCGCTTTGTGGTGCAGGATGACGGCATCGGCATGAGCGAGGCTTACCAGAAGACCCTTTTTGACCCCTTTACCCGCGAAGAGCGCTCCGGCACCAACAAGGTGCAGGGCACGGGTATGGGCATGGCCATCACCAAGAACATCGTGGACCTGATGGGCGGCTCCATCAGCGTGGAGAGTGCCACCGGCAAGGGCACCCGCTTTGAGGTCGTGCTGGAATTTCCCATCGACACCGAAGCGGATGCGGTACCAAAGGTGCAGGCGCTCCCGGAGGAGCCGGAGGACGTCTCTCCCCTGTGCGGGATGAACTTCCTCTGCGCTGAGGACAACGCCATCAACGCCGAGATCCTAGAGCTGCTGCTGGAATCCAAGGGCGCACACTGCAAAATTTACCCCAACGGGCAGGAGCTTGTGGATGCGTTTGTCCGCGTCAAGCTCGGCGAGTATGACATGATCCTGATGGATGTGCAGATGCCGGTGATGGACGGCTTGGAGGCCGCCCGCCGCATCCGCAGCAACGAAAACCCGCTGGGCCGGGTCATCCCCATCCTCGCCATGACGGCAAACGCCTTTTTGGAAGATATGCAGAAGAGCAAGGAAGCCGGGATGGACGAGCATCTGTCCAAGCCCGTGGACATCGACGCGCTGGAACAGACCGTCAAGCGCTTCCGCGTTACCCCCCCGAAAATAAATAGTGGAATCGAACGGTTTCGCAGATGACCGACACCCACGACCTGGCAGGGCCGCCCATTTGCGGCCCTGCTCTTTTTTGTGAGAGAGCAATCCTAATGAATCAAAGGATTGGATGGTATTGCGTATGGAACAACAGCCAAATAAAATTCAGCCTATGTTGCTATCGGCACTTGCCCAATTGAGCGCCTGCCTGATCGTCTGGAATTTTCATATTCCAAATCCAAATATCGTGCTTTTTGTTGTTCTTTCTGCTGTGCTCGTGAAATGCGGCTATGCAGCAGGAATCGTAAGCGGCCTCATTGCATTCCTATACTCCGCGTTTTTCTTTTCTACCGACCACAGCTTTTTTCTTTACACCTCTTTGAACCTTCAAAAGCTCATCGTGATCGGCCTTGGTATCACTGCGAACATTCTGCTGATTGGTCACCTGCAAAGGCAGTTCGAGCGCTCCAACATGGAAAAGATGCAGGCCGAAACCGAGGAAAAGCTTCAAGAAACAACAGAGAGCTACCGTGCAAAACTTTACCACGATGTCTTGACTGGCACATACAACCGCCGCTACTATGAGGATATCGCATCCCGTATCGTCGGCCCCGCAGGCATCGCGCTGATCGATGTGGACGATTTCAAGATCTGCAACGACACCTATGGGCATCACGCCGGAGATCTGGCGCTGGAAGCAGCGGCAAATGCCATCCGCTCCTGCATCCGAAACGCCGACCTGCTCATCCGCTACGGCGGGGATGAATTTCTGCTGGTGCTGCCCGGCATTCCGAGCGACATCCTGCAAGCCAAGCTGGAGCAGATCAGAGCCGCCGTGCAGCAGGCTACTGTACCCGGTTATTCGCATTTTCGCCTCTCACTGAGCATCGGCGGAACGATGCAGGCCATCACCGACCCGATGGAGAATGCGGTTCGCCGGGCAGACCGGCTGATGTATCAGGCAAAGGGCCGCAAGAATGCCGTCATGGTGGAGGTTCCGGGGCATAGTCTTGCAGCGCTGGAAAAACTTTTACAGAATAAGTCGCAGATCTTACTTGTGGATGACTCTGCAATGAACCGCATGATACTAAAGGAGATCCTGGGCGGCGATTACAGCATTCTTGAAGCAGAAAACGGACAAGAATGCCTGGAAAAAATGCAGGCGGAGGCCGGGAACATCGCACTGGTGCTGCTGGACATCAACATGCCGGTCATGGACGGTTTCGAGGTGCTCAAGGCCATGAACGCCAACCACACCATCGAGGACATCCCGGTCATCATGATCTCCAGTGATGACTCTGACGCTGCAATTCGGAAGTCCTATGAACTAGGCGCAAGTGATTATGTCAATCGCCCCTTCGATGCTCGTATCGTGTACCGCCGCGTGACCAACACCATCAAGCTGTACGCCAAGCAGCGGCGGCTGGTGCAGATGGTGTCGGACCAGATCCGCGCTCGTGAAAATAATACGGATACGCTGGTGGGTGTACTGAGCCATATCGTGGAGTTCCGCAACGGCGAAAGCGGCGCCCATGTGCTGCACATCCGCATCATCACCGAGCTGCTGCTCCACCGCCTGCTGGAAATCAGCAGCCAGTACCCCATCACCGCCGAGCAGCAGGACAACATCCCGCTGGCCTCTGCCCTGCACGACATCGGCAAGATCGGCATCGACGAAAAGATCCTCAACAAACCCGGCAAGCTGACCCCGGAGGAATTTGAGGTCATCAAGACCCACAGTATGCTGGGAGCCGAGATGCTGCACCAGCTGGAAAACTTCAACGAGCAGCCGCTGCTGCAGACCGCCTACGAGATTGCCCGCTGGCACCACGAGCGCTGGGACGGGCGCGGCTACCCGGATGGGCTGAAGGGCGATGAGATCCCCATCAGCGCACAGCTGGTCGCGCTGGCCGATGTGTACGATGCACTGACCAGCGAACGCTGCTACAAAAAAGCCTTCTCCCACGAAAAAGCCGTGCAGATGATCCTGAACGGTGAGTGCGGAGCGTTCAACCCCTTGCTGCTGCAATGCCTGACGGATATGCAGACCGACCTGAAAGTCCAGTTGCAGCAGCGGACGCAATAACAACAGGAGAACGAAAGCCCCCATGAAACACATCCTCTCACGCCGTGCATTCCTGAACGGATGCACCCTGCTGGCGGCCTCGGCGGCCCTCGGCGGCCTGACTGCCTGCGGCGGAACGGACGCAAAGAACAGCGATCTGCCGCAGATCCTCATCGGAAGCGACACCTACCCGCCCTATATTTATCTGAACAATGACGGCACCCCGGCCGGGATCGATGTGGAGATCGCCACCGAGGCATTCCGCCGCATGGGATACGCTGCACGATTTGAAGTCATCGACTGGGAGCAGAAGACCGCAGTGTGCAGTATGCCATGCTGGCCTGCGGCTATGTGGACGCCATCGCCGCCCACGAGACGGCCATCCTGCAATACATGAAAGACAACAACGCGGCGTTCCGCATCCTCGAAGAGCCGCTGCTGGTCACCGGGCTGGGCGTTGCCTTTGCCAAAAATGACAGCCGCGGGCTGGACCACCAGCTGAACGATACCTTCGCGCAGATGCGCGAGGACGGCACACTGGAACGGATCGTCGGCAAATACCTGGACCATGCTTCGCAGTATCTGGAGGTGGACACCATTGACGCGTAACAACAAAACCACTCCGAACACGCGGACCTGGGTGCTCTACGTTCTCGTCGGTGTGCTCCTCATGGCGGGGGTCGTCCTGGCCTCCGGCTGGAAAGCCCTGCATGTGACCGAAGAGCATTTCTGCCAGACGATCGCGTTCGTCAAATCGCAGTCCACCAGTTTTGAGCGGTACAACGATACCGTCACGGCCAAAACGCTCCGCCGCACGGCGGTCTCGGTGCACCAGCTGGCCGGTAACGCCGCACTCGACCTCTCCGACCCGCACTGCCTGAAACAGCAGACTGAGACGCTCTGGCTCACCGGCATTTCCGTGCTGCGCCCGGACGGCACACTCCTGTGTGAGTACACAGCGAACGGCATCGGCTATGCCCAGCTGGAAGACCAGCTCAAAAAGGAGACCGCGCTGGACGTCTTCCGCTTCCCGCAGAAGACCTACCTGAAGCGCGTTCTGCTGGCAGACGGGTCTGCCGTGGATGTAGCGGCACACCGGGCCGACCACCAGGAGGTCATCCTGCTGGCCTATCGCTGCACCCCGGCCAAATTTGTCGAGGGGACGGCACTGTCGGTCCAGAGCATTCTGGACGGCTACCCGGAAGAGACCAGCGGCACCCTGTTCATCGTGCAAAACAATCAGGTCATTGCGTCCAACCGCCCGGAACTGATCGGGCAGGACACCACCGACAGCCCGCCGGTGCAGGAGATCCGCAGCACCGGGCTTGCGGAAAAGCTGACGCACACCCACGGCTGGAACGGCTCCGGCTGCTATTTCGGCATGTACAGCCACGGCCAGTCGTTCGACCTCTATGCGTACACGGATGAAAAAGCCGTGTTCCACGAGTCGCTCACGCTGGTCTTAACGGCGCTGGTCTGTTACATCCTGCTCGTTTCGGTCTTGCAGATGCTGCGCCGGCGCTCGGTGCAGGAGATGGAGCAGCAGAAAAAGGAGCAGGAGAAGAAGTATCAGACCCAGCTGGAAGAGCAGAACCGCAAGCTGGAGATCGCGCTCCAGCACGAGGGCGCGGCCAACCGCGCCAAGCGGGAGTTCCTGTTCAACATGAGCCACGATATCCGCACCCCGATGAACGCCATCATCGGCTTCACCTCGCTGGCGGCGACCCACATCGACAACCGCGAGCAGGTGCTGGACTACCTGAAAAAGATCTCCACCTCCAGCCAGCATCTGCTCTCCCTCATCAACGATGTGCTGGATATGAGCCGCATCGAGAGCGGCAAGGTCAAGATCGAGGAAAAGGCGGTGCATCTGCCCGATCTCGTCCACGATGTGCGCTCCATCATCCAGCCCAATGTCGCGGCCAAACGGCTGTCGCTCTTCATTGATACCATGGACATCGAGGATGAGGACATCATCACCGACCCGCTGCGGCTGAACCAGATCCTGCTGAACATCCTGTCCAACGCCATCAAGTTCACCCCCACCGGCGGCATGATCAGCATCCGCATCGCCCGGAAGAACGGTGCGCCCAAGGGCTGCGTCTGCTATGAGTTCCGCATCAAGGACAACGGCATCGGCATGAGCGAAGAGTTCCAGAAGCACATCTTCGAGGAGTTCAGCCGGGAGGAAAGCTCCACCGTCAGCGGCATTCAGGGCACCGGCCTGGGAATGTCCATCACCAAGAACATCGTGGATCTGATGGGCGGCACCATCGCCCTCACGAGCGAGCCGGGCAAGGGCAGCGAGTTCATCGTGACCCTCTGCTTCACACGCAGCGGGCAGAAGGCGGAGCCTAAGCAGCTCCCCCAGCTGGAAGGGCTGCGCGCCCTGGTGGCAGACGACGATACCAACACCTGCCTGAACATCAGCACCATGCTGTCCAAGATCGGGATGCGGCCGGAGTGGACGATCTCCGGCAAGGAAGCGGTCATCCGCACCAAATATGCGGTGGAGCAGGGCGATGAGTTCAGCGTCTACATCATCGACTGGCTGATCCCCGACATGAACGGCATCGAGATCGTGCGGCAGATCCGCAAGGTGATCGGGAATCGCTGCCCCATCATCATCCTGACCGCCTACGACTGGGCGGACATCGAGGACGAGGCCCGTGCCGCCGGAGTGACCGCGTTCTGCGAAAAGCCGCTCTTCCTCTCGGAGCTGCGCCGCGTTCTGGCCGAACCGTTCCGTGCAGAGCCTGCCTCCAAGCCCGCTCAACCCACTGCGGCCGACCTCAAGGGGAAGAAGCTCCTGCTGGTGGAAGACAACGAGCTGAACCGAGAGATCGCACTGGAGATCCTGAAAGAAGCCGGTTTTGTGGTGGATACCGCCGAGGACGGCGCAGTCGCCGTCCAAAAGATAAAGCAGGCGGCCCCCGGCCAGTATGACCTGATCCTGATGGACATCCAGATGCCCAATCTGGACGGCTACGAAGCCACGCGGCAGATCCGCGCCCTGCCGGACGCCGAGAAGGCCAACATCCCCATCTTTGCGATGACGGCGAATGCCTTTGAAGAAGACCGTCAGAACGCGCTGGAGGCCGGTATGAACGGCCATATCGCAAAGCCGCTGGACGTCCCGCACCTGCTGCGCGTCCTCGCAGATGCCCTGAAAAAATAACCCCCAAAAAAGCCGAAACGGCCTGAACTCTGTGTCGCACAGGGTTCAGGCCGTTTGTGGTCTTATTCGGTTTTGGGGGCGGCTTCCTTTTTGCAATCCCCCTCAAAGTATGTTATACTGAGAAATATAAGTTTTCCACTTTTATAGCCTCTCTCAGACAAAAGGAGAACGCAATGGCTTTCAACAAATATATCCGGAACGCAGGCGATCTGGTCACCTCTCACGAGCAGACACGCGCGGGATTTTTGAAAATCGCGCTGGAAAAGAATCGTCTCGGTGACCCTTACATAAAAAATTCACTTACCTTCAAGAGTATGGTCTCCGACGCGACTTGTCCGGAAGCCCTTCTTTCCATACCCGAAGTGCGGCCATTTCTCCTGAGTGCCTCCGGTTTGTCTGATAAAAGTCTGAATTACCTCGACAAATCTGACCAAACCAAAGCCATTGAAGAGCTCATCAAGAATTTTTTGAAGCCCGCAGGTAAACATTTCATTGACGAAACGATCTACCGATATCTTCTTATTAAAGGAGACGCCGTAGGCGGGTCGATGCGGAACCGTATCGGGGCCCTGGGGCAGGAACGTCTGATCCGCTGCATCTTATCGTGTATGGCTGTACAGAACATCTCCTACCAGTGGGCAGAAAACATCTCCGGCAAATTTCCGTGGTACGATCAGACAGACAACGACCTTGACATTGAGCGTCGGATGAAAGCCCTCTGCTGGCAGACCGCCGCAGGGAAAAAGCGGCTGCTTGCTTTCAATATGAACATTTCCACAGTCCGGAAAAATGTGGATATTTGCCTGTTCGATTCCGATGCAGTCGGATTCCGAAATGGAAAAATCGCTTTTGAACCAGACAAAGCCCTTATGATGGGCGAGCTCAAAGGCGGAATCGACCCCGCCGGGGCAGACGAACACTGGAAAACGGCCAACACCGCCTTGGAACGTATCCGGACGACCTTCGCTTCTGCTGGTCATCCCGTTCAGACCTCGTTCGTTGGAGCCGCCATTGAAACCGCCATGGCGGAGGAAATCTATTCGCAGCTTCAAGTCGGGGTCATGACCAACGCCGCCAACCTTACCAACGACAACCAGCTGGTCGCTTATTGCAACTGGCTGCTGAATCTTTAACGCAGACAAGTGAGAACCGAATGGAACAATTATCCTTTTTGAATCCTTCCTCCCAAGATTATCTGATCGAGCAGTTTTCTTCTGACGCCTTATGCAGCGACATTGAGCGCAAAATGCTCGAATCTCGTTATGCTCCCCTTCTCGAGGTCACTGACCGTTTCGACAGGCGAAGCGTCAGCTATCAGCTCAGCAAGAACGAGATCCTCCACAGCTGGCTCAAATACAAAGAAGGTTTTTCAGCGGACCTTGTCCAACTGTTGCTCCATGAGATGGGGGCTCACCCCGGCGATCTCGTCATGGACCCTTTCATGGGCTCCGGCACCACGGCGCTCGTCTGCCAGATGCAGGGCATCAACAGCATTGGCTACGATGTGATGCCCATTGCGGACGTCTCTTTAAAAGCAAAGGCTGCCTGCATGGAGTACGATCTTCCTGAACTTCGTGCCATGCTGGAAGAGCTGAAGTCTCTCCACATGCCAGACAGCTATTCCTTGAAAACACCTTGTATTCCCATCACACAGGATGCCTACCCGGAATACAACGAACGCTACCTTCAGTTCATCGAAGACTGGCGTATCCACTGTACCTATTCAGAGAATGCCAAAAATCTTCTTCGGCTCTGCATTCTCAATTCTCTGGAACCGTGCAGCTACACCGTAAAGAGCGGCCAATATCTCGGCTGGGACAGCCGTTCCCCAAAGGTGATTCATGCCAATGAGCTTCGCGCAGCCAAAGGCAAAAAGCCGTTGTCCGCTAAAACAGTCCGTTCAAATATCCTCGACAGCCGTGATACCGTTCTATTGGAACTATCGCATGTGATTCACGACCTTGAGGTGATCCAGCATTCCAGCCAGACGCACGAAAAAGCACAGATCACCTACAAACAGAACAGCGTTCTGTTCGAACTGCCCAGGCTTCCAGATAACATTCTGAAAGGCGTTATTACCTCGCCGCCGTATTGCAACCGATACGATTATACCCGCACCTATGCGTTGGAACTTGTTTACCTTGGGCTTGATAACGATTCAATCAAACAGCTGCGGCAGGACTTGCTTTCCTGCACCGTTGAAAGCCGATCCAAACTGGAACAGTTGAAGCTCTTCTATACCAAGATCGGTCAAATCGACCGTTTCCATACGATTCATCAGACACTTTGTTCCAACCCTGCTTTTTGTGAGGTGCTGGATGCCTTACACAAGCGCGAACAGCATGGTGATTTGAACAATAGCGGCATCGTCCGAATGGTAGAAGGATACTTTACAGAGCTGGCCTTTATCTATGCCGAACTTTTCCGCGTTTGCAAAAAGGGCGCCATGGTCGCGTTCGTCAACGACAATGTCCGTTATGGCGGTGAAGTCATCCCAGTCGATTTTTTGAGTTGTTCTCTTGCCGAGCAGTTTGGCTTTACCGTCAAAAAAGTCTACTGTCTCAAACAAAAGAAAGGCAACAGCAGCCAGCAAATGGCCAAATTCGGCCGCGTCGCTCTCCGAAAAAGCATTACGATCTGGGTAAAAGCATAAAAAATACCACTGCACAGCTATTTTCTGTGCAGCGGCATTTTCTTTTTGGCTTTTTTACTTCACCTGTGCCCCGGTGGTCAGCGCCTCGGACACGGCGTCCATCAGCGCGACCATGGTGCAGTAGTTGGCACCGTAGGTCTCGGTGTAGGCAGTGTAGGTGTCGATCTGCTCCTGGGTGGGGGCGATGTCCATTGCCTCAGCCACTGCCTGGTAGAGCAGCGCTTCGCGGGCATACTCGGTGATGCTGTCGCTCATGGCATCCAGCAGGTCGTCGGCACTGTTGTAACCGGCAGCAGCCTGCAGGAAGCTGTCGAGGTCATAGCCGTAATACTGGGCCATGGTGTAGTAGTAGTTCAGGCACTGGTTGACCTGATAATCGGTCACTTCTTTGGGCAGGTCCTTGAAGGTGGAGTTTGCCAGCAGATAATCCATCACCGCAGTGTTCAGGTTGTTCTGATACAGCATCTTCTGGTATTCGGCCCGCAGGTCTTCCACGGTGTGGACGCCGTCGGTGCTGCTGAAATTCTCCTCGACCCAGGCATCGGTCAGTTCCGGCAGGATCTCCTCGCTGATGTAGTTCAACGTGACGGAGAAGACCGCCTTTTTGTTGCTCAGGACCACCGCATTGCCCTCGGCATCGGTGGAGTCGCTGTAGCCGTCCGGGAAGGTGACATTGACATCGAAGGTCTCGCCGGGCTTGTGGCCCACGATCTGGTCTTCAAAGCCGTCGATGAAGGAACCGCTGCCCAGCGTCAGGCTGTAGCCGCTGTAGGTGCCGCCGGTAAAGGCCACGCCATCCACGGTGCCCACATAGTCGATGTTGACGGTGTCGCCGTCGGCAGCGGCACGGTCGGTGATCTGCTGCGTGGTGGTGTTCTGGCTGAGCAGGCTGTCGATCTGGGACTGGACGTCCTCCTCGGTCGGCTCGATGTCCGCCTTTTTCAGCGGGATGGAAGCGTAGTCCTCCGGCAGGGTCACATAATCCAGTGCGCGGATGCCGGACCAGTAGCCGTTCTCGTCCAGACCGTCACTGTAGGCAAAATTCTGGTAGTCATAATCCGAAGCGCTGCCGTAGACAGACGCTTCCGAGCTGGCCGATGTGGAAGAGGACGCCGCAGACTTCGAGCAGCCCGCAGCCGTCAGCGCCAGCGCACCGGCGCAGAGAAGGCAGACTGCCTTCGAGATGATTCGTTTCAAGTGGATACCTCCTGTATCCCGGACGCCGCCGGGAACTGCAATTTTTTCAGACAAATCTTATTATAAAGGGTAAAAATGAAAAAGAAAAGGATTTTGCGAAATTTCCACAAGTTTCACGCAGCCTGCCACGTGAGGTCGTTGCTTTTTGTCAAAAGCTGTGATATCCTATAATTGCCGCAGCAAAGCGGCAAGGCGCTGTGTCCAGAACGCAGGCGGCAACTCCCTACCGGATGGCTTTGTTTCCATAAACAGGGCGCCGGGAGGGCGACTTTTGAACGTTTCTCCCCGGAGGCTCTGGCCGAAAGGGGGAATGTACCCATGACATTGACCGAGATTCTTGCGCTGTTGACGTTCCTCGTCACAACGGTTTACGACACGATCGACATCGTGCTCCGATTCCGAGAGTTTCGCACAAAAAATGGACAAAAGAAATGACCGCCCCACGTTTAGCACCCGTTGGCGGTCATTCTTTTGATCTGCTGGTAGGGAGCTAGCCGTTTGTTGGGCCAGCGCCTTTTCTATTTGTAGTATAATCGTTCTATCGTCGTTTGTCAAGCTGTCGCCCCGCACACGCAAAAATCCTCTTGCGCTGCCGGGCCTGCGGCTTTATTATAATAAGAGAAGCCCATCAACACAAGGAGGAACATCCATGGATTACAACAAAGCCGCTCTCGAAATGCACGAGAGCCACCACGGCAAAGTCGGCATCGTGAGCAAGGTCGAGGTCAGGACCCGCGACGACCTGTCCACGGCTTACACCCCCGGCGTCGCCGAGCCCTGCCGCAAGATCAAAGAGAACCCCGACGACGTGTACAAGTACACCTTCAAGAGCAACATGGTGGCCGTCGTGTCCAACGGCACCGCCGTGCTGGGCCTGGGCGACATCGGCCCCGAAGCCGGTCTGCCGGTCATGGAGGGCAAGGCCGTGCTGTTCAAGGAATTCGGCGGCGTGGATGCCTTCCCCATCTGCATCGACGCCCACGACGCCGCCAGCGTCATCGCAGCCTGCAAGGCCATCGCCCCGACCTTCGGCGGCATCAATCTGGAAGATATCAAAAGCCCGGAGTGCTTCGAGATCGAAGAAACGCTGGAGCGTGAGCTGGACATTCCCGTCTTCCATGACGACCAGCACGGCACCGCCATCGTCGTGACGGCTGCGCTCATCAACGCCCTGCGCGTGGTGGGCAAGAAGATGGAGGATGTCCACATCGTCCTGAACGGCCCCGGTGCCGCCGGCACGGCCATCATCAAGATGCTGATGACCGCCGGTGCCAAAGACATCGTGGCGGTGGACCAGTTCGGCACCCTGTACAAGGGCTGCAACAGCGCCGAGGCCCACAAGAACTGGCTGGGCGAAGTGACCAACCCCCGCCAGATCAAGGGCGGCCTGAAGGAGGCCATCGAGGGGGCCGATGTCTTCATCGGCGTGTCCCGCCCCGGCATCCTGACCACCGAGCTGTGCAAGACCATGAATCCGGACGCCATCGTTTTCGCCATGGCCAACCCCACCCCGGAGATCATGCCCGACGAGGCCAAGGCAGGCGGTGTGCGGGTCATGGCCACCGGCCGCAGCGACTTCCCGAATCAGGTGAACAACGTGCTCTGCTTCCCCGGCCTGTTCAAGGGTGCCCTGAGCGTCCGCGCACGGGACATCAACGATGCCATGAAGCTGGCCGCAGCCTACGCCATCGCCGACCTCATCACAGATGAGGACCGCAGCGAAGAGAACATCATCCCCGGCGCATTCGACCCCCGTGTGGCCGAGGCCGTGGCCTCTGCCGTGGCAAAAGCTGCCCGCGAGACCGGCGTGGCCCGTCTGTAAAGGAGGCGCGGCATGAGGACGATCTCCGCACAGTCCATCACCGATACCGTCGCCCGCCTGTGCATCGAGGCCAACACCCGCCTGCCCCAAGACGTGGAAGCGGCTCTGGCCAGAGCGCGGGAGGAAGAGCCGTGGCCGCTGGCGAAAACCACCCTCGACCTGCTGTGGTCGAACCTCAGTGCGGCGCAGGAGAAGGCTCTGCCCATCTGTCAGGACACCGGCATGGCCTGCGTCTTCGTGGAGCTGGGAACGGATGTCCACATCGACGGCAGCTTTGAGGCCGCCATCCACGAAGGCGTCCGCCGGGGCTACACCGACGGCTACCTGCGCAAGAGCATCGTGGCAGACCCCCTGCGCCGGGGCAACACCGGCGACAACACCCCTGCTGCCATCACAGTCCACCTCGTGGACGGCGACGGCTGCACCATCACCGTGGCCCCCAAGGGCTTTGGCAGCGAGAACATGAGCCGCATCCAGATGCTCAAACCGGCCGACGGCGTGGAGGGGTTCAAGAAATTCGTGCTGGAAACGGTCACGCGGGCAGGCTCCAACCCCTGCCCGCCCATCGTGCTGGGCATCGGCGTGGGCGGCAGCTTCGACAAGGTCGCCTATCTGGCCAAAAAAGCTCTGCTCCGCCCGCTGGACATCCCCAACCCGGACCCCTACTATGCCGCCCTCGAACGCGAACTGCTGGCCGCCGTCAACGAGACCGGCATCGGCCCGCAGGGCTTCGGCGGCAGGACCACCTGCCTGGGCCTTGCCATCGAGCAGATGCCCACCCATGTGGCGGGTCTGCCCGTGGCCGTGAACGTTTCCTGCCATGTCACCCGCCGTGCCAGCGCGACGCTGTAAACGATCCCCTTTCCGTCAAAGGCGTGAGCCTATTAGGAGGCTTGATGAACATGCAATACGAACTGACCACCCCCTGCACCGCGCAGGACCTGGCCCCGCTCCAGGCGGGCGACACCGTTCTGCTGTCCGGTGTGGTCTACACGGCCCGCGACCAGGCGCACAAACGAATGTTGGAAGCACTGGACCGGGGCGAGCCGCTCCCCTTCGACCTCGAAGGCAGCGCCATCTACTACGTCGGCCCCACACCGGAGCGCCCCGGTGCGGTCATCGGCTCGGCCGGGCCCACCACCAGCGGCCGGATGGACGCGATGAGCCCCCGCCTGCTGGACCTGGGCAACAAGGTCATGATCGGCAAGGGCAAGCGGGATGCCGCCGTCAAGGAAGCCGTCGTGCGCAATGGCGCGGTCTATCTGGCCGCGCTGGGCGGAGCCGGTGCCCTGATGGCCAAGAGCGTCAAAACGCTGGAAGTCATCGCCTGGCCGGACCTCGGCTGCGAAGCCGTCCGCCGCCTGACCGTGGAGCAGATGCCCCTGACCGTCATTCTGGATGCCCACGGCGGCGACCTCTATCTCTCCGGCCCGGAAGCCTACCGCGCGTCCAGATAAGCACGTTCCACAAGATTTCAGGCCCTGTTTCCGGTCAAAATAGCAAAATCATGCAGAAGAAGCTCAGTTTGTTTTAGCAAACTTCCGCCGAACGACTTGCATCCCCCGGCAGAATGTGGTATCCTATAACAAACCGAACCGATGTGCGTTTTTCTGCTCCGGGCCGGAAATCAAGAAAGGCAGGAGGCCGACAACCATGCAGATCCACCAATCCGCAGAAGATTACCTTGAAACGATCCTGATGCTGAATCAGAGGATGGGCCGCGTCCGTTCCATCGACGTGGTCAACGAACTGGGCTACACCAAAGCCAGCGTCAGCATCGCGATGAAAAAGCTGCGGGAGAACGGCTACATTGCGGTGGACGGTGAGGGCAACCTGACCCTGCTGGAACCGGGCCGCGAGATCGCCGAACGCATTTACAGCCGCCACCGGCTACTGACCCACTTCTTCGTGCAGCTGGGTGTGGAAGAGGACATCGCCGCAGAGGATGCCTGCAAGGCAGAGCATATCCTCAGCGAGCAGACGCTGGAAAAGATCCGCGAGTATGCCCTGCTCCACGACGCCGAGAGCACCCTGAAAAAAGAAGACTGACCCAAAACCACAAAAGGGACTGCCCGAACCGGCAGTCCCTTTTCTGTTTTCACATCTTCAGTAGGCATCCAGCCCCAGGCTGACATCCAGTGCCTGATCGACCCGTTTCTGGTCTTCCGGCGTGATCTGCCCTGCGCGCTCCCGCAGGCGGTGTTTGTCCAGCGTGCGGATCTGCTCCAGCAGCACGACGCTGTCCTTGGCGAGGCCGGTGTCCGCTGCCCGGATATTGATATGAGTGGGCAGGCGGGCTTTGTCCAGCCGGGATGTAATGGCCGCCGCGATGACGGTGGGGCTGTGGCGGTTGCCGATCTCGTTCTGCACGATGAGCACCGGCCGGATGCCGCCCTGCTCGGACCCTACCACCGGCGAAAGGTCTGCGTAGAAAACTTCTCCTCTGTGTACTTCCATGGAATCAACCCTCCCTGTCTGCCTCTAGTATGGGCTGTGCCGGGCGGCGGTATGCACGCGGGGGCTTTCTTCCATTTTATGCAGCGGAGCGGATCAGGTTTCCGCCTGTTCCAGGACGCAGAACGCCAGCGCCATCCCGCCGTCGTGGCTGAGGGAAAGGCGGGCCGTCACGTGATGCTCCTCCACCCAGGCCGCCGTCCGCCCGGAGAAGCGATACACCGGCGCCCCGGAGGGCAGGCGCAGCACCTCGATCTCGCAGAGCGAAAACGGCTCCCGCAGACCGGTGCCCGCCGCCTTGAGGAAGGCTTCCTTCGCCGCAAAATCCGCAGCGGCGCTGGCGGCTCTGTGGGTACGCCTGCGGGCGGAAGGGTCGGCCCGACACTCGGCCAGCGCAAGCGCCTGCCGCTCCCCGGTGCCAAACACCCGCGCCTCAAACGCCGCCCCGTGCGCCCCAAACAGGCTTTTTTCCATCCGTGCCACCTCACAAAGATCACATCCTACCCCGAACAGCATGAAATCCTCCCCTTTCCAGGGCAAACGCCCCGTTGTTTTGACTTAAAATTTCCGTTGATTTTGGTGAATATGTGCAAATAGAGTCTGGAATCTTGAAGTTTACACTCGCTTCGTGTACAATGAACTATAGTTCTAGTTCCACTTCCGCTTTGGGCGTGGATAGAAATACCGAAGGGGGTGTACTGCGTGGGCGACGCAACTGCTATTTTTTCGATCCACGACAAAAAGGACGACGAAATTCATGAGATCGTACAGCAAGTGTACGACGCATTGAAGGAAAAAGGCTACAATCCGGTCAATCAGCTGGTGGGCTACATCCTGTCCGAAGATCCCACTTATATCACGACCTACAAAGGAGCCCGCTCCCTCATCCGTAAAGTTGACCGGGACGACCTGCTGCAGGCTCTGCTCCGCAGCTACCTGAACGTCTGATCCGCTTTGTCCTTTCCGGCCCGCTGTCTCGCAGAAGACAGCGGGCTGTTTTTATTTATCGCAATTTTCAAAAATAGTGCCAATCAAAACGGCATCTTTGCGATATGCAGTTTGCGGATGTTGCTTGTGCATTAAAAACGCAAACTGCTATATTTCAGCTGCCGCGTGAAAATCTGGTTCACCACCGTCTCATACTCCCACCCCTCGCGGGCCTTGCGGAGAGGCTTTTCCAGCGGGTCAGCCCCTTCGAACCGATGGATGAGATAGAACCAGTGCGCCTTCATCCGGCTGACGGCACAGCTGGCCGCGCCAAAGGCCTCGGTGTAGCCGTGGTAGAGGTCGTCGCAGTAGCCGCGCAGTTCCTCTCTGGAAGCCGGTGCGCCGCCCCGCGCACGGCGGAACAGGGCCGGGTCTGCGATGAGCCCCCGCCCCACCATAATGCCCGACAGCTGCGGGAACTCCGCTTCCAGCGCGTGCAGTGCTTCCGGCGTCGTGACATCACCGTTATAGCAGACCGGCATCCGGCACTCCGGCAGCGCCGCAGCAAAGGCGGCACGGTCGGCCTCGCCCCGGTACAGCTGCTTCATCACGCGGGGATGGATGGTCAGCTCGCAGATGGGATAGTGATTGTAGATATCCAGCAGAGCCGCAAACTCCTCCGGCTTCTGAACGCCGATGCGGGTCTTGACCGAGACCGGCCCCTCCACCGCCGAAAAGACGGCGTCCAGAAAAGCGTCCAGCCGGGCGGGGTCCCGCAGCATCCCGGCTCCCTTGCCCTTGGCCGTCACCGTGCCGGAGGGACAGCCGAAGTTCAGGTTGACCTCCGTGTAGCCCAGCTTCCGCACTTCGCCGATCATCCAGGCGGCCAGTTCGCCGTCTCTGGCCAGCAGCTGCGGGATCACGACCGTGCCTGCATTGGCCTCCGGGGCCAGCTCCGCCATCTTTTTCGGGATGAGGACGCGGTTTTCCGGCGGCGACAGGAACGGCGCATAGTAGCGCGTGGGGGCATCGGCTGCGCCAAACCATTTCTGGTGCACCTGCCGCCAGATGCGGTCGGTCAGCCCCTCCATCGGGGCAGCGTAATAGTTCATAGAAGACCTCACAATGTTAGAATGGCTCTATTGTAGCACAAAAAATGCCGCCGCGCATCTGTTTTGCGCAGCGGCATCGATTGATCTTGCAGGTTATTCGGCGAACAGCGGCGTGGACAGGTAGCGGTCGCCGGTATCGGGCAGGAGGACAACGATCTTCTTGCCTGCGTTTTCGGGGCGCTTTGCCAGCTCCAGAGCAGCCCAGACGGCTGCACCGGAGGAGATGCCCACCAGAACGCCCTCCTTGTGGCCGATCAGACGGCCGGTCGCAAAGGCGTCTTCGTTGGTGACGGGGATGATCTCATCGTAGACCTTGGTATCCAGCACAGCGGGGACGAAACCGGCACCGATGCCCTGGATCTTGTGTGCGCCTGCAACGCCCTGGCTCAGCACCGGAGAGGATGCAGGCTCCACGGCCACGACCTTGACGCCGGGGTTCTTGCTCTTGAGGTACTGGCCCACACCGGTGACGGTGCCGCCGGTGCCGACACCTGCCACAAAGATGTCCACTTCGCCGTCGGTGTCCTCCCAGATCTCCGGGCCGGTGGTCTCAATGTGCGCCTTGGGGTTGGCCGGGTTGACGAACTGACCGGGGATGAAGGCGTTCGGGATCTCCTTTGCCAGCTCATCGGCCTTGGCAATGGCGCCCTTCATGCCCTTGGCACCCTCGCTCAGGACCAGCTCTGCGCCGTAAGCCTTCATCAGCTGGCGGCGCTCCACGCTCATGGTCTCCGGCATGACGATGATGATGCGGTAGCCCTTGGCCGCCGCCACAGCGGCCAGACCGATGCCGGTGTTGCCGGAGGTCGGCTCAATGATGACCGAACCGGGCTTCAGCTTGCCAGTGGCTTCTGCATCGTCGATCATCTTCTTGGCGATGCGGTCTTTGACCGAACCCGCCGGGTTGAAGTATTCCAGCTTTGCTAGGATGGTAGCCTTCAGGTCCTCCTGCTTCTCGATGTGGGTCAGCTCCAGCAGCGGAGTGTGACCGATCAGCTGATCTGCGGACGTATAAATCTTGCTCATAAGAATGTTCCTCCCTCTGCGGGCACCCGGCCCGGAACTATTTCGTCTCTCCATATTCCCTGCAAACCAACATCGTTTGTGGGTTTGATGGTATTATAGCCCTCTTTGCCCCGGTTGTCAATGGAAAAGTGCAAAAAACAGATTGAAAAGTTATAAACCCTGTTGTATAATAGGTTAAAATCAAAATTTCTCCCTCCCCTGCGGTGACATCTCCCCTGTTCGGAGGTCGGGCGGGCCGGTCTACGGTGTTGTCGCCTGCGGCTGCTGCCCATTTCCGCAGGACCAACGGTGAGACGGAGAGGTTGCTATACAATAAGGAGTGCACTATGATCGTTTCAACCAAAGGCCGCTATGCGCTGCGTGTGATGATCGACCTGGCCGAGCATCAGGCCGAACGCTATGTCCCGCTGAAGGAGGTCGCCGCGCGGCAGGATATCTCGGAAAAATATCTGGAGAACATCCTGAAAGTCCTGGTGCAGAACGGCTTTCTGGAAGGGCTGCGCGGCAAGGGCGGCGGCTACCGCCTGACCCGCAGCCCGGACCAGTACACGGTGGCAGAGATCCTGCTGCTGACGGAGGGCAGCCTTGCCCCGGTGAGCTGCCTGACGCCGGGAGCCCCGGCCTGCGAGCGGATGGCCAACTGCCGCACCTATACAATGTGGAAAGGTCTGAACGACCTCATCGCCGACTACTTCGGCAAGATCACCCTCGCCGACCTCGCCGCACCGGAGCAGGCGGGAAATGATTATGTGATCTGAGCCGCATCCCCCGCATGAAAACGCAGGGGTGCAGAACGGCCCCACAGAGGCCGTCATACCAGCCGCGCCCACGCCAGCCTTCATTCAATGGCAGTGTGAGGAAAAGGAGGATGTTCTATGTGGTTTGTTTTTGCGCTGGGCTCTGCGGTATTTGCCGCACTGACTTCCATTCTTGCGAAGATCGGCATTGACGGCGTGAACTCCACGCTGGCCACGGCCATTCGCACCGCTGTTGTGCTCCTGATGAGCTGGGGCATGGTGTTTCTGACCGGGACGCAGACCGGCATCGGGGATATTTCTCACAAAAGCTGGCTGTTCCTGATCCTATCCGGCCTTGCCACTGGTGCAAGCTGGCTGTGCTATTACCACGCATTGCAGATCGGTGCAGCATCCAAGGTGGTCCCCATTGATAAACTGAGCGTGGTCATCACGCTGGCACTGGCATTTTTCATCCTGCATGAGCCGTTCACGGCCAAAAGCCTGATCGGCTGTGCGCTCATTGCTGCGGGGACTTTGTTCATGGTATTATAATTTCATCAAGCTGATGGGGCAGATTGTTGATGCAATCAGTGAATACGCTAAGCTGACGATTGATCAAACAAACATGGTAATTGAAAAGATCTGCAGTGAACCGAATGTTCCCTTTGCAGAAAAACAAGAAGCCATTCGGAAAATCATTCAGAACCAGCAAGCACATAAAGAAGCGCAGACGAAAACTTATGTGGTAGCAAAGCACTTGTAGACCATGATCTGACCATCCATGTGGACGAAAAGGGCGAAGCACGAGAAATTGACTATTTCAGTGCTGGAACGGTAGACAGTGTTATGCTCTGCATGAGACTTGCGCTGATTGATGCCCTTTTCAAGCAGGAAAAGCCTTTCGTTCTATTGGATGATCCTTTTGTAAATCTGGATGATGAGCATACAGAACGTGCGCTGGAGATGCTAAAGGAAATTGCAAAGAATAAGCAGGTTGTGTATATGGTTTGCAATAGTAGCAGGTGCTGATTTTCCACGGAAACTGGCATAATGAAAAGACGACCACTCACTACGCCTGCCGGCGGCGTGAGTGGTCGTCTGCTATATTGGATGATTATATTTCCAGTCTGCCATGGTCGCAACCAAGCGAGAGATAATGTCCAATCTTCCCATCCAGCACAAGCTGAGCATACTCCAAGGGCTTGTTGTAGAGCAGCCAGTCCAACTCTGCCCGTTGCGCAGGGGTGTAGCCATATTCGTCCTCTATGGCGATGCAGTCGATGGCAAGGGTAGTGCCACCCTCGAACCGGGCTTCCACCCGGTTGGTGTCCATGTTGTAGCGGCAGGAAAGCAGTTTGTTCATAAGGAAACCTCCATGTTTTTCACATTTACTTCTTCTGCGGTGGAAAGTTTCAGCTGTCCGTTTGCAAATACATAAAGCCACTTTCTGATGCAGCCCTTTATAAGTCTACACCCATCCACCACACGCCCGATTCTTACACCAAACGCGAACTTGTCGGGGCGGGGCCCCTCCATCTTGCTTACGCAAGACCGTTCGGTCGCTTAAAAGCCCCACTGGGGCTTTCATTGCTCCGCTTCGCTTCGCAAACGCGAACAACGCTCTTTTTGCTCTGCACAAAAACCTGCATCGTTTGGCGTAAAATTGGCGTATGGCGTAGTTTTCGCTGGAAATTCGTCAAAAGAAAAAGCCTGAAACTTATCGTAGTATCAAGAAGTTTCAGACTTTGTTTTTCTTAAATTGGAAATTTACTGCTCAATCGGCTTCATCGTGGGGACAGGTCAAGGAA
>ENA-UONV01001472-UONV01001472.1-human-gut-metagenome-genome-assembly--contig:-CS4-NODE-1472-length-20552-cov-4.436113_pt1 | contig 20552 bp, 21 predicted proteins | sample MGYA00242461_ERZ724008 | MGnify/ENA metagenome assembly ERZ724008 | reverse complement strand
AAAATATATCGAAAAAATCTAAAAAATCAAAAATCCCGCTTGACATTTCGGGCGGGATTTGTTATAATCTATCTGTTATCCTTGTCTATCTATGGATGGTAGACGAAATCCAGAAGGAGGTGCTTTTAATGGCAAAAATCACAGGAAACTATGAGTCTATGGTAGTATTCTCAACGAAAGCAGGCGACGAGGCTGTTGCTGAATTGGTTGCAAAGTTCAAGGAAATGATCGAGGCTAACGCTACTTTGACCGAGGTTGACGAGTGGGGCAAGCGCAAGCTGGCTTACGACATCAACTATGAGTCCGAGGGCTACTATGTTATCTATACCTTCGAGTCTAAGCCCGATTTCCCCGCAGAGCTCAGCCGTGTTCTTAACATCACCGACGGCGTGCTTCGCTCAATCGTTATCAACAAGTAATCGGGAAAGAGCTTAAGACTTAACCAACGAAGGGAGAACGGACGAAATGTTGAACAGAGTAATTTTGATGGGAAGAATAACACAGGATCTCGAATTAAAGCAGACCACCGGCGGAACAGACTGATTTCATCAACTGCGTTGCGTGGCGTCAGCAGGCGGAGTTCATTTCAAAGTACTTCGGCAAGGGCAGAATGATTGCTCTTGAGGGTAATTTAAGAACAAGAACCTACGACGACAAAAACGGCACCAAGCATTATGTCACCGAGGTTTATGTCGACAGCGTTTCCTTCACCGGCGAGCCTAAGCAGGGTGGAAATTCCGGCTATTCAAGCGGTTATTCAAACAGCTATTCAAATCAAAGCTCTGCTCCCAGACAGGCTTCGCAGCCCGAGTATAACGAGCCTTCGCAGAAGCCCATCGCAATCGGGAATTTAGACGATTTTGAAGAAATTCTCGGCGACGACGGAGTTCCGTTCTGAACCCACTAATGAGAATGCAAAAATCTTTGAAAGGAGATAAATTACCATGGCTATGGAAAAGACCAACAATGCAAGACCCATGAAGAGACATCACAAAAAGGTCTGCATGTTCTGCGCTGACAGAGCAGAAACTATTGACTACAAGGACACTGCTAAGCTTAAGAAGTGCCTTACCGAAAGAGCTAAGATTCTTCCCAGACGTGTTACAGGTACCTGTGCATATCATCAGAGAGAGCTTACCAAGGCTGTTAAGAGAGCAAGATTTGTAGCTCTTCTGCCGTATTCAGCAGATTGATTTATTGTCAGTAATGCAAACTTTAGGGTGTCCGAAATAATGGGCGCCCTTTTTATTTTCTTTGAAAGCGAGAGACTATTATGGATGTAAAAAATTGTAAGGTCTGCGGTCGTTTGTTTAACAGCGTTGGGGGAAAAAGCGTCTGCCCCGACTGTCTGAAAAAGCAGGATGAGCTGCTTGGCAAGGTAAAAGGCTATATTGCAGAGCATCCCGCCGCTAAAATTGAGGAGGTTTCCAACGCTTGCGGAGTATCTGCAAACGATATCAGAAAATGGGCAAGGGAGGCAGTGCTGAGCTTTCCGGATGAATCCCCGATAAGAGTATACTGCGAAAAGTGTGGCGCGCCGATTAAATCGGGACGGTATTGCGCAAAGTGCAGATAAAAGAACGGTCGGTGACCGCAAAAAATACCCGCTCTCAATCGGATTTTCCGGCTGAGAGCGGGTTTGTTTCATCTTATTTCTTTCTGTGTTTTACTGCCGCAACTGCTATTGCTGCAATCAGCAGTGCCAGTACTGCCGCCCCTGCGCACACTGCGGCGGTGGATAGCCGCCTGCCTCCGCCCTTTATTTCAATCTCAAATTCGGTTACGGAAAGCGGCTCAAGCTGATATTCAAAGCTGTTGACTGTTATCTGCGGAATATCCTCCAGCCTGCGGATTTCGGGGGTGTCGCCGTAAAGCGAGTATACCTTTGCGGAGGTGTACTCCTTTTCGCCGGCGATTGAAATGCTGACCGGTGTAGAATCGTGAATCGATTTGTTGATGGCGATAATCCTGAGCTTGCCGCTGTCCTTAGAGTCGATTGCCGAGTAGACCGACACTGCGTTTCTGTCAAAGCTCTGGCTTTCAACAAGAGTATCTCCGAAGCCGCTGCCCTTGCCGTCGTAATTTGTGAACATATTTATCGCGCTGAACTGATAATCGCAGTTGTCAAACGCCCATATGCTTGCAAAATAAACGCCGTGCTCCGCGAAAATTCCCAGTGTATCCGCCTGTGCAACCGCTCCAGAAATGTGATCTCCGCCGTCGAAGTTGTATTCGGTAAACGCCAATTTGGTTCCGGGATAGTACTGCGAAATCGACTGCTCAACGTTCGGCAGCAGCGGGAAGAACTCTGCGCCGGTGTCAACAATCCAGCTGTTTTCGCGATAGCCTTCTTCAAAAAGCGAGCGCACACTGTCCAGCCTTGCCTGAATGCAGCCGTCGTTGTCGTAATGATTGCAGGAGCGCTCACCGCAGACGCCCTTTGCCTCGGTGTAGAAGTGAAGGTCTAAAACGTCTAAAAGTCGTCTGCCCTGTTCATCCTCTGCTTTTTTCATGGAATCAAGATAATAGTCGATAAACCAGCGATAGCCGTTGTCGGACTTTATCTTTTTCCAGTCCGGAGTGTCGGTGAAGTTGTTGAATGCAGAATATCCGTAAAGCGCCGGACCGAAAACGTCTGCGCCCTCGTCCATATCCTTTACTACCGAGGCAAGGTCGACGCTTTTTTCTATAAGCTCTGTGCAGTTGAGCGGTTCAGCCTGTATGCGGCTGTGAGTGTGCATCCACAGCACGGGCTCATTGTCGAGAGCATAGCCTTTAAAGCCCTTTTTGCCGTCTGATTTGCCCAGCTTTTTAAAGAGATAATTCAGGTATTCGTCGGTATAAACCACGCCGTCGGTCAGGTCGGGAGTCATCGAGAATTCGCTGCCCTTGCGGTTTTCAACCTTGCACCACCAGCTTGAGGGCGCGGCGTTCTTCTCGCTGACCTCTCCCTGCTTTTCTGAAGAGACGTATCCCAGCATTTGCAGAGTTAAAAGTCCGTACGGAATCTTGCTTTCGGAGATGGTTTCTGCGGCGTCCAAGGCCACTCCGCCTGGAGCTGTCTTAAGCTTTTCATCCACGTTGTTGACCAAGTACATATCCGATGTGTGGTGCCAGTCCGAGCCGGCGTTTGAAACATTGTTCTCCCAGTTATAGGCAGTCAATCTGTTGCCGCCTATCCGGTAGGATTTTGCCGTTACCTTGGTTGTGTCAGCACCGCTGTTTATGCCGTAGATGTACGGCGATATCTCGCAGACCGTCTTTTCGGGGTTGACGGTTATGCTGTTGCCGGTATCGGCATATGCCTGCACCGGAGCAGAAACAGCGGCAACAAGAGCCACTATTCCGGCTAAAAGCTGTTTTTTACATTTCATGTCATTTGTCCTTTCTTATATTGGTATGCATTATATTGGAAGATGTTATTTGGTAAGATGTTGTATTGGAAAGATATTTATTGGAAATTTGCTGCGGTTATATCAGCGTCCGCAGATACGCTATAGAGCTTTTAACACCTGAGCAGAAATCCTCTCCGGCGCCGCCTTCAAGCGATATTCCGCCCTGATAGCCGATACTTTTCAGTATCGCAAAAAATTCGCCGTAATCCTCGCCGTCCCCCTCGTGAGGGATTGCGCGAGAGTTCTTTGCGCTTGCTATATGGGCATGGCTTAAGATGTCGCCAAGCTCTGAAAGAACCCTGCGAGGCTCACCCTCCATATCCATATGGTAAAGGTCTACCAAAAGCCGGACGTTCTTGCTGTTCACCTCGCGGATGAGCTTTGCCGCGTCGGTGCAGGTGTTGAATACGTTGGTTTCCTGATGCCTCAAAGGCTCTATACAGCACACTATGCCGTGCTTTTCCGCCGCAGGCGCGATTATATCGCCCAGCAGCCTTTTCAGCTGGTCGTGCGCCTTGTCCTTGGGGAATCCTTCGGGTATGCTTCTTGACCTGCCGCTGCCGAACACCGCTATTTTAAGTCCGAGAATTTCCGCCTTGGCAAAAACATCCTCTATATACTTAGAGATTCTTTCCATGTCCACGCCCTCGCCGGTCAGACGGATGTCGCCGGGGAAAAGACAGTTGCCGGAATAGCACTCCACCCCGAGAGACGAAAGCAGCCTTTGGCGCTCCTCAATCTCGGAAAAGCTGTGCTCCGAAAGCTGGGTAAGGTTGGTTTCGATATAGTCCGCTCCAAGCTCGTTGAAACGCTCGATTTTATCGTCGAATACCGAAAGGCACACTCCTATTTTCATATGTAAACCTCTTTTTGCGTTTTACTTAACTTTACAGCTTGATAATCTCGCCGTTGTTCTGCTTAACGTTTGTAAAAATCTGCTTGATGACGGAAGCTATGCCCAGCACTGCAAACAGCCATCCCATAAGAAGATCCTTTATAACTATTGCCTGCATTTCGGGTTCGTATCTGATAGCTGCATTAAGGGTGACAAAGCAGGTGCTTAAAGGCGTTCCGGGAAATTCCTTCATCAGCGACGCGAGCATTGCGACATACTCGGCAAGAATAACCGCTATAAGCGATACCACAAGCACGATTATTCCCTTAAGCTTTGTTTCCTTTCCATGAAGCAGCTCATAGCCCTTGCAGGAGGCAAGGCTGATTAAGAATCCGAGATATCCCACGAACCATCCCAAAAACGAGACTATAGCCCACGGAATTGCTCCGACTATCGCGCCGATGATTGCGCCGACTGCGCCGGTGGCAACGCTTCCGTTGGTTTTGGCAGCCTCGGCGTTCTCGGCAAATCCGGCTTCCACGGATTCAAAACAGCCTGAGTGAAGCTGCATTGCAACGCCGTTTATAAGATACATATCCTCGGTGCCGTTGGTTGTCTGACCGCAGCAGGGGCAATAGCCCTTTCCCATCACGCCATACTCTCTGAGCTTTTCGGTGACGGCTGTCAGTGCCTCTGAAAGCTGCTTTACGATTCCCGTGGAGCCCTGGAACACCACTGTCATCTTAGACTCGCCAACCTGCAAGCCGCGTATAAGGTGCTCACCTAAAAAATTTTTGTTGTTAAAGAATTGATTCAATATCCCAACGTTGGCATCTTCGGCGATAAACATCGAAAACGTGGCAGTAATATCTCCCGAACTGTTGCTGAGGGTGAGGAGATAGTCGTTAAAATATCCGTATGCGACCCCGTGTGCAACCGTAAGACCGTTTTCCTGAGCAAACTTTTTCAATTTTGAATTTAACATATTAATCCCTTCCGGCTTTCTTATTGTATTTTAAGACATTTTCAGCGTTCTTGTCCTTTTCTCTGAACGCCTGTGCAGTCTTATTGCTGATTGTGGTTTTGATTACGAATTTTTCATCCTCTTCTGCACCGCTATGTTGTTTTAATGCTGACTGTTGCTTTTATTACGAATTTTTCATTCTCTTCTGTACCTCTTCAAAGGAGACTCCGAACTTTTTGTATATCGTCTGAGCGTAGCCGAACTCCTGCGGCGCGCTTTTTACTATGCGGTAAAGACGTTTGTTGTCGGCGGTGGTGTCTACAGTCGTCACAATGCTGACAAGCTTGGTGTCGCCCTCAACCTCGGCGTTGAGCTTGTCGAGATTCTTGGCAAGCTCTAAAAGGTGGGTGGCATAAACTCCGCGCACGCCTATGCAGCGGAAGATTTTTGTAAGCTCGGTCGCGATAAAAACGCACTCGGTCGGCGTGGTGGACTGTATCGACTCGTTTAAAAGGAGCATTGAGTACCTTGTGGCGTTGTCGACGGTGACCTTAAACTGCTTGCACTCCTGAGTGAAGCGGGAGGTGTTTAAGCCTACCTCCTCCTCCTTGGGGAAGTGGGTGTAGATAAAGTCAACAGGGCTAATCTCGCAGGACGAGCATGGAACGTAAATTCCCGCCTGAGCCATAACCTGAATAATGCCTATAGCGCGGGTGTAGGTGGTTTTGCCGCCGTTGTTTGCGCCGGTTAAAACAAAGAACCTGCCGTTGTCGTCCATAGTGCAGTCGTTGGTGATGATTTTGTCCTTCAGGCTTCCCATCGGGTCGGAGGATACCATCTGGGTGTAGAAGCTTAAATCAAACACGCCCTTGGCGTTAAGCCTGCGCTCCTCCATTTTAAGATATTTGGGTCTGCACATATCCAGTCCTCTTGCCCGCACGGCGTCGATAATCCGCTTTGCGCCGATGTAAAAGCTCATCTGGCTTTCAAAGGTTAAAATATCCTCGGTGCTCTTTTTAAAGTATGCGCGGATTGCGCGGTCGAGGTGGGAGATGTATTCCGAGTTGATTTCCTTCAGCTCGCGGAAAAGCGGAGCTTCAAGGTCGTTTGTGCCGCCGTTTTCGTTGTATAAGGAGTGCGTTCTGCCGATAGCGCGGTCGGCTCCGCCGTCTAAATGCTTGAATATCCAGTCGAACCTGCCCTTTTTCTTGATGGAATCGGTGGAGACGGACAAAAGCATGGCTTCAACGGGTCTCATCATATCGTCAAAATTGATGCCGACGGTCACGCTCTTAACGCCCTTGGCAAGGATTCTCAGGCACTCATCAGTCTCTCTTTTAACCTCGTCGAAGTATTCCGAGTTGTAGACCGAGGCAAAGTATTCCACCAGCCCCTTAAGAGCCTCGGAGCGGAATTTATCCTGAAACTTCTGGCAGAATTCGTGGCATTTTGTTATGCACTCGATAAAGGTTTTGAGCGAGTTGAGGCGGGTGTTAAGGGCATAAAAGCTGTCCGCCAAGCCCAGCTTTTGGATGTTGACGTGTTCGTTTACATACAGCTTGTGGACGTTTTCATATAGCACGGCTTCAAGCTGCGGGACGTTTAAAAAGTCCTCCAGAATGTCCAGCCGGTAGTTGAGTACCTCCTCGTCGGTGGAAAGCTGGGTGAGTATGCGCAGAGCGTTCAGCGAGTTTTCGGGGCAGATAAGCCGCGATAACAGCTCCAGCTCTAAATTCGCAACGTAGTCCTGCGGCAGCTGAGCAATAGCGGTTGCGCGGTCCTGCGCTTCCCTGCGCTTGGTCTCGGAGGGGTATAATAGGTCAACCAGATGAAGGTCGTTTTCCTGATTTTCGATTTCGTTAGCCATGGTGTTATCCTTTCAATATAAAATGGGGGTGTTGACAGTTTAGTTTGTTAATTAATAGAAGTATATCACAATAATCACTAAAAAGCAATGACTTTTTCAATGATTTTATTGTACTATTTAACACATAAATTATAGGCATACAAACTCTGACGAATGAATGCACGGCTTTTATAGGTTTAATAATCGTGCATATCGTGCACACCGTGCATAGTTATTTACATATATAGTTAATAAAGTATAAAGTATCATTCAAATATATTATTATACACATGAATAAATATAATTGCAAAGGGAAAAGCACTCTTTTTTATGCCCTTTATTAAGAACGTATGTTTGATATCAACAAATTAATAGAATATTTTGGAGATAATAACTATATTTATGCGCTGTTGTGCACGGTGTGCACGATTTTTAATCCCTACAGATTCGTGCATTCTCTTGTCTACAATTTAAATGGCGAATAGTATTAAACATTGCATTACGTCTGACGCAGATTCCGGCAAAAAAATATCCGAGAAAGCTTAATAACCTCCTCGGATATAATTATTTGATATTACAAAAGCATGATTCCCGCTTTCTGACATCCCAGAACGGTGTCTCTGTCCCATACCGAAACCTGAACCTCACCGATGTGAGCCTTGCCCAAAAGCAGCATACAAAGCCTTGACTGTCCTATGCCGCCGCCGATGGTCAGCGGAAGCTCGTTGTTTAAAAGCATTTTGTGGAATTCCAGACCCGAGCGCCACTCGCACTCCGCCTTTTTCAGCTGCGAGCGCAGAGAATCTGCGTCCACCCTTATGCCCATAGAGCTGAGCTCGAAGGCACAGCCGAGGGTTTCGTTCCACATCATAATGTCGCCGTTCAGCTGCCAGTCGTCGTAGTCGGGTGCTCTGCCGTCGTGCTTTATGCCGGACTTTAAAACGTCGCCGATCTGCATGATAAACGCAGTCTTGTGTTCGCGGAGATACTCGTTTTCACGCTCCTTGGGGGTGAGGTCGGGGTAGAGGTCTTCAAGCTCCTGAGTGGTGATGAAGGAGACATCCCGCGAGAGCCGGCACCTTACATTCGGATACACCTTTGTTATGATTTCGGCGGTGTTGCAAACCGCGTCAACAATCTTAATCACAGTTTCCATCAAGAAATCGAGGTTTCTGTCCTCACGGGTGATGATGCGCTCCCAGTCCCACTGGTCAACGTAGATGGAGTGAAGATTGTCCATCTCCTCGTCTCGCCTGATGGCGTTCATGTCGGTATATATGCCCTCGCCGACGTGGAAGCCGTACTCCTTAAGAGCCATGCGCTTCCATTTTGCCAATGAGTGAACAACCTCTGCCGAGCCGCCTGTCTCCTTGATTTCAAAGGATACCGGACGTTCGTAGCCGTTCAGATCGTCGTTAAGTCCGCGGGAATTGTCCACAAAAAGCGGTGCAGACGCTCTTTTAAGATTGAGCGACTGGCACAGATTTATTTCAAAGCTCCTTTTTATAAGTCCTATAGCCGTCTGGGTTTCGTATGCCGTCAGACTGCTGTGATAGTCCTTTGGGATGATAAGCTTGCTCATAAAAAATCAATCCTTTCAACAGGGCTTTCCGCACTGAAAAGCTCGTAAGATAACATTGAAATTATACTATTATTTTGCCGTGATGTCAATAAGCGCAGACCTGAAATCCGCCGTCGCGGTAGAAGCATTCGCCCCTGAACCCGCACCATCTGATGAGGTCGCGGGCTTCGTCAAAGCCGAAGCTGAGCTTTTCTTTGGAGTGGCAGTCGGAGGTGAGTATCACGCTTCCGCCCATCCGTGCGATTTTTTCAAGACACCGCTGCGAGGGGTAGGGCGACGTCCGCAAGCCCCGCGCTATTGCTCCTGTATTCACTTCAAACGGCACGCCGTAGGGGATAAGAGACTCGATTGCTTCCTCCTCCGCCTTTATTATGCGCTCGTTGTTGAAGTCGATAAGATCGGGAGCGGTCTCACAGAACTTGGAAATGAGATCAAAATGCCCGATGATGTCGCAGTTTGTCTTGTCGGCGACCTTGCCAACAAGCTTGTAGTACTCCTCGCATAAGGAGTAGATGTCCCCCTTGAAATAACGATTTGCCGCGTCGATAAGTATATCCGAGGATTCATCAATCGGGATGTACTCGCGTTTGCATTTAATATAGTGCACCGAGCCGATAACATAGTCGAGGTCAAATGAGGGCGACGCGGAAAAGTAGTCCTGTTCCAAGCCACAAAGAATGGTAATTCTGCCGCGATAGTCTGCGCGAAGCTCCTCAATTTTATCGAAGTATCCCGCCGCGTCGGTCATGCAGTAGCTTTCGTCAAACGGCGTGAAGCTGTGGGAGGAAAATCCGATGGTGTCAAAGCCCTGATTTATAGCTTCAAGAACAATGTCTTCGAGCTCGTCTGCACCGTCGCAGAATCTGGAATGAGTGTGCAGATTTTGAAGCATTATACCATCTTCTCCTGCTTAACCTTGTGGTCGATAACGTGGCGCGAGGCAAGCTCGGCGCGGATGTCTTCAAGAGAAATTCCGGCTTCTACCATTAAAACGGTGAGGTGGTATATGAGGTCGGAAATTTCGTAGATGGTCTCCGCCTTGTCCTCGGCTTTCGCCGCGATGATGACCTCGGTGGATTCCTCGCCGACCTTTTTAAGGATTTTGTCTAACCCCTTTTCAAAGAGATAGGTGGTGTAGGAGCCTTCCTTTTTCTCAATTTTGCGACCCTTTATAAGCTCGTAAAGCCCCTGATAGTCAAATTCCTGACGGTTGGGGGAGATGTATAGACGGTTGGTAAAGCAGCTGTCCGAGCCGGTGTGACAGGCAGGACCGTCCTTTTCGACTAAGATAACAAGCGCGTCGCAGTCGCAGTCGGCGGTGATGGAAACAATGTGCTGATAGTTGCCGCTGGTTTCACCCTTCAGCCAGAGCTCCGCGCGGGAGCGTGACCAAAAGCAGGTAAGCTCGCGATCGATGGATATGCCAAGACCCTCGCGATTCATGTAGGCGAGAGTGAGGACATTTTTGGTTTTTGAATCGACGATTATCGCGGGGATAAGCCCGTTGCCGTCGAATTTGAGGTCGTTAATGGTAATCATAATAAATCCTTTCTATATCAAACTTTCAAAAGCAAAAAACTAAAAGCTTTCCGTCCACGCTTTCTCGAAAGGGTGGCAGGGTCTTGGGGCAGCGCCCCGAGTCGCTCCCCGCAGGGAGCGAAATCCCCAGCGAAGCGAAACGCAGGAGAGGGAGCAAAAAGAGTCCGGTGGACTCTTTTTGCGTGGGAGACGGTAGGCGAAGCCTAACGCTACCCTCAGTCGGGGGTCCTCCTATGGGCGCATGAAATGCGTCCATGACTGCACAAACTCGCAGTCAAATCAAACCTTAGATATATATTCAAACCTTATAATACATCAATCAAACCCGAACATTAACCCCATTTTCAGCAAGAAACTTTTTCAGCTCCCCAATCTCAACCTGCCCGAAATGAAACACCGAAGCCGCAAGCCCGGCGTCCACCTTTGGCAGCGTGGTGAACAGCTCCAAAAAGTCCTCCATCTTTCCCGCACCGCCCGAAGCGATAACCGGAATAGATACACTTTGCGAAACGGCTCTGAGCATTTCAAGGTCAAATCCCTGCTTAACGCCGTCAGCGTCCATCGAGTTCAGAACGATTTCGCCCGCGCCTTCGCCTTCGCCGCGCTTTATCCATTCAACGGCGTCCATGCCGGTGTCAACCCGTCCGCCCTTGGCGAAAACGTGGTATCCGCCGCCGACACGCTTTGCGTCAACGCTTAGAACTACACACTGCGAGCCGTATACCTTGGCAGCGTCGCGGATGATACCGCGGTTGGCTATAGCCCCCGAATTGACGCTTACCTTGTCCGCTCCGCATTTAAGCACCCTGTCAAAATCATTTAAAGTGCTTATTCCTCCGCCGACCGTTAAGGGAATGAACACCTGCGAAGCCGCGCGCTCTAAAATGTCGGTGAAAATCTTTCTGCCGTCAGACGAGGCGGTTATGTCGTAGAAAACAAGCTCGTCCGCGCCGCAGCGACTGTAAAAGTCAGCCATCTCAACAGGGTCGGCGATGTCCTTGTTCTCTAAAAACCGCACGCCCTTTGTAACCTTGCCGTCGCGGACATCAAGGCAGGGAATGATTCTTTTGGTTATCATTGAAGCTTCAACGCCTCCTCAAGCTTTATTGCGCCGGTGTAGTAAGCCTTGCCGATTATCGCGCAGTCCATGCCGATTTTGTTCAGCTTTATAAGATCGCCCATGCAGGATATCCCGCCGGACGCTGTAAATTCAAGACTATATCTCTTTTTCAGATCTTTGTATAAATCAATGTTGGGACCCACCATCGCGCCGTCTCGGGAGATGTCGGTGCAGATGACCGCCTTGACCCCTGATCTGACGATTCCGCCCAAAAACTCATCCAAACCAAGACCGCTGTCGTCTATCCAACCCTTTATCTTTACCTTTCCGTCGAGGACGTCTGCCCCAACGGCTATTCGTTCACCGTAGAGCGATACAGCTTCGTTCAGAAGAATCGGGTCCGTAACCGCCGCTGTGCCTAAAATCACCCTTGAAACGCCTGCTTCTAAATACTTTTTTATGACGGCGAGCGAGCGTATCCCTCCGCCGACCTCTACAAACATTCCGGTTTCGGCGGCGATTTGGGAGATAAGCTTTATGTTTGGCGTTTCGCCCGACTTCGCGCCGTCTAAATCCACAATGTGGATGTATTCGGCACCTGCCGCTTTAAAAACGCGGGCTATCTCCAACGGGCTGCCGTATTCGGTCTTCTTACTGTAGTCGCCCTTGAATAGACGGACTGCGCGCCCCTCGATAATGTCAATTGCAGGAAAAATTTTCATAGTCTTATCTGCCTTTCAGCTAATTTCGGCGAACGCCCTGAGTATTTTCAGACCGGTCTCCGAGCTTTTTTCGGGGTGGAACTGGCAGCCGAAAACGTTGCCCTTCCATACAGCCGCCGTCACCTCTTTGCCGTATTCGCAGCTTGCAGCCATGTCGCCGCTGTTCTCGCAGCAGCCGTAATAGGAGTGGACGAAGTAGACAAAGTCGCCCTCGCTGGAGTATTTGAATATGGGACAGTCGGGCTGCGCAATTTTCAGCGCGTTCCAGCCCATCTGCGGGATTTTAAGACCTTCGGGGATGTATCCTGCCAGCGGCTTAACCTCGCCCTTGATAAGTCCCAAGCCCTCATGGACTCCGAACTCGTAGCTTTTATCAAACAAAAGCTGCATGCCAAGGCATATGCCCATAAGCGGCTTGCCCTTTGCAGTCTCGCGGAGGATTATGTCTGCCATTCCGGAGGAAAACAGCTTTTTTGCGGCGTCTTCAAACGCTCCAACGCCGGGCAGGATTATTTTGTCTGCCGAGCGGATTACCTCCTCGTCGCTTGTTAGGGCGGCTTCCGCTCCTATTTTTTCAAGACTTGCCCGCAGGGAAAACAGGTTTCCCACTCCGTAATCAATAATAGCAATCATTATAACGCGCCCTTTGTTGATGGGATTTCCCCGCAAAGCTCGGGGTCGAGCTTAACCGCCTGACGAAGGCTTCTTGCAAGGCTTTTGAACACACCCTCGATGATGTGGTGGCTGTTTTTGCCGTCGAGCTGGCGGATGTGAATAGTGATTTCTGCGCTTCTTGTCAGAGCTGCCATAAACTCCTCGCAAAGCTCGGTGTCGAAGTCTCCCACCTTCGCAGATGGGATGTCAAGCGAGCAGTTAAGCTGCGCTCTGCCGGAAATATCCACGGATGTAAGTATCAGAGCCTCGTCCATCGGAAGTATCATGTAGCCGTAGCGGCAGATTCCCGCCTTGTCGCCTAAAGCCTCTTTTATCGCCTTGCCAAGACATATTCCTATGTCCTCCACCGAGTGGTGATAGTCCACCTCGATGTCGCCGTTGCAGACGATTTCAAGGTCGAACCTTGCATGGGCGGCTAAAAGCTTAAGCATATGATCCAAAAAGCCGCAGCCGGTGTTTATAAGGCTTTTTCCTGAGCCGTCCAGATCCAGCATAAGGCTGATGTCTGTTTCGGCGGTTTTTCTTGTAATTTCAGCCGTTCTCATTTGCCAACTATCCTTTCAAGTGTATTTACAAGCGTTTCCATTTCGCTTTCCGAACCTACTGTTATTCTCAAATAATCCTCGATTCCCGCTTGGTCGAACCGCCTTACAAGTATTCCCGATTCCTTAAGCCGCGCGAAAATCTCTTTTCCGCTCATCATAGGGTATCTTGCAAACAGGAAATTTGCCTTTGAATCGGTCATTTCAAAGCCCATGCACTTAAGAGCTTTTGCCGTTTTCTCTCTTGTTGAGATAATTTTTGCGCAGTTTGCGCGGTAGTAGTCGGCGTCTTTGACAGCGGCTTCTCCGGCGGCTAAGGTTATGCGGTTGACAGAATATGGATTGGTGGAGTACTTAATCTTTTCGAGATCCGCCGTAAGCTCCCTGCTTGCAAGCGCAAAGCCCAGACGCGCCCCAGCCATCGAAGCAGACTTTGAAAACGTCCGGCAGACGATAAGGTTTTCGCACTCGGAAAGAAGCGGTATAGCGGTCGTCCCGCCGAAGTTGACATAGGCTTCGTCTATAAGCACAACGCAGTCGGGACTGCTTTTGCAAATCTTTCTTATTTCGTCAAGACTGATTTCAAGACCGGTCGGTGCGTTGGGGTTGGCTATCGCTATAAGTCCCTCTTTAAGATTTGTGTAGTCGCTGTAGTCTAGCTTAAAGCCCTCTTTCAGCGGAAACACAACCGACTTGCAGCCGTGAAGCGCGGCAAAGACCTTGTAAAAGCCGTAGGTGATGTCGGCGTAGTAAGCGGGCTTTTCTCTTCCCGCAAACGCCGTGAACGTCATGTTTAAAACGTCGTCCGAGCTGTTTGTTACAAACACGTTCTTGCTTTTAAGTCCGAACAAGCTCGCCAGACCCTCTTTAAGGGCGGAGCAGGTGGGGTCGGGGTAGAGCCGGAGCAAAGCCGCCTCAGACGAATTTACCGCCTTAAGCACTCCGTCGGAGGGCGGGTAGGGGGATTCGTTTGTGTTGAGCTTGATGTATTTTCTGTCCCTCGGCTGCTCGCCGGGGGTGTATTCCTCTAACGACTGATACTCGCCTATAAGAAATCTGCTCATGGATTAGTCTTCCTTATCTTCAAATCTTATGGTTGCACTTTTTGCGTGGGCGTGCAGACCCTCTTTTTCCGCGAACAGCGCGATATCCTTGTATACCTTCTCTAAAGCTTCCTTGGAATAGTAGGTGTACTGGGTCTTCTTTACAAAATCGTCCACCGACAGCGGTGAGGAGAACCGCGCCGTGCCGTTGGTGGGGAGGGTGTGGTTGGCGCCGCTCAGATAGTCTCCCAAAGCTTCGGGGCAGTATCTTCCCATAAATACCGAGCCGGCGTTTTTGACCATGCCGAGGTACTTGAACGGGTCGTCCATAACAAGCTCTAAATGCTCGGGAGCCACCCTGTTGGCAGCTTCAATAGCAAGGTCGAGGTTGGGAGCAACGATGATTTTGCCGTTATTCTCGATTGATACGCGTGCGATCTCCCTGCGCGGCAGGGCTTCAAGCTGAACCTCGATTTCTGCGGCGACCTTGGTTGCCAAATCCATCGAATCGGTTATCAAAACAGCTGTTGCAAGCTTGTCGTGCTCCGCCTGAGAAAGCATATCCGCCGCGACGTTTTTAACATCGCTTTTGCCGTCCGCCACGACCAAAATATCGCTCGGACCGGCAATCATGTCTATAGACACCATGCCATAAACCTGCTTTTTGGCTTCCGCAACGAATGCGTTGCCGGGACCTACTATTTTATCCACCTTGGGGATGCTCTCGGTTCCGTAAGCAAGCGCGGCTATTGCCTGTGCTCCGCCCACCTTGAAAATCTTATCCACTCCCGCAATCTTGGCGGCGGCAAGGATGGACGGGTCGATTTTTCCGTCCGCCGAAGGGGGAGTTGTCATTACAATGTTTTTGCAGCCCGCAATTTTGGCTGGGATACTGTCCATAAGCACTGTCGAAGAAAGCGGAGCGGTTCCGCCGGGGACGTATATTCCCACATTCTCAATCGGGATTATCCGCTGACCGCAGACAACACCTTCCTTTTCGGCAATAACAAACGAGTTGCGCAGCTGGCGCGAGTGGAAGGCGCGGATGTTTTCGGCAGCTTCGTTAAGCACTCTTATAAACTCCGGCTCTAAACTTGCAAAAGCTTCGTTTATTTCCTCATCGCTCACCGCAAGGTCATCAAGCTTTGCCTTGTCGAATTTAAGGGTGTATTCCTTTAAAGCCTTATCCTTGTTGGCTTTTACGTTTTCTATTATGTCCGCGACAATACCCGCGACGTTTGCCGAGTCCGAGCCTCTTGCAAAAACCTCGTCGTCCGGCGTTTTGCCGTATTCAAATATTCTTATCACTTGTCAACATTCCTTTCAAAATGTCTTATTTTTGATTTTCAAGAGCTTCAACCAGTGCCTTGATGCCATCGCCCTTGAACTTTGTGCTTGCCTTGTTTGCAATCAGCCTTGCTGAGATATCCACAATCGTTTCAACAACTTCAAGGTTGTTTTCCTTAAGGGTGGTTCCGGTTTCGACTATGTCTACTATGACGTCCGAGAGACCCAATATCGGAGCAAGCTCGATTGAGCCGTTCAGCTTGATTATGTCTATGCTCCGCGATTTCGACTGATAGTACCCGCTTGCAATGGTCGGAAACTTGGTCGCAACCGTAAGGGTCTTGTCGGTGCTGTCGCGAAAGCCCTTTTTCGCCGCTACGCACATACGGCATTTGCCTATGCCGAGGTCGAAAAGCTCGTAAACATCGGGGGAGTACTCTAAAAGTATGTCCTTTCCGGCAACTCCCACATCAGCCGCTCCTCGCTCGACGTAAATTGCAACGTCCGAGGGCTTAACCCAGAAGTAGCACACGCCCGCCTCGTGATTTTCAAATATCAGCTTTCTTGTTTTAGGGTCGGTTACCCCATCGCAGCCGAAGCCGGCGGCTTCAAATATTTTGTATACCTTTTCGCCTAGCCGTCCTTTGGGCAGGGCTATGTTAAGCATTTTATCCTTCATTGCCTGCCTCCGAACCGCTGAAGGCTATAATCGTGCGGTATTTAGCCTTGCTTGATATTTTTGTCGATACTGCCACCCGCTTGCCGTCATGCGACAGCTTTTCAGCGTAGCGCATAACCTCGCCCACGTCGTCCTGCGGTTTATATATCAAAGCGATGTCAGCGTCGAACTCCGAGCGCGAGTCCATTATGCGCTCCAACAGGTCAACGTCTATTCCAAAGCCGATTGCCTGCTTTGACTTGCCTATCCTTTTTAAAAGAGGGTCGTATCTTCCGCCGGTGAGGATTTTTTCGGGAATTCCCTCAATAAAGCCCTGAAAGACTATTCCGTTATAGTAGGACAAATCCTGAACCACCGAAAAATCAAGATGTATTTCCGGCTGGAAACCTGCCCCGCTTATAACCGTGATTATATCCTTCAGCTCTTTGTATGCAGCTTTGAGTGAGGGCGTATTACAAAGCTTTTCAAGCTCTGCAAGCCCTTTATCCGGCTTGGGATTTATGTTCATAAGAGCTATAAGCCTGTTCGCCTTATCGCCGATAAGCCCGCGTATTTCGTGGATATTCTTGGCGCCGATCCGCCGAAGAAGCTCTCGCTTGACTGATTCGTCCGGCGCGCATTCGTCGACAAGCCCCGAAACTATGCCCATATGGGATATGTCCAGAACGTAAGGACGCTCGAAAAGCTCTAAGCTCTTGGCGGCAAGGCTTATAACCTCGCAGGTGCTGTAAAGGTTGATCTCTCCTATACATTCCAGCCCCGACTGCATAATTTCCTTAAGCTGATGGGTTCCGCCCATTACTCTGTAGACGTTTTCGCTGTAGTAAAGCTTTTCGGTAAGACCGTCCCCGTCCTTGCAGCTGCGGATTATGGACATTGTAACGTCCGGCTTTAAAGCCATAAGCCTGCCCGAAGGGTCGGTAAAGGTGATTATACCTTCGCCGGCAAGGAAGTCTTTGTTGGCGGCATAAAGGTCGTATTCCTCAAACCTGCTCATTTTAAACTGCATATACCCCCTGCTTTCGTAAAGAGAACGAAGCCGCAGGACGGCGATTTCACTGTTTTTAAGAGTGCGTATCACTTTAAAAATGTTCCTTTCAGTTATGAGTCTTGCTTTCCGAGTCTTTCTATAGCCGTTTTGTAACCGCCCTCGCCGTAGTTAAGGGAGCGGTTTACGCGGCTGATGGTAGCAGTGCTTGCGCCGGTCTTTTCGGCGATGTCGGAATAGACGTATCCCGCCGAAAGAAGCCTTGCAACCTCAAACCGCTGGGATGTCTCCTTGATTTCCTTGACGGTGCAGAGGTCGCTGAAAAAGCTTTCGCATTCCTCGACTGTTTTAAGTGTGAGTATTGCCTCAAAGAGGTCTTTTGTGCTGTCATCAAATAAGTTTGCCATGTTTCCTCCATAAATTTTAATTTCATTGCTATAATTCTATAATATTTTACCACGTTAGCAAACTAAAGTCAACTAACATTTCCTACAAATATAACTCAATACGCGCGCTGTTTTTTAAGCTAATAGTAAAGTATCACTATTAATCAATAAATCTTACCCTTTGCGCTATTGCATTTTCCCGCCGAATTTGTTACAATACCATCTTGATAGATAAAAACATGGTTTTAGATTAATAAGGAGAGTAAAAAATGAGCTTCAAGCAAAAGTACATCGGCGACAAAAGCTTTTACAAGATGCTTCTTCGCATAGTTCTGCCGATAATTGCCCAGAATGCCATAACAAACTTTGTGGGCTTGCTGGATAACTTAATGGTGGGACGCACCGGAACCGACCCTATGAACGGCGTTTCGGTTGCCAACCAGATAATATTCGTCTTCAATCTTATCATCTTCGGAGCGGTTGCCGGAGCGGGAATATTCGCCGCCCAGTACTACGGTCAGGGCGACCACAAGGGCGTTCGCTATGCCTTCCGCTACAAGCTGATAGTTTGCACCATAACCGCCGCGGTTGGAATAATCATCTTTGCATTTTTCAGGGAGAATTTAGTCTCGCTTTACATATCCGAGTCCTCAATCGCCGGCTGCGACCCTGTCGCAACCCTTAAATACGGCTCAGAGTATATGTATATCATGATGTTCGGACTGCTGCCGTTTGCGCTGTCACAGTCCTACACCGGAACCCTGCGCGAAACCGGCGAGACTATTGTGCCGATGGCTGCGGGAATTTCGGCGGTTGTTGTAAACCTCTGCTTTAACTATCTTTTAATATTCGGTAAATTCGGCTTCCCCGAGCTGGGAGCTGCCGGTGCCGCTATTGCAACGGTAATATCCCGATTTGTAGAGCTTGCAATAGTAGTCATCTGGACTCATACCCACAAGGAGCGCAACCCCTTCGCCGTAGGGCTGTACAAGGGTATGTATATCCCCAAGGATATAATCAAGAAGATAACAATAAAGGGTCTGCCGCTTCTGGCAAACGAGGCTTTGTGGAGCATGGCAATAGCCGCAATCTCCCAGTGCTACTCGATAAGGGGCTTGGAGGTCGTCGGCGCGCAGAATATATCCACCACCGTTTCAAACCTGTTCAACGTTGTTTTCCTTTCGATGGGACTTGCGGTGTCTATCATAGTCGGTCAGGCGTTGGGAGCGGGGGAGACCGAAAAGGCAGTGGATCTCGACCGCAAGCTGATATTCGTATCTGTTGCAAGCTGTGCGGTGACAGGCGCGCTTTTAGCAGCGATATCCCCGTTCTTCCCGCATCTGTATAACACCGACCCTGAGATAAGGTCGCTTGCCACAAAGTTCATTCTGTGCGTTGCCGCGGGAACGCCGCTTCAGGCGTTTGCCAACGCTGCCTACTTCACAATGCGCTCGGGCGGCAAGACCATGATAACCTTTGTCTTCGACAGCGTTATGATATGGTGCGTAAACTATGTTTTGGTGTTCACTCTGACCCACTATGCCCCGGGAATGTCGGTGGTTGCAATAATGTTCTGCGAGCAGATGTCTAACATCATAAAGTGCTGCTTTGGATATTATCTCGTGAAAAAGAGAAAATGGGTAAATAATCTTGTAGCAAAATCATAAAAAGCCGTTGTAATTTGAAAAAATATATGTTACAATAGTAATATTATTAAGATTCTGCATTGCAAGGTGGTTGGATATATATGATAAAAGCAAGACTTGAAGCTAAAAATCTTAGGATATGGCTGACCTGTATAGCGGTGTTCCTCTGCGGAATAATCGTCTGCACTCCGTTTTTGGGGCTTCTTGACGATGACATGCTATATACGGTTTTCCCGTTCCTCAATTTCGGACTGGTCATAAGCGGGGAGGGGCTTCCCACGTGGCTTGTGGATAATTTCAGCTTCGGAGTAAGCCTTGCGTGCGTATGCGCGGCTGTGGCTTTGTTCTTCCATCTGATTTATGTTATAGTTCTGAATGTTTACAGAATACAGCGCAGAAAGGCGGCAAAAGTCCTTAAAAAAACCGGATATTCCAAGGATTATTACGATATTCTGGAGGCTAAGCGCCGCAAGCTCAAAAAAAGCGTCTTTTCCTCCACCAACGACCTCTGCCTTGCAAAGGAATACTGCGACGGCAGAAGGTATGAAAGCGCATTCGAGATTCTGAGAAATATCAATATCGATGATTTTGACGTTAAGGACGCTGCCAGCTACTACGCTCTTTATGCATACGTTTTCACCATCACCGGCGACCTTAAAAACGCGCGCTTTGCCTTAGAGCTTGACGAGCCGTTTATCGAAAAGCTTAAAGGAAGCGTTGAGGCTGACTTTGCAAAAGCGCTTTTGGCATATGCCGAGCACAACTTCGACGAGGCTAAATCTGGTTTTAAGGCTCTGCTTAAATGCAGAAGCAACGAAATCAGAGTGTGGGCAGGGCTGTATCTGGGACTTTTGTATTTAAGACTTCACAGCAAGGAAAAGGCAAGAAAGCTTGCGGTATCCTTAAGCGGCTGCAAAAAAACTCCCCGCCAGAGCGAGGATCTGCTAAAGCTGCTTAAAAAGATAGAGACTGCATATGCCTTGGAGGCTGAGGAGGAAGCCGAGAAAACCCGGGAGGAGTTTGTCCCTCAGAAATAGCCCCGAATTATCAGCTTTTTGAATAATTTATATTAATAACAGGCAGGAGCTTATGTGCTAATCTACAAAATGTTGCGCAGGCTCTTGCCTTTGGCTTTTCAAAGGGATAAAATATACGTATTGATCATGGAAAATACTAATTTCCGTCTAAAACGATAGCAAAAATCTAGCATAAAATCGCTGACCGATGGATTTTGCACTCGATTTTTGGTCGTTTTTCAAACGGAAATAAGTATAGGGAGGAAAAGATAATGGTATTTACAGTTGACGCCGGCAATACTAATATTGTTTTAGGAGCGTATGATAATGATGAGAAGCTTGCTTTC
>ENA-UONV01001462-UONV01001462.1-human-gut-metagenome-genome-assembly--contig:-CS4-NODE-1462-length-20711-cov-4.591838_pt1 | contig 20711 bp, 30 predicted proteins | sample MGYA00242461_ERZ724008 | MGnify/ENA metagenome assembly ERZ724008 | reverse complement strand
ATTGATAAGACCACGCTCTGTCGCTTCGCTATAGCTACCTGAAAAGATATTACATCGTCCATCAAAAGTCTGCCTCCCAATGATGAGAGTGCCCTTTCGATTGAGATACGCATAATAGCCAGTGGGAACCTGTCTGCCAAAAGTATAAGTCATTTCAATTCTCCTCTTCTTCATTCAAATAAAAATCAAACCAAAAACGATATTTATAGAGGTATCCACAATTACTACAAAGGCATTTCACATAAAACTTGCCGTCATCAACACAAAATTCCTTACTAATCTCTTCGTGGTCATTACTCTGGCACTTTGGACAAAGGAATAAGCTATCAAGTGTCATCTTTATCCTCCAAAACCCACAAATCTCCACGTCGCTCAACTACAATGTACTTCTCATAAATATCAATGAATGACGCATCATCATCAATTGTGCATTCGTAACGATAACGACCTGTTGGAATGTCCTCTTTAGTCACAATGGGCCTCACTACCCATCCCCATACAATGGTGAAAATAATAGCAAAGGATAAGACTGCCAGTGCATACCTTGATGCGCTTTCGGTTGCAATAATAGTCATGATAAAAATAAATACAATCAATGCCATAAGGGTAATAATCCACCAAGTTGGGGTTACATTTTTAAGAATCTCGTATTGATTCAGAATCGTCATCTGTCTTCCTCCAATTCCTTCCAAAGATAGCGCACCAGATGCCACCAAAAACAAAAGCAATAACTGCCAAAATCATAAGCTCCATTATGTTGCCATCCACTCCTTCTCTAAGCACTTTTTACAACAATAAACTGAACCGCCAAGAAACTTTGCTTCACTCTCTGGAATAGTTGTCTCATCTACATCCAGTTCAAAAGCCACAGGATTTTCTTTGGTGTGAAAACCACCGCAGAAGTAACACTTCCGAAAGTCTCTGTCTTTTTCAGGGATCATCTTCATTTTAAATTCTCCTTCATTAATTTTGTATTGTGATTATAACACAAAATTTTAATTTGTCAAGAGGACGATTCGCAGTATTTTTTTGAATCGCCTCTTGACTGTGTCTGTATTATAGCATGAATTCCTGATTTGTCAAGAGGTCTAGAAATTATTTTTTATGATATATGCCGTAATCCAAGTATCGTACTCGTTCGGTACCTTCTCCCAACCATTCTCCGTCTTTCTAGACTTATTACGTTGTTCTGTGCGCATTTGAATAAAATCCCCTGTATCAAATGGCTGCTTCTGGTAAACTGCTTTAGAAAGTTTATATGTGACTGTGGCACTTTTGTCTAAGAGATACATGGTGATCTTCGGAGAATACTTGCAATCCACGTTCATTACATAACCTACATCTTTCTGCTCTGGCATAATAATAGAACAATAACCGAGATATTCCTGTTGCCACTGAATCTCGCTCATCAGTGGTACATGACAATCCTTTGGTATCATACCGCACAGTTCTTGTAGTAGTCCGTCTGAATCAGTAATTTTGTACTGCTTTGCGGTTTCTGTACAGTACTTGGATAGGATTTCTGGAGGCAATGAGCACTTATCTTTCTTGAGAAGTTTCTTTCCTGCATAGAGATTATAGAGATCCACTATACGTAGTAAAGTACCTATGCTTCCAAATTGAGAGAAATAACCAATCTTTATAAGCGTGTCTATTTTTGCAGAATTCAGACTAGGAATTTTGGTCATGGCTTGAAGAAGTTCTACAAAATTATTAAACTGTCTGCTTTGTGAAAGTTCATATAAATCATCGGCACAAGCTTGGCTCAGACCCTTGATTGATAATAATGAAGGATTGATTGTATGATTTTCTTTATCTGCTACAAATTTTCTATTATCTACTCCAAATTTATATGCTCCCTCTTTAATTCCAAAAGCTCCTTGCATTTCCTGTTTAAGCGCTTGAACTTTATCCTTTTTGCCCTTATCAGAAAATACCTGCAGAAGAACTTCATAAAATTCATATGGATAATGAGCTTTTAGCCATGCACAATACAGGCTATCAAGAGCCATACAATAAGCATGGGCACTATTAAATCCGTAACCGCAGGAGTCGTCAATAATCTGCCACACCTTTGCACTCATTTCTTCTGCTTCTGCATCTGGAATATGATCGTCTTCCATAATACGCTTCTTGAATCCTTCAATGAATCTAGATTTCAAAGGACGAACCTTTTCTGGATGCTTCTTTGCAATAGCTTTAATGATGCCATAGCACTCATCAAGAGGGAACCCAGCATAGTTTAGTGTATTCATACTCTGCTCTTGATAAAGAATATAAGAATATGGGAATTGTGGTGTTTGAAGAATCTTATCAAAAGCCTTAATTCCATATTCAAAATGTTCTCGTGATTCAAACTTAGAATACATTGATTTAAAAGCAGGACGAATTGCTGCAATCCAAGCAGCTAATTCTGAAATATTCTGAGGTTTATACTTTCTAAGTTTCCTCATTGCAGATTCTTTTTCGCACTGATTGACACCAATGGTATATCCATTGGCATAAATATCCCACACTTTTTTATCTCCATCAACAAGATCACTAATTTCACTAGCGGTATGTACTGGGATTCCAATACGCTTATAAATCATATCAATAAGCAGAACGACATCTACTTTAAGTAGATCATTTTTAAGGAACTTATATTTTTCTGCAATTGCGCCATCAATAACAGCAGTAATATATTCACGCTTTGTACTCTCACTTTTGCACTTTATAAGTCCAATTTCTTCTCTGATACTTCCTTGATATAGAAGATATGCACAAGGAGCTTTATTCTTATGGTCAATTACGCCCCAATACTTTTTGCTCTGATCAATATACTTCTTATACTTCTCGTCAATGAAATCGTAAATATTAATTTCATCTTTTTCATCATCGTCTGCATATTTAACAGCTTCTTCATATTTATCAAGCTGTTTAGAAATCTCATTAGCAATTTCATAATCCAAGTTAGTTGCTCTTGCATAAAGTTTAAACGCAGACTTCTTCTTCAATGTACCGAAAGCAATCATTGGATATGCATGATCCTCTCCAAGAATCTCTTTCTGAGCTTCCGCAAAAGGTTCTACTGTTCCGAGATTCATGTCCAAATCTGGGAGGCTATGGGTCTCAAGAATTCTTGTCTTACTAATGAAACGCTCTGGATATAATTTAATAGGAGATGTAAATCTATCCACCTTAGAAAATCCGCATAGAGTATTTGTAAAGTAACCAACCGCACTACCACGACCAGTAGTTGTAATTAGTCCACCCTTTTCAATACCACGTTTGATAATAGCGTAGTCCATTAATGGATAATCTACCATCCCTGTTTCTTTATACACAGATACTTCTTGCTTAACTCCATCAAAATATTCTTTATACTTGTCCTTTGGAACATGTTTTACGTAGTCTTTAAAAAGTCTAGAAATAAGCTGGCTATATATTTTATTTCGTGCCTCTTGTGTCTTGTCTGGATACAATGTAGGCAATTTAATATCAGTAGTAAATACTGGTACATTATCATAGTCATCAAAAGTTAGCAGAATGTCAGTATTGTCCATAGCTTTCTGCACGGTTTCTGCATCGAACACTCCCTGTTCTGCAAATCTCTTACGTACAGTGTCGTCATCTGGATAATCCATATACCAACCAACTTCATTGTCGTCGAATTGGATATTGCGCCCAGCGAGAATATCATCTCTTTCTACAGATTGTTCTGGATAAATATAGTGGCTGTCAAGACCAACTATCATTGGAATGTTATATTTCTCGGACAATTCTTTAATATGCTTGTTCAATGCAATCTGTCTTGCAGTATTATGATTCTGAATCTCTAGCATAAAATTATCTTTGAAATAATCATGCATGTGCTTTACAATATCATCACTATCTTCATATTTCCAAAACGCAACACACGCAGTTGTAATAAACACATCATCTGCAGGAAGTGAAAAAATTAAATCAAGGTCAATTCTGGGCTTGTAATAATATCCCGTTTCGTTGGCATCAGACAAAATACGATTTATGGATCGTCTTCCATTCTCATTTTTAGCAAGAATAATTATATGGTTATTTGACTTATCTTTATTGGTACGAATTGTTCCATCTTTATTTTTCTTAACTTCACCAGTTTCTTTATCATATTCTTCATATTCTTTCTGACGATCCTTGACCCAATATGCTTCTGTACCAAAAATAAATTTCAAATTATATTCTTTTGCCAATTCAAATGCTTTGTGATAATAGCCTTGCCATCCATGCTCTACAGAACTAATGACTTTGTGCCCAAGTTCTACTGCTCTTTTCGCATATTCTTCAGGCATTGCAGCGCTATCACCTTCGCTATAACTTGTATGACGATGGTAATTTTGCATTATGTCACCTCCTTTAATCCATTAAAGAATATTTACTCCTTACTTCAAAAGTATTTCTATAATTTAACATTGCTTGATATAAATTTTCTGGTAAATAATCTTTATATTTTTCTGCTAAATTTCTTATATATTCAATTTTAAATTCTTTATAAACATTAAATGCTTCTTCTATAGTACTGTATGTTCCTAAATCTTTTCTTTTCCCCTCTACTGAGCATCTAGCTTTGTATCTATTTGACGTAGTAATGCTAACACCATTTGGAATATTTGATTCATTATGTTTTGTATGAGTCAATAGACATGTATTGATTATTTGAGGGACTATGCAACAATTTTCAGGACAATAAATTCTATTCCCGACACGTAGCCAATCCTTATCGACTTGCATGTTTTGCCCTGGAATTTCATAATAATGTTCTCTGTACCATTTTGCAAAATTTTGGAAATTCCACCATTCTTCACAAACTTCACAATCGTCATATGCTGGTTGTTTTCCACTATAACACCTATCAAACATTCTTCTCCACATATCATATTCTCTAGTCGATTTACGATTAATAGTTTGCTCGTATGGCCCAACGCCTATATAACCTCTGCCATATAACAATTTATGATATGGGTTTTTCATTGTCCCCTTTTTAAAATTGGCATACCATGTAGTGGTTCTATGCTTAAACTCGTCTTGAAACTCAATTGTGACAGATGTACTTCCATTATATTCAACTAGTTTCATTAAATCTCCATCATTATTTAATCGTTCTTCACCTAATTTAATTTGTCTATGTTTATCAATTGTGAGTTTGCGAACTTGCTCTATTGTTAGAGCTTCTTCTCTTTTCTTTTGTTTCTTTTCCTCTCTTATAATAGCCGCACATTCATGACATTGAGTTACTTTCCCATTTGAAAAATTTTGCCCCATGCATATTCTATTATGTCCCCTATTGCATTCAAGAAGATACCATGGTCTATTTTTAACCTTAGCATTTTCTGGAGGATCTACTCTTCTTTTTACTGTCCAATCCCCTTTTGTTTGCCCAGTTAAATCTTTTAAAGCAGACATTCTCTCACACCTCCTCCATTAATTTCATATTCTCAAAACGTCTTCTCTTCAATTTGCTTTAAAATACTCTCGGCTTCTTGCTTGCAAGCTAACAGAGCATCATTCTTATCCTTTTCTGCTTGTTCCATAATATAATTTACAATATCATCCTTATAATAATTAAGTGCTCTTAAAAGATACTTCTGCATCTCTGGGCAGCAAGCATTATAACCACCGGAATCCCCATAATACCCATATGACGCATGAAAATATACAGGGATATCATCACCCCAAATACTATGGTCGTAAAAATTAAATCCATATTTATCATTGCGAGGGTCTTTCTCTCCAATAGCAGTAAGACCCTTAGCCTTATTAAGATTGCTAATAATCTTGGTTGTTATATTTTTTTGTTCGTTGTACTTTTCGATACAGGTCATAACGTTCCTCCTACTTTTACACTACTTTTCTTTCAACTGTTACAATTGTGTCATTATGCCAACCGCCATGCGGAACAAGCAGAATTTCTTCAATTTCAAATCCATATTTCTTACCAATGCCGCCGCTGTTCCAGCAGCAAGTAATTACAATACCATCTTTCTTGACGATTCTGCCAATTTGCTCCTTTTGTTTGCTCCAGTAAGATGCTTGTGTTGTTTGCATATTTACTGTTTTGCCAAGTGATGTGTAACATTCTGACACTTGACGTGGTGAGTATGGCGGATCATACAGAACAGTATCAACAGAATTATCTCCAAGCATCTTCAAAAAATCCAAAGCATCCATGTGGTAATCAGTATCATATTGTTCATCCAAATCATTGGTAATTGTTCCAATTTTACTATCATTAGCGAATGGATCTACAATAACTCCATATGCATATTTGTTGATTAATTCTCTAATTGGTTTAATCTGAAACGTTTGGCAATTCGGCATAGCCCACACACGATTAATCTGCATTGTTGTCCTCCATTAATTTTGTATTGTATTTATATCACGATTTTTCTGATTTGTCAAGTTTAACATAGTCATTCATTGTAAGCTGGAAAAATTTATTACGACCATAGTATGGAGCTGCCAAAGTTCCAACCCCAATAAATTCACCATCATTATCCATAGTCTTCCAAGATAGGTCATTCCATTTGACAAGAATAACTCCACTCTCATCAATAACCTTTAAATGCTTTTTTGTAGAGAATGTACTTACTTCATAATTATCAGTTCTAATAAGCACTGTAACCGCTGGGGAATCTTTTCCGCTGATACGATTAAAAGCGTTAAGCTGCTTAACAAGCTGTTCATTTATCTGTTCCGCTGTAATTTCAATATCAGCCTCAACATCGACACTAAATTCAATATCTGCTAGTTCATCTTCTATGGCATTTCTAAATTGTTCAAATTTATCTTTATCACAAGTAAACCCAGCCGCTGACTCATGTCCGTCGCAACGAGCTAGACCAGTATCATTTACCATAGCCATAAAATCAGGAACTCCTATAGCTCTCATACTACCAGATATTGTGTCTCCATAATCTCTAACTACTATAAGTGGGCGCTGGAATTCTGATAGTAAACGGTTCCCGACCAAACCCGTTATATCCGCATCTGTGTCGTCAATGAAAAACACCATAAACTTTTTATCCAATTGCTCTTCACCTTGCTTCATAAGGTCTGGTAACATTCCATTGACAATTTCATTCTGCTCTTCACGACATGCTTTAAGCTTTGGATAAATTTCAGCAATTTCATCCTCGTCTTCTGCCAAAAACATTTGAGCAGATAAATCATTATGCCTAGTTCTAATAGCAGCATTAACTAGTGGAGCAATACTAAATTGAATAGCCTCTGTATTAAACTGATAAGTACCAATCATTTTCTTAACAATTGGATTTTGATATTGACTAAGACCTTTGCTAACAATATAACGATTTTCCGGTTCCGCAAGTGAGCAAACATCGGCTACGATACCTACTGCCCCATACCACCATAAATCCTCTGCATAATCAGTAAGGTTCATCTCATCGAAATATAGACAGCATTTAAGCACAACACCAGCGCCTGACAGTTGTTTGTTCGGATAATCTACTGCACTACTTACAAGCACAAATGGCACAGAACTATTTAACAATTCATCACTCGGCACATGATGATCTGCCACTATGAGCGAACATCCACAATCTGTAATTCTTTTATAAACATTCGGATCATTATTAAGACTATCTACAATAATAACAATGTCTATATCTCTCAATAAAGATAAATCAAAATTTTCTACTCCATGTTCCTTTTTATCATGTACAAAATATGAAACTTCTGCCCCAGCTCTTTGTAGATATTTTGTCATAATCGCTCCGGCGGCATGGCCATCCTGATCTTCGTCCCACACTACGCAAAATTTATACCCCATTGCTATTCCATCGTCAATAATTTCATACGCCTTGTCTATATTTTTTAGCTTCTCAAATGGGATTAAGGAGTCCTCACTTGGATGTAAGAACTCCTGAATATCATCAACGTTTCTATCTTCAAGAATAGTTTCTATAATTTCTCCATTATCCATACCACGACAATCATATTTAGCCTTTAATACTTTCTTCATTCACATCACCAACATTAATTTTTTATTACACACTCATGTGGACTAATATAAAACATTCCGCTTCTGTAATCTGCATAAGCCACTTTTTTCTTCTGTTTATATATTTTAATATTGCTTCCATCGGTAATAGTCATCCAAATGTATTTTACATTCTTTGAATACTTTGGATCATTGACCCTATATTCCTGTCCTGGAGCAATAATATATTTATCAAAGTTTGCTTGTTCTTTATCAAATTCTATAAACGCCCCATAGTCACCAACGACAATACGAGTATAACCATTACATACAACTGTGCCATTCTTAGTACATAAGGTATCATCTGAACCACCTATGATAAATCTTTCAGGAAGATTATCAATATAAAACTGTCTATATTTTTTCGACAAGTCTTTTGGCAATGGTTTATACCCATATTTTTGCGCAAGCTTGGCTTCAATGTTTAGAGTATTCATAAAACTACTTCCTTATTCCACTTATCAACCCATCTATAAAACTCTGCAAGCTCTTCCTCCGTGGGTTGAGTATTTTCTAGCCCATATATGCAACCAGAATCGAAGCAACATCCATCAAGGTCTCCTACCGTTTCAACCCAATCTGGATACGACATCCAGCCATATTCGCAGCTCTGACAATACTTTATGACAGGATCAATACAACGCGTAGGCTTTTCATTTTTCATAATATCACCTCATTAATTTCGTGCTGTTATACGCCAATATAAAAATCTGGCGCATTCTTATCGTCATGATATCTGTACGTTAAATATCCATAAAGCCTACCGACACATCCATAACCACCATTGAAATATTGCATTTCATATATGCGGTACGTTGTAATCAGCTTCCATGCATAATCATTTACAAAAATTGCCTTAACAGAATCATATCCGAAATTATATTCAAATTGTCCCACACGTGATAAAATATTCTGCAACAATTGATCTTTTTCTGCCATATTGCCCTCCTTAATAACTGTCATAAAAATACGCAGTATCATCTGGGTGTCTCCTGAGCCAACGCCGCAAACATCGCAATCCTCTTAAATTCCTTGCTTGATTACGTCTCGTATTTTCGTCCCACTCCCAGATTGTATCCGCTTCCTCTTCCCATTCTTTCTTATGTAGAAAGTACTTAAATGTCTTGATGATATCATCAATATTATCAAGTGTCACAGGAAATCTATATTCATTTGTTACACTTGGATCTACCACTCGTAGAATTGCATTTCTGATGCCATAGCATTTTCTCCAGTATGCCACTTCACATTCACATGGTTCATACCATGATTCATGATTAAATAGGCAGTGTGCCTTTTCATAATCCTTTTCATTTTTGACTTTTAACATAACACCATTGTCTAACCCCATTACATGTCATTCCTTTCTATTTAACTTATCATACTCCTTGCAAAACTCTTCATAAATAGGATACCATTTAGTTGGGTCTGTATGCCCAGTAATAGCGAGAACAAATGCCATACTACGCATACGACGATACTCAGCTTCATTGTACAATTCCAATACGTGTTGTCCTAAGCTGTCAACAACCTTGTCTTGGCACTCATCTGCAGTTTGTATTGTTTCCATAATCTTAGTGCTCATATCATACAAGACTTCAAATAAATCTCCCCATGTTACCGGCTTGTCTTTAAGGTCTCCTAGCTCAGCAATCTTTGCAAGGATTTCTTCGTTTGTCACACTGACCGCCCCTTCCAATAATTTTCCATATCAATGCCATGAAATACTTTTTGCCCTCTATAAATTTCACTTTTGTGAGGAGGAGATTTCCAGTTACGTCCCTCTGAACATTTTACAATATAATGATCATTTTCACCCTTACTGTAAAGTTTCTTTGCTTGTTTGTCAGTCATATAGTATACAAGTGAACCAGTTTCATTAGTAAAAAATCTATAACCGTTAAGATACATTTTACACCACTTGAACCGGATTGCTCTGTAAATCCAGTTAACAAATCCTACAGGAAATGCAACTAACCCAAGTGTCAACATCTCTAGCACATCTTCATTCTCTTTGCTGATTTCATAAGCAATAAAAGAAATAATTTGCCATGCCACAATACCAATAGCTGCTCCAACAATATAATTCATCTGCTACCACCTCTTCGTTCAAAGTCAATCAACGCAGTAATGTCCGAAATACTTATCCCATAATCCTCCGATACCTGCTTGATTTTATCAATACTAATCTCAAAATCATCTTTGCATGACCATGCTGTACAGCCATCGAAAGAATCGTAGCATTTACAGCAGTAACACTTTAAGTTTTTAATATCACTCATTAAATTTTTCTCCCCAGACAATCAACTTCAACAATATCGTTGTCAAGTACATCTGTTTCGTAAAGCATCTTTTCCAATGCATGAAGTTCATTAAAATAATATTCAAGCTCTTTCTTGAGGTTTTCTATTGCTTCTTCTTTTGTTTCACCGTACCCATAAATGTTTGTTATATCAGATTCATGATAACCATCAACATCATTAAACAAATAACAGGTATGTGATTGCCATTTTTCTTTACCATCATTGTGGTGTGCAATTTTCATCAACATAATTCATTCTCCTTGGTGATATTATCCATAATAACCTCCATCTGGCACATCTCTCTTATAGTCCTTGCAACCTACTGGATTGCCATGACAACCAACTTCATAGGCACATTTACGGCAATCTCTTGTGAATGGAACTTTGTCTCCAAGTGCAACGTCTTTAATGTCAACAAACTGCTCTGCATACTTACGCGCAGCCTCTTCTATAACTTCTGGATGTTCTCGGATATATTTGTCAAACTTATCAACAGCATCTACGTATGCTTGGTATAGTTCTGGTGTCAGCATAGCTATTAGCTCCTCCATGCATACGGCTCTACGTCATCAGCATCAACAAGTGCTAACTCTCCATAGCTATCAAATGGCCGCACGATATAATAAAGTCCTACACTCGTTCTAAAATAATCTGCTACTTCACCGCATCTATCATTTCCCCACTCTACTTCTGTTCCGATCATAATATCATCTTTACTAATATAATGTTTCCCCATATTCAATCCTCCGGCGGTTCAATATATGTCCAACGGTCTGTATTCCTGATATCTTCCGTACATCCATCACGCCACATCCAGTTACTACCAAGTCTAGAACATAAAAATGTTGCCTCAGCATTATACTTATTATTGAGATTCCAATAAGCAACGATTAATTGCTTACCTTCTTTTGGTAATTCTTCGTTTGCTTTATACCAAATCATTCCTGTACCTTCTTTCTGAATACATCAAACTTTCTGAAAAACTTTCCATATGGTAAGCAACACCAATATATTACCCTATACCTACCATTTGAAGTATTTTCGTAGTAATGCCAAAATCCAAAGAACGAATAAACCTTTTGCCATAATGTCTTTCTCATAATTAATTCTCCCTTATTTTTATGAATACCAAATACTAGACATACTCCACAAAATATCACATCCATCTTTATAACCTAAGCTTTCAAGACATTTAATCATAAGACGATCTATATCAATATGACCATCTTCTCCTGCGTAACCTTCATGCTTGTCATAAATTTCCTGCGCCTTTTTAGCGAATTCTTCAGGTGTCATAATTATTTCTCCTTTAATTTTGTATTGTCATTATAACATAAAATACTAATCTGTCAAGTATATTCTACAAGCTGTTCCTGCATTATTTCATTAAATTTTTCTGCTCCCATATCCGTAGGAGATGCTTTAGATGGAATGTCCAAATCTAATGTGCTATCCCAATAGTAAAGTTCCACTTGCCTCATTGTAGCAAGTGATTTTAATAAATCCAAATTCTTTTTTATCTGCTCAAATTCAAGACCCTCATCAAGTGCCATAATAATTCTTTTTGGTTGTAATTGCAATATTAACTTCGCCTGTGCTTCACTCAAGTTATTAGAACCAATCGCAACAATATTTCTGTATTTAAATGTACAGCCTTGAAGGCAACTCTTTTCCGCTTCTGTAATTACAACATCATTACCATATAAGTATTGATAATTTTGACTATAGCCATATAGACTGCTTGATATATTGCCGCCTATAGGATAAAAATATTTGCTCATACCTTCTGGTGGCGTACCATTATATCTTGATTTAATTGCAATAATATCGTCTTTTGCATCTTTCCATGGAAAAATTATTGCATTATCTTCTGGAGAAAAACACACATCAAATTCTCGTTGTACTTCAAGACTTATCCCGTCCTTAAGCCAAAGTTCATTTCCAATCGGTACGTACTGCTTCAAAATCTCTTCTGGATATACCTTTGGTTCTGGAGAAGTTTTATTAATGATTCGTTGGTAAATTCCTCCGAACAGAGGTCTACATTTACTTGGCGCAGTCCAATGTTCATCAAGCCCTAAAATATTCTTAGTTGTTGTCAGAACATCCTTAAACGTCACTCCACGCTCTTGAATGATATAGCTAAATATATCCGTATAAATACCATGGCTATAATCTGCCACATTTAAGTAAGAATTTCTATCTTGGTCTGTACGAATAGATACATTATTTGCGCCACCATCTGAATCATGTGCAAAGCGTAGTTCATTATTACGTATAGATATCTTCTCAAAATCATATGCGGAAAGGAGGGCGGCAATGTTCTCTGGATTCTCTAATAGCATCTGCTTAAGTTTATTAATCATTCATTGCGCACCCTCCTTTCTGTTAATTATTTTTATTAAAATTCAATTGCTGTCTTCTCTCCGTCTCTAGTTTCAGTATAATAATGCCCGATATTTTCGATACCTCCATGCGCAAGAACCCATCTTGCTGCATCTGCTGGAGCTTCAAACTGATCTTCGCAGCCATAATAGATATCATATGCGGTTGGCGAGTCCTTATATCTAAACGCATTAACAAATACATTTTCCTCGTTTGTTAGAGCGTCAGATAGGTATTCTAGTGCTTTGTTGTACATATTGTCCAAAACTGCAAAGCACCAATCTTCTGGAGTATTGCCAGAATCAGCAACATATGTAAGCACAAGCTGGTTGCCGTTGCATTCACATAGTGCATCGAAGCTAGTTAGATTTCTGTTTTTATCTACTGTGAGTTCTGAGTTGATGATGTTAATGTCGGCGTTGTAAGCGGTGTAGTTACTCATTTATTATCACCTTCCAATTAATTTTGTACTATGATTATATCATAGATTTTCAGTTTGTCAAGAGGAGAATTAAGCACAAATAAAACTAAAGATAGACATTATAAATGCTCCGATAGAAATAATAGTTGGGAACCAAAATCTAAATTTATTTTCTCTTTGTTTCTTAAAATAACTCTTTCCATCTTGTGTTATCTGAATACGATATATTCTATCTTCTACTTCATTAATCTGTGGCAACCAAGTAATTTTAACAAAAGAAACATCTTTTAATTCTTTTATTTCTTCTTCTATATTTTCATATTCATTTTCTGGAATGTTTTTCCCTCCAAATTCATTATTTTCTTTCTTTAATAAATCTTTTAGTACTTTTACAGTCTGTTTACTTAAATATACTTCATTCATAGTACCTCTCCTTTCAAATTCTCTTGTTCTGCCAACCATTCATCGTAGTACATAAAATCTTTGTGAGCTTTACAACGATTTCGCATTGTGACATTGCTTATGTTGTTATTTTGTGCTGCATAATTAAGACAGCCATAAATTTTAAAATCAACTAAACGAATTACCTTGCGTGCTTTTGTCTCGTTTTCACCAGTTTGAACTCCTTTATGTGATTCACTATTTTTTCTCTTAGATTCTTCTGAGACAGTCCTTCCTCTCATTAATTCTCCTTGCCTTTTTTTACTTTTTTCTGGCGTATAATCACACATCCCACAATTAGCCGCTTTTTTAAGCCACCTTGTTACCGTACATGCATTTACATTTATATTCTTTGCAATTTTACCAATTGATAATCCATTGCTCCATAAAACTGCCGCATATTTAACTTTACTACTTAAAGCGTCTATATTACATTTACTCCAATTAATATCATTGTCTGTAAAATGTAATAAATTTGGTATATCGCTATTCATAATGCTATTTTTAATCCATTCTTCTACTGACTCTCTACAATCAAGAACAATATATTTTATAATGCCATTTAATCTCGCAACATTCTCCTTTAATAGATCATTTTCTTGCTCTTCTTTTAGAGACCTTCCTCTTTTTTGGTCTTTATAATGTTGCCCTCCATGTGTTTCGACAATACAATTATAATTTGGAATATAAAAATCATATTTTTTATCATCTGCCCAATTAGTAGAATATTGTAATTTATATTTAAAATGAAGTTGATCTAATAATGATATCATAAATTTTTCAGGATAACTAATTCCGTCTGAACATTTTGAGCAACTAAGTCCTGTTTTAAATAACTGCATTGGAGTTATTAATTTAATATTACCACAATTTGGGCATTTTATATCTATATTTTTATGACTCATGGGCATAATTTCTTTCATTTGCTCCTCTGCCATACCATAATACTCCGCTAATTTTTTATATTCACTCGCCCATATACTATTTTTATACTCTGGAGGTTGGCCGATTTTTTTAGGGGGAAAACAGCACACTGGGCAGCCATCTCCGTGCAAAATATTACAAGGTTTAGGGTTCCATTCCCCATTCTTACCATATCCGCAAACTTTACATCTATGCCGTATAGGCACAGACATGCCATTATATTTTTCTAATACTTCTATGTTTGAATTTAGTTTAGATAGTTTAGATAGGTATTTTTCGTGTGACATTTTCTTAGAGTTTGCCTGTTTAATTCTACCACATTTTGGGCATCCATATCCTTGTAGAATACTTCCTGGATATACTGGCCATTGATGTCCACAAACTTTACATCTGTGTAAAATTTTTTCCCTTTTCCCTCGATACTCCTCTACTACTTCTACATTAGGATTTTTCTTTTGTACCTCTGATATATATTCTTCATGTGTTTTCTTCTTAGACATAATGTTTTACCATATATAAATTATTTTCTTATTGTTTCTTTTTAATAATCACAATATACTCCTTTCTTATTTATTTTACCTACCATCTGTATTAATCAGTTTATGTGTAGGTCTTGCTTTCGCGGTTTCATAAAAACAACAAAAGTCCCCATCATATCTAACCAAATAAGCAATTCCAGTATCACCAGAATCTGCGCCTCGTCTACATTTATCTATAAAAAATAATCTCCATACTTTACTCCTATCTGGGAAAAATTCTTCTTCATACCACGTTCCATCTTCTTTTTGCTTATGTCTAAATGGATGGATAAAAACTGGAGAAGATGGGTCAAGTTCCATGTCTGTTACTTTTTTGAACATTACCAAGTTTGACAGGGTTTCCTTAATAGCTTTACTCCCCGCGAGACAGTCTGAAGAAATCCAACATCTATTTAAAGAACTAAGTGCAAGCTGGACTGTCATAAGACCAATAACATTATATTTCATTGCAATCTCCGTTAAACTTCTTGTATCTTTAATCAAACTCATCCACGCCGCATCGTTGCTTCCATTATCAATAGTAAGCTTAAAAGTATCTACCAGAAACGTTGAAAAGCCGCCACGAGTAATATCCTTTTTAATAATTTGACATGTAAGTCTTGCATCTGCATCACTTAGACTTGTCACTTTAATAGATTTTGCATAATGTTCATTCCACCATTGCTGTGCCTCTTTTATTTTAATACGGTCTTCGTCTGTTAAATTCCCAGATACAAGTTTCTTTTTATTAATTTTCCAATAGCCAAGACATCTTGTTAGAAGCCAAATTAAAAACTGTACCTCTACATCCGACTTTGAGCTTTCATTAGTAATTACAGTAACACGTTCTCCCTGAGAAATTAATGACATACACACCGTTACCATATAGGTTGATTTTCCTGCACCGGAATGCGCCGACCAGCATGATAAAGTACCATGTTTTAATCCTAGAATATCGTTTGACATAAATGGGAACGTTCTAATTTCATTTCCAGAAATATCTAACCCAGCAGATCCGAAACTAACACCCATTTCCTCTTTATTCACTAGCCTGTTTACAAAATCTTCTCCGAAACTAATATAACCTTCTTCAACAATTTTCGAAGAATTAATTTTTGTATCAAGCGTTGCTAAAGTGCCTTCGTAAAAATCAATAACCTCAGATGCAGTTAGTTTTTTAAACACATTAAATGGAACTACCCTTTTACCGTTATCTAAAGTCATTTCTTCTAAAACATTAAAATTTTTCCTATACAGCGACAGAATAATATTGCTTTTATTCAAATCATCTAGAAAAGAATCGTAGTTTTTAATAGATACAACATCCATAACATTTTGAATTGCCTTAAACCCGCCAAACTCATCATTAATTTTATTACGAACATCGTCACTAGTATTAGAAATAAAACTTATTTCATCAAACTCACTATATTTTTTATCTCGAATTTGTTTGCCAATTATAAATAAAAGCCGACCTGATTTTGTGACGAAATCTTTAGAGGATAATCCACAATCATCATACAAAGGTAATGATTTGAGTAGACATCCACAAACATTACCTTCTTCTGTTAATCTAGATTCTAAAAGTCTCTCGTCATACAATTCAAAAACTCCATTAATAAAATCTGTTTTGTTCATTAAAATTCATCCTCCAAGTCCTCCAATGATCTACGTTTGTTGTTGCTCGTTTGGCTTGGTTCGTAAAAAATCATATCAACCTTCGGGACAACTTTCTCTTCTGTTTTACCTTGATAATCGTGCAATTTTGAAGATACAATAACGCTATAATATCTTATTCTATTATAGTCATTTGCAAATTCTTTTTTTGCCAAGATAGAAGATAAATAATTTTCGTTTTCTTTAAGATAATTTAATATCTTATTTCTATTCGCGAGTTTTTCCCAGTTTTGAACTTCTTTTTTTAGAAGACTATATCCCTGAAAATCATATCCAAATATAACTTTCGTCTCTTCAAAAATAGAGTCATATTCTTCTTTTTTCTTTGCAGTTTCTAACGCATTTTTTGTTGCTTGCTCTAAACACGAAGAATTGCAATACCATAGTTTTGCCTTTCCATTTTGGACGCTAATGGCAGAGTCTCTATTGATAAATGTGCCACAGTTACGGCATTTAACTTGCCTCATTTCCATTCTCCTTTCATTCATATTTCTAAACATTGGAGGAGGCAGAACCTCCACCTCCTCCGTAAATTGTTTATTCAAATACTGCCAGCATCTTCTCGATAGTTGTCTGATCATTAATCTGAGCTAGAGTCTTGTCTCCGCGAATTTCCTTTACTGCCTTCTTCTGCTCTGCTGTGCCAGTTTTAAAAAGGCTGCGTAAATTTGCCTTGGCAGATTCTACATCAAATGGCTCTTCATCATCATCTACATCAAAAGGCGGAGAGTCTAGATCCTCATCTTCATCGTCTAGAAGAACTGCTCCCATATCGTGAAGCTCCTCTGCTTCTTCCTTTATGACGGTTACGTGGTCTTCAAGCGATTCTTCATTTGCGTTTAGCTTCTTGACTTTTGAAATATCGGCTTCGCAATTTGGATGCTTGCTCTGTTCTTCAAGCGCATCTCTAACTGCCTTAATAAAATTGGCGGCTCCAAAATCGGCTTTTGCTACAATGTACGGGAAATGGCTCTTACAATCAACGGCGTTTTCCGTATCTGCAAAGACCATCACTCTCTTACGATCAGTAAGCTGACCAATCTTCTCCATCTTCTTAGTAAAAGCATTCTTCTTCTCCTCAATGTTATCAACAACGTTTTCGTTATAACACATTACGACCAAATTCACTTTGTCCTTTAATGCGTTATAATATTTGTTATCAAGATTACATGTAAGTTGCTCAAATTGAACCTTCGTAATAACGTCTTCCTTGAGTTTTGTCTTTGTGTGGCCTACGAGTAGTAGCGAATAACCCGCATTTTGTAGCTTCATGATCTGGTTTAGCATCAAATCGCAAGCTCTGTTCTCGCCCTTTTGGAATCCCTTGTAAGCCTGAGAAATTGACTTCGCTCTATCATTGATGTCACAAGTCTTATTCCACTCTGCCACAACATAATTCTCCGTAATTCTTGCATATTCGTCCATGGAATCAATAGCTACGAACTTGGTCGCTGGATAATCTGCTTTGTTTTCACAAAGTTCCTTTACAATGTCAGTAAAAGTCTTAAAATCAGGTGCAACATCACCGAATGCATCATCAATATGCTTTGGCTTATTTTCTACGCCACAAGTGATAATAAACGTGCCTTCATTACTGCCAGTGATTAGCTTACCGATTTCATAAACCATTGTAGTCTTACCAATACCACCAATTCCGTTAATGATATACGAATAATCTTCAAAATTCTTGCTTAGTTTATATGTGCGTCCATACTTTCTTGCCATATTCTTATCTCCTTTTATCAATTAATTTTGTGTTGTAGGGAGAATTAATCTCCCTTATAGATCGTCGTCATCGTCACTAAAAAGATCAACCGATTCATCATCTTCTTCTGTTTCTTTAACCTTCACAACAGCAGGGTACATATCATCGGTCGTATATGCAGTTTCCTGCGCTCCCTTAGTACTACCAAGACCTGCAAATCTTAGTTCACTCACTCTAGGCCCAGCAATACCGCCACCCATTTCTCTTTTGACGGTTTCAAAATCTAAAATTCCCATTTCGATATCTTCTTGGACTTCTGGGTCAAGATCTTCAAGGCGAATTTCCTTTCTTTCTGCGCCGTCCACTACATCTAGATCAAGATTAATGCACTTAATCGCACCGTCATCACACGCAAACTTCTTCTTGAGTGCATTTACCTTCTTCTCAGTACCAGTTACAACAATTGTCATAGGTTTGAATCCAAAGTCCTTTACACTACTGTCGTAATACTTAACAAACCCATTTACAAATACCTTCTCATTCTCTGCATAGTTGCTATCATCCCATGCATCTGCGCTAAAATAGAATTCAGTCTTAAGAAGCAACTTCTGTTCTACATCTGCGCTCATCAATTCGATTCTGCGTACATGGTAATTAGTATAGAATTTCTGCTTATCGGGGCTATACTGGACTTCGTAATCACCAGTAATCCTAAACACTTTTCCAGAAATCTTATCAGACTGTACAAGCTTTGCGCAGTATTCTGCAAAATCAGACTCTGCAATAAATACCTTTCGCTTATTGTTGCTCTTCTCAAATGCTTCCTTTGCAGCTTCTACGGTATCACAACCAGTTTCTTCCTTTTGTTCCTCAGTAATAGTACCACTTTCCACAATGTGCTGTAGAGCATAGCGCATCTTTTTATTGCCAAGATCTACAATATAGCGTCTAAACCCCGCGACCTTGTCTACTTCTTCTGGAGAGTTTCTCTTGTCCCATGCGATAGTGATTTGTTCTCCCTTAGTTACCTTGCCATTTTCATCAGTAGTACTTTTGCTAAATGTCTTTACCGAATTCTTATTTAGATCAGTCCACATACCGCCCTTGGCTTGACACATTACTCTATTGAAACCACTGATTACATTAAAATTTGTGATAACATTACACCAGCCCGATTTATACTCTACCTTAGAGATTGGCTTAAACTTATCCGTCTCTTTAATTGACTTAATTTCTCCATAAAACTCAAATACATCCATATTCTACATATCCTCCAATTAATTTTGTATTGTTTTTAAATATTCATCTTTAAACATCCATATAAAACCGCCCGCTGTCTTATTTCTTGGTGTATGATGGCAACAGCGTAGAATGTGTGAATTGTCAATCCCTGTTACTTTATGTGCTTCCCACGATGATATATATTCTGTAATATATTCTCCATATTTAGATAATTGAACCACACGTTTTCCTTTGCCATAATTCGGATTATTTTCTCCTACATTGTTATTATTTCCATAATTTGGATTATTTTCTCCTACCCAATGACCTTTTAATTTTTTAGATTGATTATGTCTCCATTCATCATTACATCTTGTTTTTGCGGCATTTGATAATTTACGCTTAGTTTCTTCTGATGGGTTTGAATTTGCTTTACTAATTTTTTGTTTTGTTTCCTCTGAATGATGCTTCCCATACATTGGATGACGTTCTGGATTTTCGAATCTATTTTTTTGTGACATACTCATTCTTTCTTTTGCTTCTTTTGAATGATGTTTGCCAAAGAATGGATTGTTTGCGCCAACCATTTTTTCACTCATTATATTTGAAAGATATTTTCTTGCTTCTTCGTATTCTTCAGCAGAAATTTCATACCTTTCTCCTGTATATCTGCTCTTTACTATAGACATACTCCACCATGCATAAGCTATGCTCATATTCTCTGGATTTTCCAGTGCCAACAACTTATGCGCTATAAAATGTTCTTTAGCATAAAGATCAATCAGATTCTCTTCCTCATTGCCGCCGCCCATACACTTAGGTAATATATGGTGTCTCTCATGATACTCATCTCCGCAATTAAATCGTCCACGAGTATCTAAAATATTCTGTATAAATTCTTCATACGACTTTTCCTCTTCCAAAAGTACTCCCCCTGATGTCGTAAACTCTCATAATGTCATTTCCTTTCGTTTTGCATCTTTAAATTAATTTTGTATTGTGTTAATCATAAATAAAAAATCGCTCATCGAAATTTGGGTTCATATACAAATATTTTTCTAATAAATCCGTTCCAACATACAATTGCGGGGTTTCCGTTTCA
>ENA-UONV01001461-UONV01001461.1-human-gut-metagenome-genome-assembly--contig:-CS4-NODE-1461-length-20715-cov-7.709293_pt1 | contig 20715 bp, 29 predicted proteins | sample MGYA00242461_ERZ724008 | MGnify/ENA metagenome assembly ERZ724008 | reverse complement strand
TGTCGGTGTAATTAAGATTTGCGGTGGTGCCGAGGAGGGTATAGGTGCCGTTTTTGGTGCCGCTGCGGTATACCTCATATTTGGCTGCCCCTTCTACGGGCGTCCACTTGAGGTAGGGCTTGCCGGTGGAGGCGATGTACTCCGCCTTGGCGGTGACAGGGGGCAGAGCGTTCTTGTAATTGTAGTGGATTTTAGCTTGCTCGAGGGCCTCGTTCATGCTGCCCTTTTTATCCACGAGGGCCCACTGCGCTTTCGTGCCTGCGTAATATACGTCCGTCAGATGATCGCAGCCATAAAACGCGCCGGATGCGATGAGCTTCAGGCTGGCCGGGAGCAGGATGGAGGTCATGCCGGGGCAGGTTATGGAATTCAGGCCCAGCGTCTCCACCCCCTGGGGGATGACTACGCCGCCTGTCCTGCCGCCGGGAAACTGGATCAGCTTTTTCATATCCTTGGTATACAGGGCCCCGTTTTGGGAGGTGTAGTATCTGTTTCCGGAGGCCACTGTGATCTCCTGCAGGCTGGTGCAGGCGCTGGCGGGATACATCCCGATTTCCGCCACGCTGGCGGGGATGCTGAGGGACTTGAGACTGGTGCAGCCGGTGAAAGCTTCCGTGCCGATGCGCTCCAGACCCGCGGGAAGGACTACCTTTTCCAGGCTGGTGCAGCCTAAGAACTGCGTAGATTCCACGGCCTTGGAGCCTTTTTCAAAATATACCTCTTTCAGACCGGTACATTTGGAAAAGGCGGAGCCGCCGCCCTCGGTCAGGCTGGCCGGCATAGTCAGGGTCTTGAGGCTGCTGCAGCCCGTAAAAGCCAACCAGCCCAGGGTTTTCAGATTCTTGGGGAGGGTCATATCAGACAGGGCGGTGCAGTTGTCAAAAGCGGAGGCGCCGATGTCCGTTACGCTGTCCGGGATCTGAACGCTGGTGAGCTTGGTGTACCCGCTGAAGGAAAGGTAGGCAATGGAGGTTATGCCCTTTGCCAGAACCACGGACTTGATCTGATTTTTGTAGGCGATCCAGGGCATATTGCCATTGCTGTATTCTGCCATAGCGCCCTTGCCGCTGATGGTCAGGGTGCCGGTGCTGCTGAGGGACCAGGTGAGATTTTTACCACAGGCACCGGAGGCGGTGGTTGCGGCGTAAGCGGTGGCGGGCAGCAGGCACAAAGCCAGGACTACCGCTAAAACCAGGCTGAGAATTCTTTTTTTCATACAGTTTTCCCTGTCTTTCCTTTTTAATATAAATATGGTATCGGAAAAAGGGGAAGTTGTCAATGGAGCATGGAAGAATTTTTGCCCGGCATTTTGCTGTTTTTGGGGCATGGATTTCGTGGAATATGCACAGGAAAATCAGATGCATGACGGCTGTCAAACGGCATACTACACAAAACGGGACGGACTGCCGCGCGGAAAATGCTGCGCCGGGGATGAAAAGCACTACCACCTCTTGACGGAGTGTGGTACAATAAGTTACCAGACAATAACCTGTTCCACCCGACCCGGTGGGTGCGGTGCAAAAAGGAGAATGGCAATGAAGTGTCCCTATTGCGGATATCAGGAGAGCAAGGTGGTGGATTCCCGACCGGCCGACGAGGGCAGCATCCGCCGCCGCCGGGAGTGCCTGCGGTGCGAGCGCCGCTTTACCACCTATGAAACGGTGGAGAGCCTGCCCATGGTGGTCATCAAGAAGGACGGCAGCCGTCAGACCTTTGACCGCAGCAAGGTGCTGCGGGGCATCCAGCGCAGCTGCGAAAAGCGGCCGGTGCCTGTGGCGGACATGGAGCGCATGGCCACCGAGATCGAACAGGAGCTGCAGAACAATCTGGAGCGGGAGATCAGCACGGAGCTGGTAGGCGAGATGGTCATGGATAAGCTGAAAAAGGCCGATGAGGTGGCCTATGTGCGTTTTGCCTCCGTTTATCGGCAGTTCAAGGACATCAACACCTTTATGAGTGAGCTGAACAAGCTGCTCAGCGAGAAGTGACTACAGGATGTTCCGCAGGGTCAGCCGCTGCATTTCCGATAGAAGTGTGAACTGTGTGCGCAGCTCTGCTATGTCCGAGCGCAGCCCGGCGTCATCCTGCTGCTGGGCCAGGGCGATGCACCGCTGGAGCAGCGCCTCCGTTTCGTCCAGCTCCTGGTGGACGATGATCATATGCAGCCACCCTTGCTGCTCCGTCCAGCGGCCGTAGAGGTCCGAGAGGGCCGCCTCGGCATTGGACCACTGCTCACGGCAGACCAGGTCGTCGGCGGACTGAAGCTGCCGGGTCCACGCGTTTGTATACCGGGCCACGCTGCTGCCGGCAAACAGGCACAGCAGCAGCGTCAGCAGTAAAATGAAAATGGGGATTCGAAAAGACCTCATTTGACAGCATCCTTTACAATACAAATCGTCTCCCCCCGCCCATCCACGCTGAGAAGAAAGACCTGGGTGGGGGCGTGTACGCCTTTCTCCCGCAGCTGCTTTTGCAGCCACGTTTCATCCCGGCCGGCCCGGCGCAGATTATCCCGCAGCAGGCGGCCGTCATTGATGATGACCGTGGGGAGGAACACGTCATCTTTACAGGTTAGGTTCATCTGCCGGGGAGTGGCCGGCTGCGCCGCCGTGCGCAGCAGCACTGACAGCTGCCCGCCGGTTTCCAGAATGGCATACTTCACATCCCGGATGTCTGTGACCCCTTGGGAGCGCAGCTCCTCAAACAGCTCGTCCAGGGTCAGGCGGTTGTGCCGCATGGCGGCCTGCTGGAGCTGGCCATCCCGGATGATGAGGGCGGGCTTGCCGCAGATCAGTGTGCGAAAGCGCACACTGCGCAGGCTCAGGCAACTGAGGAGCATGCTCATGGCCAGCAGCGTGATAATGGGAATGACCCCGTTTATTAGGGGAATACCAAAATCCTGCATGGGAACAGACGCCAGGTCTGACAGGAGCATGGTCAGCACCAGCTCGATAGGCTCCAATTCACCGATCTGCCGCTTGCCGGTGAGCCGGAGACCCGCAATGAGCAGTAGATACAATATAGCGGTTCGAAAAAAAGCGGTAATCATAGGGTATACCTCCTTTGCGGCAGTATCTGCCGTTAGAGGTAGAAATATACAAAAAGCCACAGAAAGGAAAGGAGGCTATGGGGCAGGCCCCATCATAAGCGCCAGCGCCCGCCTATGGCGGGACGACGAGGAGGAGAGAGTATCGAAGGCTTCGGCGGAAGCTCTCCCGCACCGTTCGGGTGCGCACGCAGCGGGTAAATATGCGGGCGACCGCAAAACAGAGAAGCTGCGGCCGAACAGGAATGACAAATATCTGTGCGTTTGTCCTTCCGATTGTGAAACAATGACGATCAGGAGGAAAAAAATAATATGTGTGGAATCGTAGGATATGTAGGTAAGCAGCAGGCCGCGCCCATTCTGCTGGATGGACTGCAGCGGCTGGAATACCGGGGGTATGACTCCGCAGGCATCGCTGTGAACGGCCCGGAGGGGATGCGCGTGAAGAAGGCCAAGGGCCGCCTGCAGGTGCTGAAGGACCTGACCCATGACGGCGCAGATCTGCCCGGCACCCTGGGCATCGGTCACACCCGCTGGGCCACCCACGGCGAGCCTAACGACATCAATGCCCACCCCCATGTGAGCCGCTGCGGCCGCATCGCCGTGGTACACAACGGTATTATCGAGAATTTCGCAGAGCTAAAGGGTCAGCTTCTGCACAAGGGCTACCAGTTCAAATCCGAAACGGACACCGAGGTGGTGGCGCAGCTGCTGGATTATTATTATGAACAGTGTGGGGACGTGCTGGAGGCCGTTCGGCGGATGCTCAGTGCTGTAGAAGGGGCCTATGCCCTGGGTATTGTGTCCACCGATGCACCGGATATGCTCATTGCTGCCCGAAAGGATGCGCCGCTGCTGCTGGGCTACGGCGAGGGGGAGAATTTTATCGCCTCCGATGTCACCGCCATCATCCGCCACACCCGGGATATTTCCTACATGGAGGACGGGGAGATGGCCGTGCTGACGGCGGAGAAGATCACCGTATATGACAGCCGGGGCCATGAGGTGGAAAAGAAACACCACCGTGTGGATTGGAATATCGATGCTGCCGAAAAGGGCGGCTACGCCCACTTCATGCTCAAGGAGATCTTTGAGCAGCCCCGGGCCATCCGGGAGGCCACTGCCGCCCGGCTCCAGGGCGGGCGCGTGATATTGAAGGATCTGACCATGACACCGGAGGAGATCCGCAACATCGGGCGCATCATTATCATCGCCTGTGGCTCGTCTTACCATGTGGGTATGGTGGGCAAGTACAACCTGGAGCGGATGCTCCGGCGCAGCGTGGAGGTGGTGCTGGCCTCCGAGTTCCGCTACAGCGACCCCATTGTAAAGCGGGGGGATTTGGTCATCGCCATCAGCCAATCCGGCGAGACCCTGGACACCATGGCGGCCCTGCGGGAGGCCAAGAAGCGGGGCGCACGGATCCTGTCCATTGTGAACGTGGTGGGCTCGTCCATTGCCCGGGAGTCTGACGACGTGCTCTACACCTGGGCCGGCCCTGAGATCGCCGTAGCCACCACTAAGGCCTACAGCACCCAGATGGCCGTGCTGAATATGCTGGGCCTGTATTTCGGCGACATTCTCGGCACCATCGACCGGGAGACCTACAGCGAAATGGTTCGGGATCTGCAGCGGGTGCCGGAGTATATCGAGAAAATTCTGGAATCTGCTGAGAGCATCCATGAAATCGCTAAAAAGATCTGCAGGAGCGAGGATGTGTTCTTCATCGGCCGGAATCTGGACTATGCTCTGTCCCTGGAGGGCAGCCTGAAGCTGAAGGAGATTTCCTACATCCATTCGGAGGCTTACGCCTCCGGCGAGCTGAAGCACGGCACCATCTCCCTCATTGTGGACGGCACTCTGGTCATAGCCCTGGGCACCTATGGCCCGCTGTTTGACAAGGCCATGAGCAACGTGGTGGAGGTACAGGCCCGGGGCGCCAACGTCCTGGCTCTGACCACCGAGAGCCACGCCGAGGAGATGAGCCGCCATGTGCCCATGGTTATGACCATTCCGGATATCCATGACATGCTGCTGCCCCAGCTGGGCGTGGTGCCCCTGCAGCTGCTGGCATACTACATGGCGCTGGAGCGGGGCTGCGACATCGACAAGCCCCGGAATCTGGCCAAGAGCGTGACGGTGGAGTAAATAGGAGGACCTATGTTTCATCTGGCCGTTGTATTTATGCCGGTGCTGCTGCTGGGATTGGGGATCGCTATCATTGCGACGCTGCTTGCGGGGCTGGGCCTGCTCATCGCGGCGATGGTGGGCGGCACCTCGGTGGCGCTGCTGGTGAAGGACAGGAGCCTGAAGCGGCTGATGCTGCTGGGCTGCGGCGTTTTGGCCCTGGCGGGCATCGCCTGCGTGGGATTGGTGCTGAGCTGGCCGTATCTTGTGGCGGCGGGCTGCTGCCTGGGTGCGGTAGTTCTGGCCATCGTGGGCCTGTGCGGGTGCAGGTGCATTGGCCATAAGGCCGGAAGGATAGGGGCGACGCTGCTGTTTGCCTTTGCCATGGCGTCGGCACTGCTCTTCGGTGCTATCATTGTAGCTATCGGCGTGGGGTGAGATACTGCAGGCCGGTCATTGAGCAATTGAATTGAATAGTAAAAAAGGGCGGGGGATACCCCGCCCTTTTTTACTGGAGAAATGGCTGCATTTTGTGGGATGGGGCGTCGAGGACGCCGCCCCCTACGGATAGATCGGGAGCATGGTGTAGGCGGGACGATGTGGGCATCGTCCCCTGCGGAAAGACTACGCTTCTTGTGTAGGGCGCGATGCCCACATCGCGCCGCACGGTAGACGCAAAGATTTTCCCTGTCAGGCCAGGGCAGCACAAGCGCGGAGCGCGCCGCGGAATTAGACGCAGAGACGATGCGAAGGAAAGGTATGAGTTTTGCGATGACCGATTCGCGTGGAGGAAGGAGATCGACACAGTTGGCACCTCAGCCGCGGAAAGGATTTCAAAATCTTGGTTTTGACGGCGATCTTTGGATACTTTCTGCCGCTGCTGGCAGAAAGTATCCCGCCGGAGGCATGTGCTTATCAGGGGCGCTGCATAGGGTATTGCAGATTGCCGCAGCCGGTGGGCGCACTGGCTGCGCAATGACAGAGGGGGCAAGAGCGGCGGTGCGGGCTGAGGACAGCCCACCCTACACACAATTGGATAGATGCCGCGTCGGGCGGACAGAGACGTCCGCCCCTACAGGCTGTGCAGGCGGGTTTGCCGTTCTTTCACCTTGCTTTCGCCAAGATTGTCAAGTCCATTGCAAAAAAAAGTTGAAAAAATTTAGGGCTGATTTTCGGCAAGATTAGCGATATATCGGTTAAACAAGCCAGCGGCGGTCTCATAGTCAAGGATTTTACGGGGCATAGCGTTAATGAGGGCTGCGACTTTATCGCAATCCTTTTGCGTAACCTTTGCCATGCTTTTGCCTTTAGGGAAGTATCGGCGGATAATACGATTGTTTCGCTCATTGCTGCCACGCTCACAGGAAGAATAGGGGTGACAGTAATAGACCGTTAAGCGCTTATTTCCTTGCCTATCATGCTCCATACCGTGACAATCCTGGAATTCGCTGCCGTTGTCCACAGTAATGGTTTGAAAAGTACCGTGAGGGAACTTAGAAATAATTCTATCCAGGGCCGTGGTAGTGGCTGCTGCGGTTTTGCTGCTGGCCCTAAAGATGATTTCAAAACGGGTCAAACGTTCGGTGAGGACAAGGAGGGATTGCCGCTTGCCTTCTGCGGTGCCTATAACACTGTCCATTTCCCAATGGCCAAAGGTCAAGCGGCGGTTTACATGAGCTGGGCGGCGGTCTATGGGTAGGCCCTTGGGTGCCCTGCTGGCCCTAACCTTGCCGGGCTTACGAGATTTACGGCGGGGCTTTTCCGGGAGGTGCTTATTTGTTATACCGGGGATATACCCCCGGTCTATGTAACGATACAGGGTAGAGGTACTGACCGTCCATTCTTTGACTCTTTTCTTTTGATTCATAATAATGTCTATGGAGATTCCATGCTTGACCTGCTGGGCAACATCTGCGGCGAAACCGTAGTTGTTGCCCAGCTTTATTTGTGCGCCCTTTGAGGTAGCGTGGTAGTCGGCATAGTCCTGGGCGATTTGCGCAGAGTAGCGGAATGGTCGCCGGGTGGTCTCTGCGCCGAGATGTGGGTACAGACCATGTTTTACTTCACGGTAGACAGAGGAGGGAGAGAAACCGAGAATTTGAGCAATATAGGAACAGGTACGATTTTTATTGTAGAGTTTCTCAATGAGTAGACGGTCATTCCAATCTATACGGCGGTATTTCTTCATGACAATTCTCCTTTGAAAGTGTAGATTCAAAAACCCATAAAATGCAACAAACGCCGAGGCATTTCTGCCTTGGCGTTCGCTTTTCTCCATATTACCATACTTTTCCGCATGGCGCAAGTGCCTATTATCCGCTGCGGCGGGGACGGGAACAGGCACAGCGCTGAGGCGCTGAATGTGGGTGAACTTTCGCATATTAACTTTTTGCCTTGCGGGGGACGGCAAAAACTTAATATACGGTTTCACCCTGGGTATTGGTCTAACGACCAATGTCGGAATATGATTTTTTACTGGTCTCCTTTGCTGAATTTTCTTAACGGGCGACGGGCGAAAACTCAAAGGCAAAAATCGCGAGGGAAGATTTTTCCCTTCGGTTTACGCCCATCACCCTAAAAATTATAGCAAAGGAGGTAAAAAATCAAATCCGACATAGGGGCTCAGGGGTCAAATCTAAAGACAAAATTTCCGCTTTAGCGGGGTAAAGGAGAACAGAACATGAAAGAGACTATCAAGACCAGCAGAACAGCGGGCTACCTGGAAAAGATTTTCCGGTCAATCAATGCGGATTGGTTTGGCGGGGAACCGGAAGAACCAATTATTACCATACAGAGTACCCCACGGGCTTATGGACATGTTACGGTAGCCAAGATTTGGAAGCGCAAGGGAGAGCAGCGGCACGAACTAAACATAGGCGCAGAGACACTGCAAAGGCCCATAGAAGAAGTAGTAGCCACCATCATGCATGAAGCCGTACACCTCTACAATCTCGCTCACGGGGTGCAAGATTGCAGCCGGGGCGGGAGCTACCACAATAAGAAATTCAAAGAGGAAGCGGAACGGCGGGGCCTGGTGATTTCCCATCACCCAACATATGGATGGACGATGACAGAGCCAAGCGAAGCACTTATAGACTATATCATTGCACAGGGCTGGACGGAAATACAGATGAACCGGGGCGGCGGATGGACACCACCACCAAGCAGAGGCGGCAAGGCCGGGAACAGCGGCACACAGCCAGGCGGGAGCATACAGCCGCCGAAGCGCAGCAGCACAAGGAAATACCAGTGTCCATGCTGCAAAAACAGCGCCCGGGCCACCAAGGCGATCAACCTTATTTGCGGGGACTGCATGGAGAAAATGGTGGTGGCAGAATGAGACAGACGAAAGACTACAATGTAAGTTTCCGGTGTTACTTTCCGGGAGCCGATAACAAGACCCAGCACTATATGACAATGCCGCTGAAGGACATAGCGAAATGGATAGAGGCGTACAGGTTTACGCACCCGAATTTACAGAGTATCACCGTTAAGGTGTGGATGAAAAAAAACGAAATTTGAAGGTGTAGATTCAAAAGCTGTCCTATCGGCTGGACGGGGAGAAAGGACAAAATATGAACGCTATCATAGGCATGAAGAACGCAGGATTTACCATCATTGACGCAAAACGCACTGACGGTGACTACGGATATGCCATAGGAAGAAACGAACATGAATACGTAACATGGATGTACTATAACAGGGACGACCGCACAGCAAGTTTCTATCAAGGCCACTATTTTCCAATTGACGTTGACAGCCCGTACAAATCCGCAGCAAAGGCACTTGCAGACTACCATAGCCGGATTGCAGATGCCTTTGACAAATTAGCCAAATACGGATGCTAAAGGGGGGAAGCTATGAAGTTAATGAATCCGCAAGGCCAAGCGGTCTATGTGAATGAAATTATCAAGCATGGAAAAGAACGCTGGCTCATACAGGCCGCCAGCGGGCAAATCATCACCGGGCGGGACAGGCAAAAACGCAAGAGCCGGACTTTTGCCCAGGAACACCAGGCGCGGGCGTGGCTTATACGCAACGACTACATAGGCAAGGGATGACTTTTTACCGGGGGTCAAAACAGCGCAGATTAGAGCGGGGGGTATATCCGTATATCCTCCGCTTTATCGTGAGCAGAGAAAAAGCCCCTGCCAGGCGGCGGGGGCTTTACCAAATCTCCCATTCCTTTTCCGGGAGAGGTTTACGGGCCAAGGTATTGAACAGCTTCCAAAGGGGAGGGCAGAATATCAGCTTTGTACCGCCAGCCAGGAACGGAACGAAGAAATATTCATCACATATTTCTTTGGTCATGTCGTTAATACCAACACGGCGGCCTATCTCTTTACGCTTGATGAAGAACGGAAGCAGAGAGGGCTTTATAAGGTAGATATGACGGGCGAGTTTACGAATCTTAATGTCTACATCCAGGCCCTGGGAGAAAAAATCAACATCTAACTGATAATGACGATGATACTTGAAGAAGTAAATTTCATCGGTGGTCATAGCCATTTTCCGGTTATCATATTCAAGGCCAGCTTCATCGATAATGAGACGACCGTCACACATCATATATTTACCCCAATCGGATTTTTCGCATTTGTAAGCACCGGTAATACCAAAATTAGACCATACTTTACGGCCCTTTTTCATATCCTTTTTGGCAAGATAGGCGGCAAAGGTGGATTTACCGGCACCGGGAATACCGAAATAGAGGGAAAGGGCAACAGGTTTTGCTTTCATAAGAACACTCCTTTTGAAAGTGTAGATTCAAATAGAGGGAGGGTGTGCGGCGAGCGCACGCACACCCTCCTTTTTGTTAAGCACGAGCAGACAGCAGGCGCTTGAACATACCGACACCCAGGCCACACAGGGGAATACCCACACAGGCCAGCAGCAGGATAGGCTGGGCTGCAATGGTGGAGGCGGTAGTACCTACCCAGCTAATGGCAGAGGTAAACACGGAACCGACAGCGGTCAACAGAGCATCCATAAAAATCTCCTTTCAGCAGGATTTAGAGGGGGGGCAAGATTAAGCACGAGCAGACAGCAGGCGCTTAAACATACCGATGCCCAGGCCACACAGGGGAATACCCACACAGGCCAGCAGCAGGATAGGCTCGCCGGCAATAGTAGAAGCTACATCACCGACCCAACCGATAACCTTAGTGAACACAGAGCCCACAGAGGTCAACAGGGTTGCAATAGTCACAGCGGGAGTTTCTGTCAAAATCGCTCCTTTCAATGTAGATTTTTGAGTAAGCTACGCAAAATGCCGACAACGGCAGCGAAGCAGACCAAACTAAAGAGATAGAAAATAGGCGGGGCAATGAGGAAATCGCAAACGGCATTAAGCATAGCCGTGCAGAAAGCTATCATATCATCCATACTCATCGTTTAAACACCACCCCGAGAAGCCGGAAGAAGCTATACAGCACAAGGCCAAAAAGGGCCACTCCGGCGAGATACGGCCAATCTACACCAGCCATACCTTGCAGCGGCGTTCCGGCTGCATCGGTCACAGGGGTGTAGGCACCGAAAATAGAAATTATAAGGTCACGCATAGGATCACCTCACATCATCTTTACGGGCAGGAGGAAGCCGAAGCCGCCGACTACCACGGGACGCCAATTCCTCCGCATTATCCGCAGTACCAACGGGGAAACCGAAAATAAGAGAGAGGAACGAGAGAGAAATGGGAATCAGAGCCGCACCAACAAAAAGAGCGGCAAAAGAAAAGCCAAGGCCGGGAACATCCGTTTTAGCGAAGAAACGCCAGGCAGAGCCAAGGAACATTTTGATACACTGGATAACATCGGAATCAAACAAAGAGAGACACCACCTTTCCGAGGACACCGCTAAGGACATTGACAACAAACTGAATAAGCTGCCACAGGGCTTTGATAAGGGCCACAGCAACGAAAATTGCAAAGAAGGTAATCACCGCCGAAACCAGGAGATATAACGGCGTGGGAAGCCAATGGAACGCAGTACGAACAAAACCTATCATATTAACTACCCACCTTTATAACAAGTTTGAAAATACCAAAAATGAGAACAGACCCAAATACAAAGTAAATCAACAGCTTAATAGCAAAGGGGAGAGCATCAAAAAAGTCACGGAAAAACTTAAAGACTTTACCGAGGTCAGAAAAAACAAGGGCAAGGTTCGCTATCAATCCCATACTGTCACCCCCTCACCAAGGCCGCTGGGGGCATTGTCAAAATAGAAATCATTTAAGCCATTAATAGAACTATCCACATCGGATATAGCACTACCGATAATAAGCTTATAGAGGAACTGGAGCAGCTTACCGGAAGCAGATAGGGAATCCCCGGCAACAGAGGTCACGGACTTTTTATCGCCGTTTTCGTCCTCCACATAGAACACATTGTAAGCATCATTATCTTTTGTAATGTTCACAACGATGTTATCCACGCTGGCAGGGAGATTATCCATCTTGTCGATGATGGTTGAAAGTGCACTTTCAATAATGGAGAGGTCGGAAGATGAAACGGAAAGGTTGCCCAATTTACTGATGATAATTGAAAGTGAACTATCAACGCTGGCTTGAGTAGAATCCAAACGAGAAGAAATATTAGTTAAGGTATCATCAGCACGGCTACCATAATTAGTAGAAGCATCTACTTGGTAGATGGTATTAGCACTATCGCAAAGGGCATAACCATAACCGTTAACAAGCCGCACATTGATAACACCACCGGCTGAAATATAAGCATGCTTAACATTACTAGTAAAAATAGAACCGGTACGAGTAAGAACAGTAATAGCCTTATCGACATAATCAGTATTAAGCTGCCCTACAATGACAGTAGCAGCATCATACGGGATAAGCAAACGGGGATAATCATTACCATCTGCATCCGTTAGATAGCCACAGCAGTAAGCCGTATTGGAGAGGAGGTCGGAAATATTATCCAGCTTGCCGGCCAGGCCGGTAGCATCCGTGTGCAGCGTGGATAGCCGGGTATCTATGCTGCCTAATTTGGTCACGGCGTTTTTGGCCTGCTGCCAGGTATTATATTGCAGGTCGGCAACGGTATATTGCACATTATCCACGGTCTTAAGGAGGCGGGACGCTGTACGTTCTGTCTGCTGCCAGGTATTATATTGCAGGTCAGAAATAGTATACGGCACACTGCCGACGGTCTTTAAGGTACGGTCATAAAGCCGGTCAACCTTCTGCCACAAATTATAGACCAACTCAGCCAAAGTGTACTGGATGCCATTCTGGTCCGTCTTTAAAGTACGAGACAGCAGACGGGTTAGGCTGGATTCCATTGAAGTTAGCTTGTCTGTCAAAGTGTCGCTGATGGTAGAAACGGTGGAGGAAATGGAGGAAACCCTAGAAAAAATACTGGAAAGCAAGGAATCGACATCATACTTACAAATATAAAAACCACCAGAGGGATTCCGAAACCAAGTATAAGAGCCAGCCTTATAAACGCCTATGTAATAACCATCAGAGCGAGAAACAATTGTAGCTGCATATTTACCGGATGAAGGAAAGCCATCGGAGGAATAAACATTATGCTCCAAATTGTAGTTAACCTCAACGCACAAATCAGACAATGCGTCATAGGAAAGATAAGTAGAAATAGTATTGTTGGAAAAACCACCACTACCAAAGCCACCACCACGCTGACCGCCACCAAAACCAGCAGCATAGGACGGCACAGCACTTAAAGCAAAAATTGACAAACAGCAAATAACTGTTATAATGAACTTGCGAAACATAAAACACCGTCCTTACAAGCAGAAATGAGGTAAACATGAATTCTTACATCGAAGCGCAAATCTTCAATATGAAATCCATGGTAAAAGTGTTTAATCAATCTTGCAAAATGGCAGCAACGAAAGATGATGGAAAAATCAGCAAAGAGGAAATAAAGCAGCTAAATAAAATTCAAGCAGCCGCTGAGCGATTTTGCAAAGAGTTAGATAAAATCAAATAGTATTCATTCCCCGGCCCAGTGCCGGGGATTATCATTTTCCTTATGCTGTTGCTCAATCTCACAAAGAAGATAATGGCAAGGCCAGTATTCGCAATCTGAACAAGAATAGCCACATCTTTTCTTTTCCTTTTTATCCAAGGCAACAAGCTTGCCGACCCAAAGGCCGAGGAAGAAAATAAGGACACCAAAGCACAAAGTAAAGAATATCACGAGAGCAGCATTGAAAACATTCATACCGCATCCTCCTTCCGTTTGCCGTGGGGCTGGAACTTTTCCGGGAACAGAGAACGCAGAAGTTTGAGAATCACCCACAGCATAGCAGAGCCAACGAGGGTGAGGACGAACAGGAACACCAGCACAATAGCGGCGTAGACGAGGAATTTAATCATAGTCAATCAGCCTTTCCGAAAAGAAGTTTCAGAGCATAGAGCGGCTTTTCATGCTCCAAGGCACAGGAAATAAAGAACGCAGCAGCGGCCAGCAGAATGAACACAGCCGCCGAGACGAGGAGGAAATACAGGAAATAGCCGAGAAGCTTCAAATACATGAAATCACCTCTTTTAAAATGGGTGCAGGGGCAAGAATCGAACTTGCAGCAACGGCTGACAATGCCGTCATGTTACCATTACACCACCCCGCAGAATCAGAACACGCCTTTCAGCGTTTGGAATAGGAAGCGGCCAAGGGCATAGGCAAAGCCAGCGATAACGCAGTATTTGAACTTATCAAAAGGATTGAATGACATAGCTGACCTCACATTTTGAAAGTGTAGATTCAAAGGACTTGTCTGATATAAACGCCCTTTAGCGGGCGGTTATATCAGAAAAAGTTAGTCGCGGGGGATGATAGTGGTGCAGCAGGTATGGCCATCCTTAACGTAGAAAACACAGATAGCCTTATCACAAAGGTCATCGGGAAGATGCTCATTTACGAACTTTTCAAGAATTTGCAGCGTGAAAGCTTGCACGTCACGAAAAGGAATAAGAACAGGATTCATATGAAATACCTCAAAACGTCATTTGTACCGGCTCACGGGCGGCTTGTTCCGCCCAATCGTGCCTATGGATATAGGCATAAACGCCGGGGTAGTCGGTCACACGCCCGGAATCCTCAAATTCACGGACAATGTGGATTCTACGGAAAAAGGCTTGCCGGGTCTCACGGTCAATGTTCACATACTGTTCTTCCGGGGGAATATTGGTGATGATGAAAACCTTGGTGAAACAGGCTTGCCGATTGAAATAACGGCACGGGAGCAGCAGCGGATAACCGTCCAGGTAATTAAGCATATCGCCATGCTTTAGGCCGGAGCGGAACTCCTCAAAAATGATAACATCCTGGCCATCATAGGTGTCAAAGGGGTGCTTATAATCCGTAACACGGTAGCAGTTGGCATAGCCGTACTTATCCATGACGGAGCGGGTCTTGCCGCCGCCGGTCTTGCCGAATATGTAGGTCACTTCCAGGTCACGCCAGGAATCCTTGAACTGAGCATCACGGTACATAGAGCGGACACGCTCCACCTTTTCCAAGTCACGGTAAGCGCTTGCAACAGCGTCCACGATATCCTCATTGGTGGCACCGGATTTAATAAGCTCAACGATTTTATCAGCGTCACGGGATTTGCCTTGCTGCTCCACGGGCATTTCTCCGCCCTCCTCAAAGGTATCGGAGAAGTTAATACCTTCGTGGAGGTGGCCGCCAGTGTCTTTGTAGGAGTAAGAGCCGTCCGGCTGCTTGTTGAACTTTGGGCCGTCCTTGAGAACATAGGCCCGGTTTTCCGAGGATTTACCACGGGCAATGTCACGGTGGAACGAGGGGAAACGAGCGTCAACAGAAGTATGACGCAGAGGCGCAGAGCAGACGAAATAAACATGAGTATGAAGAGTTTCACATTCATCCCCCTGTTCATCGCACATACACCAATAGACGAGAGCGGGCAAGTCGAGCACAGCGGCCTTGATACGGGCATGGTCAAAATCATGCTCAATGGGATTGTTGATGGTGATAAGCCATTTCCGAGATTGTGGCACAAAAACCAACCTCCATAGATTGTTATTTCTTTTGCAATGTGCTACACGCTACAGAAGTGCAGGGGGGTAATACTGACCCCCTGCTCCACGGGGCGGCTGCGCCGCCCCGTGGCTATGGAGGCACTCGGAGAAATGGGAAAGAAAAGGCTGGCTTGTCCATCACTTTGCGGGGGAGAAGTCGAACACATAGCCGCGATTGTCGAAGTCAACGTTGTACTCCTTGCCGACCTCGATAAGGTCGAGGGGGTAAGTGTCGGGATCCAGAGCCAGGGTCAGCGCAGCTTCACCAATGACACCACGGGCCTTGCCGAGATAGTGAATCTGATTGAAGTTGTAGGGCCGTCCGGTTTTCTTCGCAACACCCTCCAGGTGTGCCTTGCCGCAGACTTTAATTTTCATGTTGAAATACCTCATTTCGTTAATTTTAGGTTTCTAAAAACCTTTGCAATGAGATTGTAAATCAACATTCACCTTGCTTTCGAACTTCCCCCTTTCTTTTTTCTTTTGTTTGCGGTATACTTATAAATTGAACGGCATTTTCCCCGGAAGGAGAGAGAATATGACAACAGCAGAATTGGTCCGGCAGCTGCGGCAGGTGCAGAGCATGTCCATCGTGGGCATGTGCAAAAACGCCGGCAAGACGACTATGCTCAACTGGCTTTTGGCCCACACCGGGCGGCAGCAGGTCCTGGGGCTAACCTCCATCGGTCGGGACGGCGAGAGCACCGATGTGGTCACCGGCACAGAAAAGCCCAGCATTTTTGTTCCGGCGGGCACCCTCATCGCCACCGCCAAGGACATGCTGCGCCTGGGCGACGTGACCCAGGAGATTTTGGTCACCACCGGCATCCCTACGCCTTTGGGCGAGGTGATCATCATGCGCGCCCGCAGCGACGGCTATGTGCAGCTGGCGGGCCCGTCTATTACGGCCCAGCTGAAAGAGGTATCCAAAACGTTTTTTGAGCTGGGGGCCACCCAGTCCATCATTGACGGCGCCCTGGGCCGCAAATCCCTGGGGGCCCGGAACGTGGCCGACGGCATCGTGCTGTGTACCGGTGCGTCCTATAACATGAGCATGGACAAGGTCATAGAGGACACGGCCAACTTCTGCCGGCTCATGGATCTGCCCAAGGCGGAGACGCTGCCGCCGGAGGCGGCGGAGGGGTTGGAGAAGTGCCTGAAGGAGCATGGGGAGGCATACATTCCCGGAGCTCTGACGGACAGCATGGTGGTGCCGCTGCTGCGCAGCGGCTTGCTGCGCGGAGGACGCCTGGTGGTGGCCGACCCCAGCAAGGTACTCTTAAAGCCCGACACCCTGGATAAGCTGGCGGTGCGGGAGGTTTCACTGCAGACCAAGGACGCCGCTCGGACCCTGTGCGTCACGGTGAACCCGGTATCGGCCTACGGCTGGAAGTTTGACAAGGATGTGTTTATCGACCGGATGCGCCAGAGCGTGAAGGTGCCGGTCATCAATGTGAAGGAGGAGCTGGCATGATTTCCATTCGGTTTGAGGAGAGGCAGCAGATCGGCCTGCAGTACGCCCTGGAGACTCTCCATGGGTGCAGTCCCTTTGGTCAGGAGAAGATCCGCCGCTTACGGTACTATACCCCGGCGGAGCGGGCAGAGCTGGAGACGGAGCTATATAACGTGCAGCAGGCGGCAGACCACGCCGACCAGCTCAAGGGCGTGTATGACAAGATCTGTATCCTGCTGTGCCAGATGAAGGACATCCGCAATTCTATCCGCCGCTGCCGAGACGGAGAGGTACCGGACCATGTGGAGCTGTTTGAGATCAAGGGCTATCTGCAGCGGCTGGAGAGCCTGCTGCCCCTGTATGCGCAGATGAGCGAGGTTGCGCCCTTGCGGGAGCTCTCCTTCCACGATCCCAAGCCGGCTTTGGCCATCCTGGACCCGGACAACACCCGGTCCCGTGGCTTTTACATTCCCGACAGCATGACAGAAAAGCTCCGCCAGGTCCGCCGGACCAAGAAGGAGCTGGAGGAGAGGCTCCATGAGGCCAAGACCGATGCGGAAAAGGACGAGCTGCGCCTGCGCCGCACGCAGATCTGCGCCGAGGAGGAGAGCGAGGAGACGAAGATCCGCCGGGGCATGGGGGCACAACTGGCACCCCTGGCCGAGGCTATGCTGGAGGACGCTGAAAACGCGGGCCGCCTGGATTTTATCATTCAGAAGGCTATGTTTGCCGTGCGCTACGGCGGCGTGATGCCGGAGATTACCGATGGCCCCTTGGAGCTGACAGACATGATGAACCCGGAGCTGTGCGACCTGCTGAGCGAGCAGGGCCGCAGCTTTGTGCCGGTATCCATCGCCCTGGACCGGGGTGCTACGGTCATCACCGGCGCCAATATGGGCGGCAAGAGTGTGGCCATGAAAACCGTGGCACTGAATGTGCTGCTGATGCAGGCGGGCTTTTTGGTATGCGCCAAGAAGGCCAAAATGCCTCTGTTCGAGAGCGTGCTTATGCTGTTTGAGGATATGCAGTCCATCCAATCGGGCCTGTCCGGCTTCGGCTCGGAGATCGTGCAGTTCCAAAAGGCGCTGGACCAGGCAGAGCAGGGCTACTCCCTGTTTTTGCTGGATGAATTCGCCCGGGGCACCAATCCCGACGAGGGCGCGGTGATCGTTCAGGCGGTGACGAAATATCTCAATGGTATCCATGCCATCTCCCTGCTCACTACCCACTATGACAAGGTGGCCGATTGCGGCCGGGCCCACTATCAGATCATCGGCCTGCGGGATATCGACCCGGAGGCTATCCGCCGGGAGCTGGCCGTCAGCGGGGAGGACGGCATACGAGTCATCGCGCGGCATATGAACTATGGCCTATACAGGGTGGAGGGAAAATCCGATTGCCCCAGAGATGCCCTGAACATCTGCCGGATGCTGTCGCTGAAGCCGGAGATCCTGCATCTGATCGAGGAAAATTATTGAGAAAACAGGACACGAGCTCTGCGAAGTTAGATAAAAAAGGACGGCAAGCGCCGTCCTTTTTTCGTGGCCCGAAACAATGAAAAAACTGTTGCATCGTTCAAAAAACTTATTGTCTTTTTTCTCACAATCTCCCTTGACAAATTGGCTGAATGTATTATAATTTGAAGTACAGAATTCCATATAACAGACAATAGAGGCGCAGAAGACAGGGTAGTTGATCTCGGGGCAGCAGGGAGCCCAATGGAGAGCGGCGAAGGGGTCTTTTGCCGAAGGTGTGCGCGTCCTGCAGCGTATTCCTGGGGGTGCCGTGTAAGCGGTGCAACTGTCATGTCCTATGCAGACGTGGAGCGCTATTGGTCATAAACTTGACCAGTAGCGCCTTTTTTCATGCCCAAAGGCGCCGATTGGCCGGCGTTATAAGAAACTCTGTAAAAATTTTTTTAGGAGGAATTTATCATGGAAAAGATGACTTCTCTGCTGCGTCTGCGTATGAGCGCCAAGGATGCTCACTACGGCGGAAACCTGGTGGACGGTGCCCATATGGTGCATCTGTTCGGCGATGTCGCTACCGAGCTGCTGATTAAGTGTGACGGTGACGAGGGCCTGTTCTGCGCTTATGACAATGTCGAGTTCCTGGCCCCCGTATACGCCGGCGATTACATCGAGGCTTACGGTGAGATCGAGAAGATCGGCAACACCTCTCGCACCATGAAGTTTGAGGCCCGCAAGGTCATCGTGTCTCGCCCCGACATCAGTGCTTCTGCTGCCGATGTTCTGGCCGAGCCTGTTGTGGTCTGCCGCGCTCACGGCACCTGCGTCACCCCCAAGGATTGCCAGCGCAAGAAGATCGAGAAGTAAGGAGCTGAGGATATGGAAAAGCTGATTATTACCGCTGCTATCTGCGGCGCTGAGGTCACCAAGGCTCAGAACGAGGCTGTGCCCTACACCGTGGAGGAAATGGTCCGCGAGGCCAAGTCCGCCTACGAAGCCGGTGCGGCTATCCTGCACATCCATGTCCGCGAGGATGACGGCACACCCACCCAGGATCGGGAGCGCTTCAAGGTCGTTATGGACGCTATCCGCAAGGAGCTGCCCGATGTGATCATGATCCCCTCCACCGGCGGCGCCACCGGCATGAGCCCCGAGGAGCGTCTGCAGCCCACCGAGCTGTTCCCCGAGATGGCCACCCTGGATTGCGGTACCTGCAACTTCGGTGATGAGATCTTCGACAATACGATGCCCACCATGCGTGCCTTCGGCAAGCGCATGCTGGAGAACAACATCAAGCCCGAGTACGAGTGCTTTGAGCTGGGCCACATCGACACCATTCTCGGCATGGCTAAGAAGGGTGAGGTCCCCGGCCACCCCATGCAGTTTAACTTCGTTCTGGGCGTGCACGGCTGCACTCCCGCTACCGTGGAGAACCTGGCCTTCTTTGCCAGCAAGATCCCCGCAGGCTCTACCTGGACCGTGTCCGGTGTAGGCCGCGCTGCCTGGACCATGGCTGCCGCTGCCATTGCAATGGGCGGCAATGTCCGTGTCGGTTTTGAGGACAACATCTACCTGGGCAAGGGGCACAAGGCCGCTTCCAACGGTGAGCTGGTGGCCAAGGTCGTCCGCATCGCCAAGGAGCTGGGCCGCGAGATCGCGACCCCCGCTGAGGCCCGTGAGATCCTGAGCCTCAAGCCCCTGAAGTAATCGCAAAAAACATTTACATAATTTTTAGGAGGAATATTACAATGGCTGAACTGAAAGGCAACAAGTACGGTACCCACCGCGTTATCGAGCCCAAGGGCGTTCTGACCCAGGCTGCATGGAAGATCGACAACGACATGACCAAGGTTTACTCCAACGAGATCGTCTGCGACGTCACTTCCCTGAACATCGACTCCGCTTCCTTCACCCAGATTTCCGAGGCCTGCGGCGGCGATGAGAAGAAGATCGGCGAAATGATCCTGGGCATCGTCGCTGAGCGCGGCAAGCAGCAGAATCCTGTCACCGGTTCCGGCGGTATGTTCAAGGGCGTCGTCGCTCACATCGGCGAGGATCTGAAGAATAAGCCCGGCTTCGACCTGAAGGAAGGCGACAAGATCGTTTCCCTGGTCTCCCTGTCCATGACTCCCCTGAAGATCGACAAGATCCTGGCTATCCACAAGGATATCGACCGCGTTGATATCGTGGGTAAGGCCATCCTGTTCGAGTCCGCTCTGTATGCCAAGATGCCCGAGGATATGTCCGAGCCTCTGGCCCTGGCCGCTCTGGACGTGGCCGGCGCTCCCGCTCAGGCCCGCAAGCTGCCCAAGGAGGGCGACAGCGTCCTGATCCTGGGCGCCAACGGCAAGTCCGGCGTTCTGTGCGGCTGGGAAGCTATGAAGAAGGTCGGCCCCAAGGGCAAGGTCGTGGGCGTTGTCCGCAATCCCAAGCAGGTTCCCGGCCTGATGGAGCTGGGCGTTTACACCGATGTTATCGTGGCCGACTGCACCAAGCCCGTTGAGGTTATGGAGGCTGCTCTGGCTGCCAACGATGGCAAGGAGTACGATCTGTCCATCTGCTGCGTGAACATCGAGTCCTGCGAGATGTCCG
>ENA-UONV01001459-UONV01001459.1-human-gut-metagenome-genome-assembly--contig:-CS4-NODE-1459-length-20722-cov-21.334591_pt1 | contig 20722 bp, 16 predicted proteins | sample MGYA00242461_ERZ724008 | MGnify/ENA metagenome assembly ERZ724008 | reverse complement strand
GCTGCGGCAGAGATGTATTTTTCAAGCATAATTTTTTTCCTTTTTGTCGCCGCGCCGCGCGCGTTCGGGCGCGCGGCGCGGCGTTTGACTTTGAATTTTTCGCCTTTTAAAACTTAATCTGCATGTTGCCGTCGGGATATTCCGTCTTATACCTGAGCGCGACGACCTTCTTTATTTCGGTTATGTCGCTCCGCTTGAGCTTTTTGCCCTTGGTCTGACGGGGTTCTATGGGAATGTCTTCCGTCTGCACCTCGGCTACCGTCGCGTCCGCATTGATTACCGCCAGAGTATACGGCACCGTTACGTAATCGGCGAACACGACGGACGACTGCGAGTCGGTTATCATGACGCCCTTTCTGCCGCGCGAAAGCGCTTCTATAGACGAGGAAACCACCCTCTTGAACGCGCCTTTGTCTGTAACTATTATAATCTCGCCCTCGCAGTTCATCTGCATGGCGAAAATAACGCTGTCCGAGCCGTCCACGAGCATGCCCCTTACGCCCGTTGCAATTCTGCCCTGGCAGGGTATGTCCTCCGTAGCCGCGTTGAGGCAGATGCCTCCACGCGTTACGAACATCATGGTAGTAAACTCGTCGCCTTCGACATAGTTTTCGACGTTTATCACCTCGTCGCCCGGCTTTAACTTTATGGCGGGGAACACGCCCTTGCCTACGCCGTATTCCGACCATTCGCTGCGCTTTACCGTACCCTGCTGCGTGAAAAACAGTATATCTCCCTCGGGCAGACCTGCGGTTATGTCGAAAAGTTTTACTATCTTTTCGCCGTTTAAAGCGCCCTCGTAGAACGACTTGAGTTTTATGCCGCCTGCGCGGAATTCGACGTCGTCGAACTGTTCGAGGGTAAGCCTTACGGCGTTGCCGTAGTTGGTGAAACCCAAAAGCACGCCGTCCGACTTGCAGGCGAGCGTCTGCCTGTACATTACGTCCTGCTTTGTCGTCTGCGCGAGCGGCTTTGCGAACTTGCCGTCGAAGTCGATTTTCTGCATGAACTTGATATTGTCCGCGGCGGTAATTGCGGCTATCCATTCGGTGGAAGGACGCTTTACGTCCTGCCTGTAAACGTTTATCTTGTCCGCCGAGGCAACTATCACGCTCTTCCTCGGGCAAGGATATTTGTTTCTGATTTCGCGCAGTTCGCGCTTGACTATGCCCATCTGACGCTCTTTGGAAGCGAGTATGGCTTTGTAAAGTTCTATTTTTTCGAGCAGCTCCTTAAGTTCCTGTTCGAGCTTTGTTACCTCGAGCTTGGTGAGGCGCGCAAGCCTTAAATCGAGAATTGCCTGCGCCTGCTTCTCGGACAGAGCGAAGCGCTCCATGAGCTTTCTCCTCGCGTCGGGAGTGCTGTCCGCCTTTTTGATTATTTCCACGACCTCGTCGATATTGTGAACGCCGACGATAAGTCCTTCCAAGATGTGGCAGCGCGCTTCAGCCTGCTTCAGATCGTACTTTGTTCTGCGCACCACTACTTTGCGCTGGTAGTCGATGTAATATCTGAGAACGTCCAAAAGTCCGAGCTGCTGGGGCTTGCCGCCCGCTATGGCTACCATGTTTATGCCGAAAGTACATTCGAGGTCGGTATATTTGAGCAGATATGCGATTATGCTGTCTACATCCGCATCCTTTTTGCAGACGATTACGGCGCGCATGCCCGTGCGGTCGGATTCGTCCACTATGTCGGCTATACCGGCGAGCATGTCCTTTTTATCCTCGCGCATGAGCATGATTTTGCGCAGAAGCTCCGCCTTGTTTGTCTGGTAGGGAAGTTCTGTTATAACTATGAGCTTTTTGCCGTTGTCCCCCTGCTCCACGGAGTACTTGGCGCGCAGCGTTATTTTGCCTTTACCCGTCCTATATGCCTGAACGAGTTCGTTTTCTATGATGTAGCCGCCCGTGGGGAAGTCGGGTCCGGGGATAATGCGCATCATCTCCTCCAGCGAAATTTTAGGACGGTCTATCATGGCGCACGCGCCCTCTACCACTTCGGAAAGATTGTGCGTGGGAATGTTTGTGGCCAGTCCCACGGCTATGCCGTTGGCGCCGTTTACGAGCAGATTGGGAAATCTGCCGGGGAGAATGTCAGGCTCTAACAGGCTGTCGTCGAAGTTGAAGGAAAAAGGCACGGTTTCCTTGTCTATGTCCCTCAAAAGTTCGAGGGCGAGCGGCTCGAGCCTCGCTTCGGTGTAACGCATTGCCGCGGCGGGGTCGCCGTCCACCGAGCCGAAGTTGCCGTGTCCGTTGACGAGGGGCATGCGCATGTTGAAGTCCTGCGCCATTCTGACCATAGCGTCGTAAACCGAGCTGTCGCCGTGGGGATGGTATTTACCCATGCAGTCGCCGACTATCCTCGCCGATTTCTTGTGAGGCTTGTCGGGCGTAAGCCCCATTTCCATCATGGTGTACAGAATGCGCCTCTGAACGGGTTTAAGTCCGTCTTCCACCCTGGGGAGCGCCCTGTCGAGTATTACGAACTCGGCATATGGCAGCATCGCCGAGGGCATGACCTCCTCGATGGGAGTTACGAAAACGCTGCCCTGAGGAATGGCGGTCTGAAAACTGTCGTTATTCTTTTTAGCCATCAGTCATCTTCCCCCCTTTCCTCTTGTTTGAAATTGACTTTTTCGATAAAGCCGTCAACCTTGTTGAAGTTTGCCTTTTCCGAAAGGAACTGCTTTCTGCCCTCGACCTTGTCGCCCATGAGCATTTCGATAACTTCCGTGGCTGCGGCGGAATCTTCTATGGTAACCTGAATAAGGTTGCGCGTTGCGGGGTTCATAGTTGTATCCCACAGCTGCTCGGCGGACATTTCGCCCAGACCTTTATACCTCTGTATCTGGTAGCCTTTGCCTATTTTCTTTATCGCCTCGTCCAGCTCCTTGTCGTCGTAAGCGTACTCGACCTGGTCGCGCTTGTATACCTTGTAAAGGGGCGGCATGCCGATGTAAACGCAGCCCGCCTTGACGAGGTCGCGCATGTATTTGAAGAAAAAAGTTAAGAGTATGCAGCGTATGTGCAGACCGTCCTGGTCGGCATCGGAAAGAATTATAACCTTTTTATATCTGCTCTTTTCGACGTCGAAAGAGCGGTTGAAGCCTGCGCCTATCGCCGAGACGAGCGTCTTCAATTCCTCGTTCTGCAGCGCCTGGAGCGCGCTCTTTTTCTGCACGTTCAAAGGCTTGCCGCGCAGGGGCAATATGGACTGATACTGCCTTACCCTCGCCTGCTTAGCCGTGCCGCCTGCCGAGTCGCCCTCGACTATGAAAAGTTCGTTGAGTTCGGGATTTTTGCCCGAGCAAGCCGCAAGTTTGCCGACGAGATTGAGCCCGTCGTTTTCCGATGCGGCTTTAGCAACGTCGCGCTCGGCGCGGTGCTTTATTCTGTCGTCGGCGGCGAACTTAGCCTTTTTAGCCATCTCATCGAACACGGGCTTGTTTCCGCGCGTGTTCATGAGCGCTGTAAGCCCCTCCGTTACCGCCTGCTCTACTGCCGGTTTGGCTTCGGGATTGCCGAGCTTGGTCTTTGTCTGCCCCTCGAACTCGACGTTGTTCATCTTGACGGCGAGTACAGCCGTAAGCCCTTCCTTGACGTCGTCCGATACGAACGAAGGCTCTTTGGCCTTTAAAAATCCGTTGGCGCGGGCGTAGTCGTTGACCGCTTTTAAAAGTCCGTTGTAAAAGCCCGTTTCGTGATAGCCGCCCTCGACGGTGGATATGTTGTTGACGAAGGAATACATGCTCTCGTCATCGTCCTTGGTGTGGCAGAGAGCGAATTCTATTTTAATTTTGCCTGCGGGCGCGCCCTTGACCTTTATTTCCTTTACATCCGAATAATAAAGGGGCGAGGAATAGAGCGCCGTTTTGCCGTCGGTGAGGTATTTGACGAAGTCTACAAGTCCGCCGTCAAACCTGAAGCTTACGTCCTCCCTTTCGGGCAGCGGGACTTTTTTAATGACGGTTTCGCCGTCGTCGCCCGTTTCCTCCTCCTCGCGAAAGAGCTTGCGCTTGTCGCGCAGATTTATCGTTACGCCTTTATTTAAAAAGGCTAGTTCTTTAAGTCTTTTTAAAACGGTATCGTAATTCCATTCGACCGTTTCAAAAACATTTTTGTCGGGCATGAACCTGACGAAAGTACCCTTTTTAGCCGTCTTTTCGCCCGTATCCTGCAAAGGAGCGACGGGTATGCCGCACATCCACTTGGAACGCTGTTTGTCCCAATGGCTTTCGAAGCGCATTTTATAGACCGTCTTGCGGTAAACTTCCACCTCGAGCCACTGCGAAAGAGCGTTGGTTACAGACGCGCCTACGCCGTGCAGACCGCCCGAAAAAGCGTAATTTTCGCTGTCGAACTTGCCGCCGGCGTGAAGTTTGGTAAAAATAAGTTCTACGCCGCTCATTCTGGCTTTGGTGTTTATGTCCGTTGGCATGCCTCTGCCGTTGTCCTCTACCGAAGCCGAACCGTCCGAATGAAGCGTAACCGTTATTTCGTCCGCATATCCGTTCGCCGCTTCGTCAATAGAGTTATCCACTATTTCCCAAAGAATGTGGTGCAGTCCCCTTACGCCCGTCGAGCCGATATACATGCCCGGACGGACGCGTACGGCTTCCAGCCCTTCAAGAATTTTAAGATCGTTTGCGTTATAACTTTTTTCTGCCATGTTGCTTCCGTTTCCGATGTGTGCATACTACACACCCATTGTACATTATTTTCATTATTGTACCAGATATTGTGTAAAAATGCAAGGACTATACACTTTTTGAGCAAAAAAAATCGCGAAGCCGCATAAACTTCGCGATATAATTTTTTTTGTTATCGACTAATCCTCTCCGCCGACCAAAATAGGCTTGCACTCGGGCAACCCGTCTATGGTTTTATTCTGGTAATAGAGCATAAGCCCTATGGTGTTTGCGGCAATGACAAGCACGTTCAGATCGTCCTGCTGCCATATTCTTGCAGTGTCCGTCATGTCTACCCTTATAAAGCCGTATTCGTTGCCGAAAGCGGAAATTTTGCAGTAAACGCCCGAACTTACCTGAGTTTGCTGAAGCTGTTTTATTACGGGACCGTAATCTTCTTCGCGCAGGTTGGAAATTTTATTGAAATAAGCAAGCCCGGCGTTGTTGAGAAGGTTATTTATTTCGTCGTAATCGAGCTTGGAAAAATCGCGCACTTTGGACAGTCTGTGAATGACATGAAAGCGCGTGCCTTTGCGCGTTTCTATGCAGATGTGGTCGACCATGAAATATGCGACGATTTTATGGAACAGCGTCTGTATTCCCGCGCACATATCTTTTGACGAAGTCAGATAAGAGAACACTCTCGAACAGAGATGAGTACTTGAATATCTGCGCTCCAAGGCGTCGTTTATGTCGATGTTTTTGTGCTTTTCTTCAAGGTAAATTATGAAGCAGTTACGCCCCTTCATCTTGCCGCGGTAAAGCGCCTTGTCCGCAAGGGCGAGCAGCTCGCTGAAGTTTGCCGCGTCGTGGGGATAGCGACACAAGCCCATGGTGATAGTCATGGAAAGTCCCTTGCAGCCTTCCGCCCTGACTTTGCCTATATCCATATTCACGGAATGGGCAACCGTCCAGACGTCCTTATACTCCGAATAATCTTCCAGAACGAGCATAAATTCGTCGCCGCCGTATCTGCCCACTACGCCTATGCCGTCAAATTTTTCGCAGAGGTATTCCGCCATTGCCGAAAGCGCAACGTCCCCGCGGACGTGTCCGTAGGTGTCGTTTACCGTCTTGAAGTTATCTATGTCGGCTATGCCGAAAGTAAAAGGTATGCTCTTCGAAATGAGATAACTCACATAGCCGATAATTTCTTCGCGCTTCAAAACACCCGTCTGCAAATCGAATGCGTGGGACAGGTCGCGGTCGGCAAAATATTCAAATTGTTTAACGTTGTGCGCACCGTTAGTCATTTTTTACCCAATACAGCTGAAATAACCTACAGTTAAGATATATCTTCTATATATTTTACATTGAAAATTAAAAGTTGTCAATAGTTAATTTTGTATATAATGCGCTAGGGTGAATATTTTTTTATAAAAATGTATATTTTCACCATGCAGACGACGGCTTTTGCACATCCGCAAAAAAAGGCGGAGCCATAAAGAGGCTCCGCCTTAAATGACGCTATTTGTTATTTTTTAATCTTTTTACTCTTTTTCTTGGGTTCCGCAACTTCGATTTTGTCGATGTCGCCCTTATCCTTGGGTTTGACAATGATGAGAACGACAAGCGCTATGAAGCATACGCCCGCAACGCAGAAGAGAACTATCGAGGCGATGTTGTTGCTCAGCCAGTTATCTTCGCCGTAGATTGAATTTGCTCTTGCCGAAGCGCGGACGACGAGGAAACTGTCAGTCGAAGCGTTGGAAAGTCCCGTATCCTTCAGCACGAGGCGGACGACATAGAATTCGGAAGGCGACTGGGGAACAAAAGTTACGTTGTTGGGGTCCCAGGCGTAATCGGCAAATTTATCGTAATCCGCATCCCCCTCGGTAAGCGAGGATACTGCGCGAACGGCGGTGAAATACTGTCTGGTATTTACGCCCGACCTGTAGGTATTGAAGAAAAGGGCGTCGATATTTTCGATGACTTCGTCGTAAGTGAGGTCTATGCCCGTTTCGTCGAACATCGCGTCGCGGTTGAGGATATAGAGATAATAAGTTGTAGTATAAGTGCCGGAAACGCCGTCTATTTCGAAGGAAATGTCGGTGTAAGCTGAACCGACGTATCCTATCGACTGAACGCCGGGCGTTTCTACCGTGGCAGATTTATAGGACACGGTTATTTCGAAGAAAGGCAACAGTTCGCTGAAGTCGTCGTCCCAAATGTCGTCGGTAGTTATCGACTTGTGTTCGAGGTAACCCGCTTCGTCGGTGGGATAGTACATTTCGTTGCCCGCTTCGTCGGTGGCGAATATCGTAAAGCGATAGGTTACGCCCGCTTCGGTGAGGGGAAGCGCAAGATTGTTGTATGCGAGCGAGGAAGTCGAACTCGTCGAACTTGCCCTGTAATAAATGCGATATGAAAGGTCGGTGTATCCGCCGAGGTTATCGGTAATATATCCCGAGAAATCGGGCAGATAGAAATTCTTTGAAGAACCTGCGTAAACGCCGTCGGGGTACTGCTCTGCGACAGCCGCGTCGATTGCCGCCTGATACTGCGTTTCTATGCTCTGAATTTTCGCTTTGTATTCTTCGAGAGTGGTTATTTCGTTGCCGTTTTCAACGCCGTAAGTAGCGCCGCGTTCGTCTTCGACTATTCTGATGAAGTCTTCGTCGGCTTTGCCCGCTTCGATGTCGGAAAGATTGAGCTTGTAACTGTCGTTTACGTACCAGTCGAGGAAGACGTAATCCTGACGGGCGTTGGAAGCCGTGGTATCCTTGACGAGCAGGCAGACCTTTGCAAGTCCGTAAGTTCTGTAGCCGTCAATCCTTTCGACTTCCTGATTGGTTTCGTCGAGGTTGGGAACGTATGTGTTGCTGTCGCGCAGAAGCTTGACGTCCATCGAAGTGGTAACTTCGGTGAAAAGTTTTGCGTCCGACGAGGTGTTTTCGTAATCGAAATCGACGTCGTTGAACTGTTCCGCGGTCAGGACGTAATAGCTGAGCGTCGACCTGGGTGAGGACGCGACAACGTCTATTACCTTATAGTCAATATCTATCGAACCGCCGTATTCGAGGTAGTTGAGGTTGGAATTGAGGCAGACGACGGGCGCGCAATCGTCGTGAATGACGCCGCCCGAAACCACGCCGTCGCTCTCGCGGGCGTCGAACACTTCAAAGCTCTGTCCGTTGAGTTCGTACATTATCATGCCGCAGGAAGCGCTCTTTTCGGCGTCTTCCGCAAATTCAGCGCTGAAAATTATGGGCGTAGCCGCCGACGAACCCGAGGAAACATAGGACGCATAATTTTCTCTGACGTTGACGAATTCGCCCTTTTCCTCGCCGTTTACCAGAATGCTGTAATCGCCGCCGACGTAATCGCCGAACGAGAAATTGATTTTGAGATAATCGTCGAGGGTAACCGAAGGCGTCTGACCGTCGGAAATGTCTTCGCTTTCGGAAATGTACAGTTCGAGAGCCTGACCGTCATCCGAGGGCTTGAAGATAAGGCAATTTTCGCTGACGCCGTCCTCGGTCTTGGAATACTGCTGAGACTGGAATTTGATTGTATAGCTTTCAAAATTCAAATCCTCGAAGCCGACGGACATGCTGAACTTTTTGTTTTCTACAGTGCCGTCCTCGCCCGACGAATACCAGTTGTAAGCGAGATTTTTACGGAACGTAACCGTCTGGTTTGCGCCCATCTCGAAGAGGGTGTAATCGCGGTAGCCGCCCTCAGCCGAGGCGTCTTCCAGCCTCGTTACGGAAATTTTTGCTCCGCTTACGCCCGCATAGAACACGTTTGTGCCGGTGAGCGTAACCTCTCTGTATTCGTCTGCCGCAGCCACCGTGGTGACTGCCATTGCAGAAGCCGCGAGCGCGCAAACCGCTGCGGCAGCAATCAAGGAATGTCTGATTTTTTTCATAAATATACTGAACCTTTTGGTTATTGGCGCGGCATGCCTGCGCATTTTCTGCGCGCACGCTCCCCGCGCGTACATTGCAAATAATACAATAATATAATCGCGTTGTCAATCAATTTGAAAAATCAAAGGCGATTTTCACAAAAAATCCATTTCAGACTTTAATCTGAAAGTTGTTCCAGGGCTTTTCGTCCACGGGAGGCTCTATCTCGAAGCGCAACTTTTCGCCAGTTGTGGGGTGAGTGAACCTCAAAGAATACGCCCAGAGAGCGAGTTTGCCCTTCACGGCTTTTTCGCCGCCGTAGCGCATGTCGCCGTAGAGCGGACAGTTTATAGCCGCCATCTGCACCCTTATCTGGTGCGTTCTGCCCGTGTGCAGGCGCACTTCGGCGAGACTGAGCTGACCGTTGTCTTCAACGACGTTATAGTCGAGCGAGGCGAACTTCGCGCCCTCCTCCGTCTGCGTGCAGACGTAAACCATGTTGTTGAGCGAGTTTTTTCTGAGGTAATTTTCTAGCGTGGCAGACCTTCTTGCGGGAACGCCGCACAAAACGGCGAAATACAGCTTTTCAAAGCCGCCCGTTCTCATCTGTTCGGAAAGTCTTGCCGCCGCCTTGGAAGTCTTTGCAAAAACCATTACTCCTCCCGTAGGTCTGTCCAGCCTGTGAACGAGACCGAGATAGACGTTGCCGGGTTTGGAATAGGTCGTCTTGATGTAGCGCTTGACACAGTCGAAAAGGTTGTCGTCGCCGCTCTCGTCGGGACAGCAAGCCACGTTCTGCGGCTTCAGAACGACAATTATGTGGTTGTCTTCGTGTAAAATTACAAGATCTTTTTCTTCCATTTTTTCACCTGTTTCAGCGCTTTCCCACGAAAAGTCCGCTCGCGCCGCAGGGCAGAGGAATGCCTTCTTCGGTGGGAATGCCCACTTCGTAGGACTGCACGTCGCCCTCGAAGCCCTTCATCGTAAGAGTTAAAATATTGTTTATCACGCAGGGCTGAAGCCCCGTAGTGTAGCTGTTTATCAGCACGAAGAGAGGATTTTCGACCAGCACCTTCGTACACATCGAAACGAAATCGAAGAGGCTGTCTTCAATCTTCCACATCTCTCCGCCCGGACCTCTGCCGTAGCTGGGCGGGTCCATTATTATCGCGTCGTACCTGTTGCCTCGGCGTATTTCCCTCGCAACGAATTTGGAACAATCGTCTATTATGTAGCGTATGCCCGAATTGATTGAGGAAAGCGCTGCGTTTTCGCCCGCGCGCTCGACCATGCCCTTTGCGGCGTCCACATGGACGACTTCCGCGCCCGATTTAGCGCACGCCACCGAAGCTCCGCCCGTGTAAGCGAACAGGTTAAGCACCTTTATTTTTCCGCCGCGGGCAGCTTTTTCCTTTTCTATGAGGGCGCGCATCGCGTCCCAGTTTACCGCCTGCTCGGGGAAAAGTCCCGTATGCTTGAAGCCCATGGGCTTGACCTTGAAGCGCAGATCTTTATAGCTCACCGTCCATTCGTCGGGGAAGGGCTTGCGCTTTTCCCACGCTCCGCCTCCGCGCTCGCTGCGGCGGTAGACGGCGTGTATGCCGGGGTAAGAATAGAGGTCAACGGCGCTCTTCCATATGACCTGCGGGTCAGGGCGCAGCAGGCACACTTCGCCCCAGCGTTCGAGCTTCATTCCGTCGCCAGTGGCGATTATTTTATAGTCTTTCCATCCGTCGGCAATCTTCATACCGTCAATTATAAAATATTTTCAGTCAAAAGTAAAGCAAAAGCGCGGGCGCGAGCCGCAAAAATGCAAGGGCGGGCGGTCGAAAGACCGCCCGCCCGCAAATTATTCAGGCATAATCGCCGATAATTCAGGCATAAGTGCCGAGATAATTGTAAAGAGTGCTGTAATAACTGCCGAGATACTGCTTCGCCACTTCGTCCGCTGAGTACAGAGCCATTCGCTCCGCGGGGTCCTCTATGGACATGTAATAGTCCCTCACTATGATGTATCTTTCGAGATAGGAAAGTTCGTAGTCGACTATATACGCAGTATCGTCGCCGCCGTCGTCGCCCGTTTCGCCGTCGTGGGTAGGTTCGTTGAGACTCATGTTGAAAATGAGCTGTTCCCTCAGAATTTCAACCTGATATTCATACTCCTTTTCAAGCTCTGCCTTTTTGTCTTCATACAGCGAAGAACGGAAAACGTTGTTTGTGTAGCACAGGCACCTGTAAACTTCAAGCTCCTGCCGCATTTCATGCTCGAGAGCGTTCTTTTTCTGCTGCGCCGTGCGAAGAAGTTTGAGCTGCACGGTGGTGAGCGCCTGCACTTCCTCCGCACTGAGATTAATTATGTCAAATTCCATTGCGCACCTCCACTTCGGCAATCAGTTCTTCCAGACTGCCGTTGGACGAAATGGAAAAAGAGAAACTTTTGCCGCACATGCCGATGGCGTGCCAGCCCGCGCCCATATAGTTCCTCGTAGTACCGTCGCAAATGACGTTTATGCCGATAGTGCCGTCGCCCTTGACATAAATCTTTCTGAGCCGCTTGTCCGCGCCCGTGCCGAAATCTATCTGGCGGGAAGTCCACGACCCTACGGAGCGCTCCGAACGATCGAGCATGTAAACACTGAGCTTACTGAAAAAGTACACGCCGTCGTCGCACACGCAAAGGCAGGTGCAAAGGGTGTAACTAATCCACTTAGAGCCGTTCGCGCAGTCGTAGCCGAGAACGCACCTCAACCCGTTGAATACGCAGCGCACATACAGAACGTCGCCCATGCCGACGGCGTTTTCGGGCGAATATAGCCGATAAGTTCCGAAAGGCATGACCTTTTTAATCGCGTTGCCGTCGAAAGAATACAGCGCATATGCCGTAGCGAAGAAAATTTTACCTCCCGCAAGCGCGCACGTTCCCGCGATTATTCCGTCGGCGGCGAGGCGGGGAGCGCTGTCTTCGACGGCGTAATGCTGAGGCTCGCCGTACGCTTTGATTATAGTTATTCCCCGCTCGCGGACGACTACCAGCCTTTCTTCGTAGCTGAAAAGCCGAAGAATTTTTCCGCCCCCGGGCGGAAGATATGTATAGCCGCAACCCGCAATGCCTTCCGTCCAGTCCTCCGCATGGCTCGCCGCCCACCACAGTTTGCCTTCTTCTTCGGCGTCCGCGCCGAAAAACCTTCCGCAATGCATTGCGCCCGCAGAAAAACTGCGCTCGTCGGTATATTCGCGGTAAGTCGCGCCGTCGCACACAATCCTGTATGTGTCTGAAAACATAACGGTAACGGGCGAGCCGTCCATGAACATATCTACAAAAAACGGCAGAACGGACAGAGCGCCGCAAATTTTTTCGGCAGATTTCGTACCCGCGTCGTTGGTGAGATAAACTCCGTCGGCGGTAACGAAATACAGTGCGCCGCACAAACATGAATAATACACCGCAAGCGGCGTTCCCGGCATAGTTCCGAACCTCTTCTGCGAATTTACGGCAGGTCCGCACACGAGCCCCTTGCCCTCGTTATAAAATCCCCAGCAGTCGGCGGCGTAATCTTCGTCGCCGCCTATGAGAGTGAATTTTTTAACCGAAGTGGAAGGCGCAATAAGTTTTTTGTCCCTGCGTATTCTCACAGCCACCTCCTGGGGGGAATTCTTCCCCTCACGGGCTGGACGGAGAGCAATCTGTCCAGCTCGGCGCGATACCTGCTTTCCCACGCGGCGCAACCCTCCGCGTCGCCGCAGATAAGCGAATATTCCGACGCCATGCCGTATTCGACGAGCGTTACGGAAACGGACGGGTCGGGATACTCGAATTTATCCGTGGCAACCTTTCTCGCGGGAATATATTCATATTCCACCTCTATTTCCCCGCAGCCGCATTCTATGTACTGCGGTCTGAGAAGCCAGCGCACCTTTTTTCCGCCGCTTTTCACGCTGAGAATTCTGTAAGGCGTGAGCGAAAAATTTCCGAACGCGTATTTGCCGTCTTCCGAAGCGAGTTTTTCCGTCGTTTTCAACGGAAAGTAGCCCCTGGCAAGCTCGTCGATGACGGCATTGAAGCAGAGCAGCAACGCCTGGCGTATGCGCACGTTTTCCTTATCCGTGGCGCCGTCGCCGTCGTCCGCAGCGTCCGCTCTGCCGACCAGCCTGAGCGTTTCGTTTATGAGTTCGTTTACCGTCATATAACCTCCTTTTAAATAATTTCCGCGAGCTTAAGCCCGCGGAAAAAATTCAATCTTTTTATACGGGGTAAGCCTGCAGCATGCCCTGAGCGAAAGGACGCTTGCAGATGAGTTCGGCATACTTGACGAGCGTCGCGGTGTACGCCGCCTTCCCGGGAACTTTGGAAAGTATTCTGCCGCCCTCGTCTTCCATCCACTCCCAGTCGCAGAGCTGGCAGAGCACGAAGTCGTCGGGGTTGAGAAGATAAATTCTGTCCGAAGGGCAGAACCTGTCGGCGTAGACGGGAACTTCGTTGACGAATACCGATGTGTAGCCGCCCTTGATTTCGTCGGAAGCTATTATCTTGCTGTCCTTGAAAAGCGAAGCTATGGTATTGCGCACGGAATGAGAGCAAAGTATCATTCTGACCTTGCCGCCGCGCTCTTCGATTTCCTCGATTGCGCTTATAATATCGTCCGCCGAAACCGAATTGTACCTCTTGACGTAAGGGTCGAAGAATTTTTCCTTGGTCTTGTCGAAGCCGTAGATATTCTGATAGTCGAACACTCCCGCAAGACCGCATATTTCCTTGCCGTAAGCGCCGCTCACGCTGATATATCTGCCCACGTAATCTTCGAGATTGGGAACGGTTTTATCGAAAGTGATCGTGCTGTTCGCACTGTCCACGGAAGCGACGGTAAGCCCTTCCACTTCAGCCGCAGTGCCTTCCTCGTTTGCGATATCAACCACAAGTCCGGCGTACCAGCTCTTAATGTTTGTCAGCCTTACTTTTGTACCCGTAACCTCGACGATGGCAGCCAGGTTGCCGTTGCCGTCGCCGAAGAGCATGCGGGCAAAATTAGCCTTTGCGTCCGAAACCAGACCTTCCATTTCGGCGTTGAGAAGATTGACGAACGCGCCCGAAGAATCCTGCGAGGCGCGCAGAGCCTTGTCGGTTACCGCGATAGAGCCGTAGATGTTTTTGAGCGGGAGGGTAACGTCGTAATATTTGTTGCCCGCGGAATCGGGAATGTCGCCGTCCTCCGCGCCCGTTATAATTCTGTTGAGGTTGCCCTTGACGAGCGCGATTTTCGCATTCTTGCCGTAGACGTACTGAGTAGTCTTTTCAATGGCGTTGAAAAAGGGCGAAATGCCGTCGTTGAGCTGCTGCGATACGGCGTCGAGGTAATAATCTTTGAGCGCCGCGTCCGCGTTGGTTAATGTAATCAATGCTGTTATCTCCTTTTATTAAGAAATTGTTGTGCGAGTACGCCTGCTTCGCGCACCGAAGCGGGCGTCCGCCTGCGGGCGGAAACGTTAACGCCGCCCGTAACAAAGGGTACGCCTCTGTTTTTCGAAGCGTCGAGAAGGTATTCCGAAATTATGGCTGCCTTTACCTCCTCGTCCTGTCTGACCGCTTCAAGCAGAGACGCGCCGTGCAACTGCCCCTGCGGGGGAGGGAGCGCGGTATCCGCCTCTGCGGGCGCGCCGTTCTCCTTTTCCGCTTTTTCCAGTTCCCTGAGGCGTTGGCTGCGTCGGGTAAATTCCGCCTCCAAACTGTTGTAGGCATCCATCAGGGCACGCACGTCCCTGAACTTTCCGAGCTCTGTCGCAGCGCTGTCTTTTTCCGCCTCCGCGGGGTCTGCCGCCGTCGGGTTGAGATCGTTCGTGTTATCCATCCTTTTCCTCCTTGAGAAGTTTTTTATGTTCTTCCAGGTGGCGCATAAAGCGCGCCTCCTGCAGAGAATTGAGTTTGCCGCTTAAGATATAAGCGGTGTGTTCGTCTATGTGCAAAGCATGGTCGTCATATGGCTTCACTTCGGCGTCGCCCGTACAGAGCGCTGCATTTTCCTCCGCGCAGCGCGCCCTGTGAAGGGATGTTACGTCCCGCCCTTCGGCAAAGCCCTCATACCCCAGATATGCGAGTATTCTGTTCTTGACGCCCGCGCTCATTTTGCCGTCGTCGCCGCACAAAAGTCCCTTGTCTATCATGTCGTAAATTACAGTCCTGCGCTGGGCGGGAGTGAGATTGATTTCGCTGTCCGCCTCCAGAACGACGTCGTCGCTCGTTATGTCGCACGCGCTGAAGGATATGAGCTTGCCCGCGCCGTTGTCGTGAGCGCCGCGCATCACCCTCATTCCGGGCGAAAACTGGCGATAGAGGCATAATATGTGCCGTCCAATCTTTTTGAGCGCGCTCTTTATCTGCTCGTAGGAAACGCTCAGGCGCGCTTCGTCCTGCTCGATGAGAAGTTGCAGTCCCGTTGCCGAAGTGACCGAGTTGAAGCCGCCCGACTGCCAGTTGACTTCGCCCACGCCGGACACCCTGGAAAACTCCTCGACGAGTCTGTCTTCCTCGTCTGAAAACTCCGAAGGCACTGAGCCGAGCGACAGCATTTCGGGCGGGTTGCCGCCCTGCCTGTAGACGAGTATCTTGCCGGGCGAAAGACCTTCTTCCAGAAGTTCGTCCGTATCCACCGAGCCGTCCTCCACGGCAATCGCACCCATGGAAATTCTGTTTAAAAATTCGTGTTTGCGGTTTTTGACTGCATTGTAGGCGCGCTGAACGGGAATGAGCCTGTCCACCACGCTGCCGCCGAAAAATCCGCCCGCGAGCGGCAGACAGTTCTGGCGCACGAAGGGATACGCCCTGCCTCCGTCCGCACCGTTGGCATAGGGCAGATCGCCGTCGAAGAGCAGAACGCCGCCCGCAACTATCGTCAGCCTGCCGAGCGGTTTTTCCGCCGCGGGGCGCTCGTAGCGCTCGATTACGATTTCGTAGCCGTGGCGCACGGCGCTCACGGGCGCCGTGCGCGTTATCGAATGCACCGAAGCCGAATAGGGCGAAAGCGAAAATTCGTCTATGTCCCTGCCCGCGATTTTAACGCCGTAAGCGGCATAAATATCCTCCACCGACACCGCCCTCGCGTGAATTATGCTCGGTTGGTTTTCGAGGCTCTCTTCCGAGAGCGAAAAAGGATATATTTCAAAGGGCGAAAGGGGAATTACCCTGACGCCGCCCGAGCGAATTTCGCCCGTTTCGTCGCAGGCTATGACATCGCCGGCGGCATTGTCCCATATGATTTTATAGAACGCCGTGCCGCACGTTTCCGACCACACCGTGGCTTTGTTTATGCAGTCGTCGATATTTTCCCTTTCGCACACCGCCGCGAGTATGCGGGAAGATACGTCCGCCGCCCTGACGTCGCTATCCTCGTCCGTAGCGGGTCTGACGGCAAGTTTTGGTCTTATGCGCGCCAGCTTTGCGCAGCGCATGTCTATTGTGGGCGCTATGTAGTTGAACACCCTGCGCGTCTGCCAGAAAAAGCCCTGCGCGTCCTCCTCTATTTCGCCGAGCGAATTGACGTCGCAGTACTGGTTGCCGCACAGAAAATTCATGTTGAGTTGCCAGCCCCTTTCGAGCTGTCTGCGCTCCTCCTGTCTGCGCGCGAAGTCGCGCATTACGTCCTCCGCGAGCATAGCTTTTGCCTTTTCGGCATTTCTGATTTCTTCAGTCAAAATCTTCCTCCTTCAACATTTTTATGAGTTTTTCGCGCTCGGCTGAAAGCTCTTCGTCGGAAAAATCTTCCTCTCTGTTGTCGTCGAGCAGCATCTTAACCGCCTTTATGTCGGGCGGGATGTCCCGCCTTGTAACCTTGCGCTTCACAAGCTTGAGTTCGCCGTCCTGAACGGCAAACTCTTCCACGGTTTCGCTCGTATCGAAGCCTACGGCGCATTTTTTTAGAGCCTTTTCAAGGCTGTCGTCTCTTTGCGTCAAGTTTCAACCTCCTTATCCTCCTTTCCTTGTCCGCCGCGACGGGCGAAAGTCCCTTTCGCTCCGCCGGACGGGGACGGGTCATTATGTAATACCTCAGTTCGTCCATGCAGTGGTCGTCCACCTTTTTCGGACTGTCGCCGCCAGCCCAGCAGTAGCCGCTGAATTCTTCTATCATGTTCGTGCAGGTATCGAAAATATATATGTCAGCCTTGCCGTTGCCACGCTTTAAGTACTCCTTTACGCGGCATATGCCCGAAAAGACGTCCTTGTTAACCTTGGTGTTGACCATAATTCCGTTTTCGCGGAACAGCTCCGCCACGCTCTTTTCCGAAGCGAGCGTGCGCTGTGAGGCAGCGCTGTCGATAAGCGCGGAATATCTGCCCGCGCCGTCGCTCTTCCAGCCGAGCGAAGCGCATATGTTTTTGATTGCGCGCGAATGGTATTCCACATCCTTCCCCGCGGCGAAATGCTCCGCCACGACGTAGACGTTGCCGTCCCAGTCCACGGCGTACCAGTGCGCCGAAAGGGGATTATTAAGCCCAGGGTCTATGGAAATCATGTCCTGCCACTCGTCGGGAATGCGGAAGGGCGGAATGACGTGAACGGACGGGTCGAACTCGGGATAAACAAGCCCCTCCCCCGCCGAAAATCTGCCGTAGCGCCTGCTGTCGAGCGAATGCGCGTCCAGCGAGCTTTCGAGCAGTTTTATCTCCTTTGCGGGCAGGTAGGGGTTGTCCTCCCAGCTCATGAATTCGCACCATATTTCGGGGTTCTTGCGGCGGTTTAAATAAATTTCGTTATAGATGAAAGTCATGCCCTTGAGGGGCGTCATCGTGCCGAAAATATCTCCCCGCCTGTCCATGACGCGCATGACGCATTCCTCGTATATATCCTTGGGCGGCTCTTCGTCGAACCACACGAAATCTAGCGAACTGCCCTGAAATTTTTCCCTGCCCTGGTCGCAGCTCTTGAAACCTATCGTAGATATGCCGCCGAAGACGTTTTTAATTTTAATCTGGTCAATCACTCCGTTTGCGGGCGCGTCCTTTCTGCCCGAAAGCATAATAACTTCCTCTATCCAAGAAGCGGGCAGGTAATAGAGAATTTTTCGCTGCGCGACGTCGCGCTGAACCTGTTGCGAGAGAGAAACCACCCAGCCGAAGACGTCCCTGCGGTTTTTGCGGTAAGGGTGAATGCCGCGCGCCATCCAAACCGCCTCCACCGCGCCGCACTCGGTCTTGCCCGAGCGGTTGCCGCCGAACACCCAGCGGTTGCGCTTTTTGCATTTATGAAAGGCCATCTGCTTTTTGTGTTTTTTTCTTCCCGCATTGTATAAAAGCAGCTTATTCTCCTTTCTTCGAGCGGACAGAATTGCGTCTATGCGCGCAATTTTTTCTATGATTTCTTGCCTTTGCATATAATTTCTACAAAATCTCCCACATTTCCGCATCTCTTCCGCGCTATAATTGGCGGGTATGAAAAAATTATTATTAATAATAATTTGCATAGCCTCTTTCGCCGTCAGCACAATCTCTCCCGTCTACGCCGCCGAGCAGACTGCGGGCGACACATATGCCCGCGCTTCGTCGCGCGCGGCGTACTTTTTCGAGCAGAAAGATTTGTCCACCTCGCTGTTCGCCGTGCCTTATACATACTGCGTAAAAATTCTCCGCGACGACGGCGACTGGTACTACGTTCAGTACGCCGAGGACGAGGGCATTTACCGCGCGCTTTACGGCTACGTCAAAAAGGAAGATTTTTCCCTCCTTAAAGAAGTGCCCGAAGTTACATATCTTTTCAAGAGCATAACCATAACCTACTCCGCCGACGACGGCGACGCCTCCCTGCCCGTTCTGGACGAAATCGAAGTGGAAGCCGCCTTTTACGGCACTTACTATTCGGGCGCGACGGCGTATTCATATGTGCTTTGCCGCGATTCGTTCGGATATATCCGCGGGGCAAACGACGATTATCCCCTAATAGATACACCCTCGGGCGGCAACGACGCACCCAAAGATAACGGCGCGGACAGCGGTCAGATTGTAACCGCAGTCATAATTGTCGCACTCTCCGCGGGCGCGATGATACTAATATTCGTATCCTCCAAAAAGCACAAATCGGAATAAGTTTTCTATGCTCCAAGCCTTTATCACGCACATCGCAAAAATCTTTTTGGCAGTCGACTGCAAACAAAGCAGAACAAAATTAACCCTTAAACTGCTACCTCTTCAAGAGGCGCAATGCGCCGCCGTTCTTCAACTATCCCCTGCCCATGAGGGCGTAAAACTTATCTAAAAGTTCAGCTCCCTCCGAGTACCTGTATATATATTTCGCCCTGCGCATGAAGCGAACCACGACGCGCCTCACCGCGTTGCCGCGCTCCCTGCCCAGCCTCGCCCAGCCCCCTTTAGAAAAGGCATAGCCGTAAAGCGTCGCTTTATCCTCTCCGCCGAAGCCCTGCATGACCTTGTCGAGATATTGCCACAGCCCCGAAAGCGTGTATTTTGCGTCGATAAGCTCCACTACTCTGTCTGCGCTCTTTGCGTAATTATAAATATCGTCAGCCGATCGACACGCGGCGGCAAGTATCAGCCTGTCCATAGCCGCGTTGAGTTTGTCGGCGCAGAAATAAAACTTTATAAGCCTCTTGCTCTTCATTCTCTCCTCATTCTCTCCTCCTCGCCTCACGGCGATGCGTTCGCATTGTTAAGCGAACATTTGTTTGTTTACGTTGGTATTATAAAACGAATAATATGACAAAAGTTGCATAATTAAAAAATAATTGGCAAAAATTTAAAAAATATTTTGTGTTTTTTTGCAATCGGAGCAGAAATTTCTATGAGCTTTAAAAACTTTACAACGCCGACAAAAGGTGGTATAATTCAAAACGTGAAAAAAGCAGTTATTCTTACAACGGCGCTCGCGGCGATAATTGCGTGCGCGCCGACATACGTGTTTGCGGCTCAAACGTACGCCGAGGAAACGCAGCCTGAGGAATGCAACTATCCCACTTCCTTTTCCAACACGCTGAGTTTCGCCTCGCTTACCGATTACGCCGTAAGCGGCGACGTCAGGGCTTACGCCGAAAGCACAAAGCTTTACATCATAAAGCCCGACGAGTACGGCGACGAGCGACTGACGACGGTTGACTGCGGATTTGAACTTAAAAGACTGGACTACGACGACGCGGGGACGCTATATATTCAGAGCGCGGAGGGTATAAGCTATCGCTATCCCGACCTCGCGCCGAGCGACTATGTCTTTTCGCCCATAACCGACGCCGTTACGATAGGCAATTTCCTTTATATACTGTCCGCCGGCTCGCTTATGAGCTTCGATTCGGGCAACAACAACGCAAATTACACGATATTCGACGAGAAATGCTCCAACCTGAAGGAATACGACGGCACGGCATACGTCATGAACGACGGAAGCGTATATGCGCTCAGCGGCACTTCCGCAGTGGCAGCTCCGCCCACTTACACCGACTTTTCCTCTTCCTACTCCCTGCCCGCGGGCAATTCCGCGCAGGTTCTGCTCTCCGACTACACGGTTAAAACGGTGGTAATAAAGCCGCAGACCGAAGAAGGTTACGACACCTACTGCACCCGCATAGACCTGACGGAAATAGGCGAAACTTTCAAGTCGACAGAGACCATAAAGATAACTGCGGACAGGTCGGCTCTCGCCATTGCCGAGACGGGCAACGCAACCATAATAATAATGGCTGACGAAAACGGCAGGGGCGCAAGCTACATCACGCTTACTTCCGCTCTGGAAACTTCGGCATACTCCCCTCCCGCTTCGGACATGAACGGCGCTTACATTCTTATGGACACAACCGTGTATTCGCGCCCGTATATGTGCGGGGCAACGGCGCTTTCGCCCATACCTGCGGGCAGCATTGTCGAGGTCAAAGAAAAGTTTGAACTGCGCTATCTGGACACGATTTTTTACAGAGTAACCTATAACGACGGACAGAAAGATATAACTGGCTTTGTGGCTGCGGGTTATCTTACGCCCTATCAGTTTTCGGCAGAGGACCAGCCACAGCAGTCGACGGGAAATGAAAACTTTACCTACGACAACGACATTCAGACGGTCATAATCGTGCTGCTCATAGTCGGACTTGTCATAATAGCTATAGCTTATCTCACCGTCATAGGCACGCGCGGAAGCAAAAATAAAAAACGCCGCAGAAAGGAAAAAGCTCCTTCCCGCCGCGACGACGACCTTTAC
>ENA-UONV01001455-UONV01001455.1-human-gut-metagenome-genome-assembly--contig:-CS4-NODE-1455-length-20739-cov-6.707503_pt1 | contig 20739 bp, 14 predicted proteins | sample MGYA00242461_ERZ724008 | MGnify/ENA metagenome assembly ERZ724008 | reverse complement strand
AAAACAAACGGGCAAAACCTTATAAGTATAGGAAGTCTTATCTGCGGGCAAAACTAAAATTATAAATTGATAAATTATAATTCTAAAACTCACAATCGGCAAACAGGGGAGGACTTATCACATCCTCCATGTTTACTATTTACTTAGGAGGATTCGGTGTAAGTTATCAGCGCAATAAAGGAGTCCGTTTAAACACGGAAATTTTTACCTTTTTCTATAATGCTTTATAAACAGATACAAATGTCTGCCATTTTGTATGTTTTGTAAAGCATTATAAAAGCAGGCTGCTATCTCAAATACCGTTCGGAGCGGATTTGGGCGACGCGTTCAACTGCCGAGCGGTCGTATTTGTGCGAGTGCGCTCCGCCCGAGACAATTTCGGGGTAAAGCTTGCGCAATGTGTGAACCGTGCGATTTGAACATTTCAATATCCGCTGCGCTTGGTAGATGTCAATTTTATCGGGTTTGCCGATTGACTTGAACTTGTTCAGCTCGGCGGCAACTGCCCTGATGAATTCGGGACGCGAGAGAATCGCGCGGATTATCATTTCGATTTGGTCGTTATCCATATTTAGCTTTTTCATTCCTCATAGTTTAGGCGTGCCCGATTATTTTTGCGGCATAATGGCAAAATATTTTTCGGAGGATGCCCTGTCGGCAAGTCCCATATAGTGTTTCTCAAAAGTAGTAAAACCGCGAAGGTGCCCCATCATAACAATCAGGTCTTTCGGATCGTATTTATAGTAACCGTATGTGGCGAACGAATGGCGGAAAATGTCCTTCGGCAATTCAAGCGGGATTTTGCGGCGGATTCTGCGCATTGTTGAATACGATTTCGTGCATACCGCGCCGATCCGCTTTTCTGGCGGAGTCAGCTCCAAGAACCGCCAAAGATTTTCGGGCAAATTTTGAAGTTTGCGATTTTTGCGCACCTTTGAAACGCTTCCGCAAACGGTAATGACGTGTTCGTTGAAATTGATTGCGATCCATTCAAGCCGACTCTTTTTGTCTTTCGGACATACTTCTTCGGGACGCAACCCCGCGAACGCCCACAAGGCGTAGCATGCCAAAACGTCAGAATCGTTCGGCAGCGAGTTGAAGACGCGCGTGGTCTGTTCGGGCGTGAGAATCGTGGGGTTTTCTTCGTCTCTCCTGCGAGATTCAACCGTAAGCGTTTCGGCAACATTTTCGTCTATCCACTCCTTTTGGCGGAAATATTTGAAGAAAATTCTGAGCTTCACGCACAAAGCTTTCTTCACCGAAAGACGCTCCTGTGTGTCAAGTAGTGCGTCCAAGTCGCGCTTGGTGATTGTCTTTATAGCTCTGTCTGCCCCGAAAAAATTTTGAGCTTTGGCGATGTATGTGCTGTAATCGGCTATCGTTGAACTGCGCGAATTCAGAGCCTCGCGCGTCTTTACGAATTTTTCAAGCGCAGCGGCAAGCGACAACCCGCCGTTTATGTAGTCGTTGGGCGTGATAAGCGAAGATATCGCCTTTTCAACTCCCGCTTCAAGCGAAATTCCGCTCGCTTCACAGGCGGACTTCAAACGCATAAACGCCATTAGGTCTGACGAATTTAACATTACGTCATCGGGCAGGCGTTTTGAGCGTTTAAGGGTGTTTGCGAAAATTTCCGCCTCGCTCCGCGTTTTGAAGGCGAGCGTTTTTCGCTGCCCCATTTCGCGGAACTTGACTGTAAACGGGGTGGGACGATTTTTCCGAACAACAATTTGGACTGAACTTTTTCTCATAAATATGAGCTTAGTCAGTGCCGGTCAAAATTTACGGATGGAGGTAATCGCCTTTATCTTGCATCGGGATAAATTGATCTGGGAGCTTCGTCTCCGCCAATTTGCGAAGATCTTCGTGGGTTTTAAGAGCGACAACTTCTTGCGCTGGCCTCCTGCCTTGGGCGACGGCCCACGCGATTTTCATTTCGTAGCTATTTGCATCTCGTTTATATGTTTCGCGCCCTTCAAGTTTCGTTAGCCACACCCGAATCTTTTCCGCCTTTTCACCGTCGCTAAGCCCGTCAAGAATTGGGAAAGGGTTCGTTGGGTTTTCCTGCGGCTGAATAGTATTAGCGGCGGGGGTGTTTGTAACGGGGTTATCGCTCAGGGAGTTTGGTATTGAAATACCCAAGTCTTCCTCCGTTGACATTTGATTCGGCGTAGCCGATTTTTCGGGCGATGCTTCTTGCGTTTGTGTAGCGGAAGCTTCTTCCGCCTCCTCGGCAATATCGTTTTGTATCACAACCTGTGGGACATTGAAGTTAGCTAAATACAGCCCCAAAGCCTTCAGCATGACATCGTCCGTTATATTTTTCAGGGTTTCGTTAAGCGAATCCCTTATCTTTTGGCGTTCGCTTTTCTCCTTTTGCACGGGTTGTATATTTGCGGCGGCTGCGATATCGTTGATTTTTTGCGTCAACGCCTCCCCGCATTCGTCAAAAGAGGCTGATGCCAACGAATTCAAAATCTCATCGCGTTTGTCTTTGGGGTATCGGCTCAACGCCTTTCGTATTGTCTGCCAACGCGAACACCCAACGTTGCGCAAGTTTTCCTTTTTGGGTGATTGGAGTTTTACGCAAACTTCTCCGAGCGACTTTGCGATTTTGTATATATCCGGCTTAACGGGACAGCCCTCTTTCTGATCAAGACAAAACACCTCCTTCCACAACCACTGATAAGTGGGGGCTTTGTTCACCGAACGGGCAAGCAAGACAAGGTCTACGCACGAGTCAAAGATACAACTTTCCCCTTTCTCTACGAATTTCTTCGCATTTAAGACGTGATTGCAGTTTTCCTTAATCGCGTGTTTTATGTTTTCAACTTTTCCCGCAATTTGTTGCGGGATACCTTTGTGGGTTTTTATTTTTTTATTCATAGGCTACAGTATAGGAAGATTGCTTCGGCTTTGCGAAAATTCCCCAAAAAAGTTTCAGGGGGGGTAGTTAGTGGAACAATCGCTCGGTAAAATCGGCAGAGTGCAGATGGGGAAACGGAAGGGTGCAAAGATTTCGGGAGGTGGGTATTTCGCCCTGATTTAGCCGAGCTGAATCGGCAATGAACTGTGGGGTTGTCCCTCCGACGGAAGTCGGAGGTGTTAGTGTAGGATCCGAAACAAGCAGATAATTTATGGACGCGTAGCGTCCCCATCGAGCGGGAAATGCAACGCATATCCCGCGAGAAAAACCCCATGATATTTAAGACGGCGTAGCCGTCAGTGTCGCAAAGTTTGTTTTGAAATGAAATTCCTAAACTGGTAGGTATGTTAACAATTTCAAAGTTCATGAATAAAGCACAGGTACTTCAATATTTTGAAAACGACCTGTTGGGCTACTTTTGCTACGACGAAAATAGTAATACAAACGCGAAGCTTTTCGGCAGACTTGCGAGGGAGCTGGGGATAGAGAAATGTACTCCCTCGGATGTTTTCAAGTCGGTTTTAGACAACAAACACCCAGTCACGAAAGCAAAGCTAAGACCGCGGGAATGCAAACGCCAAATTTTCAGCGCATGCATGTCAGCACCGAAAGCGTTTTCCATACTTGCCGTTTACATGCTCGGCAAAGACAATAATATTATGGCAATCCACGAAGAGGCGGCGGACGAAGCCATGAGCTGGATTGAGGAAAAGGCAAAGGTGAGAATTCGGAAGAACGGGGCGAATGATTCAGCCTTTACAGGAAGTTTTCTTGGCGTGAAAATCACGCACCTTTTAAGCAGAGCTGACGACCCACAAGTGCACAGCCATTACGAAATTTTCAATCTAACTTACGACCAAAACGAGCAAAAATACAAAGCCTTGGATCCGCTGGAAATCTACAAAGAGTCGCAAGCAGCAACATTGATTTACCGCCAAAAGCTTGTTGAACGCCTGAAAGACAAGGGAATAAAAGCGTCGTTGGACGACAAAGGTGAAGTGCTCATCGCGGGAATTCCACAGTCGTTGTGCGATAAGTTCAGCAAGCGGAGCAAGCAGATAAAAAGCAAAGCAAAAGAATTACATGCAAAAAATCCGAATAAGAAATACGGTAAACGGGCAATCGCAAGAATCGCCAATCTCTTTAAAGAACCCAAACGCCCAGACAATATGACAAAAGCGGCGTTAAGATGCATTCGCAAAAAGATAAAAATTGCCTGCGGGGAGCAGATAACAAAGGTTGCCCGAGGAATGATTTGTAAAACTCCGCAAAAGAATCCGGTGCCGAAGGGTATTAATACCAAACAGAAAGTCCCACAAACGCGCCAAAACCTTTTTGGCAAAATCCGAAAGTGGACTACCCGATTATGGGGATGGACGGACAGTAACCCGCCTTTGCACACAGAATTACGAAATGAATTTGCCAAAGCCTCAGCGCGCACGTTTAACTTGTTTTCTTCCGATATTAAAATCCACGATGCCCGATACCAAAATATGTATTCCGAACAGAGTGCCGTCTTTGAAGTTAACGATGACGGCGGAATCTCGTTCACTAAAAATCTGAACCACTTCGTAGACGCCAACAAGGTGCCGGACGCCAAGAAGGTGCCGATTGTCTACTTAAACGCCAGTCGCAAGCGTATTCGCAGGAATTTTAATGTTATCACGACACCTTTTGCGGAAATTGTCAAAATCAAATCCCGTTCAATCTTTATATTAGATAACGCAGATTTTATCGGCTACAATTACTTCCTTAAACTCATAAAAGTCGCAAACGAGACAAGCTCAAAGATTGTTTTGATTTCGAACGATCAAACAACACGGCTCCCTAAAGAAGACGACGCATTGCCTTTACTACGCTCGTTCGGGTTGAAGAAAATTATAGTGAAAAACCAAATCACAAATACCCTCCCGCAACCCTTCCCGCAAACTCCGGCAAGAACGCAATCCGACCAGACAATCCCGATACCCCAACGGACACAATCGCAACAGCAACTGATCCCACATGTATCCCCGCCCGATGAGACCAAAACACCAATCCAGACAAAGACGACTCTTACACCGATTGAGGCACAATCTCAACTAAGAAAGGTAGTAATACCAACATCGCGGCTCAATCATACACCCCCAACGCAACCAGATGTACCGTCAAAGCAACAACCACCATCGTCCCAACTCCATACTCAGCCACAACGTTCGCAACTACCCACCACGCGAGAACGGCAGATTGTAAACCGTCCCGCGGAAATGAATAAAAGTTCATCGCCCACGCAAAGCAATCCCCAAATACCAAGACCAATTTCCACCACCCCCTCTATATATAATAGAGCGCAACCCCGCCAAACAGCCTCCGCAATACCTGCACATCGAACCCCACAACAAAAACAGCCTCCTCAACCATATACCCAATACGTCCGCCCGACACTTAACCCGCAACCAAAAATTGCCCAGTCGTCCACAACGAACTCCCCCAAGCCACAACAAAATACCTACCCCAAAGATAATTCCGCTCTAACCAAGGCCATACACCCAACCACCCCAGAACCACCTGAAGAACCACCCTGCCAAACAATCAGCTGGGATATTGATTTGTAAGACGGAAAAATTCCGATGCGGGCATGCGTTATGTCCCCACCATGCAAATCTAACCTACAAAGCCTTTTCAGCTAAAATGGAATACCATTCCCGATTAGCCGAAATCTAGCCGCCGCTTTTTACAAGCCTTTACCCCGCACAAAATCGGCGAGCATTTTCAATGTGTTATTTTTAATTCTTCAGTTCGAAGAAGCATTTTGCTTCGGCGCGCGAAATGCCGTGCATATTGACGTAGCGGGAGCGCAGAAGCGACAAGTCGCGGTGTCCCATATTCAGTTGAAGGCGCGGCAGATCGGCGTAGCGTTTTGCGTGAAAGCTTGCGTATGTGTGGCGAAGAACGTCCTGAACCCAGCGTCCGCGAAAGCCAGAGTTGTCGCGGATTTTGCGCCAACGGCGTTGCCAGTCTGTCGGGCAGATTTTTTCCTCTTTTAATTCGCGTGAATGTGTTATCAAAAGTCGGTTGAGAACTGGAGGAATTTCCACTTGGCGCACGCCGCCCGTCTTCGAGCACTGTGAGCGGACGGTGATTGTCTTTTCTTCGGTGTCTATGTCGCGCCAAGTGAGGCGGCGAACTTCGCGCGGGCGGATTCCTGTGTAGACTAATAACGCGGCAACTATGGCGTATTCGGGACTTTCGTTTTGAGCGGTTTTGATAAGCTGTTTTGTTTCGGAAAGTTTCAAAGGCTGGATTTCCTTTTCGACGACTTTTTTGCGTTCGATTCGCTTTATCGGGTTTTTGTCGCACCACTCGCGGCGGAGGCCGAATTCAAATAAGCCGTGCAACATCGCTCGCGCTTTGTTAAATTGCGGGTTGGTATGAAACGCCGCATTCAGCCATTCTTCGCATTCAGAAACGCTTAGCTCAGAAAAGTTACGGTTGCCAAATTCTGGCTTTGCTTTTAGTAGCCGATTGCCCAAATAGCGAATGTCGTTGAATGAATCTTTGCGCAAGTGCCTCTTGGATTCCAAATAGAGCGCAAACCCTTTTGATACGGACATTTCAGCAATGCGAACGTGCCGCTGCCCTGCTTCAATTATTTTCGAGCAGAATTGAATCGGGGTGAGAGTTGAATTTCTCGGCAGATAATCAAGCGCGTTGCAGATTAATCTTGCGGCGTCTAAAAGAGAGATACCCTTGCGCTCAAGGAGTGTTTTTGCGGAAATAATTTCGTTTGTCATGGTATTAAGAATACTAGGTGTCAAATGAAAAATACAAAAAACTTTGGGAGCCTTTGAATAAAGATAGCTGACATTTATTTTTAAATTATTCCATTTGACAATTCTATAGACGCATTCTTTTTAACTATTTACGGATTGCTCTGTATGTCAATATGTTATCAAATAACCATCCATATCTAGTATTCTTAATACTTATAGTCGCCTCATGTTAATAAAATCGGGACAGACGTGTGCTGGTTCAGATTGGAAATTTTTACTAAAAACAAACCAATAATAAGAGGTCATATGGACAAGAAACAAAGAAAGATTCCTGTGCAAAAACATACAGGAGCAGTTGCGTTGTTATCGCTCTTCTGTGCGGCCGCCGGCGTTTATGCCGAATCGGACGGGTGGAGCTACAACGACTCTGAAAAAAGCGTAATTCACGCGGGCGGAAGCCATGCGAGAATTGCGCCCGTGAAAAAAGGCGAGGAACTTGAAGACCAGTCGAAAATCGGAACTATAAAGAAAGCCGAAATTTCCGACAATGCGTCTTTCAGGTATGATCCCGCACTCGGGAAAGACGAACTGAAAGGTGTCGTCTACGACAACGAATCCGGCGTTCAAGAATCGGCTTCGTTGAAGATGTCCGAAGGGGCGTCTCTCGATGTCGATGCGACAAAATCGCGCGACGGAAAGACCGATTGGTCGGGTAAATCGGCTGTCGGTGTAGAGTTTGCAAAAGACACAACCGCAACTATCGAAGCCAAAGACGCCTCCATTTCCGTTAAGGGCGATACGGGCGCAACGGCAATTTCCGCCTCCGACTCCTCGACAAAACTCGGGAATGTCGAAATCGGCTCGATAAGCGCAAAGGCAACGGATTCCGCCAAGGCGTTTGCAATCAATGCCAACGACGCAGATTCCGTAAAGATAGGCAGCGTTTCGGGCAATATAAAACTAGCCGACGCCGGCACGGTAGATTTGGGTTCAATGCAGGGCAATATCGAAGCCGCCAACGTGAAGAACTCGATTTCGGTTGCCGAGAAGATGACTGGCAATATTACCGCCACTTCGGCAAAGAATGTCGGCATTGGCGAAATCAGCGGCGACGTTAAAATCGACACCATCGGAAATTCGGTAAACATCGGCAGCTTGGACGGCAATCTTGTATCCACGAATGTGGGCGATTCGTCCTCCGAATCGTCGGTTGCCAATATCACGGTAAAAAGCGCAAGCAATACCGCAAGAGAAGTAAACATAGACAATCTTGCCGCTACGGCGACAATCAGCGGCGACGAAGAGAATGCCGAAGCCGCAAAAATCAATGTAGGCACGGCGGAAAAGAAGCTTTCCATAAATGGCAAAGTCGAAGCCCGCGTTAACGAAGCCAAAGGCGGCCTTTCCGCAGAGCTTAAAAATGCCGACGCCAACGCGCTGTATGTCAAGAGCGTAAAAGGCGGCGCGGAAATTGCCGGCGAAGGCAATGTAAACATCGTCAATGTCGAAGCTTCCGAAACACCCGCAATTAAAATCGGCGACCTCAAAGGCAACTTTGCCGCAGGCGTTGATTCCTCAGCAGCGACTTCTGGCGCTATCAAGGGCGACGTGGAAATCGGCAGCATTTCGGGTAATACGAGTATTATAAACCTCGACGGCAACCTCACCGCAGGCACACTTGGCGCGGACGAAATGTCCACAACGTTAATAGGCGTAAGCGGTGCCGACAAGACGGTTGACATTACAACGGCAAACGGAACAACGACCGTTAACGGCAACGGCTCGCTTGAAGCAAAAGTTGGCACGTCAAACGGAATACTTACTGTAAACGATTATAAAAAGGCTACAATCGGTGAAGTAAAAGACGGCAGCAAATTGGTTCTCAACGGTTCGGATAAAGACGCTATCGCGGACGTTACAAAGGCCGACAGAGTAGAAGCCAACGCTCTCGGTAAAACTACAATCGACAGCGCAAATTATGTAAAAGCCTCCGATTCGGTTGACGCTTCTTTGTCCATAAAGGGACAGAACGTAAAAATAACCGACGCTTCCGGCGAATATGTTGTCGATACAAAAGCTCTCGCCAACGAAGGGACAGTAGAAATTAACAAAGGTTCTATTGCGAATTCCATCGACGGCTTCAACGGCAATGTAAAGGCAAACGAAACCGGCAGCATCAAAGTAGAAGGCGCGGGTATGACGGGCGGTCTTGACATCGGCAAGATAAACGGCGACCTTACTTCGGCTGAAAACGCGAAGATTTCGGGGAACGTGAACGTCGGAGAAGTGAATAAAGTCGATGTAAAGGGCGGTATAGCCGCAATCGACGGAAAGGAAAATACCGGCAACCTTACGATAGGCACTGCAAACGACAACGTTGCGGTTTCCGGCGGCGTAGCGGGCAATATGAAAGTTGCCGACGCCAAGAAAGACGTTGCGGTTGACACCGTCGGCAAAAATCTCACCATCGATATGCTCAACGGCGGCACGGTAAAAGCCGACGAAGTAACGGAAACGATCAAAGTCTCCGCAGGAACAGGTTCGATCGAAGTCGCCAAGGCGGGCAATGTGGACGCAGGCACTACCAACGGCAAATTGACCATAGACGGGCAAAAAGTTTCCACAAACGGCAGCTTGTCGATTAAGGGTACGGAAGTCGCCGAAGGCGGCCAGATTCACGTTGGCGCAATCGATATCGATTCTACTGTAAAAGGATTCAAGGGCGATTTAACCGTTGATTCCAACACCGGCAAGATTGACGTTTCCACCATTGACGGCATATTGACAGTCAACGACGCCCAAAAAGATGTCAATGTTTCGGAGTCCGCAAAGGCGGTTAACGCAACGCTCAACGGCGGCGATCTCAATGTATCCAATGCGGAATCCACCGCAACGGTTGAGAATGTTGCGGTATCGGGAACTGGAAATGTCGTAATAGACAACAATACCGGTTCTGTTGACGTAGGCACTCTCGGTGGCAAATTGACAGCCAAGAACGCTCAGGGCGACATCAATGTTGCAACTTCCGCAACCGAAATTGAAGCAACGCTCAACGGCGGCAATATCAACGCCGAAAACGCGACTGTCGGCAGTGCAAAAATAGGCACGGCGGAAGGCGCACAGGGCAATGCTGTCATCGGTACTAATACGGGTTCTATTGACCTCGTCGGAACATTCGACGGCAAATTGACAGCCAAGAACGCCCAGGGCGACATCAATGTTGCAACTTCCGCAACTGAAATTGAAGCAACGCTCAACGGCGGCAATATCAATATTACCAACGCGGAATCCACCGCAACGGTTGGGAATGTTGCGGTATCGGGAACTGGAAATGTCGTAATAGACAACAATACCGGTTCTGTTGACGTAGGCACTCTCGGCGGCAAATTGACAGCCAAGAACGCCCAGGGCGACATCAATGTTTCCAACTCGGTAACCGATGTTGACGTTGTTCTCAACGGCGGCAATCTCGATGTTACCAACGAAGCCGGCACAGCCGAAGTAGTAAATAATGCGGTTGTTTCCGGCACGGGCAATGCAACAATAGACAAGGCAAAAACGATTGAACTCGGCGGCGATTTGAAAGGCAATATCACCGTCAACACAAGCGTTGATACAATCAACGGCGGCGCTGCCGGTATCGGCAAGACCGTTGACGGCAATGTTGATGTTGCACAAAATACGGGTTCGATAACCTTGGGCAACGTTACGGGTGAACTCAAATTGGGCGATGCTCAGGGCAATGTAGACGTATTCCAAAAGGCTGGAAATGTCGACGCCATGCTTAACGGCGGTCAGCTGCGCGTATCCCAAGTTGACGAAGCCGGCACTGCAAAGGTAGACGGTCAAGGCAAGGCGATTATCGGGAAAGCAAGCTCGATTGAAGCCAATACGTCAAACGGCAACCTCCATCTTGACGGTAACAATCTTCAGATTGAAGGCGGCACTCTCGACGTAGACGTTGCGAACGTTTCCAAGAAGGAGGACGGCACGGTTGCCGAAGTTAAGGCGACGGGTGCTCTCGATTCCGTGGAAATCAAAAACGTAAACGACGGCACGAATGTCTCGTTCAACGACGTTACCAAAGCAAACGGCGGAACGGGAAATGTTGACATTACGGATTCCAAGCTCGGCACGGTTTCGGCAAGCGGTACGGTGGAAGGCGACTTCAACGTGACGAATGTCGAAGGCAATATTGCCTCTACCGGTGAAATCCAAGGAACGACCAACATCGCCGACTTTAAGGGCGATGCAAGCTTCAATGCCGTAAAGGACGTGAATGTAAATTCGTCAGATCCGGACAACAAGAAGGGGCTCGACGGTTCGCTCACGATCGCTCAAGGGCAAGGCGCTGTTACCTTTAACGCCGACGCTGGAACGGTTGATATAAACCTCGACGGCGGAAGCGTAACGACAGGCTTAAAGCCAAACGGAGATGCAGTAGTTCTCGATAAGGCAAACTTCTCGGGTAATGGTACGGTTAACGTTACAGTCGATAAACTCGAAAGCTTCGACCAGATTAATGACTCCGTTGAAATTAACAGGAAAAAACTTACCAGCGATGGCGAGTTGAAATCGCAAATTACTGTTAACTCCGGAGAGTTTACAATAACAAACGCCGACAGCATAACCGTTGACAGTCATAACGAAAACGGTGGGCGAAAGCTTACCATTGAGAATGAAATTACCGAAGACGTAAATATCGGCAGAATCGGCAAAGACGGCGTTGCTGTTGCGGCAGAAAACGCGACTATCGGCGGAAACCTCGATATCGACACGGCTGACGGCTCGGTAACTGTAGGAACTGTTAACGGCAGAACTGAAATAGATATCGCCAACGGCGACGTAACGGTTACCAAAGGTGAAAATGTTACCATCGCAGACGCCAACGGCAACGTAAACCTTGGCACTGCAAAGAACGTAACAATCGGCGACATAGCCGCAGATAAGGAAGCGACAGTCGGAACGGCTGGCGACATCGACATCAACGGCAAAGGCTCGTTGACGGTTGAAAATGAAGCCGGCAACATAACTGTAAGCAACCATCTCGGCGGAATCGACGCGGCGAATGCGACAGTCGGAAATGTAAACGCTGGCAATGCGACTATCGCGGGCGACGTAGACCTTGGCACTGCAAAGAACGTCAAGATTGATACGGTTGCCAACAATGTTGACATCACCAATGTTGGCAGAGTTGAAATAGCAAGCGTTGGCGGACAGACGACAATCGGCACGGCAACGGACGATGTATCAATCAAAACAGCCAACGACCTTGTAAAGGTAGACAACGGAACGAATGTAAGCGTTGTAAACGGCAAGGACGTAACGGTTGGATCGATAACTGGAGAGTTGAAAGTCGACGACGGCAAAGCGATCACGGTTGGTACAAAGGCTGGTTCGCTTGACCTCGGCACAGTAGTATCGGTTGACGCAGGCGAAATAGCCAACAATGTCGACATCGACAGCGTTGGCACGGTTGACATCGACAGCGTTGGCGGACAGACGACAATCGGTGCGGCAACGGACAACGTAAACCTTGGCACTGCAAAGAACGTAACAATCGGCGACATAGCCGCAGATAAGGTAGCGACAGTCGGAACGGCCGGCGACATCGACATCAACGGCAAAGGTTCGTTGAAGGTTACAGGCCAAGCCAATAACATCACTGCAGGCAACATCAAACAGGTTAGCGTGACAACTGCAAACGGCAATATCAATATTGTCACCGCTGAAGATTTGACGTTCACCACAGTTAAAGGCAATGTCAATGTTTCTTCCGAAATCAAGACAGTCAATGGCGGAAATGTCAATGGCGATATCTCGATTGCAAAGAACACAGGCGATGTCAAACTTGGAACGGTAAACAACTTGCTTCTCTCCAATGTTGCAGGCGGCGATTCGGTTGTGAATATGGTAAACAATAAGGCCGAAATCACTACCACGACAGGCAACGCAACTATCAAGGAATCAAAGCAACTGCAAGGCACGGTTGATGGCGGCACGCTTACCGCAAATACCGTAAGCGATATTGCAAATATAACCGTTAACAGCGGCACTGCCAATGTCGGAAGCGCGAAATCGCTCGACGCAACAGTCAACGGCGGAAGCCTTAATGTTGATAACGTTGCTTCCAGCTCCAATGCCGCAGTGAAAGCCAACGGCGGAAAATCGATATTCAAAACCATTGCGGGCAAGCTCAAAGCTCTCCTAAATGGTGGCGAAGTCGAAGTCGCGGAAAATACTGGAAATGTAGAAATCTCCGGTAGCGGTGATGCCACGGTAAAAGATTCCACTGGTTCGCTGGAAGTTGCAACATCAACTGCCGACAAGTTTGTGAAGAACACCAATGGCGGAATATCGACTAAGGGCAACCTAAATGTCGCTATCGACAAGGCTACTTCGGCAAACTTCGGAACAGTTAACGGCGGCGATATAGTCGATATGACAAAAATCGACAACCTTACGGTTTCCGAATCGACAGGCATTCTCAATGTCGGTCTTGAAGGCGGACAGGTTAAGGGCAATATCGTCATAGAAAAGGCAACAGCCGATGTAAATGTAGGAAATGTTGCGAATCTCGACGTAACGCTCCGCAACAACGCAAACCTCCTTGCAATCGACAATACGAAGGTTGATGCGGCAAGAGTAAACGGCGGTTGCGATGCCTCCTATTACAATGTGGGCACGTTGACCGTGGATCGCAGTCTCGACGGCAATCTCGAAGTCAGAGGCGCGGTAAGCGATAGTGCCGATATCAACAACGTAAGCGGCACGGTCGCAATCAACGAGGTTGAATCGACTGCTACTGCCTCCATCAAGAATGCGGGTTCTGCAATAGTAGACAAAGCCTACGGCAAAGTGGAATTTTCCGATTTTGCTTCGGGTTCGGCTACGGTAAACAACGCTACAGCCAATATTGAAGCAACCAACGTTGCGGGCGGCTTGAATATCGGAAACGTTGCAGACGTTAAGGTAAACAATACGAACGTCAATGTTCTCGACGGGAATACCGTAAACGGCAAAATCGAATCGACAAACAGCATGACGCTTTCCAATTCGGGAACTGCTACCATCGGCAATTCCGGACAGATTGTTGTCAACGGCGACTTGAACGTTGCAAGCGAATTCAAATTCGCCCAAACGACAATAGACGGCGCAGTGATAAAGGCAAATAACCTCTCGGGCGCAGGTGCTGCAAAGACTATTGACAACTTCTTCGACGCAAAATTCGGATTCTCCGGAGACGATAGCGTTATGGAAGCTGCAGCTCTCAAAGGCACTCACAATGCGGGTTCGAGCTACATCGATGCCAACATTGACGACATGTCCGCAAGCCACACCTATGTTGACGTAACGTATAAGAATACGGACGGTAGCAGCAAGGTCGGCTACGAAATCACGAAGAATTCGTACCTCTCGGACAAGTTCGCGAAATCGGACAACGAAAAGGCTCTCGCGGAAATCTACGACAACCTCGTTTTCCAAGACGACGCAACCAAAGACGGTGAATCCGTACAAAAGAAGAAGAACTTCAAGGCTCTCGCGGAAAACGGCAACATCGGGGCAATGCTCCCGCAGGCTGTCAACCACGCGGCTCGTATGAATATGGATCTCTCGAATATGATTCATCTCGATACGATAAACCGCACGGCTTACACCCGCGATATGCTCAACCGCATAAACTACCTCAAAGCAAAGGGTAAACTCCGCGGTCGTCATACTGACGTTCTCTCCGGAGCAAGCTCGGTGACCGTCCGCAATATCAACCGCTTTGCCTCTTACTCGGGCGACGGCAACATTGCAGGCTCGAACGACTCCGTCTACGGCGGTTTGGCAAATGTGGAATATGTCTTCGACGACTCGCTCTTCGCGGGTATCGGAATCGGTGGGTTCCAAGCCAAGTCAAATGGTAAGGATACTTCGGGTAAGGCCGAAACACAGAGCTTTGCGCTCAACGCTTATGCGGACTACCTGTTCTACGACAACTTCGACTGGTACTTCGGTTTGACATACGCATACGGTATGAACGAAGCCGAACGTAACAGCGGTTTCTCGATGAATAAAGGAAAATGGGATTCCAATCTGGTCGGCGCGTTTACGGGCGTAAGATATGCTTGGAAACCGATTGCGGATCGCGAATTCTATATCAAGCCGTTGCTTGGTTTGAATGCAAGTTTCCTGATGAATCCTTCATTCACCGAAGACGGCGGTAACGAGCGTCTCGACGTAGACTCGGCAAACTACACAAGCGTAAAGGGTATTGCAGGTATCGAAGCTTCATATCTACTCGATTGCGGATTGTCCGTTGCTGGCAGAATGTTCTACACCCACGAATTCGCCGATAATAGATACGACATTACCTCGTCGTTCATCGGTTCCGGCTACTCGGTGAATACATTCAGAACCTTGGGCAGCGAATTGAAGAGGGATTCCGGTATCTTTGGTATCGGTCTTGGCTACGACATCAATGCCGACTGGCGCGTATATCTCGACTACGCTGCCGAAGTCGCGGACGATGTCTACCACAACCTGAACGCAGGCGTCCAATTCAAATTCTAAGTATAGTTTGTAGTTTGTAAAAATCGTGCTCCGAACCGAACTTTCGGTTCGGGGCTTTTTTTTTGTACAAGACAGCATCGGAGATTACAAGAGGCTCATTCAACAAAATAACAGTTAAAGAAAAGGCAGTCATAATTAGCTTGCCTCAAATTGTTTCCGAGGGAGGTATCTACAACGTGTAATTTCTTAAAATCTTTTTCGCCCATTCTACTATTCTAATCCGCCACGGGGTGTGGAGGGCTTCTATGCGTTGCCAGTAGATTTGGGCGATGGGGTCTTGGATTTTTGGGCACTCGGTTTTTACGGCTTGTGCGTAGTCCATATAGCCTTGTAGGGTTGTGGCTTGGGCAAGCAGACATTGAAGTTCAAAATGCTTTTCTTTTGAGACGCTGACAGTTGGCGTGCCTTTCTTTGGGAAAAGCGACTTGTCCAGAATGTGGTGATTGTCCCCTTTGCCTTCGGCGGATTTCCCACGATATTTCTTGCGCGTCAAAAGTTCGATTGGCACTTTCGTGCGTTTTGCCGCTTGGCGAACAAAGTCGGGATAAGGGTTGTTTGGGTTGTGTGTGTCTTTATGTGCGTAGGAAAGTTTTTCGTTCATTTAGTTCCTTTCGTATGCGAGTTGTTTGTTGGCGAGCAGTCTTGCTGTGTGGAGAATCGGCAGATTGCAATGTTCGTAAGCTATAACAAAACTGCGCTTTGCCGACTCGCGTTTATATCTGATTTTGACTTCGCGAAGATATCGCGAAAATGATTTTGAATGATGAGATTTCATAGATTATAAAGTGTCTTTATCTAAAAAATTACCGTTAAGGCAGGCATTAAAATCGATTGCTTTCAGATGGACGCGCAGAACCTTGACGCACTTGTCAATTTCCGATTCGCGCTTGCTTTCGGGCATTGGCGGCGCATCGACATAAAGCCGTTCGATTTCAACAAGACCGTTCGACTGAAACCCATTAGCAAGTTTTATCGCGGCGTAACCCGCGGGAGCATTGGCAAGCGTAATAGGTTCGTGTCTATTGCAAGGTTGAGAATCAGTCCCAAACCCAATTTTACCTTTTGTAGGCTCGCAGAAGTTCAAGTCATCAACCAGTTCGAGCACTTCTCGCTCGTTACTTTTGAAGACGAAAACATTGTTGAAATTCGTCATAAGCCTGCGGCGAGCTTGTTCGCCTATTGATAAATCAAACCCGACAAGCCCTTGCGTTGCCGCAATCACAAAGCCTCGCTTTGAGCGGATTGTCTGCATATTGAAGCCATCGCCCGAAATGTTTTCGCCATCGGTTGCCACAAGAGGAAACTCGTCCATTACAATACCAACAAGCTGGCTTGGATTTTTCCGTGCCTGAATGTGTCCATAAACATCGCTCTTCAAGAGCTTACAAATTGCCGATGCCGAATGCCTGTTGGAAATTCCGTCGAAGCTCGCCACAACAATCTTTCCTGAGCATACAAGTTTGCCAACATCCAAGCGCGTTTTGTTATTCCCCTCGAAAATGTGCCCGTTTGTAATCGGGTTGCCGAAACTTGAAATCAAGTTCGACATCGTGCTTAGCTCATTGCTCTTGGTTCGAGGGTCGAGACGTTGCCATTCGTTAACACTCGCCCGCGTATCCTCTAAAAGTTCGCGTAGGACTTCGTAGGATTCGATGGATATACCCTTCGACTTCTTTTCGAGTGCGCGCAAAACCATCTCAACTGAGTCCATCACGTCGCGCCAATTACTGTTTGACGAGTCTGTCGTTGTGAACTCTCGCAGCTCATCCAAGAAGAGTTTAAACGTTGTCTTCCCGTGTCGGAATAAGCAATATGTTAGCACTGTTTTGAACCGCTTCCTTAGCGACTGTTCCCAATAGACCTCGCTGCTCTGAAATGGAAAGATGTTGTAAAGCCGTTCGACGTATTCGGGGATTTTGCGGAAACTGTCCAAGCCTCCGAGCGGGTCGAAGTAGAACTTGGAATCGGCGCAATAGTCTATCACATCTTCCTCTCGTATGAATTCTTCCGCCCATTTTCAGATTTTGAAAAGCGTGTTGTCGCCCTTCAAATCGAAGACGAGTAATCCGACTTTCTGCGTTTCGTCTTCCGCGTTATATCCGATGATATCGCGCAAAAGCACATTGAGCGAAGTTGTCTTCCCGCTGCCAGTGCTGCCGATAAATATCGTGTGTTTGCAGAGTGCGTCTTCGGAAAGTTTAAGCTCTCCCGCGCTAGTTTTGATTGTAGAAACTATTTTGTTTTTCATGACAGAAAATGTCTCCTACTCACAAAATTTACTTTGAAAGATACTCGGCATAGCGCGACTGCGCTAAATCTGCCCCCATACGTTCGAGTGTGGGGATTATCTCCGGACAGTCCAAAATTACGGCGTCCATAAAGTTCCACCCGCGCTTTTGCAGCTCCGCAACAAGCTCTGTATTTTCCGCCGCGCGATACGCGTTGATGAAAATCCTCGCAAATTGCCCTTCGTCGATTCGCCTGAACAACCCCTTCGCCTTCACCGCAGGCAAAAGCGAGAGGTCAAGACTCAGCAACTCCAACATCACAGCGTCCGATAGGTTTAGTGCCGACATTATTTTGCAATCGAGGGCGTCGCGCATATAAAGATAGCACGTAAGCTCGTTGCTGTTTGGCGCATATCCCATCGCAGGCAACGCCAAGAACGCCTCCTCTCCAAGCCGATTGTCGCAAAGCAGCAACTCGCACAGCAAGCCGTGCTTGGCTATAAAATGCAGACTTTCGTCATTCAAAAGCCCGCCGTTATTGTCTATTAGTTCGTTTAATATGTAATATTCTTTACTCATAAAAAATAGCTTATAGAGCTATGTCTTATTGAGTAAAAATTTGCCCAAACAGGGTAAGGTTCGCGCGAATTTTACTTGTAATATTTTGCCTCGTTCAATCCGTTTTCGCTCGAAGACCTTTTGAGGGCACACGCGCAGATGATGTCGGCACTCGTCGAAACTGCGGGACAATTTCGGAGAAGCGGAGTCGGCGTTTTTGACGGAGATCGCGCGGTTCACATTGCCCCACCATTCGAACGCGTACCAGAGCTGATGGCAAACCTCTTCGACTGGCTCAAAAACACCGACGACCACCTGTTGATTCGCAGTTGCGTCTTCCACTACGAGTTTGAATTTATCCACCCGTTCGCCGATGGAAACGGCAGAATGGGTCGCTTGTGGCAATCGCTGATTTTGTCGAAACTCAATCCCGTCTTTCAATATCTGCCCGTCGAAACGCTCGTCCACGACAACCAGCTGAAATACTACGAAGCCATCAACGCGAGCACGGCAAACAACGATTCTGGCGCGTTTATTGATTTTATGCTCGGCGAATTGCTCAATGCGCTGAAAATCCACCAAGGTGAGCCGATTGGCAGAGTAAATGGCGGTGTAAGTGGCAGAGCAAATGAAGTGTTCGGCTACATAAAAGCACACGAAGGTTGCAATGCCGGCGAGCTTTCCGCCGCGCTTTCGATTCCCAAGCGGACTCTTGCCCGCGACTTGAAAAAGCTTGCCGACCAAGTAGAATTCCGCGGTGCACCCAAGACTGGCGGGTATTATTTAAAGTAATTGCGAGCCGAACATTATACATATTCCGTATAACAGAAAGTCTGTGAGGTGATTTTATACGTTATTTGTATATTATTCTTGATTTTTGCAAAATATATACGATTATTGTATAAAATGAGCGAGCAACTGAAAGATTTTGTAAAAGCGCGGCGCAAAGAATTGAAGATGACCCAGCAGTCTCTTGCCGACAAAAGCGGCGTGGGCATTCATTTCATTCGCGACATTGAGCAGGGCAAGCAAGACCTTCGGATAAAAAAGGTAAATCAGGTTCTGTTTATGTTTGGCGCGAAGCTTGCGCCCGTTCCGCTCGACAAGGAGGATAGGCAATGAGGAGCGCAAAAGTTTTCTTCAAAGACGCCTTCGCGGGAACCCTGCGAGAAACGGAATCTGGCTACGAGTTCGCCTACGACGAAACATACCTCCGCGCCGATACCGCTGAGCCCGTCAGCCTTACCTTGCCACTCCGCGCCGAACCGTATACGCAAAGAACACTCTTTTCGTTTTTCGACGGGCTTATTCCCGAAGGTTGGCTACTCGATTTTGCCACGCAAACTTGGAAGCTCGACCCGCGCGACAGAATGGGGCTATTGCTCGCCTGTTGTAAAGACTGCATCGGCGCGGTCAGCATCATCGGGAAGGAGGACGGCAAATGAAAAGATGTTTGTATTGCTACAAGCCTCTCAAAGACGGCGAGGTAGACTTTCATGCAGTCTGCGCCAAAAAATTTTTCGGCACATCGGTTGTTCCGCAACTACCCTACTCGCAGGCGGACTTGAAGGAGCTTGCCAAACAGGTTGTGCGTTCGCAAACGACAATCGCGGGGGTTCAGCCGAAGCTTTCTATGTATCTCGACAAAGCCGTTCGCGCCAACCCGAAACTCACGATTGTCGGCGTATTCGGCAACTACATTTTGAAGCCGCAGGCGGCGCGCTTTTGCAATCTTCCCGAGAACGAAGATTTGAGCATGCATTTGGCGGAAATCGCGGGGCTTGCAACGGTGCCGCACTCGCTGATGCGCTTTGCCGACGGCGGGCTTTGCTACATAACAAAGCGAATCGACCGCGGCGCGAACGGAGAAAAATTCCCCATGGAGGACATGGCACAGCTTACTTTGCGGCTGAGCGAAGACAAATACAAATCGTCCTACGAACGCATTGCAAAAACAGTCCGCGAATATTCCGACAACGTCGGGTTTGACCTCTCGAATCTCGCCGAACAAGTTTTATTTTCGTGGATAATAGGCAATTCCGACATGCACTTGAAAAACTTTTCACTCATAAAAAGCGACGGCAAATGGGGTCTTTCGCCCGCCTACGATATGCTAAATGTAAAGCTTGCTTTGCCAAACGATGCAGAGGAATTGGCACTAACACTTAACGGCAAAGGCGGGACATACCAATATACGAAAGTAGATTTTGTCAAGGCGTTCAGAACATTCGGGTTGACGGACTCGGCAATAGACAACCTATTCGCGCGAATGATTAAAGCAGAATCCAAACTTTGCGATTTTATAACCACGAGCTTTTTGTCCGTCGAAATGCAAAATGGTTTTTGTGGGTTGATAGCGGAAAGAATCGGCAGATTGCGGTAGGAATCAAATGATTTCGTTAGATGTTCAACATTACAAACAGGCAAAAATTACGAGCCAATAATTGCCAATTTCGGACATCCCCAAAAGTGTCAAATTGCAACCAAGCGGCATGACGATTTCATAACTTATTGAGTGCAAAGAAACATTTCTTGCATGACACGCAAGGGGTCGCAGATTCGAGTTCTGCTACTCCCACCATTTTAAGAGCCGCAAGTTCAACAACTTGCGGCTTTTTGTTTTTCATAAGTTTACATTAACTCCCCGACTTGGTTGCCGAAAAGGGTCAACACCAAAGGTTGTGGAATAGGTTGATTTTTTAGATTTGTCTTTCAT